>Ga0081455_10006628_pt1 | contig 12385 bp, 8 predicted proteins | sample TabmetS3T2R1_FD_70207 | JGI IMG/M metagenome (GOLD analysis project Ga0081455, IMG submission 70207) | Tabebuia heterophylla rhizosphere microbial communities from the University of Puerto Rico - S3T2R1 | ecosystem: Host-associated > Plants > Roots > Rhizosphere ... | reverse complement strand
CCCGAAAGCTCGCGCGGAAAGCGGTGCTCGAAGCCCTGCAGCCCGATCGTGCGCACCAAGCGCTCGACGATCTCCTCGCAGCGTTTGCGCGGTGTCCGGTTCATTTCGAGGCCGTAGCGGATGTTCTGCGTGACGGTCAGCCAGGGGAACAAGGCGTATTCCTGGAACACCACGCCGCGGTCGACGCCGGGGCCGGTCACCGCCCGGCCGTCGACCTCGATCGTTCCGCCGTCCGCACCGATGAAGCCGCCGAGAATGTAGAGGAGCGTGCTCTTGCCACAGCCGGAGGGGCCAACGATGGTGACGAACTCGCCCTCCCCGACCTCGATGTCCACGTCGGAGAGGGCGGTAACGTCGCCATCGCTCGCTCGGTAGCGCTTATTGAGCTTCCTGACGCATATGCTGATCATGCCGAGCAAGGATACGGCAGATACGACGTGTTGAGGTGCTCGGAAACCTTCACCGGTCGGTCGATCAACCCCTCGCTGTGCATGGCGTCGATCGGGGTCTGAATGGTCGTCACGCCGACGCAGGCGTTGCGGTCGCGGTAGTAGTCGCGCTCGGTCATGAAATAGGAGTCGAGCACGTCCGCCGGCGATTTGGTGAATTCCGCGGTGATCTCGACCGCCTTCTTGCGGTTGGCGGGATCGTAGAACCAGTGCAGGCCGCGCACGTAGTCGGCGAGGAACGACTTCACCGCGTCGGGATTCTTCTTCAGGAACTCGTTGGTGACGACCTGGAAGATCACCGAATACGGCCCGAAGGCGTCGCCGCCGGTGAACAGGGCGCGCAGGTCGCCCTTGCGGATCTCCGCGTTCATGAACGGCAGGATCAGAATCCCGCAGTCGATGCGCTTCTCGCGGATGGCGGCGGCCTGGTTGGGGAACGCCACCTCGACGATTGTGAGGTCCCTGCGTGGATCGATGCCGTCCTTCTTGAGCTTGACGCGCAGCGCGAGATCGACGGCGGAGCCGAAGGCGTTGATGCCGACCTTCTTGCCCTTGAGGTCCTGAGTCGAGGCGATCGGCGAATCCTTGAGCACGAAGAACGTGTTCTGGGCGTAACCCGGCCGGCCGTCCTGGTAGTTGTCCGAGACGATGCTCATGCCACCGGGTACGATGCTCTTGAGCACCGAGGTGGCGAACACGGCGAACGACAGCGTCGCCATGTCGGCCTGGCCGGCGGCAAGGAGCGTGCCGGCCTCGGGCGTGCCACGGGTGAAGGTCATGTCAACGGTGTAGTCCTTGCCGTAGCCCTTGAGCACGTTCTTCTGCATCCAGTCGAGATAGATGATGGTCTCCATCTCGTTCGGGCCGATGCCGCCGCCGGTGGCGTAGCGGATCACCTGCGCCGCCGCGCGCGCCGGGCGCACGAACGGAGCGCACAACCCCGCCAAGGCGCCGGTTGCTCCGGCTGCAACCACGGTACGACGTGTGATGTGTTTGACGATCATGGGTCTCTCCCTCGCTCATCTGCCGTTCGGCAGTTTCGCCGTATTGGTTTCGAGCCCGGACGTTGCTCTCGCATGCAAGACGAACGCCAAAGGACCACAATCTGCGATTTCGGGCGGGGGCGTCCACAAGGATCGACTGCATGTGCGGCGATCCGCCGCCGGATCGCCCCGCCACGGGTCAAGCCTTCGCAGGCGCGGCCGCGACGCCTTCGATTTCGATCAGCATTCCGGGGTGCGCCAGCGTCGGCACGCCGATGAGCGAGCGGGCGGGCGGATTGTCGTTGCCGAAATAACGGGTGGAGATTTCGTTGAGGATGTTCTGGCTCGCCATGTCGGTCGTGAAAATCGTGAGCTTCAGGACGTCCGTCATGCGCGCGCCTGCGGCATCGAGGATCTCCTTGATATGCAAGAAGGTGCGCTCGGTCTGCTCGCGGAAATCGCCCGCCAGCCACACCCTCTCCTCGTCGGGGTCGTGCGGATGCTTGTGATAGGTCGGGACGGTGCAGCAGCCGGAGAAGAAAATCAGCCGACCACCCTCGATTGCATAGGCGGCCGAGAAAGGGCTCTTGTATTCCGCCCGCATCGGCACGTGATGGATGGGCTCGACCTTCATGCGCTCACTCCTGCTCGCGGCAAGACATCATCCGCCAGCACGCAGAATTTGGGAAGAAGGCAAATCCGAATATGTTCGCGTCCGGGTTCGGCATCGGCTTTGATGCAATCGCCGTGTCAAGAAATCAGTGCGGCAAGTAGCTGCGAAAGGGGCACCAATGATCGAACGAGAAAATCTGTTTCCCGACGCGCTGTCGAAACGCGTCGTCGGCGGGCACGTGTTGTACGCGCCGGTGGTCACGGTCGTCCCGGGCAAGCTCGTCTTCGTCGCCGGCCTGCTCGCGCGCAACCGCGCGGGCGAGATCGTCGGCAAAGACGACATGGGCGCGCAGGTCCGCCAGGTCGGCGAGAACCTCAAGGCCGCGCTCGCCGCGGCCGGTGCGACCTTGGCCGACCTCGTGCGCACGCAGACCTTCACCACCGACATCGACGAATTCTTCAAGCACGTCGACGTGCGGATGGAGTATTTCGGCGCGGCGCTTCCGACCAGCACCACCGTCGAGGTGCGCCGCCTCTCGCATCCCGACTTCCTGGTCGAGGTGGAGGCCATCGCGGTCATCGCCGCAGCGTGACCACCGGCCGCAGGCAACCGTCGTCGCACGCGCGCCATCGCCGGATTCACGTACTCCTCTCGCGGGAGAGGGCTCGACGCTAGGCCTCGATCATGTTCTGATTTGCTGCTGACCGCGGGTCGACCGGCTGGGTTTTGGAAGCGACAGGCAGGCACCATTGCATCCGACATCGAACATCACGCCCCAAGGTGACGGTCATGGTCGGGGCGAGCGGGTGGGCTCACGTGCCGAGAACAGCTACGACTTCGTCCGCTTCTGCGCCGCCTCCGCCGTGCTGTTCAGCCATCATTTTGACTTGGCGGGGTTTCCGGAGCCGGCGGTGCCAAGCTACGGCGAGGATTTTGGCGAGCTCGCGGTCGAGGTCTTCTTCTGTCTCAGTGGCTTTCTGATCTATCGGTCGCTGCAGAAATCGCCGGATTGGGCCCGCTTCGCAGCAGCGAGGGTCCTGCGCATATTTCCCAATCTCGCCTTTGTCCTCGTAGCGACGTCGGCCCTCACCTTTTTCTGGTACCGCAACTACGGCCATCTCGGGTCGCACGCCGAGTACGTAGCCGACAATCTCCTGATGTTCGTGCGGGGCGTGACCCAGCTCATCCCCGGCGCCTTCACCGATACGGTGCGGCCGACGGCCAACGAGCCACTCTGGAGCCTGCCACACGAGCTCTGGCTCTACGCGGTCCTCGCACTGATCGTGATGCTCGGCGGCCGGCGCAACGGCGTCGTCGTCGTTTTGGGAACGCTCCTCCTTGGCATCACCTGGACTGCCACGCCGATCATCGGCGAGTTCGACATCGGTCCCTTGGAAAGCTCTGACTTCTTCAAGCTGGGCTCGTTCTTCCTGTCCGGCTCGGCGCTCGCCGTGTTCTGGCCGTATATCGGAAGGCACGCGCTGGCAATCGGAGTGGCGGGGCTGATCGGGGTTGCGCTCGTCCGCAATCTGTTGCCGATCGACACGCTCCTGCAATCGCTCGCGGTCGCCGCAGCGACCATCGGTCTCGGCAGCTCCAGGGCCATGGCGTGGTTTTCGAAGGGCGGCGATGCGTCCTATGGGATGTATGTCTTTGCCTGGCCGGTGCAGCAATTTTCCCTGCTGCTCATCGAGCCGTTCTGGCTGTCGATGCTCGCCGCCTTCCTGGCCACGACGGCGCTCGGCTATGGGACGTGGCACTCGTTCGAAAAGCGGGCCCTGGCCTATCGCGATCGATTTGCGCGGATGTTTCGAAAGGCAGAGCGGCCCGATCGGCTGGCCAAGGACCTTGCCGGCTGAGGAGTGCGACCGACACGAGTCACGGAGTCGTCGTTTGGGGTTTCGGTTGCGGCGAGCCGGGCCTGCCCGGTAGCCGCGTCGTTGCGTCGGGCAGCCAACTCTTGTCGAACACCTTTTTTGCTCGGCTACGGTCGACATGCGGGCCGATCAGTCTTTCATACGCATCGGCGACCTGCTGGTATTCGCCCTTGCAGTCCTCCGCCCGTTCCTTTGGCAGATATCCCTTCTGCACCATGTCGCCGAACAGTTGCGCATCGGCGCCGTAGGCGATGCACAGCACGTTGTAGAAACGCTGCGCGGGCGTGCCATGCACGTCGGCGAATCGCGTCATCGTGAGCGGTGCGGTGTCGGCCTCCACCTCGGTCCTATACGCGTAGGCGACGCCCTCGATCAGCCTGCGCGCCTCTGCCTTGCCAAGATGCAGCATGATGTAGGCCGACACCTGATCGGCGGCATCTTCCTCGCGCCCGAGCACCGGCACCCGCAGCAAATCGAACAGGGCATGGCCGAATTCATGCAGGCAGGTGTCGAACAAGGGCCCCACGATAGCGTCGATTGGCGTGACACCGCCCGCCGTCGCTTCCGCGGGCATGGTCTTCCACAGTTGGTCGATATATTCGTAGCAAACCGTTATCACGTTGTATTCATAGAAGGCATTGGCATCGCCGTCGCATCCCTCCACCTTCACCAACAACGCGCGGGGAAGTCGGAACGGTGTGAGGAATTGCTGCAATTTCTCGAGGAAACGGAGTTGCTTCAATTGCTCGTAAATCGGCTGATGCGCGGGATCCTTGGGCGGCACATAGCTCACGCTCACCCGGCTGGCCCGCGCGGCCGCGGCCTCCGCCGTCGTCAGCATCCCCGGCACGAGCACCGCCCAGGTGATGACCAACGCCAGCACCGCTTTCATCGCGTTCTCCTCAACTCATGAAGGCGAATCGGCGCCCCGCCAGCTCGCGAGGATGCGGATCGCGACAATGTAGCCCACCGTGCCCGATGATCGGACCGTTGCGCGATGTACTGGTGCCCGCACGTATCGGCTCCCGAACGTCCGGTCAATAAGCATAGTCTTCGGTCTGTGGTCGTGCGCAGCCGCGGTAGAGCGCGGTCATCAATCGCGACGCTATTCCGCCGCCACCCTCGAAACGAAACAATCCGTCGCGGGCGCAGGCACGCTCGTCGCAACTCGGTCGGTCGCCAAAGTCCGGCGACAAAGTTTGGCCGGGTTGCCACACCAGGCGGTGTGGGGGTCGAGGACTTCACCCTTCATGAGGAAGGAATCGGCATCGAGCACGGAATGGTCGCCCATGGTCACGCCATAGTGTGCAAACGCGGCGGGGCCCAGCGTGCAGCCCTTGCCGATCCGCACGTGGTCCGACTTGAACACGCCCTCCTCGAGCGAGTGCGCCTGCAGGACGCTGACCTCGTTCAGGTTGGCGTAGTCGCCGATCTCGACCAGCGTGCGATCGGTCATGATGCATCCGCCGTCATAGACCTTCCGGCCGATCTTCACTCCCGCCAGGCGCCAGACCAGGGCCTTGAACGGCGTGCCCGGGAAGAGGCGCACGACCGGCGAGTCCGAGAGCTTCCAGTGCCGCTCGTGGAACCAGAAATACGGGTCGTAGATCGTCGCCATCTTCGGCGCGAGCCGCTTAAAGCCGAGGCTCATCCGTTCGAGCAGCGCGTAGAACAGGATCGCCGTCAAGGACATCGCAGCGGCGGCGGCGAACAGCGCGAACACGCCGTACTGCGGATAATACAAAAAGGCCAGCTGCCAGACCGCCAGCGTGGCGAAGAAGAACAGCCACTGGGCGAACAGGAACAGTGCGCCGGTCGCGAGATTGAAGCGGTTCTTCTGGCGCAGACGCTGCCGGCGGGTTTCCGCGCTCAGGGCATCCATGAGGTTCTTGTCGCGGTCGACGATGCGGGGAATCTCGAAACAGGGCGAGCCGAGCAGCCCGACATTCTCGCGCACGGGCCCGTCGATCGGGATCATCACCTTCGTGCCGAGCAGGCAATTCGCGCCGGTGCGTCCATCCGGCGGATAGTGGATGTTGTTGCCGAGGTAGTTCTGATCCCCGATCCGGGTCTTGGCGAGCCGGAACGACGAGCTCGACTGGTGCATGTTGATCATCGACAGGCCGTCGGAGACCATCGTTCCGCTACCGATGTCGCACAGGAAGGGATTGTCGTGCTGCTGGTTGGTGCCGAAATTCGAGCCGGTCTGCTCGACCTTGTTCAGATTCCAGCCGACGAGCCGCATGTAGTGGACGATCGCGGAGCTGTCGCCGAACAGCAGATTGAAGAAGCGCGAATTGCTGAACTGCGCGACGAGCATCTGCAGCCGATAGTGAAAGCCGTAGAGGGAATAGGTCTTGTCGGTCTGGAGGAACAGCTGGCAGATGCGCGGAACGACGGTGACGGCGATGAGCCCTGCCGCCAGCGAGCCCAGGAAGGCGCCGAGCGAGATCGGCAGCAGGCCCCACGTCATGGCGTCGCCCACGCCCGCGAATCCGGCGGCGTAATGCTCCCAATAGGTCAGCAGCAGAATCGGCACCGGAATGACGATCGCGAACAAGACCAGGAGCTGGATCGCGTCGACGAGCCCGCGCCGGAAGACGGAGCAGGGTATGTTCGCGATCGGGCAATAGTCGGACGTGGTCTCCTGCGCGGGGGAGCCGTGATAGCGCTTGCCGTCCGGGATGCGCTGGCCGCTCTGCAGGGACGAGGCGTGCCCGAGCTGGGTGTCGTCACCCATGGCCGTGCCGATATCCAGCACGCTGGCCTCGCCGACGAAGGCGTTGCGGCCGATCTCGATCGCTCCGGTATGGATGAAATTGGATTGCGCGCGGTAGCCCAGCAGGATGGAATCCTTGCGGAGGATGGTGTTGTCGCCGATGGCGATGAGGTCGGTGCAGACCGGGACGAACCGGCCCTCGAGGACGACGTTCGACCCGATGCGCGCGCCCAGCAGGCGCAGATAGAGGTTGTAGATCGGGCTGCCGTAGAACATCACCACGGGCGCGCTGCGAACGAGTATCTTGACCACCCAGAAGCGGAAATAGCGCAGGCTCCAGATGGGGATGGACTGAGGCTCCCATCGTCCGATCAGCACCCATTTCGCGCCGATGGGGATGACGGTCAGCATGACGAAGGACCCGACCGCGACCGCCACGCTGCGAAGGTAGACATTGAGCGGATCGTCGACCGCCTCATAGGTCCATTCGAGCCCAACATCGAAGAACCACAGGCCGAGCAGGGCGCTGACAGCATAGAACAAGAGCTGCGCCGCGCCGCAGCCGAAATAGGCGAAGTCGGTCGGGACGTGGAACGGCTCCGCCTTCGCCGTGGTGACCGCCTCGTCGACGTTATGACTCAGCCGCTCGGCGAGCTTGGCAACGGTCGGGTTGAGGTAGACGTCGCGCATCGACACGTTCGACATGCCCGCACGCTGCCGGATGCGGGCACAGAAGCGCGCCAGGAGCAGCGAGTTCGCCCCGAGGTCGTCGAAGAAATGGTCTTCGGTGGAGACATGGTCGACCTGGAGCACCTCAGCCAGTGCGAGCGCGAGGAAGTGCTCGCTGTCGGTCTTGGCGGCGACCAGCTTGGTGGCGGCCGAGAGGCGCAGCCGCTTCGGCTTCGGCAGATGCCGGTGATCGGCCTTGTTGCCGATCGTCATCGGGATGAACGGCAGCTCTTCGAGATAGGCGGGGACCATGTAGCGCGGCAGCCGGCTCCGCAGCGCCTGCGTCAGCTCGCCGTGCGACAGGATCGATGCGTCCTGCTTCAGCGCATAGTAGGCCACGAGCTCGACCTGTCCCGGCTGGGGCTCGTAGGTCGTCACTACCGCCTGTGCGATCTCCGGCAGATCGAGCAGCACGGATTCGATTTCGATGAGCTCGATCCGATAGCCGCGGATCTTGACCTGGGTATCGATCCGGCCGTGGTACTCAATCTCGCCGTCGTCGTTGAAGCGGCCGAGGTCGCCGGTCCGATAGATCCGCTTCGACGGGTTGTTGGGGATGGCCAGGAAATCGGCAATGAACTTCTTCCGCGTCAGCTCCTCGCGGTTGAGGTAGCCGGCGGCGACCCCGATGCCGGCGATCCCGATCTCTCCGAGCTCGCCGGGCGCGGCGGGGCGGTCCGCGGCCGGATCGAGAATGACGATCGAGTAGGTCGGCAGCGGCAAGCCGATGGTGACCGGCTTCTCCGGGGTCAGCTCCGCCAAGGTCGCGGTGACCGTGGCCTCGGTCGGACCGTAAGAATTCAAGATGGTCCGCCCGGCACGATGCCAGCGGACCACGAGGTTGTGCGGGCAGGCCTCGCCGCCGACCAGCAGGATCCGCAGCTGCGGCAGCTCAGTCTCGATCGTCCCGAGCAGAGTCGGGCAGCAGACGAGGCACGTGACCTCGCGATCGCGCAGGAAATCGGCGAGCTCGTCCGCGAGCAGCGTGACGCCGGGAGGACCGGGAACGAGGGTTGCGCCCGCCATCAACGGGACCCAGATCTCCTCCACTGAGAAATCGAAGGCGATCGTCATCCCCTGATAGATGCGATCACCGGGCGCGAACCCGTATCGCTCCGCTGCGACCCGGACGAAGTTGCAGATGCTGGGATGCTCGATGACGACGCCCTTGGGATTGCCGGTCGTCCCCGAGGTATAGATGATGTAGCAAATCCGGTCCGTCGGTGGCCCGACCTCGCCGTCCGCGAGCGGCGCGCTCGGCTTGGCATCGATCGCCTGCTTGGCGGTGTCGAGCAGGACCTGGCGCACCGCAAACGCGGCGAGCCGCGCGCCGAAGCCGGACGTCGACACGACGGCTTTGACGTTGGCGTCGGTCAGGATGAAGCCGACGCGCTCCCCCGGGAAGCCGGGGTCGAGTGGCACATAGGCGGCGTTGACCTTCATCACCGCCAGCAGCGCGACATAGGTCTCGACCGATTTGTCGAGCAGCAGACCGACGCGATCGCCGGGTTCGATCCCCTCCTCGATCAGGTAGCGGGCGACCTGGTTGGCGCGCCTGTCGAGGTCACGATAGGTGATGACGGCGTCCCCGGCGTCGACTGCGTCGTCCTCCGCGAAACGCAGGCAAGCCTGCTCGAGGAGATGATGCAGCCGCTCGCCCTCCATCCAGCGCAGGGCGTTGTCCCTGCTGGACAACACCGGCGGGCGAACACCCGTTCGTTCGAGGCGTTCCCGGGGTACGCGGAGGCTCGGTGGCGTTGCCACGTCCCCCAACGGGCCGGACTCGATCCGCAGAGCCATTTTGTTGCTACTCTGGACGCCGTCGACACCGCGCGCTCGCAAAAGTACACCGTGGCCGCGAACCGTTGACGGCTGCGGCTCCAAGCGATGGGTCGACTCGCCTGTGAGGTCCCTCTTGGCGTTAGTGCGCTCTTCGGGGAGCGCACATTCTTTACGCCTTTATTATGGGAATTCGTAGATGAACGGAAGCTGAATGGCCGTTGCCGCAGGTAGACTCCAAGGCCGCCGAGACTTTCTACTGTGCGTAACCCCTACCCCCGAAAGCACCCGGGAGGGGGCGCAAGCGGCGGCTGCCCCCTCGTGGCGGCCATCGAGAGGCGGGAGATCATCAGTCAAACATCATTCATTCGCAAAACTCACCCCGCACTGCACAAATCGGCGACCGCGAGCGCGATGATCTTGGTGGCGGCGCGCAGGTCCGCAAGCCGCAGGTTCTCGTCGGCATTGTGCGCGTTCGCCTCGAGGATCGAGCGCGGCCCGGCGCCGTAGAGCACGATCGGGATGGCGGCGGCTGCGTAATGGCGGGCATCGGTATAGAGCGGCACCCCCGTCACGGGCACGTCGACGCCCAGGATACTCTTGGCATGCTGCGCGATCGCGGCCGCGATCCGTTCCGTGCCCGGCTGCGGTTTCAGCGGCTCCGCCAGCAGGAGACGCCAGACATCGACTTTGATATCGCGATGGCGCTGCGCGGCAGCGGCGATCAGCTGGCGTAGCTCGGTTTCCACCCTCGCGGGCTCCTCCTCCGGGATCATGCGGCGGTCGATGCGAAAGGCGACCTGGTCCGGCACCACGTTGGTGTTGATGCCGCCCTTGATCAGCCCGACGTTGAGCGTCGGCGAGATGATGCCCGGCGTGGCGGAGCGCAGCCGCGACAGCGCAGCGCGATGCCCATAGAGGGCGGCGAGGATCGTGGTCGCTGCTTCCAGCGCATCCACCCCAGTCTGCGGCATCGCTGCGTGCGCCTGTTTGCCGGTGACCGTTACCTCGAGATGCAGGCAGCCGTTGTGCGCGCTGACGACCGCGTAGGAAAAGCCCGCGGCGATCGCCGCGTCGGGCTTGGTGAGGCCTTGATCGAGCAGCCATTTCGGCCCGACGATGCCCCCCGCCTCCTCGTCGTAGGTGAAATGCAGCTCGAGCGTGCCGGCAAGCGTGGCGCCTTCCGCAGCCGCCGCCTTGAGCGCGAGCAGTGCCCAGGTATAGGTGGCGAAATCCGATTTCGACACCGCCGCGCCGCGCCCGTACATGACAGGTCCGTGCGGGCCGCCTTCGATGGACGCGCCGTAAGGATCGTGGCGCCATCCCAGCCCGGGCGGCACCACGTCGCCGTGGGCATTGAGCGCAACCACCGGCCCGTCGCCGAAGCGATGGCGGACGATGAGATTGGTGACGCTCTTCATGCCCGCCGCCTCCACGGTGGGGCCGGGCACCGCGTGTGCCTCGACCGCGAGGCCAAGCTCCTCGAGTAGCGCTTTCGCGCGCTCGGCGTTCAGCGCACAATCGCCGGGCGGATTGTCGCTCGGCACCTTCACCAATTCGGCGAGGAACGCGGTCTCCCGCGCGAAGTCACGGTCGACGAAGGCGGTGATGGCGTCGGCGCGCGTCATGGCGTCTGCGCCAGCCGGAGCACAGCGTCGAGCATGACGCGCGCGGCAAGGTCGGCGTCCTCGGCGCTGATGATCTCACGCGGCGAGTGGCTCACCCCGCCGTTGCCGCAACGCACGAACAGCATGGCGAGGTCGCAGACGCCGTCGAACATCATGGCGTCGTGGCCGGCACCGCTCGCAAGGAAGCGCGGCTTTATTCCGGCGTGCGCCACCGCATCGGCGAGCAGCGACTGCAGGCGCGGCGAGCAGCCGACCGCGGCGGTTCGCTGTACCTCCTTGCTCTCGATTTTGACACCGCGTCGTCGCGCGATGCGCCCGATCTCCGCCATGACGTCGGCGACTGCGGCATCGCGCGTGGCATCGTCGGCGGCGCGGATATCGAGGGAGAGCTCGCAGCGGCCGGGGATGATGTTGATCGCACCGTTCGGAACGGCGAGCTCCCCCACCGTGCCGACCAGCGTCTCTGCCTGCGCGCAGCGCTGCTCGACGTAGAGCACGAGCTCGGCGGCGGCTGCGGCGGCGTCATGGCGCCGCGCCATCGGCACGGTGCCGGCGTGTCCGGCCGTCCCGGTGGTGGTGACCAGGTAGCGCACGCTGCCGGCGATCGCGCTCACGATCCCCACCGGCAAGCCTTCCTCGAGCAACACCGGGCCCTGCTCGATATGAACCTCGAGATAGCCCAGAGTCTCCTCGCCGCGGCGCGCCAGCGCTGGAATTTTTGCGGGATCGAGGCCGGCCTCGCGCATGACCCCCGCCAAGGCGTGACCGTTGGCGTCGCAACGCGAGAGCAAAGCCTGATCGAAGCGTCCCGCCAGCGCGCTGCTGCCGAGAAAGCTCGAGGCGAAGCGCACGCCCTCCTCTTCCGAGAAGGCGATCACCTCGAGGTGAAACGGCAGCTTGCGGCCGCTGCGCGCCAGGTGCTCGGCCAGCACGAGCGCGGTGAGTACGCCGAGCCGCCCGTCGTATTTGCCGGCGTTGCGCACGGTGTCGTAGTGCGAGGCGAAGATGAGCGTCTTCGCCGCCGGGTCGGCTGCGGCGTAGCGCCCGACGACGTTGCCGACCGCGTCGATTTCGGCGGCGAGGCCGGCGTGCCGCAGCCAGTCGCGGATTTGCGCCGCGACGGCGCGATGGGCTTCCGAGAGATAGGTGCAGGTGAGGCCGTCGGAGCTCTCCGACCATTGCGCCAACTGATCCGCCAGCGCCATGATCCGGACGCCGAAGGCATCCGGCGCGACGCCGCCACCCGTGCTCTTTGCCTCCGTGGCCATGTCCATGCACTATGTCCTCGGCATCGCTCTTGCAATGCCGAACGCGCACCTTGTCATCCTGCCTCGGCCGAGGCACAAGGGCCCGAACGAAGCGAGGGATTGTCGTCGTGGAGGCGGTGCTCACCGAGTGGTTGAGCCTCATCGTCCGATGGCTGCACGTCGTCGCCGGCATCGCCTGGATCGGCAGCTCGTTCTATTTCATCCATCTCGATTTGAGCCTGAAGCCGCGGACCGGCCTGCCCCAGGGCGTGCAGGGCGACGCCTGGCAGGTCCACGGCGGCGGCTTCTACCACATGGTGAAATATCTCGTCGCTCCGGCCCGCATGCCGGACGAGCTGAC
>Ga0081455_10006627_pt1 | contig 12385 bp, 9 predicted proteins | sample TabmetS3T2R1_FD_70207 | JGI IMG/M metagenome (GOLD analysis project Ga0081455, IMG submission 70207) | Tabebuia heterophylla rhizosphere microbial communities from the University of Puerto Rico - S3T2R1 | ecosystem: Host-associated > Plants > Roots > Rhizosphere ... | reverse complement strand
GCGCGAGCGCGCCGGGCAACGCATGCGTGAGCGGCCTCATGATGACCCCGATCGATCCTATCATTGCGCCGTGCGCCTGATTCTCGCGTCTGCGTCGCCGCGACGTGCCGAGCTGTTGCGAGCAGCGGGGTACGAGTTCGAAACCGTCGTTGCGGATGTCGACGAGCGCGTGCGAGACGGTGAAACGCCAGCGGAGTACGTGCGAAGGCTGGCCGCGGAGAAATCGGCAGCGGTCCAGGCAGCTGACGCGATCATCCTGGGAGCCGACACGACCGTCGTGATCGACGGCGAAATCCTCGGCAAGCCGCGCGACGACGACGAGGCGGCGGCGATGCTGCGGCAGCTGGCAGGACGGCGTCACGAGGTGCTGACCGGCGTCAGCATCCGTCACGGCACGCACGAGGTCGGGCGCGTCGAGAGCACGGCCGTATGGTTTTCTGTGCTGACAAAAGAAGACATTGGCTGCTACGTGGCAAGCGGGGAGGGTCGCGATAAGGCCGGAGCCTACGCTATTCAAGGCCTGGCGTCGCGATTCATTCCGCGAATCGAAGGCTCCTACGCGAACGTCGTCGGATTGCCGGTCGCCGCGGTCGCCGAACTGCTCCGATCGGTCCTTGCGTCCTACCCGGAGACCGGATATTCTGACGTTTGATCTTCTCCCGGAAGTCCTTATGACACATCGATATATCAAGATAGGTGCGACCACGGCGGTTCTCGTCGTCGCCTTCACGGGCCTGTTGTGGTCCACGCTGCGCGAAGGGACGGAGTACTACAAGCACGTCGACGAGGTGATGGCGAACCAGCAGGCGTGGCAGGGCAAGCGCCTCCAGCTGCACGGCCACGTTGTCACCAACTCCATCATGCGCAAGCCGAACACGCTCGACTACATCTTCAAGGTGCAGAACAACGGCCAGGTCGTCAACGCCCGCTACACCGGGATCGTGCCCGACACGTTCAAGGACACGCCAGGTAGCGAAGCTGAAGTCGTGCTCAAAGGGACGTTGACGCCGGACGGGTTTCACACCGAGCCGAACGGCGTGATGGCGAAGTGTCCGTCGAAGTACGAAAAGAAGTCCTAAATGGCTCCCCTCGGCAGTTTCCTGCTCCTCGCGTCGTTCGTCGTCTGCTCCTATGCCGCGGTCGTGTCGGTGGTCGGCGCCCGGCGGCATGCACGGCGCCTGATCGAGAGCGGGATCGGCGCGTTCTATCTCGTCTGCGCGCTGATGACGGCCGCCTCGGCGGTGATGATCAACGCATTTCTCACCGGCGACTATTCGATCAAGTACGTCGTCCACAACTCGGACAGCGTGCAGCCGCTGTTCTACAAGATCACGTCGTACTGGGGCGGCCTCGACGGGTCGATCATGTTCTGGGTCTTCCTGCTGTCGGTCTTCGGATCGGCAGCGGTGTACGTCAACCGCGAGCGGCATCGTGAGCTGATTCCGTACGTCGTGGCGACGATCTCCACCGTTCAGATGTTCTTCCTCTATCTGATGGTGGTGCACAACAACCCGTTCACTACCTACCTGTCCGGGCCGCGCGCCGAGGGCGACGGTCTGAATCCGCTGCTCCAGAACTTCTACATGGCGATTCACCCGCCATCGCTCTATACGGGCTTTGTGGGGATGACGATCCCGTTCGCGTTCGGGATTGCGGCGCTGGCTACCGGACACCTGGACGACTCGTGGCTGCGCGCCGTCCGGCGCTGGACGATGACGGCGTGGCTGTTCCTGTCGATCGGTTTGTTCCTCGGCATGATCTGGGCGTACGAAGAGCTCGGATGGGGCGGCTACTGGGTGTGGGATCCGGTCGAGAACGCGGCGCTGCTGCCGTGGTTCACGGCCACCGCGTTTCTTCACTCCGTGATGGTGCAGGAGCGCCGCAGCATGCTGCGCGTCTGGAACGTGACGCTCGTCATCGTGACGTTCTTCCTCACGATCTTCGGGACGTTCATGACCCGCTCCGGTGTCGTCCAGTCGGTGCATTCGTTCGGGGACGACCCGCAGCTCGCCTGGATGTTCACCATCTTCATGGTGGTGATTCTCGTCGTCAGCTTCGGGCTGGTCATCTGGCGGCTGCCGCTGCTGAGGGCGCGCAACGAGCTCGACTCGTGGGTGTCGCGCGAAGCGGCATTCCTCGTCAACAACTGGATTCTGCTGTTCTCGGCGCTGTTCGTGCTCTTCGGCACGATGTTCCCGACGCTGAGCGAAGCAGTGACCGGCAACCGGCTCACGGTCGCCGGACCGTTCTTCAACAAGTGGATGGCCCCGATCGGTCTCGTCCTGCTGTTCCTGACGGGCGTCGGGCCGCTGCTCGCCTGGCGGAAATCGACGCTGAGCAACCTTCGCTTTCAGTTCATGTGGCCGGTCCTCGCCGCGCTGACCACCGCCGGCGCGGTCGTCGCGCTCGGAGTCCGCGTGTGGGCGTCCGGCATCTGTTTCGCGCTCTGCGCGCTGGTGACGACGACGATCGCCCAGGAGTTTTTCCGCGGCGCCAACATCCGGCGCCGGAACACCGGCACCGACATCTTCACCGCGCTCATCGGCCTCGTCGGCCGGAACAAGCGGCGGTACGGTGGTTACGTCGCGCACCTGGGGTTCGTCCTCATTCTTCTGGGGTTTGCGGGCGCCGGCTTCAACAAGGACACGCAGCTCCAATTGAAAGCGGGGCAGGAAACGAAGATCGGGCGCTACACGCTGCGCAACACGTCGCTGAAGGTGAGCGACGATGGCCAGAAGCAGATGGTCACGGCGTACATCGCCGTGTTCGCCGACGGCCAGCAGATCGACACGCTCTATCCGGCGAAGTGGTTCTTCCGGAAGCACGAACAGGAGCCAACGACCGAGGTGGCGATCCGCCGGTCGTTCGCCGAGGACCTCTACGTGACGCTCGGTGGATATGAAGTCGGCGAGCAGGCCGCGCATCTCGAGATTCACGTCAATCCGCTGGTCAACTGGGTCTGGCTGGGCTTCGGCATCCTGGCGCTCGGCACCGGCATCGCGCTGCTGCCGGAACGGATGTACTCCTTCGCGCTAGCGCGGATGCCGATCGAGGCGGCGGCAAGCACGACGGCGCTCACGTTCCTGCTCGCACTGCTGCTGGCGGCGCCTGCTTTTGCGCAGCCGGGGATGGGCTCCGACGTGAACACGCGGACATCCTTCTACGCGCGCAACGAGCTCGAGAAACAGCTCCAGCACGAAATCGTTTGCACCTGTGGCTCGTGCGGCCACGCGAACCTCGCTGAGTGCCGGAAGGATCCGTGCTCGACGTCACATCAGATGCGCGGCGAGCTGGCGGCGCTCATCGATCAGGGCAAAGGCCACGACGAGATCATCCAGGCGTTCATCACCAAGTACGGCAGCGAGGAAATGCTCGGCGCGCCGATCGACAAGGGGTTCAACCGCCTGGCGTGGCTGGTGCCGTACCTGCTAGGCGCATCGGGCGCCGCGGCGATCGGCTTCGCCGCCGTGAAATGGACGCGGAAGTCCGACGCGCAAGAGGAAAACGTCGCCATCGACTCGGCCCTCGAGGAGCGCATCGACGATGAGCTCCGAGACCTCGACTGAGAAGGTCCGGCTTCAGCCGGACCTTGGACAGCGTGTGCGCGTGCAGTCGGACCAAGGTCTTCACCCGTGGCAGTTCTTCGTGCTCGCCGCGCTCGGCTGTGCGACCGCCGTCACCTTTATCGCCCGCGGTCAAAGCGTCACCTCCATCGTGTTTCTCTCGATCCTGATGGCCGCGGCGGCGCTCGTCGGAATGGCCGCACTCCGCACTCTGCGACCGCTCGTCAGCACGGACGAGGACCGGACCGTGATGATCGGTCACCGCACGCGCGTGGCTCTCGAGCGCGAGAAGATGCTGGCGCTGCGCTCGATCAAGGAGCTGGAATTCGATCGCGCGATGGGGAAGCTGTCGGACGCCGACTGGAAGGAGATGTCGGGCCGGCTGCGTGCGCGCGTCGGCCGCCTGATGCGGCAGCTGGACGCGGGCGCCGGGTATCGCGAGCGGATCGAGCGGGAGCTGGAGAAGCGGCTGGGTGAGAAGCCGGCGGCGACCGCATCGTCCGAGCGCGCGTGTGCGTCGTGTGCCACAGTCAACGACGCGGATGCGCGCTTCTGTAAGAGTTGCGGTCAAAAGATCTGATGCTGACAAGGACACAAAGGGGAACAAAGGACACAAAGGCCGCAACGATAAGTGGCCCAGTAGCGCGCTTCCTTTGTGTCCTCTGTTCTTTCCTTAGTGTCCTTTGTGCCGCGCGGGTGTACGGGCAGATTGCCATGCCAGACCCGCGCGCGATGTCCGGCATCCCGCGTCCAGTTACCGACCTGCCGGACGGATCGATTTCGGTGCGCGTGATCCGCGGCGAGCTGTCCAACAACATTCCCAACCAGCCGGTTCAACTGCGCGCCGGCGACAAGGTGCTGACCGCGAAGACGGACGAGGCCGGCCGTGCGCAATTCGACAACGTGACGGCCGGCGTGACGGTGAAGGCCAGCACCGACGTGGGCAGCGAGCATCTCGAGTCTCAGGAGTTCCAGGCGCCCCCGCGCGGCGGCATCCGTCTCCTGCTGGTCGCGACCGATCCGTCGAAGGCGGCGGCAACCCAGCCGAACGCGCCGGCGATCACGGGCGACGTCATCCTGGGCGCCGAATCGCGCATCGTCGTCGAGCCGGTCGAAGAGGCGGCCCAGGTGTTCTACCTGCTCGACATCGCAAACAACGCGCGCGTACCGGTCAACCCGCCGGCGCCATTCGAGTTCGATCTGCCGAAAGGCGCGGTTGGCACGACGATCATGGAAGGCTCGTCACCGAATGCCGCCGCCGCGGGACCGCACATCAGCGTGCAGGGTCCGTTTCCGCCGGGACACACGTATGTACAGGCGGCATATCAGATGCCGGCGGCGACCGGATCGCTCACAATCGCGCAGCGCTTTCCCGTGATGCTCGAACAGCTCGCCGTTGTTGTGAAGAAGTCGGGCAGCACGACGCTGTCGTCCGCGCAGATCAAAGAGCAGCGCGAGCTCCCGGCGCAGGGCGAGGTGTTCATTGCCGCGACCGGCGGCGCGATCGCGGCTGGACAGCCGCTGGAGCTCGAGGTCGGCGGGATCCCGCATCACAGCCGCGCGCCGCGCATCGTGGCGTTGGCGCTGGCCGGCGTCATTGTCGCGATCGGCGTCTGGATGTCTGGACGGCCGAGCGGTGATGCATCCGGAGGCGCCGCCGAGCGGAAGCGACTGATCGCGCGGCGCGATCGGCTGTTCAACGATCTCGTGCGCCTCGAGCGCGATCGGCGCGGCGGACGTGGCGACGAGCGGCGCTATCTGGCGCGCCGCGAAGAGATTTTCGCCGCGCTCGAGCAGATCTACAGCGCGCTCGACAGCGACGACACGGGCCCCGAGCCCGCAGACCGCACCGGTCTGGCAGCCTGACCTCCCGACGGATGTGACTGCCGACTTCGACGCTGTCAGTCTCATCGACGTCTCCAGACATTTCGGCCGCCGGCGGGCGATTGCGCGCTTATCGCTGACTGCGCGCGCCGGCGACATCCTCGGCCTGCTCGGGCCAAACGGGGCGGGCAAGTCGACGCTGATCGGCCTGCTCGCGACGCTGGTCGCGCCGACGAGCGGCGAGGTGCGGTTTGGCGATCAACCGGCGCGTGCGCTGGGCGCTGTCCTGCGCCGCCGGCTCGGCCTGCTCGCACACGAGCTGCATCTCTACCCGGAGCTGTCGGCACGGCAGAACCTGAGATTCTTCGGCGAGCTGTACGGCGTTGGCGCGGGGCGAGTCGAAGCCGCGCTGGCGCGTGCCGGCCTCGACGAGCGCGGAGACGACGATGTCTCAGGGTTTTCGCGAGGGATGCGGCAGCGTCTCGCGCTCGAACGGGCGTTGTTGCACGATCCGCGGCTCGTCCTTCTCGACGAGCCGTTCACCGGCCTCGACGATCGCGCGGTCGGCGTTGTCTCGGAGCGCGTCCGCGAACTGGCTGCAGGCGGCGCGATTGTCGTGCTCGCCACGCACGACCTCGATCTGGCCGAGGGGCTCATCACGCGCGTCGTGCTCCTGCGCGACGGCCGTCTCGTCGCCGATGAGGCCGCGGCTACCGGCCTGCGCGCCCGCTACCGCCGGGTTGTCGGGAGCGCGTGATGTTTGCCAGGACCGCGTTGCTCGTCCTGCGCAAGGATTTCGCGATCGAGATCAAGAGCCGCGAGATTCTCTACACGACGCTGCTCTTCGCCCTCTCGTGCGTGCTCGTGTTCTCGATCGCCTTCGTCAAGGAAGGAGAGCCGCTCGAGGATGCCGCGGCAGGCATACTGTGGATCGCCATCGAGTTTGCCGGAACGCTGGCACTCGGTCGCACGTTCGAGCGCGAGCGCTACGGCGAGACACTGAGGGCGCTGCTGCTGGCGCCGGCGCCGCGCGCCGCCATCTACGTGGGGAAGATGCTGGGCATCGTGGCCCTCCTCGCGGTCTGCGAACTGCTGCTCGTACCGCTGGTGGCGCTGCTGTTTCGCTCGCGGCTGTTCGAGGCACCCGTGCTGCTGGTGGCCCTGCTGCTGGCCGGCACGGTCGGCTTCGCGGTCGTCGGCTCGCTGTTCGCGGCCATGCTGGTGCGCGCGCGGACGCGGGACGTGATGCTGCCGATCCTGCTGTACCCGATGACGGTCCCCTTGATGATTGGCGGCGTGCGGGGTACTGTCGCGCTGACCCAGACCCCGCTAGATCAACCGAGTGCGATCATGTGGATCGTGTTGCTGCTCTGCATGGATGCGGTCTTTCTGATGCTCGCGCTGTGGACGTTCGAGCCGCTCATGACGGAGTAGGATGGGCAGGAAGGGCAGCCAGGACAGGATGGGCGGGAAGGGCAGGATGAGCGGGATATGAGAAAAGCGTTCTTTCCGATGTTGGTGGTGACCGCCGCGATGTTCGCCTACGCGCCGGTGGTGATTGCGCACGCCGACTACGAGTCGACGATGGGGCTCGTGCAGAAGGTGATGTATTTTCACGCCCCAAGCGGCATGGTGATGCTCATTTCCGCGGTGGTGTGCGGGGTGGCCAGCGCGCTGTACCTCTGGAAGAAGGATCCCGCGGCCGATCGCGTCGCGATTGCCGCCGCTGAGCTGACGGCGCTCTTCGGGCTCATCGTCCTGGTCACCGGACCGTTATGGGCGCGAAAAGCCTGGGGCGTCTGGTGGGTCTGGGAAGCTCGTCTGACGATGTCGTTCGTCGGCTGGTTGATTGCCGTCGGCTACCTCTTCGTCCGGAAATACGGCGGACCCGGGTCGGACAAGCTCGCCGCCGGCCTCGCCGTGTTCGGCACCGCCAACGACCGTTCGCTGAAGGGCTATCAGCGGCGGGTGCCGCAGATCAATGCCCTCGAGCCCGCCATGGAGGCGCTGTCTGACGAAGCGCTGCGGGGCAAGACCGCCGAGTTTCGCGCGCGGCTGGCCGATGGGGCCAGCCTGGACGACCTGCTGCCGGAGGCGTTCGCCGCGGTGCGCGAAGCCGCGCGCCGCACCAGCGAGTGGAAACACTTGGTGAGCGCCTGCGACGAACTCGCCAAACACGCGACCGGCTCACACCGCGCACGCCTGCTCGAAGAAGCTGCGGCCACGTGTCACGAACTGCTCCACGATCCCGCCGCAGCCGAGACGCTCCTCCGCGAAGCGCTGCAAGTCGCTCCGACTCGCGCTTCACTGTTCGAGCGCTTGCACGATCTGTTGCTCGAACGCGGAGACCTCGAAGGGCTGATCGACGTCTTGAGCGTGCGCATCGGCGTCACGGCCGCTCCTGACGAAAAAGCCGATCTGTCGTACGCCAAAGCGCGCATCCTGCGCGCGCTCGCGAAGCGCGAAGCTGCGCTGGCCTGCGTGAGCGAAGTGCTCGCGATCGAACCGCGGCACGCCGGCGCGCTCAGCTTGTCAGCGGAGATCCACGCGTCCGAGCAAGCCTGGGAGTCCGCGGTGAAAGCGCTCGATCTGCTCGCGCAGGCCGACGTGCCGCCCGCGCAACGCCGGCTCGCGCGCGAAGGTGCGGCGGATTTCCTCGAACACAAGCTCAAAGACCCCAAAGCCGCGTACGCGCAGCTGGCCGCGCTCGCGCGCGACGGTCACGCCGACGTCGCGGTGTTCACGCGCATGGCCGACGTGGCGTTGCGCGCCGGGCTTTCGGAAGAGAGTGCGGCCGCGCTCACGGAAGCCGCAGCCCAGAGCACGGGGCCGGCGCGCGCTGCGTTCGAACGGCGGGCCGCGATCGTCTACGGGCAGAGCTTGGGCCGCGCGACGGCTGCGCGCGATGCGTTGCGCCGGGCGCTCGCCGCCGATCCGCTCGACATCGAGGCGCTCGAAGCGCTGCACGCCGCAGCCGATCCGGAAGACCCCGAGCTCACGAGCAGCGAGATGTTCCTGCACGAGCTCTGGACCGCGCTGCGCGCCGAGCCTTCGGACGCGCGGCTCTTGCGCAACCTCGCGCGCTGCAGTCGTTTGCGCACAGACCCGACGCTCGAATACTTGGCGCTCACGTCGCTGAGTGCGCTCGGTCATGCCCACGGTGACGAGCACGCCGCGCTCACCGCGATGCGCGAAGCATTGCCCGAGTTCCCGACCGGCACGATCTCGGAGGCGCAGTTCGGGCTCCTAGGCGGGCCGACGCACGCGCACGGCGCGTTTCGCGTGGCGCGGCTCGTGTGTCGCGCCGGTCACGAGCTCGTCGTGGACAGACCCGACGTCGGCCGCCGGACGCGCGTTCCGGAGACGAGCGCGCTCTGGGAAGCCGTGGCGCGCGCGCTGCACGCATTCGGGCTGGACTTGAGCGAGCTGCACAGCGGCGACCTGGGCACACCCCAAGTGAAGGTTTGGTCGAAGGACTCGAGCCAGGTCGGCGTCTTGCTCGGGCACGACGTGAGCCTGCCGCTGTCGGCGGCGGTGAGCTTCGAGCTCGGCGCGCAAGCTGCGGGCATGCGACTCGGAATCCTGCCGTTGATCCAGGCCGAACGCGGCCTGGCGCGCGACCTGTTGTACGCGGCGCTGACCATGTTCCCGAATGCGCCCCAACCTCCGGATGCGGCCCGGTTACGCGCGCTCGCGAACGAGCTCTCGCGCAAGCTTTCGCGCAAGGAACGGCGCGAGCTCGAGGCCGCCATCGCCGAGCTCGCAGAGCCGCTTCAAACCCTGCCGGAAGTCGCGGAAGACGCGCGCGCCGGCGCTTACCGCGCCGGGATGGTGCTCGCGCGGGATCTGGCACCCGCGCTGGCTTACGTATTCGGCGAACACTACGCGCTGGATGCGATCGTGAACTCGAAGCTCGGCTTGCGCTTGCTTCGCTTCTGGACCTCACAAACCTGCCTCGCCCTGCTGCGTGGCCTCGGAATGACCGCGTGAGTCGCTCGGACGAACCGAACCGCGTCGATGAACCCGCGCCGAGCGGCGGCGCGAGCCACGCGCCGCGCGCGGCATCCGCGCCGGAGCGTGCCGGCGCGCCGAACGAGCCTTCGTTCTTGCCACCCGACGCGAGCGAGGCCGGCGACGCGTTCTTGGAACGCCTCGCGCCGAGCGCACGGCCGGAACAAGCCCCATCACCCGCGGCGAACGACGCGCTCGCCCAACCGGAAAGCCCGGCAGTCGCTCCTGAAACCGCTGGACAAACCGTGTCCGGCATTCGTCCCGCGCCGCCCGACGCGCCCGAGAGCGAGTCGAGCAGTGCGAGCGCCAAACAGCCGCACACGGGATTGATCAGCAACATCCTCGCGCGCGAAACGCGCCCTCCCGGCGCGGACGACGGTGCGCGCGCTGCGCTGCGAACACTGCCGTTTCGGCTGCAGCGCCGTGCCGACAGCGGCTCTCGCGAGGCGAGTAGCCCGCGCGCGCGCGCCGAGTTGCTGCGACACCTGGCGGAGCGCAGCGAAGGCGCGCGGCGCTCGCAGCTCTTCGTCGCGGAAGCCGAGTTGCGCGCACAGATCGCGCGCAGCGTGCCGGCGCCGCCCGACGCCGCGGAGCTCAACGCGCGCGCGAGTGAGGCGCGGCGTGCGGCCGACGCGCTCGATCCCGCGGGCCTCACCGCGCTGCGTCGGCGTCAAGCGCAGGCGCTTCGCAGCTCGAGTCACGAACGCGTGCGCGAGCTGTACGCCGCCGAGGTCGAGTTCGTCGACGAGTGGGTCGGCCGGCTCATGAACGAGCTGGACCGCCAGAAGCTGCTCGACAACACCGTGATCATGTACTCGTCCGATCACGGGCTGACACTCGGCGAGCACGGCATCCTCGGAAAGCACGGCGCGCGCGCCCACTGGCACATCTACCACGTGCCCTACATGATCCGGCACCCGGAGGGCAAGCGCGCGGGCGACCAGAGCAACTTCTTCGCCTCGACCTACGACCTGCCCCGCACCGCGCTCGGCTTCATGGGCGTGCGGGCGCCCGGGATGATGGGGGGCGAGGACCTGTCGGTCCTCTTCGACGGGAAGGAGCCGCCGCCGCGGCCGCACTTCACCTCCTGCTACGACGACTACGTCCTGGCCGGCGACCTCGACTGGTTCCTTCTCTCTGACAGCGAAGGGATGCGCAAGCGGCTGTACGACAAGCACTCCGACCCGCTCGAGCTGACCGACGTGGCGGAAGAGAACCCGGAGGTCGTCGACCGGCTCTGGCGTGTGCTCGAGGACGAGGCGGGGGGAACGCTGCCGCAGTTCGCTCCGAGCGGTACCAAGGCGGTGATCGGCGGGTGATCACGCGACGCTCCCTGCTGCGCCGCGGCGGAGCGAGCGCAGCCGGCGCCGGGCTCCTCGGGATGGCCGCCCTCCCCGCGGCGGCGGCCGCGCAGGGTGGCGACTCGCGCGTCAAGAACGTGGTGCTGGTCGTGCTGCCGCTCGTCCGCCAGGACCACGTCGACGCCTTCGAGGGCGGCTCGCCCGCCGACACCCCCAACCTCAACGACCTGACGGGTGACTCGCTCCGCTTCGATCGCGCGGTCCCCGAGTCGATGCCGGGGATCTCCGCGCGCCGCGCGCTGATCACCGGCATGCGCGCCTTCCCGTTCCGCGACTGGCGGCGCACCGACGGCCTGGCCGCGATCCCCGGCTTCACGCCGATCTGGGATCACCAGCCGGTCCTGACCGAGACGCTGCGCGGAGCCGGCGTGACGACCGTCTACGTGAGCGACAACCCGACGCTCGAGGGCCCGCGCTGGCCCGACGTCAAGCGCACCGGTGCCGGTGGCGGCCCGCCGGCGACGGGGCAGCCGGGCATCGACAGCGAGCTGCTGCCCGCAATCGCCCGCCAGACGAGGGCCGCCAAGCGGACCTTCCGGACCGGCATCCGCGAGCTGCGCGGCCTCGCCGGCGAGAGCCCGTTCTTCCTCGGGATCGACCCCTTCGACCCGCTCGACGCGGCCGTGGCGCCGCGCGTGTACGTCAGGCCGGGTGAAGTCGAGGACGAGGGCATCGGGCCTCTGAACGGCCGCATGGTCGAGCTCAACTGGAGCGGCGACGACGAGCGGCGCGTGCGCGACGCCTACCGCAGGCACGTCGAGGCTGTCGACGACGAGGTCGGACGCCTGATGGACGCGCTGTCCGAGCGCGACCTGCTCGACTCGACGCTCGTCGTCGCGATCGGCGACCAGGGGATCGCGCTCGGCGACCACGCGATGATGGGAATCGCCACACCGACGTCCTACCGGCCCGCCTACGAGGTGCCGTTCCTGATCCGCCACCCCGACGGCGTCGAGGGCGGCAATGACGTCGACTGGTACGCCACCACCCACGACATCGCCCCGACGATCCTGTCCTTCATGGGCGTGACCATCCCCGGGAAGATGGGCGGCGAGGACCTGACCGCGCTCTTCGACGACGTGGACGAGGAGGACCTCTACGACCGCCCCTACAACATCACGGCGGTCGGCTCCAACATCATCGTGCAGGACAAGCGCTGGCTCATGGTCGCCGACCGTGAGGAGATCGAGCGCCGGATGTACGACGACGACGAGGAGGTCGAGGATGACATCAAGCGCTACGACAACATCGCGAACGAGGACACCGGCAAGCTGACCGAGCTGTCCCTGGTCGCCCTGGCCGTCGCCGGCGGCACGCTGCCGGAGTTCGGCCCAGACGGCGCGCTGCGGCCGCAGCGCCAGCGCGGCGACGACGACATCGACGACGACGGCATCCCGAACGACTTCGACCCGATCAACAACGACGAGCCCGAGGACGGCACCGAGCCCGAGGACTTCGAGTTCGACGGCCGCATTCCCGAGGGCGGCAAGCTTCCTCTGAACGAGCGCACGCCCGAGTCGGCGCCACCGTCCGAGGTGAGCCCGTGAGGCTGTTCCGCCGCAGGGCGGCGGTCACCGCCGGCAACGGCGGGCCGGTCGACGGGGACGGCGCCGCCGCCGAGCGCCC
>Ga0081455_10006626_pt1 | contig 12385 bp, 10 predicted proteins | sample TabmetS3T2R1_FD_70207 | JGI IMG/M metagenome (GOLD analysis project Ga0081455, IMG submission 70207) | Tabebuia heterophylla rhizosphere microbial communities from the University of Puerto Rico - S3T2R1 | ecosystem: Host-associated > Plants > Roots > Rhizosphere ... | reverse complement strand
CGCGCATCATCCGGCGACGAGCGCAAGCTCGGCCACGCGTTCGACTACGGCAGCGGACCGGGTCGCATCGTCTGGGGACCTCAGGACGACTACTTCAGCGAAGTGGGCCGCCAAACATTCATCGCCTCCGATTATCGCGTTTCCAAGGAAGCCGATCGCATGGGCATCCGCTTCGAGGGCTCGACAATCGAGCATGCCGTGAGTGTCGGCAAAGGGGGCGCCGACATCATCTCCGACGGCATCGGGCCGGGCGCGATCCAGGTGCCGGGTGCGGGTCTGCCGATCGTGCTGCTGGCCGACCGCCAGACCGTCGGCGGCTATCCTAAGATCGCCACCGTCGCCTCCGTCGACCTGCCTCGGCTAGGCCGCCTGCTGCCTGGCCAGATCGTACGCTTCACGCCGGTGTCCGTCGAAGAGGCCGAGGCCCTGAGACGGGATCAGGAGGCGCGGCTCGCGCGCGCCATCGCCGACTTCAAGGCGGCACGGCCGCCGGGCGGCATCGACCTGGTGCGGCTGTACGAGGAGAACCTGATCGACGGCGTAGTCTACTGAGGCCGAGAACGCTCACTCGCGACCCGCTCAGCGTTCCTCTTTCCTGTCCGACGCAGGCCTGCGCCGGCGCACCATCCGCAAGATGGCAATGAAGAGCAATGCTGCGACTGGCCAATGGAACCAGATCCTGTGCAGGCCGGTGAAGACATTGATCAGGATCAGAAAGCCCGCAAGCGTGAGGGCCATCGCAACGGGGCGAGGCAGGTTCGCGAACCAATCCGCGACGAAGCGCATCCCCGTGGATGGCTCGTGCCTATCGCCAATCCGTTGAGCACCCGCTTGCGACGCTGCACCTGGTTCCGCCTGGGGCGCAGGGCTCTCGTGAGCCGGCAACCGACGTTGCTCGGCGGGCTGGCCGGCCACCGTCACACGATAACTGACCACGGGGGCAACGTTCTTCATCTGCTGCTGGCCGAGACAGTCGAAGCCAACGGATAGCTTGTTGCGCACCTGATCGTAGACGGGACCGGAGATCACGACGCCGCCGGGCTCGGCAAGCTCCTGCAGCCGCGCCGCGATGTTGACCCCGTCGCCATAGATGTCGGAGCCGTCCACCATCACGTCGCCTAGATTGATGCCGATGCGAAATCGCATGCGCGGCACTTCAGGTGGGTCCGACGCCTGGTTGGAAATCTCCTGCTGGATCTCGACCGCGCACTGAACGGCCTCGACGACGCTGGCGAACTCGGCGATCAGAGCGTCGCCCCAAGTATTCACGATCCGCCCGTCATGGCGCTCCACCAGCCCTGCAATGGCAGTGCGGTAGCGGCGCAATGTCGCCAACGTTCCCACTTCGTCGGCTTCCATGAGGCGAGAATATCCGTGCACGTCGGCGCATAGGACGGTGGTCAGCCGCCGTTTCACCTTGTCGTCGGTCATCGTCACGACACTGCCGAACGTCCCACGGCGACGACGGCCTGGGCAAAGATCATGTCTTCCTGGCCGACCAGTGTCGGATCCTGCGGCGAGGTCAGATAGCGCGCGAACAGCCAGACCCCGTCCCCCGGGTTGTCGACGATCTCGGCCTCGGCGCCGTCGGCGAGCACGATCGAGGTGCCCGGCGCGAGCTCGCGGATGTTGATCGGCGCGCTCATACCGTCAACATCATTCCGCTGCCTTGCGCTCGCTGCCGCGCCACGTCGCGAGCTGCGACCAGTCGCCGGCCTCCATGAACTCCGCCCAACGGCGATAGAAGTTGCGCGCCGGCTGCTCGCTCGACTGCGCCTCGGTGAGGTCGACCACGTCGCCCGGCACACTGAGCCCCTGGTACTGGTAGTCGGCAACGGCAGTGCCGCTGCCCTGCTCATAGTTGTAGGGATAGCGCCGCGCGATGGTGCCGCGACTCGCCGCATGGGCGTAGTTCCAGTTCTCCATGTCGTCCTGCTCGGTCATGCCGGCAGGACCGGAGTAGCGGATATAGTAGTCGCGCAGGAACTGCTTGACCTCGGTCGGCGCGTCGCGATCGACGAAGAACCAGCGCCAGCACTCGGTCTGATGCGGGCCGCGCGGGTGCCACGCGGCCATCGTCCGCGGCTGGCGCGAGAGCAGCGCCGTGTTGGGGAAGATCTCGCCAGGCGCGCCGATCAGGCGAGCCTCCTCGCCGCGCAGCCGCCGCCTCTCCTCCTCGCAGTGGCGGAAATACTCGGCGACGATCGGCGCATTCAGGTACGCAGGCGGCGGCGACTTGCCGGCCGGCAGGACGTAGAGGATCGTCTGGTGGCCGCGGTCAGGGATGCAGACATGCAGCTTGCGGCTCGCATCGCGTTCGCCCACGTCGCGGCGGCCGGCACCCGACGGGCCGATGCCGGCCAGATCGACCGAGCGATGGCTGATGTTGTGATAGGTGTCGCCGCAGAAATTTTCCGCCGGGAACTTCCAGTTGCATGGCACCAGCCATTTCTGGACTCCGCCCAGCACCTCGGCCTGGCCTTCGCGGCCGTCCCAGCCGTCGAGCTGCAGGTCGAGGTAGCGCGTGAAGCCGCCCAGATATTCGGTGAAAGGCGGTGCCGCGGGATCCCAGGTTGCCCAGATCGAGCCCTTGTAGTTGGCCAACTGCGCGGCCTCGACCAGGCCCAACCTCGTCTTGTCGAGCTGCGAATGATAGGCCTCGCGGAAGTACGGCACGCCGACCAATCGGCCATCGGTGCCGTAGCTCCAGCCGTGATAGGGGCAAGTGAAGACGGTCGTCGAGCCTTCGTCGTAGCGGCACACTTTCATGCCGCGATGGCGGCAGGAATTTAGGAAGACATGAATGCGATTGGCCCGGTCGCGGCACAGGATCACCGACTCCTCGCCCATCGACGACACGAAATAGTCGCCCGACTTGGGGATCTGGCTTTCGTGCCCGACATGCAGCCAGGCGCGCGCAAAGATGCGTTCCTGCTCCTGGGCGTAGATGTCCTCGTTGACGAAAATCTCGCGGCTGACCTCTCCGACCTGGAGATCCACCAAGCCGGAACGATAGCCTCGCGTTGCGCCGATCGCCCCACTCATCGTCATGGGCGTCCCCTCAAATGAAGAACGTCAGGTTCTTCGACAACAGCACGTTCTGATCGAGGATAATCTTGCGCCGCGCCAGAAGCCAGCCCGCTCCATTGCGCCGCAGCCGATCCTCGCGCTTGCCGACCAGGATGTCGGTCTCGGTCTCGACACGGTTGCGATAGATCAGAAAACGGCAGGTCACCGAGACCTCTTGCGCTGCAGCAAAGGACGGCTCGGCATTCTGCACTTGCACATTCGTGACGATATGCGACAGGCGCGAGCGTGGCTCCTCGGCCCAATGGATGCCGGTCTCGATCTGCTTCACGCGCCGCACCAGCGTATCCTTGCCCTCGTCGAACCAGTTGATGTCGCTGCCTGCGCGCGTGAACTCGCGCTCGTCCTCGCCGAACTTCACGTTGCGCCGCATCGGCATCCAGTAGCGGATGTCGTCGGCCAGCAGGCCGAGCCATTCTCGATAGTGCCGCTCGTCGAGCAGCTCCGCCTCGCGATAGAAGAAGTCCGCGATCTCCTGGCCAAGCAACAGCCGGTCGATACGTCCGTCGCGCTCAGTCATGGTGCGTCTCCGCTCCGCGCAGCTCGGCACCGGCCATGCGCTCCAGCACACGTGCCACGACCGGAAAACCCTCCTGTCCCCATCCCTGCGCCTTGGCCTGCTCGTACAGATCGGATGCCACGCGGCCGAGCGCGGCCGGCGCGCCGACCTCGCGCGCCAACCCGCAGGCGAGCTCGACATCCTTGACGATGATGTCGAGCGTGCCGCCCGCTGCGAAGCTCCGGGTCAGCACGCCGCGCGGAATGTTGTCGAACGTGCGGCTTTGGCCGGCGCTCAGCGGCACGATGCGTGCCAGCACGTCGAGGTCGAGGCCGGCCTTGGCGGCGATCAGCATGGCCTCGAGCGCGGCGATGAAATTGGTGTAGCCCATGTATTGGGTCGCCAGCTTGGCGACACAGCCGGCACCGCTCGCGCCGACATGGAAGACGTTACGGCCGATCGCCTCGAACAAGGGTCGGCATGCCGCGAAATCGTCCGGCGCACCGCCGACCATCACGGTCATGTTCGGCGGCCGGCCACTGACCGGCGAGTCGAGAAATCGGACACCGCGCTTGCCGCAGCTATCGGCGAGCCGTCGGATCGTCTGCGGCGCATTCGTCGTCAGGTCGATGCAAACGGCGTCCCTCCGCAATCTTGCGAGGACGCCCACCTGGGGTGCAAGCACCGCCTCTTCGACCTCTTTCGGACCGGGCAGGGAGACGAACACCACGTCTGCTTCCCGCGCGGCGGCAGCGGCAGAGCCGACGACGGCAGCCCCTTGCGCGGCCAACACCTTCGTGGCCTCGGGCCGGACATCGTAGACCGTCAGACCGTGCCCGGCCGCAACCAAGCATCCCGCGATCGGCGTTCCCATTGTGCCAGTGCCGATAAACCCGATGCGCATCACGCCACCTCTGCTCACGATGCCATCAGTGTAGCCTCCCCGGCCGCCGGCGCGAAACGAGGCACGGCGAGGATTCCACGGGCATTCCCACGCCCCGTCCTACGCTGGCGGCTCGCCCTTCCCCCTAACGTCGAGATCATGGCCGCTGCTTGAGCATCAGCGACCTGTGAATTCTCGACCGAAGGACAACAGGCCATGGCCAATCTCGATTTCTCCGAAGCAACAGTCTCCGTCGACATGACCGATCCGGCGCTCGTGAACTTCGGCGCCGTCGAGAGGGCCACCCCAACCGAATGGAGCTTCCTGACCTCCGCGGGCAACCATCTCGATCTTTTTGGTCAGGGCATGACCTACGATGCCAAGGGGCATGCGCTCTCGGGCACGGTGACCTCCATGGCGATCGATGCCGTCATCGACGATCTCGGGTATCCAACAGTGACGCCCGTCTACGATCTGGTCATCACGGGCATTGGCGCCCCAGCACAAACACTCGACGACGGCGCTGGCTTCCTCTGGCGGGTCCTCGAAGGCAACGACGTCTTCTCCCTTCCCTCCGCGCCGAGCCTCGGCACGGGACTCGATTTCACGATCTTCGGCGATGCCAGCGAGACATACACCGGGCTCATGTCAGGTGGCAGCGACGCAATCCACGCCAACGGCGCAGCCGCCTATATTTCCGGCGACGTCATGGCCGTAAGGTCCGGTGAATTCCACGGCGGCGGCGACGAGATAGACGGGTTGGCGACCGGTGCGCAACAAACCCTGGTCGGCGACGCCAGCCTTGTCCAAGCTGGCGGCAAGCTGCTCGGTGGAAGCGACAGCATCTTCATCCAGTCGACGAACACTGCATCGCTCGCCGTCGGCGACGCCGAGACTGTCAACGGCACCAGCGGCCGTCGTGCAGAAGTCGTTGGCGGCGACGACTACATCGCAGCCGGCACCGGCTCGCATGCCAGACTGGTCGGCGATGTAGACCAACAGCTTGAAAGCAGCCTCGTCCGCGGCGGCATCGATGAGCTCGTCGGCGCGGAACAGGGCGACTTCATCATCGGCGACGTCCTCGATGTCGGCATCGGCAAGCTGATCGGCGGCAACGACACGATCTGGGGCAACGGCGGCAGCGACCTTCTCATCGGCGACGCCTACACGGTCGGCTCGAGCGCCACGGTGGTCTGCGGGAACGACATCATCTACGGCGGTGACGGCTATGACCAGATATACGGCGACACTCCCCAAGAGCTTCCGGGAATCGTCATGGGTGGCGACGACGAGTTGCACGGCGAGGCGGGTGCCGACCTGCTCGTCGGCGGTGCCGGCAACGATGCTCTCGACGGAGGCACAGGCGACGACTACATGATCGGCGGCACCGGCAACGACAGCTACGTCGTCGACAGCGGCAGCGACACCACGATCGAAGGGGCTGCCCAGGGCATCGACAAGGTTCTGGCGTTCGTCGAGGAGTACACGCTGCCCGCCAATGTCGAGAACCTGTCCTCCATCTGGATCGGCCACTTCTCGGGTGTCGGCAACGCGCTCAACAACACCATGTCCGCTGGCGGCGGCGATGACTACCTGAGCGGCGAGACCGGCAACGACACGCTCATTGGTCTAGGCGGCAACGACACACTGCTCGGCGGCGAAGGCAGCGACACGCTGACCGGCGGAGCGGGCGCCGATGTGCTCGACGGCGGCGCCGGCATCGACACGGCAAGCTACGCCGGCGCCACGGAGGGCGTCCGAGCCGCGCTCGATGGCCTGTTCGCCGGCCAGGGTGACGCGCTGGGAGACACGTTTGCCTCCGTCGAGCGGCTCGTCGGTTCGAACTATCGCGATATTCTGCGCGGCGACGCCAACGCCAACATTCTGACCGGCGGTGCCGGCAACGACTCGCTCCAAGCGGCCGGCGGCAACGATACGCTGATCGGCGGTGCCGGCACAGACACGCTCAGCGGCGGCCTCGGCAATGACCGCTTCGACTACTTCGCGCTGACCGACGGCGGCGACACGATCGCGGACTTCGGCAACGCCCCCAACAACGACGACACGCTGCGCTTCGCCGGCGCCGCCTTCGGCGGCCTGCCGGCCGGCGCGCTCGCCGCCAATCGGTTCCTAGCCAGTGCGGCGGGCGTCGCGACGACGGCCGACCAGCGGTTCATCTACGAGACCGATACCGGCATCCTGCGCTTCGACGCCGACGGCGCCGCCGCCGGCGGTGTGACCGTCATCGCCACTCTCTCCGGAGCGCCGACCCTCTCGGCCGGTGATTTGGTCATCATCTGAACGGCCCGTTTCGTTCTTCGGTCGAGCTGCCGGCGTCGCGCGACATTCGGCGTAGCCGCTCGGGCTTGGCGTTGGTAGGACACGTCCCCGGACGGACCGAATCGGGGACGAAGCGAATGACGTGGCAAGCGGAGATGGAGGAGCTGCGCCGACGCCAGGAGATGGCGCGGCGTATGGGCGGTGCCGACAAGGTGAAACGCCAGCACGATGGCGGCCGCCTCACCGTACGCGAGCGCATAGACCGGCTGGTCGATGCCGGCTCGTTCCGCGAGGTCGGCAGCATTGCCGGCAAGGCCGAATACGACGGCCGCAACGACCTGGTCGACCTCATGCCGGCCAACGCGGTCATGGGCCGTGCCAAGATCGATGGGCGCCCTGTTGCCGTCACGGGTGACGACTTCACCGTGCGCGGCGGCTCGGCCGACGCCACCATCAAGGAAAAGGACATCTTTATCGAGCGCTACGCCAATCAGTACCGCGTGCCGCTCATCCGCATGATCGAAGGCTCGGGCGGCGGCGGCTCCGTGAAGACGATCGAGACCACGGGACGTGCCAATGTACCCGGTGTGCGCGGCTGGGAATGGGTAGTGCGCAACATGGGCATGGTGCCGACTGTCGGCCTCGGCCTGGGCTCGGTGGCGGGCCTGGGCGCCGCGCGGCTGGCCGCGACCCACTACTCGGTGATGGTGAAGGAGATCTCGGCGATGTTCGTCGCCGGGCCGCCGGTCGTGAACCGGCTCGGGCCCAAGCAGTTCGACAAGCAGGAACTGGGCGGCTGGGAGATCCAGCTTCGCGCCGGCGCCATCGACGAGGCGGCCGACAGCGAAGACGAAGCCTTCGCGCTGGCCCGGCGCTTCCTCTCCTATCTGCCCTCGTCGGTCTACGACGTGGTGGCGCGCGGTCCGCAGACAGACGACCCGGCGCGGCGCGAGGACTCGCTGTTCGACGCAATCCCGCGCGACATCCGCAAGGTCTACCGCATCCGTCCGATCATCGAAAAGATCGTCGACAAGGGCTCGTTCTTCGAGATGGGCAGGCTCTACGGAAGATCGGTGGCGACCGGCCTTGCCCGCATCGATGGCTGGCCGGTCGCCGTCATGGCGAGCGATCCGATGTTCTACGGCGGCGGCTGGACGACCGACGCCTGCCAGAAGGTGACGCGCTTCCTCGACCTCGCCGAAACCTTCCACCTGCCGATGGTCTACTTCTGCGACTGCCCCGGCTTCCTGATCGGGCTCGAGGCCGAGAGGAGCGGAGTGATCCGCCAGGGCGTGCGCGCCATGTCGGCGATGTTCCAGACCACCATCCCCTGGTGCAGCTTCATCATCCGCAACGCCTTCGGCGTGGCGGGCGCGGCGCACCAGAACGGCGCTCGGCTCAACTGGCGCTATGCGTGGCCGTCGGGTCGCTGGGGCTCGCTGCCGCTGGAGGGCGGCATCGAGGCAGCCTATCGCGCTGAGATCGACGCCGCGCCCGATCCCAAAGACAAGATGGCCGAGATCGAGGACCGGCTCAACAAGCTGCGCTCGCCGTTCCGCAGTGCCGAGACCTTCTGGATCGAGGAGATCATCGATCCGCGCGACACCCGCAAGATCCTGTGCGAGTTCGTCGAGCTCGCCGCCCCGGTGCGAGGCAGCGGCCCGAGCCAGTTCTGGATGCGGCCCTGATATCGGTGGCGATCACGGCTTCGACGTACGCCGCCTCACGCCGACGCGGGCCGGCTTGAGCTCGCCGGTGTCGCGCAGCCCAAGCAGCGCGCTTCGCACGATCTCGAGTGCGGGAGCATTCGGCTTGGCATAGTGCTCGATCAGGGCAAGCGTGCACGGGACGCGCGGCCGCAAGGGCCGTACGATGAGACCGGCGGTGCGCTCGACAACCGCCACATTAGGGACGATGGACATCCCCAGGTTGGCCTCGACTGCCGTCTTCAGCGCTTCGATCGTGCCGAGGTGCATGGGCGAACGCGGCAAGGGCGTTTGTCCCGACAGCCAGCGCATGATCAGCGCATGCACGGCGCCCTGGGCGTGCTCGACAAGCAGCCGCTGATGAGCCACGTAGTCAGGAGTGATCTCGTCGGGCGGGTTGCGCGTGCCTCGAGGCAGGATGGCGACCAGGACCTGGGCGCGCAGGGGTGTGACCCGCAAGTGCCTATTCTGGACGGGCAGTGTCACCAGCGCCAGATCGGTGGCGTTCTGAAGCACCCGCTCAACGCTTTCGCTAGTCGCCATGTTGGAAACGTGCAGATCGATCCCTGGATGGTCGAGGGAGAGCTGATGCAGGACCGGTGGCAGGTCATACATCAACGCGGTGTTCGTGGTGCCGACACGCACACGCCCCATCCAGCCGTCGCGAAAGTGGCGCAGTGAGTCTTCGGCCAGCTCGCATTCGTGAAAGATTCGCTGTGCCGCCTCGGCGAGCGCGCGACCGGATGCCGTGGCATATGCCTTCTTCCCCATGCGCTCAGCGTCACACCAAAACGCCGCTCCAGTTCGCGAATCTGTACGCTGACCGTCGATTGAGACAGATTGAGGCGTCTGGCGGCGGCGGTGAAGCTCGCCAGACCAATCACGGTCTCGAATGTACGGAGCTGGTCGAGATTAAGGTTGCGCATGAATCGATTCTCTTAATCGGCATGATGAAATCATTCAATTTTACTCCTGGTTGATCAACCGCTAACTGACCGCTACCGCTCGATGGCGGCCATCCACCAACCATCCTTGTAGAATTCACTGAGACGACGAGGACGACATGGCCACGAGTGACCAAGCCGAGCGCGTGAGCATGCCCAGCGTTCACCCCGTGGAGCTCCGTCTGCTGGCGCCCCTGACAGTTCGGCGCGACGGCGTCGCCCGGGAGCTGCCGGCATCGCGCAAGGCGAGAGCGGTGCTCGCCTACCTTGCGAGGTCGTCAAATCCTGTTCCACGCAGCCGGCTCTGCGAGATGTTCTGGGATGTCCCGAATGATCCGCGCGGCGAGCTTCGCTGGTGCCTGAGCAAGATCAGGCGACTGCTCGATGAGCCAGATCGGCCGAGGGTCATCACCCGGGAGGACTCGATTGCGCTCGACCTGACCCACGACCTCGTCGATGCGATCGAGGTCGCTGAGGCGATCCAGGCAGGAATCGAGACAGCCGACATGGACCGGCTGCGTGACCTCTCGCTGCTGTTCGGCGGCGAGTTCCTCGATGGCCTGGAGATCGACCGTAGCCCGCACTTCAATGCCTGGCTGACCGGTGAGCGCCGCTGTTTCCGCGCTCGGCACGCCGCGGTCCTGGAAACGCTGGTCAAGAACGCTCAGGGTCAAGAAGTGTTCGGCCCTCTCGAGAAGTGGCTTCAGCTGGCACCGTTCGACCGCAAGGCTCACGAGACGCTCTTGCGGGTGCTAGCCGGCTGCGGCCGAATTCGCGACGGCGACGAGCATGTGAGCTCGCTGGTCCGGCTGTTCGATGCAGAGGGACTGGATCACCGGCCGCTGCGAGAGCTCTGGCGGACGACGAGAATGCAGGTGAGCCCGGCGCCAGCCATTGAGCTTCGCGGCCGGTTCCAGGCCCCCACAATCGCGCCTGCCATGTTACGCCCCATCGCGCTTCCATTGCGGTGATGCCATTCGCCGACCGCGCGGAAAACCGAGGCGGCTGCGCGGACGGTCTCACCCATGACGTGATCGCAAGGCTCGCCAGGTTGCGCAGCCTGTTCGTCATTGCGCAAGGCACGGTGTTCGCCCTGCATGAGCACCGTGCCGACGTGGAGGCCGGACGGACGCTCGACGTGGACTACGTCGTGACCGGATCGGTCCAGCGGCAAGGCACACGCCTCAGCATAGCGGTACAGCTCGTCGAAACACGGACAGCGCGCATCGCCTGGGCGGAGGTCTTCGACAGGAAGGCCGACGATACCCTTCTCGTGCTGGACGAAATCGGCGACAGGATCGTCGCCTCGATCGCCAGCGAGATCGAGACCGTCGAGCGCAACCGGGCCCTGCTGAAGCCGCCGAATTCCCTGAATGCCTGGGAAGCCTATCATCGCGGCCTTTGGCACATGTACCGCTTCAACAAGGCCGACAACGACCAGGCACGGTATTTCTTTGACATGGCGTTGCGTCTGGATCCGACCTTTGCGCGAGCCCATGCGGGCCTGTCGTTCACCCACTTCCAGAACGCCTTCCAAGGCTGGACGCCACGCGAGGCCGAGATCGATCGGGCCTATGAGAGCGCGGGCCAGAGCATCATGGCCGACGATCGCGACCCCATGGCGCATCTCGCCTTGGGGCGAGCCCTGTGGCTGCGTGGCTCAGCCGATCAGTCCGTCGACGAGCTCGAAACATCCGTCGGGCTCAGCCCGAACTTGGCCATGGCCCATTACTCTCTGGCGTTCGTGCGAGCGCAGACCGGCGATGATCTAGCTTTTCCAGCCATAGCCCTTGAGCCGCGGCAGCGTCCCGCAGGCGGGATCGAACGGGGGATTGCTGAGATAGTCGTTATCGACGCGAACGAAAGCACGCCCGGGTGTGCGGCTCACGATCGCGCTCATGGCCGGGAGCGTCCAATCCTGGGCAAAGAGCTTGTCCGGCCAGTCGAGCAGCGGCAGCGAGCGGCCGGAAACGATGCCGTCGTGGCTGTCGACCAGGCTGCGCAGACGGCCGAGATATTCCGACCACAGGCCGGTCAGCGCCACGTCGGGAACCGCCGCCGCGACGGTCAAGACCGTCATGGCCGTAACAAAGCGTCGGGAAACCGCCGGCAATCGTAGCGCGAGGAGCGCCGCCGGCGGCTTTCGTTGCCAGGCGACATGCAGCCACATGCCGATCAGCAGCAGCGCCAGCAACAGGCCCGCCGCCTGACGCGCGAGGTAGTGCGCCGGCGGATAGAGGATCGAGTCCTGGTTCAGGAGGCGATACCAGGGCGTGAGAGCAAGCGCTGTCGCGGCGATGCCGATCACCACAAGGGGGCCGTGCCCCTGCAACCAGCCCGGCCGGCCGATGGCGAGCGCGGCGCTGATCGCTAGCCCGACCAGCGGGATGGCAAATTGCAGGTTCTGCCAGAAGTCGAAGGCCGTCGACCGTACCTTCAAGAAGTGCGGATGGTCCCAATATTGGGCAACAGTCCCCGCTGCGACCAGAGTCGCGCCCAGGAACGCTAGAGCGGCGATGGCCAGCAGGAGCTTCGCCATGGCGTCGTCAGTCACACGCATCGACCAAACGATGACAGCTGCCAGCAGCGGCCCGAGATAGATCATCGCTTCGTAGGAGCGCACGGACACGACGCCCAGCACACAGAGAAAGACCGCGTCGCCAAGCCGACTGTCGCCGACTGTCAGCGCCACCGCCACGCCCACGGTCGAGGCGGCGAAGGCAGCGTTGTACTCGCCGACGATGAAGAACGAGGTCGGCAAATACACGGTAGCAACCACGGCGATGACGATACCGAGCAGGACAGCGTCGTGGCGCACACGGGCCAGGGCGATGTGATAAAGCGCGGTCGGCAAGCCAAGCAGGCTGGCCGAGTAGATCATCGCGAGGATCCGCGTATTCCGCACGCCCAGCTCGGCCGCCAGCAATACCGGAGCCTGCGTCAGCCAATCGACGTGGGCGCGGGCGACATAAAAATCATGAAACCC
>Ga0081455_10006625_pt1 | contig 12386 bp, 12 predicted proteins | sample TabmetS3T2R1_FD_70207 | JGI IMG/M metagenome (GOLD analysis project Ga0081455, IMG submission 70207) | Tabebuia heterophylla rhizosphere microbial communities from the University of Puerto Rico - S3T2R1 | ecosystem: Host-associated > Plants > Roots > Rhizosphere ... | reverse complement strand
GAGTCGGTCAAATCCTTCCACGTGCCAGCGACGCCCGGCACGATCGCCTGTCCGCCGAGCTTGCCGTCGGTGCCGACCTCGCGCGCCACGCGCGTCACCTCGGAGGCGAAGGATCGCAACTGATCCACCATCGTGTTGATGGCTTCCTTGAGCTGGAGAATTTCGCCGCGCACGTCGACGGTGATCTTCTTCGACAGGTCGCCGCTCGCCACGGCGATCGTCACATCGGAGATATTACGGACCTGCCCGGTCAGGTTGTTGGCCATGGAGTTGACGCTTTCGGTCAAGTCCTTCCACACGCCTGTGACGCCGGGCACCTCGGCCTGACCACCGAGCTTGCCTTCGGTGCCGACCTCGCGCGCCACGCGCGTCACCTCGGAGGTGACGACGCCAAGCTGCTTGATCATGGTGTTGACGGTGGTGGCCGATTGCAGAAACTCGCCCATCAGCGGGCGCCCGTCGACGTCAAGCCGCATCGTCTGCAACAGGTCGCCCTGCGCGACGGCTGCGATCGCGCGCGATACCTCGGTGGTGGGCCACAGCAAATCGTCGATCAACGTGTTGATCGAGGTTTCCATCTCGCCCCAGGCGCCGTAGGAGAAGCCCAGCTTGACGCGCTTGCGGGTCCTGCCCTCGCGGCCGACGACCTGGCCAACGCCTTCCAGCTGGCTTGCCAGTACCTGGTTGGCCGCGACGATCTCGTTGAACGTGTCGGCGATCTTGCCTTCAATGCCGTCGCCGCCCACCTTCATGCGTATCGAGAAATCTCCCACCCGCATGGCCTGGAGCGCCTCGAGCAGATCGTGCAGGACGGCTCTGCCGTTGGGGCCGTGGTTGAGATCAGCCGCTGGGGCAGCGTGCTCGCGCGGGCCATTTGGCTTCGATTGTTCGATGGGTTCGCTAGTCGGCTGCATGGTTTCGCTCCGACGAAGGCAGACAAGATGACCAATGATTGGAGTTTAGCGCGTATCGCGTGGCATGTCGGCGACGAACCGATGATCGGGGAGTCGAAACGGGGGTCTTTTTGGGGAATTTAGGCCGGTCCCGCCTCGGCATATTCACTTCCTGAATAGCGCGCGGGCGCATCCCGCCTCGAAGGGAACGCCTCGGCCATGAGACCGGTTCCCCTGACCACGAGGTTGTTTCGCCCAAGTCCGTTCCGGGGCGCCCGATAGACTGCGGCCTCCCTCAGCGCCTCGCGGGTATACGAGAAAAACCCTCTAGATCAACAACCTACGCTTGTTGCTGCACTGCGACATCGGGGTGCGGAACCAAGAGCTGGGCCAGGGGATTGGACCTTTGCCAGGAGGTATCCCTATGGCAAGGCTTGCAACAATACGCGGTTCATTCAACCCAGAGGCGTTGCGGCAGATCGCCTTTATGGTCGACGACGTCTGGGAAGAGCTCGCCGAGGAAGGGCTTTACGACGCCTCGATGAGCCTCACCGCGGCGCGGTCTCATGTCGCCCGGAAGGTCTTTCAGATCGCACGCGCTCGGTGGACTTCGACGCAGATCAGGCAACTTCTCGTCAGAGCTCTGCGCAACGAAGTGTCATCGCGAAAAAGGGAACTTCCGCCTACGGCGTAAGTTTTCTCTTCGGCGGGAAACCAAAGGCTCTCGCCATGTTGTCCACCCCCCTCGGTATCCTACTGATGTCGGGTCTGCTGTTGCCGGTTGCCCAGACGAGCCCGACACAGCCGGCACCACAAGTTCATGTCGAAATCATCGTCAAGGCCTGTCCGCCGGCCGAGACGCCGCTCGAGCCGACCAATCAGGGCAAGATCTACGACAACGAGAAATCGATGACGCACGAGGAGCGCGAGGCCTATCTCGCCGGCATCGGCTGCATCGATGTTCCGATTCCGCCAGAAGTCATCGCCGGCAATACCGAGATGACGATGGAAGCCTGCCGCAGCCACGCCGGCTATCTCGCCTCGATGCAATATCTCGAGGAGAACGCCACGATCCCGTTTAAGGCGGTGGGCGAGTGGGTTTGCATTCCCCACGCGTTTCCAGCCGACGGCGTGGCAGGCCTCTAGCGTTCAATCACCGGTTCGCTTGCCGCCTTCATGAGGAAGGTATTGGAGCGCGCCTTTGTTGTAGGCGGGGGCGATTTGCGTCGCCTTGCGGCGCATCTCCCGCTGGGTGGCCTCCGTCTCCTCGACGCCTTTCTTCCATTTATGGGCATGGAGCAGATCCTTCGCCGGCGCAGAGCCCGGGATGCGATCGGAGGTTGGAACCGGCTTCGGCTTTCGCACAAAGGGGCGCGCTTCGAGCGGATTCGGCACAACCCCGGCCGGCGGTTGTGGCGCCCCGAGGCCAAACCTTCGCTTGGTCCGTTCGAGGGCACGAGCTTCCTTCTCGCGCGCCTCCCTCTTCTTTCGAGCTTCGGTCTTCATCGCCTTACCCATCTTTTATCTAGGTGCCGTTTTCGCAAGGCCAAAGGCCTGCGCCTGGTACGTCGGCCGGACGTCATCCTTCTTTTCGAATGAAACCTTCGCAGCAAGGGACGAGTTGAAACGGCGCTGGCTTCGGTGCTCTCGCCTCCCCCCACCCCTGCCGGTCCCTAACCCTAAGATCACAGAGGAGATGTCCCAATGAGAACAGCGTTATTGACGAGCGCGCTTCTGCTCGTCGGCGCCGGGTATGCACTTGCCGGCGCAGGCCAAACCGATCCCGCCGCCGGACGGCCGGGCGCGGTCCTGGACGATGCCAAATGCGCCGATGTCTGGAGTATGACCCAGCGGCAGGGCGACGCCCTAACCCAGGGCGAAGCCGCGCCCTTCGTCGTCAACTTCCAGCTGGTTGACGCAAACGCCGACGGCCAGATCTCCGAGGCCGAGTTCAAGGACGGCTGCAAGAAAGGCCTGGTGCAAGAGGCATCGGCCGGCGGCACGCAAAAGCCCTCCGGCAGTACAATAAAGGTCAATCCGCCGAAGGCGGAATAAAGAGCGGCTTTTCCAAGGTTTGAAGCCCGGCAGCGCCGGGCTTCTTTTTTGGGACTGTTGCCGGCGAGTACTAGGCGCAGTCGAGGCGCCGTGAGAAAATCCGCGCCGGGTTGGGGGGCAACCGGGTGAAAGAATGCTTGGCCATTGCGCTGGTCGCGCTGGCGTTGGTGCAGCCTGTCAAACACAGGGCTGGCGAGGTGAACGGCGCCATCCCGCGCTTCATTTTGCACCACGATGAATGGATTTGCGTCGATCGCAACCCGCGGCAAGTCGGCCGCCAAGATTGCCGGGCGCCCAAGCAATCGTAGCGAGGCAAGGACGCTCGATTAGTCCTCAAGCTCGGTCTTGACGTCGATGTTCCCTTGCGTCCGCAGCACCTCGAGCGAAGTTCGGTCGCCGTGCCTGCGAATGAGGACGTCGACGCTCCCCTCACCGGCCGCAAGACCTTTCAACAGCACCTCATCGAGAAAGCTCGGCAGCGTCGGGTTCTGGAAGCGAATCTCCTTCTTCCACGGGTCCTGTTTGATCCCGAGCGAGGCCTGAAGGGCCGCGAAGAAACTTGCGGCGGCCCAGGCCTGCGGCGCGCAGGCGACCGGATAAAGCGTCGGTCCCCGCCCGGCAAAGCGCGGGAAGCCGCAGAACAATTCGGGCAGGCGGTAAAGCTCCGAGAAGGTCGCGGCATCGAACAAGGCGCGGAAGATGCGGTTGACGGCTGCCTTGGCGCGATAGCGGGAGAATCCCAGAGCAATCAGCGCGTTGTCGTGCGGCCAAACCGAGCCGTTGTGATACGACATCGGGTTGTAGCGCCGCTCGGCCGTCGAAATCGTCCTGATGCCCCAGCCGGAAAAGCAGTCGCTCCCCATCAGGCCCGAGGCGATCTTCTCGGCTCTCTCGGGGCGCGCAATACCGCTCAACAGCACCTGTCCCGCATTCGAGCTGCGAATGCGGCAAGGCCGTTTGTCGCCATCGAGCGCCAGCGCGTAGGTTCCGAGCTCGTCGCACCAGAAGGTTTCCTCGAAGCGCAGGGCCAGCCGGTCGGCCTGCTCGGTCAACTCGCGCGCGCGGTCGGAAAGCCCGAGCGTCTCGGCGCACCATGCGGCAAGCTTCTTCGCCGCGTAGACGTAGCCTTGCACCTCCGAGAGCGCAATCGGCCCTTGCGCCAACTCTCCGTCGGCATGGAACACGGCGTCGTGCGAATCCTTCCAGCCTTGGTTGGCGAGGCCCTGCTCGGTCTCCCTGTGGTACTCGACGAACCCGTCTTGATCCGCATCGCCTGGGCCATCGATCCATGCGAGCGCCCGCTCCATCGCCGGCCAAAGATCCTTGAGGGTGTCGAGATCTCCGCTCGTCTTGACATATTGCCCTCCCAACAGGACGAAGAGCGGGGTTGCGTCGACGCTGCCGAAATAGAGGCCGAACGGAATCTCCCCGAGATTGGCCATCTCGCCGGCGCGCATCTCATGAAGAATCTTGCCGGGAGCGGCATCGGAGGCCGCATCGAACGCGGTCGCCTGCATCGCCGCCAAACGTCGAAGCACGGCCTGCGCGATCCGGCGATCGAGCCACAGGCACTGGAGGGCCGTGACCAGCCCGTCTCGGCCGAAGGTGGTCGAGTACCAGGGAATCCCCGCATAAGGATAAAGTCCTTGCGGGGTCTTGGTGAGCAGCATCGCGAGGTCCACCGTCGAGCGCCTCAGCATCTCGTTGAAGCGGTGGTTCGAGGTGTGGATCTGGGTGTCGCCCTTCATCAGATGCTTCATGTCGCGGTGAGTCTGACGCATCACGCGAAGGAAAGGTGTCCTCTGCGAGCCCTCGGGGTCGCAACAGACGGTCACGCAGAGCAAGGCCGATCCCTGCGGCCTAAGCTCGAGCCGGAACGAGGCGGAGGTCTCGGTCAAGGCCGTCGGAGGCGGGTCGAAGCGGATCTCCGTTCGCCGCGTCTTCCCGTCGAGGCCGGTGTAGTTCAACTTCACTACGCCATCGCCGATTTCGGTGCGCAACCGTCCGCGCCGTGCCCTCGTCATTCCGCGCACCTCGAACAAATCGGCGAAATCGCTGTCGAAGGTGATCGACAAGAGCAAAGGAACGGTCGCCGCGCCGTAATTGTGCACGGCGAAGCGTTGGTGGAGATTGTCGCGGGCCACGAAGATGGTGCGCGAAACGTGCAGCAGGCTCTTGCGGAGAATGATGTGGTCGCCGTCGAAGATGTCGGGGTTGCTGAGGTCGACTGTCAGCACGCAGTTGTCGTTTGACAGATTGGAGCCGAGCAAGAGCGGCTGGAGCCCGTTGATCAGCAGCTCGAGGTAAGAGAGGTAGCGCGTGTCCGAATGATAAAGACCGTCGGAGCCACCTGCCGAGGCGCCGAGGTCGCCGTGACTGTCGAGCACGAGAAAGCTGTCGCCGTGCTTCATCGTGTGGCGAGGACGCGCCGGCGACGTGGTGACCGCAATCCCGAAGGAGCGGTCGATATCGCGTTCGATCTCTTTTTGTTTGACGTTCTGTCTTCTAGTCGACATGCAAGGCGGCGTCCGTGAGATACGAGTCTCCGTCGGTGAGATACGAGTCTCCGTTGACGCGCGTCACTTCGTCAAGCTCAGGCTGCGCGACCTTTCGCGCACGCGACTGTGTCAAGAGCGCCTCATAGATCCGGACATAGTCTTTCGCCATGCGCTCGACCGAGAAGCGTTTCTCGAACCGCCGGCGCACGCCGCGGCGATCGATTTGCAGCACCCGCGGCAAAGCGGCAATGGCCTCGTCAAGCGAGCCGACCACGTGACCGGTAACGCCCTCATCAATGACCTCGCGAACCGAGCCATAATCGAAGGCGAGAACGGGCGTGCCGCACGCCATGGCCTCAATCATCACCAAACCGAATGGCTCGGGCCAGCAAATTGGAAATAGAAGCGCGGCGGCGTCGCGGAGAAATTTGCCCTTCTCCTTCTCACCGACCTCGCCGATGTACTCGACGCCCGGCGTATCGAGCAAAGGCTCGACCTTTTCCCGGAAATATTCCACATCCACCGCGTCGACCTTGGCGGCGATCTTGAGCGGCATGTTCAGCGCCTGCGCAATCTTGATCGCCTCGACCGGGTCCTTTTCCGGCGAGATACGACCGAGGAAGGCCAAATAGCCCCCACGCGGGGCAAGGCTTGGATAGTACATGTCGAGCGGCAGACCGTGATGCACCGTGCCGACAAAGTTTGCGCCGGCGATCGGTCTGCGCTGCGCGTGTGAAATCGAGACGACCGGTATGTCGTAAAAGTGAGCATAGAATGGAGCGGACACCGGAAGGTCTTGCCGGCCGTGCAGGGTTGTCACCACCACGCTTTCCAGCTTCCGAATGAGCGGGAAATGCAAGTGGTCGATATGAAAATGCAAGACATCGAAGTCAGCCGCGTGGCGAATGACGTTGTCGAGCATCATCATGTAGAAGGGGATCGGGTCGTGTCCCTTTGCGTCGAGCCGGAGGGCCCGGTTGGAACATGGCATAAAATTGGCTGAGGTGATCGAGTCGCCGCTCGCGAACAGGGTCACGTCGTGGCCCTGAGCGACGAGTTCCTCGGTGAGGTAGGACACCACGCGTTCGGTGCCTCCATAAAGTCGGGGCGGCACGCTCTCAACCAGGGGCGAAATTTGAGCAATCTTCATTTTTGGATTCCCAGCTAGTAGGGGCGGTCGCGACAAGCGCCGTTAGGGCCTTAAGCCGGAAGGCGGCGCAAAGTTCCGGGATTGCGGCATCGACAGCCTAGCGACACCCTCTCGATTCGGAACTTTTTCCGTGAATATCTGTTGGGTGTCGCAGGGTCGGCGGGGGACAGGAGAATTCCCAAATGACCCAGTCGAAGGTCGTGTTCGCACTCGCCGCCGCGGTATCCTTTGGCATTATTCAGCCGGCAAATACACCGACTGAGCGCGAGGTGCCGCTCTCCAAGAGCGATATCGTAATTGCCGACAAGGGTGAGACCACCGGCGGCGAAGGCTCAACCAAGATGGGCGGAGGGTCAAACGGCGGTGCGGCCGATCAAAACTCCGCGGCTCCGCCCAGCTCCGCTCCGTCCTCGGATGGCGGTTAGCTGACGGCCGGCATGGGGTTAAGGGCTGTGGTGCTCGGCGGAACTTCATAGACCGTCCGGCGTTGCAGGTCGGCGATATCGGCCCCGTGTCATGCCTTCGGTGCGCCGCTATCCCTCCAGAGCATGGAAAAACTGGCTTGATGAGAGAAGCTCGGCTCCGTTTCCGGGCTTCTCTTTCAATATGAGACCGGGTTCCGAGGTGCGGACACTCCTGCTGCATAATCCCACCGCCGGCGCCGCGCACCCCCGAGCGGACGAATTGCTGAACCAGCTCACGGCTGCCGGCTTTTCGCCGAGCTATCAATCGAGCAAGGATGAGACCTACAGGGAGGCGCTCGAGGAGGAGTGGGACCTGGTGATCGTGGCGGGCGGCGACGGCACGGTGGCCCGCGCGGCGCGCGCCTTGGGCGACCGCAAGATTCCGATCGCGATCCTGCCCATCGGCACCGCCAACAACATCGCCCGCGCGCTCGGTCTCTCAGGCGATATCGAGTTTCTCATACCTCACCTCCGCACCGCGCGGTCGAGGCAGCTCGATGTCGGCGTAGCGGAAGGCCCATGGGGCAAGCGGAAATTTTTCGAGGCGGTTGGCTTCGGGGCGATCGCCAAAGCCATTGCTCATAGCGGGCCGAAGCCACCCAAGCCGCTCAGGATCGATTCGGGCCGCGAGGATTTGCAGAAATTCGTGCGGGAGGCGGAGGCCGAGCGGTTCGAGATCGCGGTGGATGGGGAGCGGTTCGCCGGGGATTTTCTGCTGCTCGAGATTCTCAATTTCCACCTGACCGGCCCTGCCTTGCCGATTTCGCTTTCGGCGGCGCCAGATGATGGCGTGCTCGACGTCGTGTTCCTGTTCGAAAAGGACCGCGGACGAATGTTGGAGTGGCTGAAGGAGCCGGAAACCAGGCTCCCGCCGGTGACGGTGCTCAAAGGACGCAAGATCGGGCTTCGCTGGGAGCGCGGCCACGTGCGAATCGACAGCAGAATCTATCTCCCTCCCGAGAGCGCGAGCCCGGTCAAAATTCAACTCGAGAGCGACGGGCTGCGCGTGCTCGTCCCCGATCTCGTGGTGCCTCGCATCTGAGGCTGCTAGTCGCCGCCATGATTGCCGAACACCGAGGCGAGCTTGTCGCGCGTGCCTTGGTCGGTATAGTCGAGGCAAAGCGGCGTGACCGAGATGAAATTCGAGCGCACTGCCCATAGGTCGGTGCCGTGGCGCGGCTCGGCGCGGCGCCGCTCGATGCCGACCCAATAATAGGCGCGCCCGCGCATATCGAGCCGATCCTCGATGCGCAGCAGTCCCGGATCGCGCAGACCCTGCGCGGTTGCGGCGACGCCTTTGACGGCGCCAGGCTCGCAATTGGGATAGTTCACATTGATAACCACGCCATCGGGCCAACTCGCATCGAGCAGCTTGCGTACAAGGTCGGCGCCGTGCTGCATCGGTGTCTCCCACACCGGCGGCTTACGCACCTCGTCACTCGTTTCGAGCGGGCCGGTGACGATGCTCATGGCGATGGAGGGGATGCCGAGCAAGGCCCCCTGGATGGCCCCGGCAACAGTGCCGGAATAAGTCACGTCGTCGGCGAGATTTTGCCCTCGGTTGACTCCCGACAAAACGAGATCGGGCGGTTGCTGTTGCAAGAGATAGCGCACGCCCATGATGACGCAATCGGTGGGCGTCCCCTTCACCGCGTAATGGCGCGTGCTGAGCTCACGCATGCGAAGCGGTTCGGCCAGAGTGAGCGAGTGAGACGCACCGCTATTGTCCGTCTCGGGCGCGACGACCCAGACATCGTCGGTCAGATCGGTTGCGATCTTCTCAAGCACGTCGAGGCCGGGGGCCTCGATGCCATCGTCGTTGGTGATGAGAATTCGCATGCGGGGTCGTACTGGAGAGCAACGGCTCCGCACCGCGTTTAGTTCCGCTCCCTACCCTGCCTGCCGGGGCCTCCTTAACCGTGCGTCCGCTTGGAGCCATCCCGCCGATCGAGAAAGAATCCCGGCGTAGTTAACCGGGCGGGCTTGTCGGGCTGCCAGCGCACCCAATCGTCAACCTCCTTGCGTACATAATCCTCCGCGAAGCCGTAGCGTTGCTGGATCTTGCCTTCGAGCGTTTCGCGCCGGCCGTCGATCGCCGCGATATCGTCGTCGGTCAGCCTGCTCCACTTCTCTTTGATCTTCCCTTTGAGGTGCTTCCAATTGCCTTCGATCCGGTCCCAATCCATTGCTTCCCCTCCTTGACATAGCGAACGGGTAAGGCATGGCCAGGAGAGTGCACGCGATTCCGTGGCGCCAATGGGCCAGAAGCGGATTCATTTGGGGGCAAGATTCGGCCCGATGTGAGGGCATCCGATGGGCTGGGTGGGCCCAAGCACGGCGCTCGCCGGGGCGCGTGCGATTGACGGCGCGCTGCGGACAGCCCTAATGGACGGAATGTAGCGACTGACCTTCCAGGATGGGTGGCCGAGTGGTTGAAGGCACCGGTCTTGAAAACCGGCAGACGCGCAAGCGTCTCGAGGGTTCGAATCCCTCCCCATCCGCCAATTTCGCAAAAGGAACCGATCGTAGCTCCTGACGTTCCGTTGTGCAGTCAAGAGTAGGGCGTCGATGGATCCTGTCCCAGAAGTACTGGATGCGCTTCCTGTCGCCGTCTACACGACCGATGCCGAGGGACGCATCACTTTCTACAACGAAGCAGCCGCGGAGCTTTGGGGTTGTCGGCCAAAGCTCGGCACCGCTTATTGGTGCGGCTCGTGGCGCCTGTATTGGCCGGACGGTCGCCCAATGGCACATCATGAATGCCCAATGGCCCTCGCAATCAAGGAAGGTCGGCCGATCAGGGACGTAGAGGCCATCCTCGAGAGACCGGACGGCGCGCGAATCCCCTTCCGTCCCTATCCTACCCCACTAAAAGACGATTCCGGTCGCGTGACCGGCGCGGTCAATCTCCTAGTTGAAACCACCGATCTCAAGCGGGCAGAGATTGAATCGGCGCGACTCGCGGCCATCGTAGTCTCCTCGGACGACGCCATTATCGGCAAGACGCTGGAAGGCCGGATCACGTCTTGGAATGCGAGCGCAACACGTATCTTCGGCTATCAAGCCGACGAAATGATCGGTCAATCGATTACGCGAATTATCCCACCTGAATTGCAAGAGGAAGAGGACCAAATCCTCGCCAAGCTCAAACGTGGCGAGCACATTGAGCATTACGAGACCGTGCGCGTGGCAAAAGATGGCCGGCGCCTCGATATTTCTCTAAGCGTCTCCCCTCTCCTCGACAGAGCCGGACGTATTATCGGCGCCTCGAAGATCGCACGCGACATCACGGAGAAAAGGCGCGCGGAAACGATTCAACGTGTGCTGGTTGAGGAGCTTAACCACAGAGTGAAGAACACCCTCGCGATGACTCAAGCCATCGCCAGCCAGTCCTTGCGCCATGCGAGAAGCGCGGCTGATTTCGTGGAGAGCTTCTCCGGCCGTGTCCAGGCCTTGGCCAAGGCCCACGCCCTGCTGTTCGAGCGGAGGCTACAGGGCGCCGAGCTGAACGAGATCGTACGCGAGCAAGTGCTGTTGGGAACTCGCGATGAGCGCGTTTCCTATTCTGGACCCATTCTCGTACTCGGCTCCCAAGCGGCTGTTCACCTGGCTTTGGTGTTGCACGAGCTTGCCACCAACGCACGCAAATACGGCGCCTTGTCAGTCCCCGCCGGGCGTTTGTGGATCGAGTGGGAAATCCACACCAACGGTCGGCGCAACCTGCTGCTCGAATGGAAGGAGCATGGCGGTCCCAATGTCAGCGCTCCAGTAGCAAGCGGGTTTGGGACTACCCTCATACGCCGAACGATGGAAACCCACGGCGGTGAAGCAACTCTTCGCTTCGGTGTGAACGGCGTCACGTGCAAATTGAAATTGCCGCTTGTGGAGGCAAGCCAGCCCGACCTTGAGGCCGCACTCGCCCAATTGGCCGCGCCTTCGCAAATGCCGCCAGCCAATCAATTTCACCCGCAGAGTCTTGAGGGCACCTCGATCCTTGTCGTCGAGGATGAACCCTTGTTGACAATGGAGTTGGAAGCGACCCTCTCCGCAATGGGCTGCCAAGTTGTTCAGCGCGCCACGCTCGAAGCGGCGAGAGCTCTTATCCCGAATTCCGACTGCGATGCCGCTCTTGTCGACGTAAATCTTGCAGGCCGGCATATCGATGAAGTCGCGGCCGCACTGGCGAAGAGGAACATTCCATTTGCATTTGTGACCGGATACGGGCGGCACGCGTTGCCAGGGAAATTTCGCGACGCGCTCGTTCTAAGCAAGCCTTTTAGCAGAGAACAGCTGCTCGGAGTGCTCGTGCAAATTCTTGAGCCCCCAGGCGATGTTATCCGTCTGAGCCAGCGGCGTGGTTCGAGGTGAAGGCCAACCTCGGCAACACAACAGACGGTCCTATCGATCTGCGTGCCGCGGAGCCACGCGGTCGATCAATCAGCCTGTTAGGCTTTTCCATCTCAATTCGCGAGAAGGGCTTGGTGCGGGTCAGGTCTCGGTCGGCGGCCCCCTTCCGATCAGCAAGTCGAACTGTCGTCTGACCACAGCGAGCGCCTTCACGAATTCTTGCCGGCAGAGTTCGGAGATGCGAGTGGGCCGCGGGAGACCGAACCAATTCGGCTCTTGACCGAAACTTCCGACGAAGACGAAGGAAACGCCCTTGAGCTTCGCGCAGGCTTTCAGGCCGCGGAGCATGCCCATGATCTTGGATTCAAGCTCGGACGCGGGAAGTGCGATCCTCGGCGGTAGTTTTCTTGATTTCCGTCTGGGCATTGAGGTCCGATCCACAAGGCCCCTTCCCATTTGCAAAAATGAAAATCGCCGATTTTTGTTCCACCTTATAAGCGGTGAGCCTTTCCCGAGTTAGCTGTCTTCCTCGAAATTGGAGCTGAATTCGATCTCGCGCCCATTCCGCACGGCGGCATCTCAACGCGGGGTGAGGCCGAGCTCAGAGAATGGGATGAAGTTTACCATCTCGCCCTCGCGGACCTCCGTGGCGACGGTGCTGGGCCGGAAGCTGATCCCGGCGCCCGCCAGGAACCCATCGAATGCCGCGCATCCGGCCTCGCCCAGGATCGGCAGCGACCGGGGGAGGGGAGACACCACGAGCATCCCGTACGACACTCGTCGTTGCTCCAGCTGCTCGGCGAGCAGCAAGGCCAGCTCGAACGGTCCGGGTGGGCAGGGGTAGGGCGCCCCGAAGATGCCGACCACCACGCCACCGCCCGGGAACCCCTCGAGCTGTGCTCGATTCGCCGCGACCTGGTCGGAGGAATAGGCGTCGATCGCGTGCTCGCGCAGTCCCGGCACGCGCGTCGGATCACGC
>Ga0081455_10006624_pt1 | contig 12386 bp, 7 predicted proteins | sample TabmetS3T2R1_FD_70207 | JGI IMG/M metagenome (GOLD analysis project Ga0081455, IMG submission 70207) | Tabebuia heterophylla rhizosphere microbial communities from the University of Puerto Rico - S3T2R1 | ecosystem: Host-associated > Plants > Roots > Rhizosphere ... | reverse complement strand
GCAGCGCCCGGGCCCGCACCAGCGCCGACTTGAACCGGACCGCGGGCGCGTCGGCCCGCTCGGCCAGCCGGTCGGCCTGCGCGAGCCGGCGCAGCGCCCGCTCCGGGCGCCCGTCCAGCAGCGCCAGCGCGCCCAGCGCGACCAGGTGGTGGGCGCGCAGCGGCGCTATCCCCCGCGACAGCCGGCCGCTGACCGCCACCGCGCCGCGGGCCAGCTCCACCGCGGCCGCCCGCCGATCCGGCTCGGCCGCCGCGGCCTGCGCCAGCCGGATGTAGGCCAGCGTCGTCCACAGCCGCCGGAAGTACGGGCGTACGTGCGGCGGGCGCGGGCCGTGCCGCAGCATCGCGGCCAGCAGCCGGTCGCAGGCCGGGCCGAGGTCGCCGCGCTCGTACCGCACGTACGCGGCGCAGTGCATGAGCGCGCTCCAGACCAGCGGCCCGACCGCCTGCCAGGGCGCGTTGCCGGCGGCCAGCAGGTGCTCGGCCTGCGCCACCTGCTGGTCCGGTTCGGTGGGGTGGCCGAGCACCACCGAGCCGGACAGGAACGTCGGCACCGGCAGCCCGCGCTCGACCGCGAGCAGCCGCAGCTGCTCGGCCTCCCGGGCGTAGCCGCGCAGGTCCAGCATGGACGCGGCGGCCATCGCCCCCTCGACGTACAGCTCGGTGGGCAGCCAGCGGCCCTGCTCGACCACGGTCCGGCGCATCTGCCCGGTGCCGCCGGCCTCGTCCCCGCCGGTCACCCGCAGGTACGCCCGGCAGACGCTGACCCGGGCCGCCAGCCGCGGGTCGCCGAGCCGCCGCGCGCACCGCTCGGCCCGGCGTACGCACCAGCGGCTGACCCGCAGGGCGCCGAAGGTGAGGCCGGCCATGGCCATGGTCACGTAGCCCAGCACGTACTCGGGGCTGGGGCCGACCCGGTTGGCCGCGACCAGGCCGCGCAGGGCGAGCGCCAGCTGTACCCGGGTGGGCCGCATCTGGTACGCCGCCCGGCCGGCGGTCTCGACCATCCGCAGCTGCGCGGCGTACCGCTGCCGGGTGCTGCCGCGGGCGGTGCCGTACAGGCCCGGGCACAGGCACGCCGCCGCCCGCAGCAGCGCCCAGCCGGCGGCCAGCCACGCCCGCGGCGGCGTCGCGGGCACCGGCCAGCCCAGTTCGGCCAGCGCGCGGGAGCTGCGCTCGTACATGGCGGCGAAGCTCGGCCGGGCGTACTCGACCCGGGCCAGCTGGTCCAGCAGCTCGGCGCGGCGCAGCCGGTCGCTCTCCCCGGCCAGCGCCAGCTCCAGCCGGCGGGCCGCCTCGTCCAGCTCTCCCGCGGCGAACCGGGCCAGGCCCGCGGTCGCCTCGAAGCCGGGCGGCGGGTCGATGCCGGCCAGCCCCGCGGCCCGGGCGGCGGTCTCCAGGTAGCCGGTGGCCGCCTCCGGGGCGTGGTCGGCGAGCGCGGCCCGGGCGGCGGCCCAGCAGACCTCGAAGGCCCGTGCCGGGGTCGCGTCCAGCTCACCCTGGGTGTAGTGGCCGGCCAGCTGGTACACCAGGGCCGGGTCGGCGGCGGCCAGCTCGCCCGGGTCGAGCGCGGCGGCGATCCGCTGGTGCAGGTCGGCGCGGTCGCCGGCGGGCACCCGGTCCAGCACGAGCTGGCGTACCCAGGAGTGCACGAAGCGGTAGCTGTCCGGCCCGGCCTGCTCGACCAGCCTCCACTCCACGGCCAGGGTGAGCAGGTCCATCACGTCGCCGGCCCGCTCGCTGGGCACCAGCCGCAGCAGCACCTCCAGCGGGAACCGGTCGCCGATGGTGGCGGCCAGGGCCAGGACGGGCAGGCCGCGGCCGAGCAGGTCGAGCTGGCTGTCGATCATGGTGCGTACGTCCGGCGGCAGGTCGACCCGGTCCATCGCCTCCTCGGCGACCACCGCGCGGCCCCAGTGCGGGCGGACCAGGCCGGCCGAGATGAGCGTGCGGGCCGTCATCACCAGCCCGTACGGGTTGTTGCGGGTGAACGCCGCCAGCCGGGTCACGAACGCCGGCTCCGCGGGCGCGCCGAACTCGGTGGCCAGCAACTGCGCGGCCGCCTCGTCGCTCAGCGCGGGCAGCGCCAGGTCCGCGGCCAGGTCGCCGGCCGCGGCACGGAACCGGTCCAGCGGCAGGTCGGTACGCCCGGCGCAGGCCACCAGCAGCGGTACGGCCGGCGCCTCGGCGGCGATCTCGCGCAGCACCCGGGCGCTGGCCTCGTCCAGCCACTGCACGTCGTCCAGGCTCAGCAGCAGGCCGCCGGCCAGCCGGGCCAGCTCGGCGACGAAGCCGGCGAGCGCGGCGGCGAAGGCGGTGCTGGCCGTACTCCCGGTGTCCGCGCCGCTGAGGCCCAGGGTCGCCGCGAGGGCCGGTGACAGCGGCGCCAGCAGGGCCGCGCTGCCGCCGGCCGCCTGCCGTACCAGGGCCGGGTCGGTGGCCAGCAGCCGGTCGACCGCCTCGCGGAGCGGGCCGAACGGGACGGGCGAGTCGGGCAGGCAGCGGCCGGACAGCACCTGCCGGCCGTCCCGGTAGGCGGCCCGGGCCAGCTCGCGCAGCAGCCGGCTCTTGCCCGTGCCGATGCCGCCGTGCACCAGCACGACCCGGCCGCCGCTGTCGGTGGTGCGCCGCCAGCAGCTGTCCAGCAGCGCGACCTCGGTGCCCACCCCGGCCAGCGCCCGGTCGCCGCGGGCGGGCAGCGGCTCGTCGGCGGTACCCGGGGTGAAGTCGGTCTCGCCGGCCAGCACCCGCTCCAGGTCGGCGACCAGCCCGTCGGCGCCGCGGTACCGGTCGTCGGGATCCTTGGCCAGCAGCGTGGCCACCACCGCGGCCAGCGCGGGCGGCACCTGCGGGCGCAGCGCGGCCAGGTCCGGCGGGGCGCTGGCCGCGTGCGCGCGCAGCAGCTCACCGGCCTCGGTGGCGGTGAACGGCGGCCGGCCGGCCAGGCACTCGAACAGGACCACGCCCAGCGAGTACAGGTCGGAGCGGTGGTCGACCGGGCGCTTGAGCATGCCGCTCTGTTCCGGCGGGCTGTAGCGCAGCGTGCCCACGGCCGCGCCGTGGCCGGGCGCCGGCTCGGCCAGCGCGCCGGCCCCGAAGTCGACCAGGCCGAAGTCGATCAGCCGGGGGCGCCCGGCCCGGTCGAAGACGATGTTGTCCGGCTTGACGTCCCGGTGCACCATCCCGGCCCGGTGCGCGGCACCCAGCGCCCGGGCCACCTGGCCGGCCAGCCGGACCGCCTCGGCCACCTCCATCGGGCCACCGGCCAGCACCGCGCCCAGGCCGCGGCCGCTGAGCAGCTCCATGGCCAGGTACGGCCACGGGCCGGCCAGCCCCACCTCGTACACCTCCGGCAGCCCGGGATGGCCGACCGAGGTCACCACGGCCGCCTCCCGGCGCAGCGCCACCAGCGGCGGGCCCGCGGCGGTGGAGGTCTCGCGCAGCACCTTCAGGGCGTACTCGCCGCCGTCCCGCGCGGCCCGGTAGACGACCGAACGCGGGCTGTGGCCGATCGGCTCGAGCAGGTGCCAGCCGGCCGCGCGCAACTCCGCGGCGAGCTCGGGGCCATGCACCACGGCACCGCCTCCCCACCGCCGCGACACCGTTCCTATCGGCGGCAGGGCCCGCGAGTGCAGGCAAACGGCCAGCTCAGTGCCGGGGCGCCAGCCTGGTCTCGAACAGCGCCGCGCCGGTCAGGTCGCGCAGCGTCACGCTCAGCGCGCGCGTACCGGCGTCGATGTTGACCTCGCCGAAGAACTGGTAGCCGCTGGCCGGTCCGGAGTTCGGCGCGGGCGGGGTCTTCGCGAAGACCTGCTCGGGGCCGAAGGTCGGGTCCAGCGCGTTCGGGCCGAACGCGCCCGCGTTCAGCGGCCCGGAGACGAACTCCCAGAACGGGTCGAAGTCGGTGAACACCGCGCGGTCCGGGTCGTAGCGCAGCGCCGCGGTGTAGTGCACGTCGGCGGTGATCCAGACGGTGTTGCGGACGCGGTGCCGGCGGATGGAGGACAGGACGTCGGACAGCTCCAGCTCGCGGCCCTTCGGCGCGCCCGGGTCACCCTGCGCGACCGCCTCGATGTTGGTGCCGTCCGGGACCACGATGCCCAGCGGCAGGTCGTTGGCGATCACCTTCCAGGTGGCGCGCGAGGCGGCCAGCTCGCGCCTCAGCCAGGCGGTCTGCTCGGCGCCCAGGATGCCGCCGTCGCGCTGGGTCTCCAGCCCCGGCGTGTTCGGGTCCTTGTAGGTGCGCATGTCCAGCACGAACAGGTCCAGCAGCGGCCCGTAGGAGAACCTGCGGTAGATGCGGCCGCTGCCGTCGGCGTGGACGGTGCCGATCGGGACGTACTCGCCGAAGGCCCGCCGGCCGCGCGCGGCGAGCACGTCCAGCCGGGTCTCGGTGTAGCGGGGGTCGTCGATGACCTGCCCCGGGTACCAGTTGTTGCGCACCTCGTGGTCGTCCCACTGGTTGATCTGCGGCACCGCGGCGGCGAACCGGCGCAGCGGCTGGTCGGTCAGGTTGTACTTGTACTGCCCGCGGTACTCCGCCAGCGTCTCGGCGACCTTCGACTTCTCCTCGGTCACCAGGTTCCGCCAGGTGCCGCCGTCCGGCAGCGCGACGGTCGCCGGGATCGGCCCGTCGGCGTACACGGTGTCGCCGCTGCACAGGAAGAAGTCCGGCTGCCGCGCCCGCATCGCGTCGAAGATGCGGTAGCCGCCGAAGTCCGGGTTGATCCCCCAGCCCTGCCCGGCCAGGTCACCCGACCACAGGAAGCGGAGGTCCCGCGGGTGCCGCGACACGGTGCCGAAGCTCCCGGTCACCGGCGCGCCCACCGCGCCGGAGTCCGCGGCGAAGCTGACCCGGTAGAAGATCCGCTCCCCGGCCGGCAGGCCGCGCAGGTGTACCCGCCCGGTCAGGTCGCTGTCCGGCGTCACGACCGGTCCCGGCACGTGCCAGGAGTGCCGGAACGACTCGGTGGTGGACAGCTCCACCAGCATCCGCGCCGGCCGGTCCGCGCGCGCCCACACCACGCCCGTACTCGCCGTGACGTCCCCGGCCTGTACGCCGTGCGTGACCGCCGGCCTGGCCCGGACCAGCCCGGGTGCCGCGAAGGCCCGGGACACACCCCCGGACAGGACGGCCGCGCCTCCGAGCATCACCCCGCCGCGCAGCAGTGTGCGCCGATCCATCGAAGTCATGCCCGCCAGCCAACCCGTACCGGGTGAACGGGGCGTGACCTCAGGCGGTGATGCGGGCGTCGAGGGCGTGGTGGTCGGGGAGGAACCAGACCTCGTTGCCGTGGTTGACCTCGTAGACCAGGTCGTGCGGGGCGCGGCTGGCCGCCACGTACTCGCTGATGTCGCCGATGACGGCCAGGGTGAGCTGGTAGTTGACGAACTTCTGCATCAGCGCGCCGGCCAGGCCGGTGCTCAGGTCGAAGAAGTCGGCGTCGAGGAGTTCGACCGGGACGGCTACCACCTCGGCGCCGATGGACAGCACGTCGCCGATGAGATCGACAGCGTCCCGTTCGGTGCTCAGCACCGGGCCGTCGTAGTCGTACACCCGCATTTCCTGGCCTCCTCGTCACGCGCTCCGCGTACCGCGACGGTAGCGTCACGAGGTAGTTCGCTCCGCTAACGGGACACGGGTGGAGGCACGATCGTGACGACTGTACGCAGGGCGATGGCAGCCCTCTCAGCAGCGGCCATGGCCATTCTCGCCGCCGCGCAACCGGCTCAGGCAGGCCCACTCGGGCAGGGATCCGCGACCAGATTCACGACCGTCGGGGCGCCGGGCGTCGGCGACCCGTTCTTCCCCGACGCCGGCAACGGCGGGTACGACGTGCAGCACTACGACCTGACCATCGGCTACACCCCGGCCACCCGGCACCTGGACGGCCGCGCGCTGATCACCGCGCGGGCCACCCAGTTCCTCACCCGCTTCGACCTGGACCTGCGCTCGGCGCTGCGCGTCTCCGCGGTGAGCGTCAACGGCATCCCGGCGCGGTTCGCCCAGCAGGGTGCGCAGGAGCTGGTGATCTCGCCGCGGCTGCCGCTGCTGCCCGGGCTGCCGTTCCTGGTCCGGGTCGCCTACGCGGGCACGCCGGAGTCGGTGATCGACCCGGACGAGTCGCTGGACGGCTGGATCCCCACCGACGACGGGGTGTTCGTGGCCAGCGAGCCGCAGGGCGCCGCGTCCTGGTTCCCGGCCAACGACCACCCCAGCGACAAGGCCACGTTCACCACGCACGTGACGGTGCCGGACGGCATCGAGGTGATCGGCAACGGCTCGCTGCTGCGCCGGTCCAGCGCGGGCGGGCTGACCACGTTCGTGTGGAACGAGCGCTTCCCGATGGCCACCTACCTCGCCACGGTCACCATGGGCACCTTCCAGGTGAGCACCGGGCGTACGCCCTCCGGCATCCCGACGTACGTGGCGGTCGACCCGCGCGAGGCGGCCCGGGCCAACCCGGTGCTGGCCAAGCTGCCGGACATCGTGGCGTACGAGTCGCAGCTGCTCGGGCCGTACCCGTTCGAGTCGGTCGGCGCGATCGTGGACAGCGCGCGGTTCGTGGGGTATGCGCTGGAGACGCAGACCAAGCCGGTCTTCGACCGGGCGCCGAGCGAGGCGACGCTGGCGCACGAGCTGGCGCACCAGTGGTTCGGCGACAGCGTGTCGCTGGAGACCTTCCCGCAGATGTGGCTGAACGAGGGCTTCGCGACGTACGTGCAGCAGCTGTGGACCGAGCACGCGGGCGGGCGGACGACCCAGCAGGCCTTTGACACCGGGTACGCGACCCCGGCGACCAACACCGACTACTGGAACCCGCCGTCGGGGAACCCGGGCGACCCGAGCCTGCTGTTCACCACCTCGGTCTACAACCGCGGCTCGCTGGCGCTGCACGCGCTGCGGGTGAAGATCGGCGACGCGGCGTTCTTCACGCTGCTGCGGGCGTGGGCGGCGCGGCACCGCTACGGCAACGGGACCATCGCGCAATTCGTCACGCTGGCGCAGCGGGTCTCGCACCAGAACCTGGCGAACTTCTTCCAGGTGTGGCTGTTCACGCCTGGAAAACCTACTGCCTGGTAGCCCGTGCGGCGGTCACCTCTCGGGGTGACCGCCGTAACGCAATGTGTGTCGCGGGTGGATGTACCGACTGCGGAAGCCGTTGCCGCTCCTAGCGTTCTGGACATGACTCCCATCTCCCGCCTGACCGGGCGCCGGTGGTCCCACTCACTGGTCCTGGTCGTCGCGGTTGCCCTTGGCATGTCCCTCGCCGCTGTTGCCAACCCGGCCGGCGCCGCCCCGCCGGCCGCCGGCTCCCCGGTGGCCCCCGACCACCACGGCGGCGTGAGCGCGCCGAAGCCGACGGTGGTGCTCGTGCACGGCGCCTTCGCCGACTCCAGCGGCTGGAACGACGACGTGGCCGCGCTGCAGCGGCTCGGCTTCCCGGTCATCGCGGCCTCGAACCCGCTGCGCGGCCTGACCTCCGACGCCGACTACGTCCGCTCCATCCTCGCCACCATCGCCGGCCCGATCGTGCTGGTCGGCCACTCCTACGGCGGCGCGGTGATCACCAACGCCGCCCGCGGCGTGCCGAACGTGAAGGCGCTGGTCTACATCGCCGCGTTCATCCCGGACGCGGGCGAGGCGATCGGCACCATGCTCGACCCGGCCCGGTTCCCCGGCTCCCAGGTCACCCCGGACGTGCTGGAGTTCCGGCCGGTGCCGAACGCCGCGGCGCCCGGCGGCCAGGACGTCGACGTCTACCTCAAGGCGGCGAACTTCCCCCAGATCTTCGCCCAGGACGTGCCGGCGTCCAAGGCGCGGCTGATGGCCGTCGAACAGCGGCCGCTGACCGGGCTCGCCAACAACGAGCCGTCCGGGGCGCCGGCCTGGAAGACCATCCCCAGCTGGGCGCTGGTCTCGCTGGACGACCACACCATCCCGCCCTCGGGCGAGCGGTTCATGGCCGAGCGGGCGCACGCGCACATCTCCACCGTGCACGCCTCGCACGCGGTGATGGTCTCCCACCCCGAGGCCGTGCTGGCCACCATCCTCGCGGCGGTGCGCGGCATCTCCTGATCCTGCCGTTACACGCCCGCCGTGACCCCGCGGGCCCCGTCGATGGTTGGTCGTGGTCTCCTCGCCTCGGCTCCCCAGGCACCGAGGCCGGCGCCCAGCAGCGGCGCCAGGATGAGGACGGCGAGGTAGCGGCCGGCCGTGTCGCCGACGCTCATCTGCAGCTCGTACAGCGTGCCGTGCGGGACGTTCGGGTCGGGGTTGGCCCACTTCAGCGGTACGTGGGTGGGGAAGGCGACCATGGTCGGGATGGTCAGCACGGTGACGACCAGCGCGGCGGCGGCGCCGGCCAGCAGGCCCGCGGCGGTGCCCTGCCCGGTCCGGCCGGTACGCCCGGTGACCGCGATGCCGGCGGCGATCGGCACGATGCCGAGCAGCACGAACAGCGCCGGGTAGGCCAGCAGGCGCAGCCAGAACGGCCCGACGTGCAGCACGCCGCCGAAGGGTGTCAGCGCGTACGCCAGCAGCCCGGCGGCCGCTCCGGAGCCGGCCCCGATGCTGAGCGTGACCGGTGACAGCGCCGGCCGGCGGGCGGTCATGATGAGCACCGCCACGGCGTACGCGCCGATCAGGACCAGCAGCAGGATCGAGGACCCGACCGCGCCGCTGACCATGTCGTCCCGCCACCGCTCGGGGTTCATCGCGTGCATGTTCTCGAACCGCGCGCCGGCGTAGCCCGACAGCACGATCAGCACCGGGACCAGCGCGCAGACCAGCCCGTACGCCGCGGTGCGCACCACCCGGGCGGTCCGGTTGTCGGCCACCGGCCCGAAGATCACCCGCACCACCCACGGCGCCAGGCCGAGCAGCACCACCAGCAGGATCAGGAACACCCGGTCGATGCGCGCGCTGGGGATGGTCGAGCCGCTGTGCCACCCGGCCCGGACCGCCAGCGTTGCCGCGGCGGCCACCGCGAGCCACCACCCGGACCGCCACCCCAGCCGCGCCTGCCCCGCCACCACCCGGATGCCGCCGGCCAGCCACCGCGCCCGCTCACCGCTCGCGGGCACCGCCACCGCCTCGGCGTACACGGCCTCGCCCCACTCCTGCCGCCCCCGCGGCAGAAACGACACCAACCACAGCAGCACCACACCCAGAGCCCGACACGCCAACCCCATCGCGCCCACCCCCCTCAGCAATGGTTCTCATGCGCCCTCGCCGGCCAGGCGCAGCCGGCGGGCGCGCGCGGGCCGGGCCGCCGGGAGGGCGGCGTGGGTGGCGAGGCCGGCGGCGGTCAGCCGGTACAGGTGGCGGCGCGGCCGGCCGGCCGGCTGCTCCTCCTCCCAGCACGCCTCGACCAGGCCGCGCTCGGCCAGCCGGATCAGGATCGGGTAGAGCGTGCCGGACTTCAGCCCCGTCTCCCGCGCCAGGTCGTACCCGTGCCGCCACTGCGCGGGCGCCGCGGCGAGCGCGGCCAGCACGGCAACGGTCTGCGCCGAGAACCCCGAGAACACCATGGCGCCAAACTCTACCTAGGTAGACCACCCCCGTGGTCAGAAAGAGCGGAATTCACGGGTAGGGGTTGCCCCGTTCACCCTCCTACCGCCACAGTCGCCGGTCATGAGCCTCCCCACCCAGCCCACCCGCCGCGGCGTGCTCAAGGGCGCCGCGCTCGCCGCCGCCGCAGCCGCGACCGGGGTCGGCCCGTTCCGCGCCTTCGACGCCGAGGCCGCCGCCGCGCCGGCCGCCGACGGCATCTTCGGGTACGGCGTGGCCAGTGGCGACCCGACCGCCGACGCGGTCATCCTGTGGACCCGCGCCACCCCGCCGCGCCGGCACCCGGGCGACCCGGTCGCCACGCCCGGCTCCGGCCTCGGCCGGCCGCTGCTGGTCCGCTGGGAGGTGGCCCGCGACCCGCACTTCCACCACGTCGTGCGCGCCGGGCAGGTGTGGACCAGCCCGGCCAGCGACCACACCGTCAAGGTCGACGCCCACGGGCTGCGGGCGTACACGCGGTACTGGTACCGCTTCCGCGCCGACGGGCAGGTGAGCCCGGTCGGGTTGACCCGGACCGCGCCGGACGGGCACGGGCATGGGCACCACGCGCTGCGGTTCGCGCTGGTCTCCTGCAGCAACTACACCGGCGGGTACTTCACCGCCTACCGCGCCATCGCCGCGCGTACCGACCTCGACTTCGTGCTGCACGTCGGCGACTACATCTACGAGTACGGCAACGGCGCCGACCGGTACGGCCCGGCGGAGCTGGCCGGCCAGCGCGACGGCGTACCGGCGACCGAGACCGTGGACCTGGCCGGCTACCGGCTGCGGCACGCGCTGCACAAGGCCGACCCGGACCTGGCGCAGGCGCACCGGCAGCACCCGTGGATCACGATCTTCGACGACCACGAGGTGGCCAACAACGCCTGGGACGCCGGTGCGGAGAACCACACCGACGGTACGGAGGGGGCGTTCGCGCGGCGCCGGCGGCTGGCGTACCAGGCGTACCTGGAGTGGATGCCGTTCCGGCTGCCGCAGCAGCACACCGTCCCGCACGAGGGCACCCGGTTCTTCCGGCGCTTCCAGTTCGGCGGGCTGGCCGATCTGTCCATTGTGGAGACCCGGCAGAACCGCAGCCGGCAGGTGGACGTGCCGCCGTTCACCCGCACCGGCGGCGGGTTCATCCCGACCGGCATCCCCGCGGTGGACGCGCAGCTGGCCGACCCGGACCGGCACCTGCCGGAACCGGCGCAGCTGCGGTGGCTGAAGGAGGGCGTCGCCCGGCCGGGGCGGCACTGGCACCTGATCGGCAACCAGGTGATCGTCACGCCGGTGCGCTTCCCCGGCGCCGCGCTGGGCGCACCCGCCGACCTCACCCTGCTGAACTCCGACCAGTGGGACGGGTACCAGGCCGACCAGGCGGCGCTGATCGAGCACTTCGCGGCACAGCCGGCCCGCGCCGGTGACGCCGTCGTGCTCACCGGCGACATCCACTCCTCCTGGGCAATGGACATCCCGGCCGCGCGCAGCGGCAGCGCGTACACGCCCGCCGGGGTGGAGTTCGTCTGCCCGTCGGTGACCAGCGACGGCTTCTACGAGGCGGTACGGGCCGCGCTGCCGGCCGGGACGCCCGCGCCGACCGCCGTGGCCACCACCCGGGGCGTCACCGGCGCCGTCAGCGGGGCCAACCCCTGGATCCGCTACCTGGACGGGATCGGCCACGGCTACACCGTCATCGACGTCACCCCCGCCCGCGTCCAGGCCGACTACCACCTCACCCCGGTGCCGACCGCCGCCCAACCCGACCCGCGCGTGGTCGCCTCGGTGCTGCCCGCGTACGCGGTGAGCTGGCAGACCGTGGCCGGCACCCGCCGGGTCACCCCCGCCACCGGTCCCGCGGGCACCCGCGCGGACGAACCCGCCGGCTGACAACCGGCCGCCGCCCCCACCGCGCGGCGGGTGCGGGGTTTGACGGTGGCGGTGGCGGCGTGGTCCGATGGCGGCGGTCCGCTCGGGGGAAGCCGGTCGAAGTCCGGCGCTGACCCGCAACCGTAGGCCCTGCCTGTCCGGGGCAAGCCGGGACGCCTGGCCGGATCGCACGACCCTGCCAGCGCCGTCGAGGTTCGCGGCGCGGGACCGCGGACCTCGGGTGTGCCGTTGCGCGCCGGGCGGTCGGTGCCTCGCGTCGCGGGCCGTGTCACCCCGGAGCCGCCCGCGATGCCGACCAGCCTGCTCCCCCGGGCGCTGCACCCGGTGGCGTGGTGGCTGTGGGCGCTGGGCCTGGCCACCGCCGCCAGCCGTACCACCAACCCGCTGCTGCTCGCGCTGATCTTCGCGGTGCTCGGCTACGTGGTGGTGAACCGGCGCGGCCAGGCACCCTGGGCCCGGGCGTACCGGTACTACCTGCTGCTGGCCGTCACCGTCATCGCGATCCGGGTGCTGTTCCGGGCCGTCTTCGCCGGGGGCGTCACGCCCACCGACCACATCCTGTTCGGGGTGCCCGAGCTGCCGATGCCCGGCTGGTACGACGGCGTACGCATCGGCGGGCCGGTGTCGCTGGAGGCGCTGCTGGCCGCGGCGTACGACGGGCTGCGGCTGGCCTGCCTGCTGTGCTGCGTCGGGGCGGCCAACACCTTGGCCAACCCCAAGCGCGCGCTGCGGGTGCTGCCCGGCGCCCTGTACGAGCTGGGCGTGTCGGTCACCGTGGCGCTCAGCGTCGCCCCGCAACTGGTCGAGAGCGTGCAGCGGGTCGCGCGGGCGCGCCGGCTGCGGGCCGGGTCGGCGGGCGGGCCGCGGGCGCTGCGGGCGGTCGCGGTGCCGGTGCTGCACGACGCGCTGGACCGGTCGCTGCGGCTCCTGGTCGAGAACGGCTC
>Ga0081455_10006623_pt1 | contig 12390 bp, 13 predicted proteins | sample TabmetS3T2R1_FD_70207 | JGI IMG/M metagenome (GOLD analysis project Ga0081455, IMG submission 70207) | Tabebuia heterophylla rhizosphere microbial communities from the University of Puerto Rico - S3T2R1 | ecosystem: Host-associated > Plants > Roots > Rhizosphere ... | reverse complement strand
TACGCGTAGTTGTTCATCACGATCCACACGACCGCCACATCTTGTTCGATCGCAGTGGCGAGCATCGCCGGATTTTGTCCGAAGCCGCCGTCACCCACCAGTGCAACGACGATTTTATCGGGGCAAGCGAGCTTTGCCCCGATCGCACCCGGCGCGCCGAATCCCATCGTCGCGTAGCCGCCGGGCGTCAGGATGCTGCCGGGCGTGTAGACCGGAAACTGCTGTCCAACGCCGTTCTTGTTCCAGCCGACGTCGGTCGTGATGATCGCGTCGCGCGGCAGCACTTCGCGCACCGCCGCGAGAATGCGCTCGGGGCGCATCGGATACGCATTATTGCGAATATGAGCCTCGTTGCTCTTCGCGAACGCCTCGCGGTACGCGGCAATTTCCTTCGCAAGCTTGTCGTTGCGCCGTGCGTCCGGATACTGGCGTTTGGCAATACGAACGAGAACGCCGAGCGCGCGCTTGAGATCGGCCACCGCGCCCAATTCGACCGGATAGTTGCGTCCGATCTCGCTCGGATCGATGTCGATCTGAATGAGTCGCGTCGGCGGAATGTTGAACGTGTAGCGATCGTCCCATGAGCTGCAATCGGCTTCCGAGAAACGTGTTCCGAGCCCGAGAACCAAGTCGGCCTCGCGGCATTTGTCGTTGACGAACTGCGTTCCCCAGAATCCTGTCATTCCGAGTGTCAGCGGATGATCGTCCGGCAACGCGCCTTTGCCCATCAACGTGTGTGCGACCGGAATGCCGAGATGCGTGACAAATTCTTTGAGCTCGTTCGCGGCATCGGCGAGCAGCACGCCGCCGCCCGCGTAGACGAGCCGCGTCGGGTCGAGGACGTCCTTCTCCTGGCCGCTGAGAACGCCGACGACGTAGGGATTGGCGGTGTGGTGCCACAGCGGCCCGCCCGACCAGCCAGGGCCGAGATCCGCTCGGAGCCCGAACTCCAACTCCTTGCCGGGGCTGTCGTTGTCGATGTCGACGACGGCCATGTCGAGTTCGACCGCCGGCCGCTCACCGAAGCTACCGGGGTAGCCGGACGAGACGAACCGCTTGTTGAAGTAGTCGTCTTCGTTGCCGAACGACGCCGAGCCCATCCATCCGAGTGCGTGGCCCAGCGGGGTGTACAGCTTGCAGATGACGTAGTCGTAGCCGGTGGCGTCGCCGTTGGGGTTGTAGCCGTGGTAGCTCTGGACGAACGAGCTGCCGAAGGGTCGGACTCCATTGCGGTACGCGGGGATGAACTCCATGCTCCAGTTGGCCGCCCCCCACGGCGCGACATGGCCGGCGGTCAGCAGCAGATTCGGACCGACGAGTACCCCGCTCCCGCGGCGCCCGTTGCTGTTGAAGACGATGCCGACGGTGCACATCGGGTACAGCATCGGATTCGGCTCTTCGTGCACCGCGGGCGCGTTGAACGAGTTGCCCTCGATCGTGAAGGACTCGTCGGATGCAGGATCCGAAGGCGTCGCCCACGGAGGGCAGTACGGTTCTGTCTTCGGCTCGCCCGCGGCCGCTCCCGCCGCGGCGGGGGCGTCAGGCCAGCTGACCATCGACCTTCAAGCCACCACCACCGCCGGCGACCAGCACGTCTCCCGTACCGTCGGCACATTCAGCACGACCGGTGCGCTCGCGGACGCCGGGACCGCGATCACCGCGTATCGCGTCGCCGGTACGCGAGTCAACGGCACGGCGACGCTGATCGGCGCACGCGGAATCCTCACGATCGCCATGCGCGGAACGCTGGGCGGCATCGTCGACGGTCAACAGCGCGCCGCCGGGCGCTGGGCCGTATGCGGCGGCACCGGCCCGTACCGGCGCCTGGCCGGCCGCGGGCAATGGCAGTCGGTCGCCGAGATCGGCGCGGCCATGATGCCGCTAGCCGTGCGGGGAGCGTTCCTTGGACCCGTTTCTCGCACCGTCACGCCAATGCGGGCCAGCTCTCCATCCAGCAGCGATCCTCGCTGCTAGGCCCGCGGTTTCCCACCAGCGCGCCACCGCGCAGCCGACGAGCGGTCAATGACCGGAAGCAGATCCGTCCACGGGCGCTTGGCGAGCTCAACCCCGTCGACCGCCGGACAAGCGAAAGGAGCAACAGATGTTCAAACCGAAGGCGCAGACCATCCTCGACACACAGGGACGCAGCCCGATGAAGGTCCGCCTACGACGGCAGATCCCGCTGGCGCTGCTTGTCCTGTTCGCGCTGGCGGTGCCGATGCAAGCGGCAGCAGCCGACCAGCCGCCGTTCAAGGCATCCGAGACCGGAACCTCCCGGCTGCTCGGCCCGTGCGAGACGGGCGGGGTCGTCCTCGACGTGACCGGAACCGGCCATGCCACGCAGCTCGGGACCTACAGCAGCCATTACCGCGAGTGCTTCGACCCGGCGACGGGCGCCGTCACGGACGGCTCCTTCACGCTGACGGCGGCGAACGGCGACACGGTCTTCGGCACCTATAGCGGCCAGGTCTCGCCGACGGCCGACCCGAGCGTCATCGTCTACGACGACCCCGGCGTGATCACCGGCGGAACCGGCCGCTTCGCCGGTGCCAGCGGCAGCGTGACCCAAAGCGGCGTCGCGAACCTGGCGACCGGCGAATACCGTGGGACGATGACCGGCAGCGTGTCGAGCCCAGCGTCGCCGTAGCGCGGCGCTGCCCCGGGGCGCGGTCCGGCGCTCAGAGTCCTGGAAGTGATGACGAGGCGGTGGCGGTGGGAGCTCGTGACCGCCCCCAGGTCGACCACAGCCATGCAGCGAAGGCGAGGGCGACGACCGCGAGGAAGAGCAGGATCCATTCGATCGGCGTGGCGGCGCTCGCGGTCACGCGGCCCGGTGGGACCGTGGGCGCGGTTGGCAGCGGGACAGCGTGAGATGGCGTTGCGCCGGAGGTGACGAGTGCGACCTTGGGCTGGCCGGTCGCGAGCAGCACGCCCGAGACGATCAGCACGGTGGCCGCCAGGGCTGTGAACGCCACGAGCACGCGCGGTCTGCGGCGCGCGTCTGGTCGGCCGGCGGGCGTCGGGATGATCCCTCGCTCGGCCGCCCAGGAGGCGGCGAAGGAGCGCGGGTCGGAGGCGCTCGTGCCGAGCAGCTCTTCGGCAGAGACACCTTCAGCGTCAGCTTCAGCGAGGTCGGCGGTCAGGTCGGCCGCCATTTCGTCGGCGAGCTGATTGGAGACGCCGAGGCGCTTCCACTCCAGACGGCATTGCTCGATGAAGTCACTCATGACGCCACCTCGATCTTGACGGAAGAAAGCACGGCGTCCACGGCGTCGCGCGCCGCTCGCCATTCGGAGACCCCCAGGGCCAGCGCCAGTCGTCCGGCGCTTGAGGGGCGGTAGTACTTCCGAGGCGGCCCTCCGTCGCTCGCCGCCCGAAAGGTCTCGACCAGACCCTCACGCTCCAGACGGCCCAGCAACGGATAGATCGAGCCTTCGCCGACGATGGCGAGCCCGCGGTCGCGCAGTCGCTTTGTCATCTCGTAGCCGTACGCGGGTCCCTCGGACATCACCGCGAGCAGGCAGAGGTCGAGTACACCGCGCAGCAGGGCGGTCCGCCGCTGAGGGCCTGGTGCCATGCACCGCAAGGTACCACCAGCTCCCTTGCTCTGCAAGACTCAACCGGGACACCGCTTCTGCTCACGCACGGATCCGGGCGGCCGACGAGCCGCTCGAAGGCTCTCGCGGCGGGCGAGAACGAGGGGTGCGGCATCACCGCCCTTCCACGAACCAGCGGCACCCTGAGCCAGCGCGAACTGCGCTGGCTCAGACTTCGCCTCCATCCCGGCCAGAGCCAAGTGCAGGAGCCTTGCGGAGGTGGCCGCTTGGGCAACAAAGCGGACGCGGTGGCCGGCGTGGCCGGCTACCCACTGGCTGCTGCGGTTTCGCTTCCTGCGCGCTCCACTCGACGGTCTACTGGCCCGCGGCGAAGCGCGCCACCGCCGCCTTCGTGATGACCCCGTGGGTGACGCCGACGCACGCGTCGGCGGCGTGCAGCACCGCCGGCTGCCGCGGGTTGATGCCCGCGTGGGCGAGCATCTCGTGGGTCAGCTGGCCGCTGGTCGTCGGGTCGGGGAAGCTCAGGAGACCGTGGCTGCGCAGGCAGCGGGCGAACGCCCGCCCCGCGACGAGCTGCCCGTAGCGTTGCGCCGGGGTCTGGCTGGGCGGGCCGCCGCCCGGCAGCACGTGCTGGCAGGCTGTCGCCGCCGACTGGAAGTCCGACGACCGCCCGGAGCTCGAGGCCATCGAGAGCTTGAACTCGCGGGGGGAGGTCGGCGTGGGGAAGCTCGGCACGCCGTGCGAGCGCATGCACTGAGCGAATCGGACAGCGTCCGGCCGCCACTGCTGCGTCTCGGCCTGGCTCTGCCGGCCGCGGGAGCTGGCCGAGCTGAGCGAGTTGGAGCCGACGACGGCGGCCGCCGTCGCGACGGCGACCGCTGCTGCGGCCACTGGAAGACGGGACATGATTCTGGACATGCCGCAGGTGGTAACGGGCGGCCGGTCACACGAGTGCAACACGCGGGCACCGCGGAGCAGCGCGGGAGCGCGGTCGCGGCGTGTGATGGCGTTGTGATGTGTTGTGGAGCACGATGTCCGGGTGCGCGTGCTGGTGGCCGAGGATCACGTCGAGCTCGCCCGCGACATCGCCGACGGGTTGCGCGATCGCGGGATCGCCACCGACCTCGCGCATGACGGCCCGGCCGCGCTGCAGAAGGGCCTCGTCTACCGCTACGACGTGATCGTGCTGGACCGCGACCTGCCGGCCCTGCACGGCGACGCGGTCTGCGTGGCGCTGCGCGATCGCGGGTCGGACGCGCGGATCTTGATGCTGACCGCTGCGGCGACGATCGGCGATCGCGTCGAGGGACTGAACCTGGGCGCGGACGACTATCTGCCCAAGCCGTTCGCCTTCGAGGAGCTGGTCGCGCGCGTGCACGCCCTGGCCCGGCGCGCGCCGGCCGGTCCGATGCTTCTGGTCAGCGGCGATCTGACGCTCGACCGGGCGCGACGGCGCGCCACCCGGGCCGCGCGGGAGCTGCCGCTGACGCGCAAGGAGCTGGGTGTGCTCGAGGTGTTGCTGGCGGCCGAGGGCGCCGTGGTCAGCGCCGAGGAGCTGCTCGAGCAGGTGTGGGACGAGAACGTCGACCCGTTCACGCGCACGGTGACGGTGACGCTCACGCGTCTGCGGCGCAAGCTCGGCAAGCCCGAGATGATCGAGACGGTGGTCGGCGCCGGCTACCGCATGCGATGACGACCGCGGGCCTCTCCGGCGTCGTGCGGCGGCTGTGGCCGCGGCGGATGCGCGTCCGGCTCGCGGTCATGTACGCCGTCCTGTTCCTGCTGGCCGGGACCGCGGTATTGGCCCTGACGTACACGTTGGCGGCGCACGTGCTGCTCCCGGCCCCGACCACCCCCGCCAAGGCGATCACGCCACGGGAAGGGCAGCTGCTGGCGCTCTGCAAGCAGTCCTATCGGCCCGGCATGCCGACAATGTCCGCTTCGCTCAGCGAGCGGTGTAACCGGGCGTTCGCCGCCCTCGGACCCGGGCCCGCCGATCGCGAGCACACGCTGGCCGCGCTGCGGGGCGCAACGCTGATCGGCCTCGGTGTCCTGGCGATCGCCGCGGCCGGACTCGGGTGGCTGGCCTCGGGGCGAGCGCTGCGCCCGGTACGGTCGATCACCGAGGCCGCCAGGCATGCTTCCGAGCTCCGCCTCGGTGAGCGCCTCGCGCTCACCGGCCCCGATGACGAGCTGAAGCAGCTGGCCGACACCTTCGACGTGATGCTCGAGCGGCTCGAGGCCGCGTTCACGAGCCAGAAGCGGTTCGTAGCCAACGCGGCGCATGAGCTGCGCACCCCCCTCACCGCCATGCGAACCGCGATCGAGGTCACCCTCTCCAAGCCGACGCGGACGCCCGATCAGCTGGAGGCGATGGCGGAACGGGTGAGGCGATCGGTCGACCGCGCGGATGCCACCGTCGAGGCGCTCCTAGCGCTCGCCACCAGCGAGCTCGGCCCCGCAGCCCGGGAGGAAGTCGATCTCGCTACTGCCGCCGAGGACGCGCTCGACGCCGCGCACGCAACGGTCGACCGGCGCAACATCAAGGTCGACGCCGCGCTCGAGCCTGCGCCTGCCCGCGGCGATCGGGTGCTCCTCGAGCGCATGATCGCGAACCTCGTCGAGAACGCCGTGCGCCACAACGACCCGGGCGGCTGGATCGGGATCCACACGATCCGGCAGACGGACAGCGCGGTCTTTGAGATCGCCAACACCGGGCCCATCGTCCCCGCCGAGCAGATCCCGACCCTGTTCGAGCCCTTCGCTCGTGCCGAGCAGCGCCTCAACTCCTCCGACGGCGTCGGGCTCGGCCTCTCTATCGCCAGCGCGATCGCCCGCGCTCACAACGCCACGATCACCGCCCGCCCGCGACCCCGTGGTGGACTCGAGATGTCGGTCACGATCCCCGCAAGCCCGGGCTAGCGCATGCTATGGGCGCGGCTGGGCTCGAACCAGCGACCTCTCGCGTGTGAGGCGAGCGCTCTCCCACTGAGCTACGCGCCCTCAGGGGCCTCGCATTGTAGGCCCCCGAGGGTCGCTGGTCAGATCACGGGATGCGCTTCGCGCCCTTCGTGACGATGCGCACCGTGCCCGAGCTCTCGGGCGTCGTGCTGCCCGGCGCGTAGTCGAAGACGACGCCGGTCCGGAAGTTCATGACGAACGCGTCGACGATCGCGTGCGTGGCCGGATCCTGCCAGACGATGTAGACCACCTTGTGGGCGATCGGCAGCGCGACGTAGTCCACGGGCGGGAACGTCGTCCCGACGAAGGGACCCGCGACGGGCGTGCCTTGCACGGTGTCCGCGTCGCTGTAGTTCTGCGAGAACGTGTTGCCGGTGTTGCGGCCGAGCGTGTACTTCGCCTCGATCACGTAACCCGACAGGTCGACGCGGTTGACGTTCGGCGGGAAGCCGCTGGCTCCGCCCTTATGCCCGTGGTTCTTGCCGTTGTGCTTGGCACCGTGGTGGGCGGGGCCGCCGCCGCCGTGCCGCGTATTGGCGTAGACCACCGCGGCGCTTGTGGCCAGAACGGCAGCCGTGATGAGCAGGACCGTGAATGCGCGCTTGCGCAGAGCCGACATCGTCTCCTCCTGACGATCGACACAGGGGTCACATGGCGGCGGGATCCTATGCCGAGGGAGATGCAAATTGCACACTGAATCGCGCGCCGCCGAGCGGCGACTCGCCAACCTCGACGTCCGCGCCGTGGTGGCGCGCCTGCTGCTGCACGATCGCGAGCCCGAGACCGGTGCCCTCGCCGTCGACCCCGTTGATCCTGGCGAACGGCTCGAAGATGCGCTGCCGGTCTGCCTCCGGCACGCCCGGCCCGGCGTCGTCGACGGTCAGCAGCGCGTCGGTGGTCAGCGCGACCTCGACCTTCCCGCCCGCGCCGCCGTGGCGCACGGCGTTCTCGACGAGGTTGTCGGTGAGCAGGCGTAGGCCCGGCTCCCAGCCGGCGACCGTCACCGGGGCGTCGGGTACGCGCGCGCGGACGTCGACGTCGGGGTGGCGCTCGCGAGCCGACGCCGCGGCCGCGTCGACGACGTCGGCGAGGTCGACGTCGGTGCGCTCGAGCGGCGCCGCATCGCCGCGGGCGAGCGCCTGCAGGCCGTCGAGCAGCTCGACCATGCGGCGCTGCTCGGCCAGCGCGTCGCCGAGCATCTCCGCGCGGCGCTCGGGCGAGAGCTCCGGGTGGCGTTCGAGTGCCGAGAGCGTCGCCTGCACGCTGGTCAGCGGGGTGCGCAGCTCGTGGCCGGCGTCGGCGGCGAACCGGCGCGTGGCGTCGAGCGCGCGCTCGCGGTCGGCGGCGGAGCGGCCCAGGCGCGCGAGCATCGCGTTGAAGCTCGCCGCGAGCGAGCGCAGCTCGTTCGGCCCGTCCGGCGGCACGCGGCGGCCGAGGTCCTCGTCCTCCGCGACGCTCGACGCCACGCGGCGCAGCCGCCGCAGCGGGCGCAGGACGAGGTCGGCGGCGAGCCAGACGCCGACGCACGCGACCACGAGCGCGATCGCCCCGAGCACGATGAGGCGCCGGTCGAACGCGGCCTGCCGGTCCTCGAGCTGCGCGAGCGGCGTCACGACCTCCTGCCGCGCGAGCCCGCCGAGGCCCTTGTCGCGTAGCGAGGTCACGTACGCGCGATAGCTCTCGCCGTCCGAGGTGAACGTCTGCAGTCCGGGCCGCAGGTGCGGCCGCCGCGGCGGCGGCGCGCCCGTGTCCAGGAGCACGCGGCCCCCGAGCGTCAGCCGCAGCGACGTACCGGTCGCCGACAGCACGGCGTCGAGCCGCCGGTCGTCCTCGGGCAGCTCGTTCTGCACGGCGGCCAGGGCCGTCGCGCGCGAGAGCTCCGCGGTGCGCTTGAGCCGATCGTCGAGCGCGGCTCGCTCGGACGAGTCGAAGTACCGCGACGCGATCAGCCCCGCGACCAGCAGAACGGCCGCCAGGACCAGCGCCACACCCAGCGTCAGGCGACCACGGAGACTGCGCACCAGCGATCAGCTTCGCAGGACGAACCCCACGCCGCGCACGGTGTGGAGGAGCCGCGGCTCGCCGCCCGCCTCGAGCTTGCGGCGCACGTAGCCCACGAAGACGTCCGCGACGTTCGTGCCGGGGTCGAAGCTGTAGCCCCACACCTCCTCGTGCAGCCGCCGGCGCTCGACCACCTCGCCGGGGTGGCGCATGAGGAACTCGAGCAACTCGAACTCGCGGCGGGTCAGGTCCAAGGGCCGATCGCCGCGCCACGCCGTCCGCGCGCGCGGATCGAGGCGCAGGTCGCCCACGCGCAGGGCGGCGCCGGACGCAGCGGGGCGACGGCGCAGCAGCGCCTGCAGCCGCGCGACGACCTCCTGCATCGCGAACGGCTTGACGATGTAGTCGTCCGCGCCGGCCTGCAGACCGCGCACGCGATCGTCGACCTCGTCGCGCGCGGAGAGCACGCACACCGGCACCTCGTCGCCGTTCTCGCGCAGGCGGCGCAGCACCTCGAGGCCGTCGAGGTCGGGCATGCTCAGATCGAGCAGCACCACCGCGGGCTGCACACGCTCGGCCGCCTCGAGCGCGGCACGACCGCCCGACGCGGCGACCACCGAGAAGCCCTCGAGCTCTAGACCCGCGGCGACGGTACGGCGGATGGCGGCGTGATCGTCGACGAGGAGCACAACTGGACCGGCAGGCGCGTCATCCACGCTGCACAATCTCGCAGTCGCCGGCGACGTCGTCCTGCGGGTCGGCGATCACGCGGTCGCGCCCCGGTCCGCAGGTGACGTGATCGACCGCGCCGTCGCGCGCGCGCACCAGGTCCCGCCCGTTGCCCGCCGCGATGACGTCCGCGCCCGGGCCGCCGGTGATGCGATCGTTGCCGGCGCCGCCGAGCAGCACGTCGGCGCCGCGCCCACCGCTGATGACGTCGTTGCCCGCGTCACCGAAGATCGTGTCGTTTCCGGGGCCGCCGAGGAGGGTGTCCTTGCCGCCGCGCCCGCGGATGCGGTCGTTGCCGCCGAGCCCGTTGATCCGGTCGGCGCCCGCCGTGCCGACGAGGTTGTCCGCGCGCGGCGTCCCGTCGAGCGTCTGCGCGGCGACGACGGCGGGGAAGGCGAGCGCAAGGGCAAGGACAAGGGCGGCGGCACGGCGTGACATGCCCGCGAAGGATGCCCGACCGGCCCGCGCGCCTGCACGGCGAAGCCCATCTCTCATGGTCTTCTCACGGAGCGTGAGGACTCCCTGAGACCCACGTGCCATAGGGACAGCCCGCGGTGATCCTGCTGCTCGTACACGAGCCAGAGGAGGCAGCAGGAAGCATGCACGTTCGCAAGTCCATCATCGGAGCCACCGCGGCGCTCGCGCTGATCCCGGCGGGGACGGCCCTCGCCGCGACGATCAACGGCGGCCCGCTCGGCGAGAACCTGAAGGGCACGCGGGCGCCGGACCGCATCGACGGCAACGGCGGCAACGACCGCATCCGCGGCCTCGGCGGCGACGACGTCCTCATCGGCGGCCTCGGCAACGACCGCATTTTCGGCGGTGCGGGCAACGACCAGATCTCCGGCGTCCAGGGCAACGACTGGCTCAACGGCGGCCCCGGCAACGACGCGATCAGCGGCGACGCCAACGGCACGGGCGACCTGACGTCCTTCGATCGCATCTTCGGGGGCAGCGGCAACGACACCCTCGCCGGCGGCGACTCGCGCGACCGCATCTACGGCGGCCCCGGCGACGACACCTCCGACGGCCAGAACGGCAGGGACATCATGGCCGGCGGCACCGGCAACGACGTGCAGCACGGCGGCGCGGGCAACGACCGCATCTACGCCAACCTCGGCGTCGACACCACGTTCGGCGACGCCGGCAACGATGACCTCTGGGCGCTGGCCCGCGGCGACGTCGCGCCCGGCCCCGGCGTCGACCAGGTCGGCGACACCCTCGACGGCGGGCCCGGCAACGACCGCTTCCACACGCGCGACGGCGAGGTCGATCGCATCACCTGCGGCGACGGCTTCGACGTGGCGCTGCTCGACAACGTCGACGTCATCACCGATGCGTCGGCGGCCAACCCCAACGGCTCGTGCGAGCGCGTCATCCGCAAGGCCCCCCGGCCGAAGGACTCCAAGGCCGAGGACCAGCAGCAGTCGCCCAAGGACGCGAACGTCCAGTCCTAGCTAGGCGGGGGTACCCACAAACGCACGAAGGGGCGGCCGGCTCCAGCCGCCCCTTCTGCGTGTCCGCCCCCCCGGCTCAGACCGGCAGCAGCGGGCCCCTGAACTGCTCGGTGCCCGTGGCCAGCGTGACGTTGAAGCCGCCGGTGCTGTTGAGGTAGGCGAGCTCCTTGGCGACGTCGCCGACGCCGTTGCTCCCCGCCAGCGGCGCGAGCTGCACGGTGCTCAGCACGCCGAGCGCCCTCCCCTCCGCGTCGAGGAACGCCGAGCCCGAGTCGCCGGGGATGCCCGGCGTCACGTTGTAGACGTTGTGGCTCCAGCCGTTGCCGTCGTCGCCGATGCTCTTGCCCTGCTTGGGGCTGAGCAGCGTAACCCCGCCGCGCAACTCGGAGTTGCCGTACGTGAGGATGGTGTCGCCGAGCGCGGTGCCGTTGCTGTCGATGCCCGTCGGCCCGCCCCAGAACGGGATCGACGGGTTGACGTTGCCGGCGTCGGCGGCGGCGACCTTGACGAGCGCGAGGTCGTTGTACGCGCAGGTGTCGGGGTTCGCCTCCCCGCGTGACTGCATCGTCAGCCACGAGTTGTAGACGAGCGTCCCCGGCTGGCTGCCGCCGATGTCGACCGGCGTCCCGATCGGCAGCGACGCGCTCGTGCAGCCGTTCGTGTCGGTCGACGAGCCTGTGCCCGAGCAGTGGGCGGCTTGGCCGAGGTAGACGTTCGAGGCGTCGTAGAAGACGAAGTTCGCGGTGCACTGCGCGCCGTCGGTGAAGGTCTGGACGCCCGGATGGATCGCGGCGCTCGATGCCGGCGCCCAATTGGGAGCGGCGGCGGCCGGGCCGACGGCAAGGGCGCACGCGAGCACGGCAAGCGCTGTGGCCATGAGCAAGCGGTGGTGCATGGTCAGGGGTTCCTCCTGCCTGGTTGCCAAGCCCCTTGGAAGGCCGTAACGGATGTTTGGGGCAGAACTTGCGTCGGGCAGGCTCCAGGGATGGCCAACCACCCCACCCACGTCGTGGTGCGGGACGACGCCATCGACGGCACGCACGGGGAGCGCTTCCTCGCGGCGGGCCGTCATGTCGGGCTGCGCGTCTGGGAGCGCGATCCCGCCAGCGAGCGCAGCATGGCGCCCGATCCCGCCAACGAACGCGTCGCGTACGTCGCATCCGGGGTCCTCGTCGTTGCCGTCGCCGGCGATCCGCCCGTCGAGATCCGCGCGGGCGATTCCTATGTCGTTCCGGCCGGCGCCGGCCACCGGTACGAGGTGCTCGAGCCGGCGACGGTCGTGGAGGCTGTCTGCCCGCCGACAATGAACCACTAATTTCCGGCGCATCGCCGACGGGCCACTTGGGTATTAGCGCTCACGTGCCAGAACGGGCCCTCACCGCCGCCGCAGCGCTCGACGCGATCGACGAGGGGGTCCTCGTCCAGGACGCGCGCGCACGCATCGTCTACGCCAATCGCGCCGCGAGCGAGCTGCTGGGTGTGGAACGCGACGACCTGCGCGGCCACGTCGACCTGCCCGAAGGCTGGCCGGCCGCCGGCGAGCCGCGGGTGCTGCGCGTCGCGCGCCCCGACGGCGGCGCGCGCTGGCTGCGCGTCCGCGTCCAGCCGATCGCGGGCTCGCTCCTGACATCGCTCCAGGACGTCACGACGCTGCACGGGACGGAGCCCAACGGCCTGCCCACCCC
>Ga0081455_10006622_pt1 | contig 12394 bp, 12 predicted proteins | sample TabmetS3T2R1_FD_70207 | JGI IMG/M metagenome (GOLD analysis project Ga0081455, IMG submission 70207) | Tabebuia heterophylla rhizosphere microbial communities from the University of Puerto Rico - S3T2R1 | ecosystem: Host-associated > Plants > Roots > Rhizosphere ... | reverse complement strand
GACAATTGGCACGACGATAATGCGCGCTGCAAGGCACTGGTCACGCAGTTGCTTGATCACACCACGATGGTGGGCTACGGCGAGATCCGCTACCAAGATGAAGCGAGTTTCTATGGCGGAACTAATGCACATAACTCGTCGTGGAGCACACTGCACCAAGAGCTGAGCACGATTACGCACAATCACTTTATGACGGTTGTCATTAAGCAGAAAGCGGACGTGTACCAGGCGTTGCAGACGTTCCTGGCGCGAAACGAGGCAGGCGGGGTCGGCTCCGGGCTGGTCAACGTCGCATTGCGCACGGGATAACCTGTGGGGTCCTGTGCCGTGACTCCCCCATCATCGCCAGCTGGAGAGGTGGTACCATGGAAAGCCTACGTTTTCTCGAGATACGAGAACTTGCCCAACGCTTGGGCCTGGATTTCTTCGACGTGATCTTCGAAGTCGTACCGCAGGATATCATGTCCGAGGTTGCGGCTTATGGCCTGCCCACTCGGGCCCGGCACTGGTCGTACGGCAAAGTGTATAATCGGCAGCGCGTGCATGGCCAGATGGGGCTGTCGAAGATCTATGAGATTGTGCTGAATAACGATCCAGGCTACGCGTTTCTGCTCGATACGAATCCTGAGATCGCCAATCTGCTCGTCGTCGCCCACGTCTATGCCCATGTCGATTTCTTCAAGCATAACATCTACTTCGCCAACACCAACCGCAACATGGTCAATGCGGCGGTTGAGCACGCCCTCCGCATCGATGAATACATCGACCGCTACGGGCTCGATCGCGTCGAGCGCGTGATGGATATCGCCTTCGCCATCGACCGCCACATCGATTTTCACAAGGGGTTGGTGCGCAAACCCTATCCCACTCGGGCTGTGGTCGAGCGCGAGGTCAAGAGCCGCGAGTATGCGGACCTCTTCGGCGAAGAAGCATTTGCGCTGAAAAAGGTGGTGGTCGGCGACGTGATGCCCCCGCACCCAGAGAAAGATCTCCTGTGGTTCTTAGCGCAATATGCCCCCATTGAGCCTTGGGAACGCGATGTTCTGGAGATCATCCGGGCTGAGTCGTACTATTTTTATCCGCAGTTTGAGACCAAGATTCTCAACGAGGGTTGGGCGACCTATTGGCATGCGGAAATTCTCAATCAATATACGAAGTTAACCCCTAGTGAGACGATCGATTTCGGGGTGTTGCATGCGGGGGTGGTGAATCCTGGGCACCGGATGAGCATCAATCCCTACTACTTGGGGTACCGCCTTCTGGTCGATGTCGAGCGCCGCTGGGATAAGCTGTACGCAGCGGGGAAATCCTCCCTGACCGGCCGCGAGAAGCTCTTCGAGATCCGTCGCCAGGAGAATGATATCTCGTTCCTGGCCAACTATCTCACCCAAGAACTTGCCGATGAGTTGGAATTATTTGCCTACGGCTATGCGTGTGAACATGGCGAGCAAGACCGCAAAAAGTGCCGGAAGTGCGGCGAGATCGAGATCAAGAGTCGCAGTCTCGAAGAGGTGGTCCAGAGCCTCATCGCCGCGCGCTTCAACTATGGTGCGCCGAAGATCGTCATCAGCAAGGTGCTGGATGACGGCACCCTGTTGCTGGAGCATGAACAGGGGGATCTCGGGACGTTGGATGTGAAATATGCCGAGAAGACGCTGGAATACCTGCACGAACTTTGGAAAAAACCTATCCGCCTGCGGACCGTCAATAGCCAGGGGGAATCAGTCGTCCTCAAGTACACCTTGACCGGCTTTGAGATGGGCGAGCATATCGCGCTGCTCAATCCGGCGGATGAGGTTCGACTCAGCACGCCGCCGACGTTTGAATGGACCTCTGGGGGCAACGACTCTTTCAGCGTGAACCTGTCGCTGGACCCGAACTTCAGCTATCGTAACTACTCGACCTACTATGATGGTGGAATTATCATTCGGAAGACCAGTTGGACGATGCCGGAGAATCTGTGGAATTTGGCTCCAAAGGGTAAGCCGATTTACTGGAAAATTCGTGGAGTGCGCAGTGCCGACCGGCCCCAGACCGTGGTCGAGAGCCGGGACGTGCGTCATTTCTTCCGCCTGTAGGTCGGACCTCTGGAGAGCCGCCCGAGCTCCTACGACTGCGGGGATTTCTGCCGCTCGATGTTGACATACTCCATCAAGCGGCTCAGGCTCTCGTAGAAATCTTCGAGGGCCTTCAGGTCAAGCACAACTTCCCGCTCCTGATGTGGCTTTCGGAACCGCAGTTGGAAAAGTGCCGACGCATCGCTGACGTCGGCAGTGTGAGCAGTAGGGACTGAGAAGACGAATTCATACCCTGGTCGCTTGATCGAATAGACGATTTCATACATGTTAGCATCGCGCTCCCGATCGAAGTCGGTGTCTGGATGCTCGGCACACTGCGTCATCGTTGGTCTCCATTATTATTGCGTCGGGGGGATCGCCCCTCGGCAGGTGTCGTGAACTATGAGATCACTGCTGGCGTCGGTGGCTTTATCGTCAGACTCTGGGCCAACTTTACCCCGTGCGATGTAGTGCAGCACAGGGGGTTGGTGGCATGTCATGGGCTCCCTCGCGGATAAGCTGCCGTGTACACCAAGACCGAGGCTGTCCCTCTGCCCTGTGACCTCCACACCGCCGTTGACGCAGCGAGACGGCGTCCGGTTCGCGCGCAAAGGAGGTTTCCCGGACCTCAATCACTAACCAGTTGATGTATTTTACGCTGCTTTTCGGAGAGACTCTGAGACATGGAGGGTGATGTATCACATCCTCCTGTTGGCATATAATCCTTACCTGGGATGTAAGCATAGGAAAGTGGGGCAAAGTCGATCCCCCCGAATAGGGAGAACCCCGATGACTGTGGCGGAGAAGCTCGATCGCATTCACGCCAGCATTCAAGTCAAGCTTGCCCAGCAGGGGATGCCCACCGACCGTGAGACGCTTGAGGAGGTGTGCACGGCAATCGCCTGCTTGGTCCGCGACCCCGACAGCATAGAGCTCCATTCAAGTCCGATGTCGGCGGCAGACTACACGGTCGTAGCGGACTGCCTGGCGCTGGCGGCTCGGGACTTCGCCGAGGAAATTGCCGCATTACGAGCGCTCGTGTCCACTTTGGAGGTGCACATGCAAGGGGAGGGGCGTGGCTGGGTGGCATCTGCCTTGGTCAGTCCGACGGCGGCTCCCCATGTCATCCGCGAGATGATCCTCACCCGCTTTGTGTCCCTAGATCGTGAGCTCGGAGGGTACCAAGACACAGGGGATGCCTCCGATCCCTCTGACAAAAGAGTTGACTGAGCAGATCAAGGCGTTTACAATTGAGCAGTTGAAGAATTATTAGCAAACTCGCGAACAGCAGAATTCTCACGCCCCCGTAGCTCAGCCTGGATAGAGCATCGGATTCCGGATCCGTGTGTCGGAGGTTCAAATCCTCTCGGGGGTACTAAGCTCCTCAGTAGGGGAGATGTTATGCATGATGTGGTTATTCTCGGTGCAGGCCCGGCTGGCCTCACGGCTGCCATTTATGCGGCACGGGCCAACCATGCTCCGGTCGTGATTACCGGCCCGCTCTTCGGTGGGCAATTGGCGCTGACTACGGAGGTGGAAAATTTCCCCGGCTTCCCGGACGGTGTGCTGGGCCCGGAGCTCATGGAGTTGATGAAGCGGCAGGCCGAGCGCTTTGGGGCTGAAATCCGTATCGGCGACGTCACTGATGTGGAGTTGACCCACTCTCCATTGCAGATGACCTTGAATGGGGAACTCATTGAGACCAAATCGCTGATCATTGCCACCGGTGCCTCGGCGCGCCTACTGGACGTTCCGGGAGAGAGCGAGTTCTTCGGCCGAGGGGTGTCCACCTGTGCTACCTGCGATGGCTTCTTTTATCGTGATAAGACTGTGGCAGTGGTCGGAGGTGGCGATAGCGCCGTCGAGGAGGGGACGTTCCTGACGCGCTATGCTTCAAAGGTGTTCCTGGTGCACCGTCGCGACCGCCTACGCGCCAGTCAAATTCTCCAGGACCGGGCGAGGCAGAATGACAAAATCGACTTTATTTGGGACACGGTCGTCGAAGAAATTATTGGTGATGCAGACAAAGGGGTGACCACCGCTCGCCTCCGCAATGTCAAAACCGGCGCAGAAGAGGAGATGCAGGTAGAGGGGGTGTTCCTTGCCATCGGCCATGTGCCGAATACGAAGGTGTTCGAGGGGCAGCTCAAGCTTGATGAGCAAGGCTATATCGTGACAGATTCTCGCATGCACACGAATATTCAAGGCGTGTTTGCGTGCGGCGATTGCCAGGATCATATCTATCGCCAGGCTATCACGGCGGCCGGCACCGGCTGCGTGGCGGCCATGGAGGCGGAGAAATTCCTGGCCGAGGTCGAGGGGCGGGCCTATCCTGCATGAGCCGATGGGCCTCCTCGGTAGGGCATAACGTGAATGATCGTCGATCCTCAGACTCCGATGCTGGGAATCGGCAACGTCAAAACCGGAGCCGACGTGACCGCGCCCGTGCGGAGAAGTATGTTGCGTTTGAGCGCACGATCGGTGTGCTGGAACACAACCTCGATGAGTGGCGCCGCTTCCACGATTGGATCGTCCTCACCAAGGGCAAGCTCGACCTGATCGAAGAGATCATCAGCCTGGGGCACAAGTACTCTGGGCTCTTAAGCCGCTATAAGGTTGCGAAAGAGCCCGAGCAAGACCCTTTGCTGCGTGACCTCCGTATCGTTCTGCACATGATGCAAACCCTCTATACGCAATCCAGAGATCGTCGGGGATTTGACTTGAATTGGAAGCCGTTATAACGCGTTACCGGTTGCACCTGGCATTGCTCGGCTTGCTATGTCAGTCCCGACGAATGCTCCACCCGAAGATTCTCGCTTGGCAGCATGACCTGGCGATCTACCAGCGGACGATCCCTTGCCTACATCTTCATCTGACGGCTGTGAAGACGGCCTTGTCTGCCTCGATCATCGCCTGCGCCTTTGCCTTCCTCCTCACACATACACACCATATACAGACATGCTCACAGCAGGCCGACGCACCACGCCCACAGATATCGCTCCATCCTACTGTCTTTAGCCATACAGCTGGCGGTGTCCGGTCATTCCATCGCCCAGCCCTTTGACCTGGAGAGAGCCGAGGCCAAGCGGCATTGGGACAAAATTGCAGAGCTGCTGACGCATGCAGGTAAAGACCCCAACTGGCGTCGTCGCCCGCCAGTCTCGAATCTGATTTGAGGCAGGAAGCGCCAGCCCGTGCTGCAAAAAAAGCCGATAAGTGCAATTTGAAGGCGGCATCTGAAGTAGAAACATTTGCTATATGTGGTAGACCTCCTGGAGCTGTGGCTCTCAATCCTCGATGGTCTACCATACCTCCTGGGGCTTCTGTAGCGTGTGGAAGCACTCGGCAGCGCTCGTGGCAAGGCGGGCTTGGAGTAGTCACTGTCGCCCTTAGGGAGTTGGCCATAGGTATACCGCTGGTCCAAGGGGTGCTGGCGGCGGAAGCCTTCGGGCATTTGCTCCCCAAGGAGCTGGCTGCACGCGCGCCTCAGGCCGGGCGTTTCACAGGTCTACGCGACTGGGGCTCGGGAAGCCACAAACGCCACGCGACGATCAGCGTAGCACTGAGCGCGATGAGCGCTAGGCTGACGAGTTGCGCGGCCCGAAATGGGCCAAACCACAAACTATCCGCTCGCAGAAACTCCACACCGAAGCGGCCCAGCGAGTACAACAGCAAATAGCGCATGGTGGTATAGCCATCCTTGGCTGGACGCTTCCGCGTCGTCCAGAGGTACACGAAAATGCCCAGATTGATGACCATCTCATAAAGCATGGTCGGATGCAGGGGAACGTTGGGGAACTGGGTACCAGCAGGCGTTTGCGGGGCGAACACCACGCCCCACGGCAGCGTGGTCGGCCCGCCATGGGCATCACCATTCATAAAATTCCCAAAGCGACCGAGGGCCTGGCCTAGGATCAGTGGTGGGGCTAACACATCCATCAAACGCAGCACTGGGATCTGCTTACGACGCGCAAACCAGAAGACGGCACAGGTACCGCCGATCACCCCCCCATGGATGGCCAACCCACCTCGCCAGACCGCTGGTATCTCCCACAGGAATTGGCGATAGAACGACCAATTAAACGCAATATAGTAGAGCCGGGCGCCGATAATCCCTGCGAAAACCGTCAGGAGCAGCAGATTCGTTTGATCGTCGTCGGTCAACGACAGGCCCTTGCGGCGGACCTCCGAACGGATAAGAAAGATGGCCGCGATAATGCCTAGGACATACATCAGGCCATAATAACGAATGCTAAGGGGGCCGATCTCAATCAGCACGGGATGCATGGCCGCAGCCTAGCCTCTAGGGGCGTGCAGGATGGTGTAGAAGGAGCGTTCCTCACGTAGGATGAGCAGCAACACGTGATCGCTCGGGTCCAGCTTACTAACGGCGTTTTTGAAGCTATCCATTGTGGTCACCGGGGTGCGCTCGATTTCCAAGATCACATCACCTTTACGCAACCCATCACGAGCGCCAGGGCCGCCACTTTCGACGTTGGTGACGACCACGCCCTCGTCGGTTTTCAAGTTAAACTGCTTGACCAGCTCTCTTGTGACGGCATCCAGGGTGAGGCCGTAGCGTGACCCGGCTGCCTCGGCCTTGGGCTCGAGATCCTTCAGCTCGCCGATTTCCAGGGCTACCAGTTGCTCTTGCCGATCGCGCAGGACTTTCAGCCGGACAGGCGTCCCGGGGCGTGTGCCAGCCACCAGGCGCTGCAACTCCTGCATTTTTTGCACCGGTCGGCCGGCGAAATCGAGGATCACATCGCCGCGCTTCAGCCCAGCGTTTTCGGCAGGACTGCCCCCCAAGATGTCTCCGATGAGCACCCCTCCATTCTCGGGGACCTCGAACTTGCTCGCCAGCTCTGAAGACATGGTCTGAATGACCACCCCCAAATAGCCGCGCACGACGCGGCCGTTTTCCACCAGTTGCTGCATCACCTCTTTGGCCATGTTAATCGGAATGGCGAAGCCAATGCCCCGTCCCACAGGATTGATCGCCGTATTGATCCCGATCACTTCGCCGCGAATGTTCAGCAAGGGGCCACCACTATTGCCAGGATTAATCGACGCATCCGTTTGAATATAGTCCTCAAAGGTCGACAATCCCAGCTCACCCCGCCCAACGCCGGAGACCACCCCGACGGTTAACGAATGCCCCAGTCCGAACGGGTTACCAATGGCGACTGCCCATTGGCCCACTTTGACGCGGTCGGAGTCGCCCAGCCTCGCCGCCGGCAGTTCCTGATCGGTATCGACTTTCACCACGGCAAGGTCGGTCTTAGGATCTCGGCCGATCACCGCTCCCCGATAGGTCCGACCGTCAGCGAGAGTGAGCTCGATCTCATCGGCGCGTTCGATGACATGGTGATTCGTCAACACCAAACCGAGCGAGTCGACAATGACTCCTGACCCCACGCCGCGGTGAGGGGGCTCGCCTTTGGAGGGATCCTTGCCGGTCTGTGGGCCGCGTCTGTCTTGGCTTTCGGTCTTGATGCTGACCACCGCGCGACCGGCCGTCTGTTGAATCTGCATCACCGCGTTTTGCCAGGCATCGAGCAGCGCTGATCCGTCGTGGCTCTCAGGGATGACGTTCTCCTGGCCAGTGGCCGGAAGTCCCCATATGAGGCAGAGCAACATGAGCGCTAGAGAATGCCCCAGGCCAGTGCGAGGCCAAGGCTGTCGTCGACCGTTGACGTGTGTCCACTTCTGGATCATGGTTTTGTCCCTACTTCCGTACCAGCTGATTAAGAACCTGCTTGATGCCAGTGGCCTGTTCCGCGATGGTGACCACTTGCTGAATGGCATCGTCCGTGGGCAAGGCGCCTGATAAGGTCACTACGCCCCCCTTCACGTCGACGCCGATGTCGTATGGACTGAATTGTGGATGGGCATCCAGGGCTGCCTTGAGGCGGCTGGAGAGCGCTAGATTCTGCAGCGCCAGCCGGGAGGCGTCAGTAGGCTGAAATGGTTCCCACTGCACCGCCTGAATCACCAGGTCGCAGGCGGTGTCGACGGTGAGTTTGTCGAGACTTAGGACCAGGTCGTACTGATAGGGATCGCGCCAATCAACGTCGAACAGGTAGCGCATGCGGCTAGTCCGCTCTTCGTCCACCTGATCGATATAGCGCATGGCGCCCTTGCGATCCAAGCGCGCATTCCGCTCCATGACAGCGCAAATCCGATATTCGAGCGGGGCGACCAGGCGCACCTTCAAGACGTGACCAATACCCGGCAGGAGGGCATGGCCGGCGTGTCCATGATAGACCAGGTTACCGTGTTCGGCATACTCACACATGGCTGCTTGCACAAACGTCAGGTACACACGGCGGCTGGCAGTGAGTTTCTCCCAGAAGGTCGGGGCCTTTTCGAAGGTTTTGACGAGCTCGGGCTCCGGAACGTTGTAGCGTTTGGCCGCCTCGATGATCACCTCATTGCTCAGACACGGCCAACCCAGCTTTGCGGCCACACGCTCCGCCAACGCCTGGCCACCGCTGGCCGTACCGCGCGAGATGGTGATGATCGACATGGCGCCTCCCTCCTCTCTGCTTGTTGCCTGCCGCACTGTGTGTATTACCCTAGCAAATCCTGCCGAAGGGGTCAACAATGTATGGGCTCGTGGCCTTGACGAACTCACTTCTCTCGCTCACAATGGATGGCACACCCATGTCCCCTATAGAGGAGCCCTTTATGTCTCGGCGAGAGGACGTCATACCAGCGTTAACAGCTCTCCTTGGCCCGACCCAAGTGATCAGCGATGCGCCTCACCTGGCGCTGTATCGCTTGGATGGCTTACGCCCGTCGCGCGGCTATCGTGACCGCCAGCGACTTGGCGTCATGCCTGGATGCGTGGTCCGCCCACGTCGTAGGGCAGAAGTGCAAGCCCTGGTGCAGTGGGCCAATGCCGCACATATGGCGCTCGTTCCTTACGGCGGCGGAACTGGCTTGATGGGGGGTGCCATGGCCGATGGAGAGAGTGTGCTGATCGACTTCAAAGACATGGCCGACATTGTGGCTATCCGGCGGGAGGATCGACACGCGGTCGTCCAGTCAGGGGTCGTCCTCAGCCGACTGGAGGATGCCTTGCGAGTTGAAGGCCTGACCCTGGGACATGATCCCTGGACGGTCGGCATCGCTACCGTCGGCGGCACGATTTCGACGAACGGTTTGGGCTATCGCGGTGGACAGTACGGGTCAATGGGGGAACAGGTGCTCGGTCTTGAAGTCGTGCTGCCTGACGGCCAAGTCTTGCGCACACGAGCAGTGCCGAAGTCTTCCACCGGTCCCGATCTCACCCAGCTCTTCATCGGCGCAGAAGGGGTCTTCGGCTTGATTACCGAGGCCACCTTACAGGTCTTCCCTGCTCCCGAAGCCCATGCCCTCCTGGCCTTCACGTTTCCAACCTTCACGCATGGTTTTGCGGCGGTGGCGGAGATGGCGAGCGTTGGGTTGCGACCAACGCTGATGGAGCTGACTGAGGACTTCCCAACAGGCGATGTGGCGCGTTCGCTCATCGAGCGCGCCCCTGGGGTGAGCTTGTATCTCGGCTGTGAAGGCTTCCATGGGTTGGTCGAAGCGCAGCGTGGACGCGCCGTGGCGATCTGCGCACATCATGGCGGCAAAGACCTCGGGGAAGCCGCGGCGCATACGTTCTGGAACAGTCGTCATCGCACCGCTGAACGCTTTCAGCAGGATCGCCTACAAAATCTACCACACGGCATCCTCGACACCCGTCCCGAAGCCAGCTTTGACTACATCCACGTCGCCCTTCCCACCTCACAAGTCCTGCGCTATCGCGAGGACGCTCTGGATCTGTGCCAGCACCAAGGGATCATGGTGACCCAGTGCGGCATCTGGACGCGCCCTGAGCTGTTCTCCATGGTCCTGCACAACCCGAGCGGTCAAGTGGAAATCCTGGCCGACGCGGTCGATCGCTTATTAGCGCTAGCGCAGGACGCGGGCGGCAGCATGGAATATTGCCATGGTGTCGGAGTGCGCCTGGCGCACTTGCTCGCGCGTGAGTTAGGGACCGGGACGAAGATCCTGAGCGCCCTGAAGCAGGTGCTTGATCCAGATCATCTTTTAAATCCGGGGAAATTGGGCTTGGAGTCACATGTATCGGATGTATAAGTCGAGAGGCCTGGGTACTGAGGACTGAGGCATGCGTGAGAACAACACTCAGTCCTCAGCACTTCCGGGGCTTGCGTCGGCAGGATGAGGGGCCAGGGGTCCCCTGTGGTGCGTAGAAAAACACAGATCGGCACGGCAACGATGATCTCCGCCAGCAGTGATGGTGAGGGCCTAGCTTTCGAGTGGAGGAGCGGCCTTCTCATCCGGCGTGGTGCCATCGATCAGGCGCTGCAATTCCTCCAACTCTTCAGCCGTGGCGGGCTTATCGAGCCATGCATCGAGGACGCTTTTGCGAATGTACCAGGTGCCTTCACGCTGGTCTGCGGCAATCTCCTGGCGCTCAATTAGCTTGTAGAGCGCCTCGATCGGAATACGCAGGTAATCAGCCGCCTGCCAGGGCTTCCAAAAGATTTCTGTATGCCGCATCGCCATCACCGCTCCCTCAGGGATCTATAGACAAGACGGGAGACCTCAGCCTCAATCGTGAATAGTCAAACCTGAATTTCGCCTATCTTAGCCCACTTCGATAGGCGAGTAAAGAGGCAGACACACGCCATAGGTGGGGAAGTTCAGGCGTCGCCATCGCTATGGCCCGTCTACCACGCTGAAAAATGCAACAGCCCATCCACCGGGGCGTAATCGTCAGTGAGGACTGGAACATCGTGTAGAGGGATGGGATCAAGAACATAGGTGTGCGCGAATCGTTCGAGCGGGAACTGCACCTTGCGCTCGTCTTCGAGGCGTCGCGACCGTCGAATGACCTCTTGTTTGCTGAGGCGTTCTTTCTCCTGGGAGGCGATGACGATGATGTTCGACACCTCATCCACCGGAAAGACGTAGGTCTGGGGGAACTCGGTCTGCAGGGTTTTGAGCATAGAGCGAAACAACTTGCTGTCGGCGCCGCGCACGGTGCCGATGATGTTCGACACCAGGATACCGGTGGGCGTGAGCTTGGCTTTGAGTTCCTGGAGAAATTCTCGGGTGCTCAAGTGAAATGGGATCGCGTCGGCGTAATAGGCATCGAGCACGATGACGTCATACCGATGCGGCGTCTTCTGCAGGAAGATGCGCCCATCCACTGCCTGTACCTGCATGCGCTCGCTTTCCTGAAACATGAAATAGCGCTTGGCGACGCTGATCACCTCGGGGTCTAGCTCGGCCACGTCGATCCGCAAGGTGGGATAATCGCGATGGAACCGGCGCGGCGTCGATCCTCCGCCGAGGCCGATGAATAGCACTCGTTGGGGATTGTCGTGGAAGGCCATGGCCAAGTGCAGGTATTGTGTGTAGTGGAACACCATGCGATCTGGCTGATTGAGGTCCAGCGCGCTCTGCCGGAGCCGGTCAAAACGCAGGGTGCGCATGCCGTCGTCATCGGTGACGATGATGTGATGGTACAAGGAGTCTTTCTCGTAAAGAGTGTTGAGCGCTGCGAGAGCCGGCAGGCTGGAACAGAAGATGCCCACGATTCCCCAGGCCATGGCCCGTTTGCTCAGCCGCCCTCCGGTAGCACGATGGATAATGATCAACAGCAGTGCGAGTGCCATAAGTGTGACCCCTAAGGAGTACAGGATGCTCCGAACACCGATCATCTGGATCAGATAAAACGCTGTCAGCAGCGCCCCCACGATACTCCCGGCCGTGGAGATGGCGTAGATTAGCCCCGCCGTGTTGCCGATGGTCGCCAGACTGGACGCCGCCAACTTGATGGCGTAGGGCGACACCGTACCCATGAACACGCTGGGGAGGAAGAACAAACACACGGTTGCCACCAAGGGGCTCAGCCGCGGCCCGAAATCCACGCTCGCGATGCTGCGATTGACCGGCGGAGCCACCACAGGCAAGATCACCACCAGCACGCCCGCGATCAGAATGAGCACGGCCATGGCCAGGAGGCGTGGACGACGATCGGCGAGAAATCCACCCATATAATAGCCGATGGTCAGGCCCGCCAGAAATGTGCTGATGAGACTGCCCCACACGAAGATGGAGCTGCCGAAATAGGGCGCTAACACGCGGCTCCCGACGATTTCCAGGCCCAGCAGCACAGCCCCACAGACAAAAACTGTCAGTTGCAGCACCCCAACCATGTTGGCCTCACGTCCTTCAGGGGATCTTCATCATGTCATTGCGCACCGGGCACCATATTATCTGATTCTGCTCCTGGGGTCCAGCAACCCTCTCCTCCGCTGCTGTCTTGACAGCTA
>Ga0081455_10006621_pt1 | contig 12395 bp, 9 predicted proteins | sample TabmetS3T2R1_FD_70207 | JGI IMG/M metagenome (GOLD analysis project Ga0081455, IMG submission 70207) | Tabebuia heterophylla rhizosphere microbial communities from the University of Puerto Rico - S3T2R1 | ecosystem: Host-associated > Plants > Roots > Rhizosphere ... | reverse complement strand
GCAAGTACGGCGCCACCATGTTCGTGAACTACGCCAAGGAGAAGATGCGCGACAAGGTGAAGGAGCTGACTCGGGGCAACGGCGCCGACATCATCTATGACCCGGTGGGCGGCGATGCGTTCGACGAATCCGTGCGCTGCATCGCCTGGTATGGCCGACTGCTGGTCGTGGGTTTCGCGGCCGGACGTATTCCCGCGCTACCGGCCAACTTGGCCCTGCTCAAGAGCTGCGACGTGCGCGGCGTGTTCTACGGCGCCTGGCGCGCCCGGGAGCCCGCAGAAGCGCGCCAGAATTTCGATGAGCTGCTGGCTTGGTACGGCGAGGGCAAGCTCAAGCCGCACGTCTCGATGCGCTTTCCCCTGGAAAAGGGCGCCGAGGCCATGAACGCGCTGCTGTCGCGCAAGGCGACCGGCAAGGTCGTCCTGACGATGTGAGGCGCCAATGGGCAGGCTCTCGGGCAAGATTGCAATCGTCACGGGCGCCGCCTCGGGCATCGGCGCCGCTTCGGCCAAGCTGTTCGCTGACGAGGGCGCGCAGGTGTTGGCGGTCGATCGGCCGGAATCCGAGATCGACACCGTCCATGCCGGCAGCAATGCGATCGCGCCATTTGCCGCCGACATCACCGGTGATGACGCGCCCAAGCGCATCGTTGCCGCCGCGCAGGAGAGATTTGGCGCCATCGACATCCTGTTCAACAATGCCGGCGTCAGCGGCCGCGCCTTCGTCGAGGAGATGACCGACGAATTCTGGGATCGCGTGAACGACGTCAACGTGCGTGGCATGTTTCGCCTCTGCCGCGAAGCCATCCCGGCGCTCAAGGCGCGGGCCAAGGAGAAGGGCCGTGCACGCATCGTCAACACGGCTTCAGTCATGGCCTTCGACACCGACTTCGGGCTTGCGGCCTATTGCGCCTCCAAGGCCGGTGTCGGCGGGCTGACCCGCACCTTGGCGCTCGAGCTCGGCAAGTTCGGCATCACCGCCAACTATGTCTGTCCGGGCGCGATCTACACCGGCATGACACGCACCAACTTCGACAAGCCGGAAATCCGCGCGGTGTGGGAGAAGAAGGCGGCGCTACGCCGGCTCGGCCAGCCGATCGATATTGCCCGCGGTGCGCTCTTACTGGCGTCCGACGAGGCCGACTTCATCACCGGCCATGAGCTGGTGGTCGATGGCGGCCTCACGCTCCGAACCTGAAAGTCGTCATGGCCAACATCCATTCTTTCGCGTCCAGCTACAGCGAAGCGCACGACAAGTTCCTGTCGGCCGCGCGTGTCGCTGGCGCCAGCCTGCACCGCTACGCCAATCCGACGAAGGGACCCAACGGCGAGGTGCTGTCGACCGACGTGGCCCGACTCGGGCCCGAGGATGCCAGCAAGATCGTGGTCACGATCTCGAGCACGCACGGTGTCGAGGGTTATTGCGGTTCAGGCTTTCAGGTCGATTGGCTGGCGAGCGTCGGCGCATCGGGCTTGCCCAAGGACACCGCGGCGTTGTTCGTCCACGCCATCAACCCTTATGGCTTCGCCTGGACGCGGCGCGTCACCGAAGAAGGGAATGACCTCAACCGCAACTACGTCGACCACGGCAAGCCCTACCCGGTGAACGAGGGCTATCTCGAGATCGCCGACGCGCTGGTGCCGGCGGACTTTAGCGACGCCGGCATCAAGGCGGCCGACGCCAAGCTCGCGGCCTATCGCCAGAAGGTCGGCGACATCGCCTACTACCGTGCCCTGTCCGGCGGGCAGTACAGCCACGCCGACGGCATGTTCTTCGGCGGCGGCGGCCCCAGCTGGTCGAATCGCACCTTGCACGCCATCGCCGACAAGTACCTAAAGGGCCGTCGCGACGTGGCGGTGATCGATTTCCATACCGGCCTCGGGCCATACGGCTACGGCGAGCCGATCACTCACTACGACATCGACTCCGGCGGCTCGCGTCGTGTACGGGCCTTCTGGGGCGAGTCGGTGACGGAGTCCAAGCGTGGCCAGACGGCGTCGCAGGCGCGCGACGGTCTTGGGCATTACGGCCTCAACCGTGTCCTCGTCGAGCCGGCGACGCGCCTCACCATGTGCACTCTGGAGTTCGGCACGTTCGATCGCGAGAGTGGCCAGAGAGCTTTCCGCGCCGATCACTGGCTGCACAAGTATGCCGATCCGCTCGGCAAGGAAGCCGCTCCTATCCGCGCGGCGATGCGGCGGCAGTTCTACCCGGAGACCAACGACTGGAAGGAGGCCGTGCTGTTTCGCGGCCATCAGATCGTCCGGCAAGCCATCGTAGGTATGCAGCGAGGCCCTATCTAGGTATTGGGGACAATCGGCAAAAAGCCGTTCGGGCAACCATCGATCCTGCTACAAAGCCTTATGCGTTCTCTGGCGGCACTGCTGGCTTTCGCGGTCGTGACGGCTCTCAATCTGGTGTGGTGGTGGTGGCCCAATCGCCCGGTCGAGATCGCCGGCTGGACCAGTGCGCCGCTGCAGAGCGTGTCCTTCGCCCCGTACCGGCCCGGCCAGAGCCCGCTCACCCGCACCTTTCCCACCGCCGAGCAGATTGACCAGGACCTCAAGCGCCTGCAGGGCAAGGTGCGCGCCGTGCGCACCTATTCGACCGGCGAGAATCTCGAGGCGGTGCCGCAGCGCGCCGGCAAATACGGGCTGAAGGTCTGGCACGGCGCCTGGCTGAACGACAACGACAAGGAGAACCTCGAGCAGATCAACCTCCTGATCGACCATGCCAACAAGTACAAGGACACGGTCGAGCGGGTGATCGTCGGCAACGAGGTGCTGCTGCGCAAGGAACTGACGGCCAACCAGCTCCGCCGCTACATCCGCCAGGTCAAGCAGCGCGTGTCGCAGCCCGTGACCTATGCCGACGTCTGGGAATTCTGGATGCGCAACCCGTCGCTGGCCGACGAGGTCGACTTCATCACCATCCATATCCTGCCGTACTGGGAGGACGTGCCGATCGGGCTGGATCGCCGCGAGCCCGACGGCAAGCCCAGCATCGAAAAGCACATCGTCGACATCTACAAGAAGGTGCAGGAGCGCTTTCCCGGCAAGACGATCGTGATCGGCGAGACCGGCTGGCCGAGCGACGGCCGCATGCGCTCCGATGCGCGGCCCGGCCGCGTCGAGCAGGTGCGCTACTTCTCGACCTTCCGCGGCATCGCTGACCGCGAGAAGTTCGACTACAACGTCGTCGAAGCCTTTGACCAGCACTGGAAGGCTCGCCAGGAGGGTACGGTCGGCGCCGCGTGGGGCCTGCTGGACGCCCAGCGCCACGACAAGTTCGAGCTCGGCAAGCCGGTTTCGGCCGAGCCGCACTGGCCGATTCTGTTCATCCTGTCTACGCTGGCCGGCGGCCTGATCCTGGGCGGATTCGTCGTGATGCGCCGCCAGGCGCGAGGCAAGGCGATCGCGATCTTCGCCGTCTTCGCTCAACTCGTTGCGACCTGCTACGTGCAGTCGACCTGGATCGACCTCTCCCGCACCTTCTACTTCGAGAAGATGGTGGGCGTCGCATTCTGGGCCATCCTGCTGGGGCTCTTCAGCTACGCCCTGCTGCGCGGTATCGCCGACAGCCTGACCGGCAAGATGGCCGATCCCTCGCTCTACGGTGCGCGCGTGCGCGAGGCGTGGCGCGCCTGGCGCGAGCTGCCGCGCTATCAGATCGTAAGACGCGCCGACCTGATGCTGCAGGTGCTCTACCTCGCCCTGACGGCGATCTGCATCTTCTACCTGATCGTCATCAGCATCGACTGGTACGACGGCGTGATCCGCATCGGCGAGACCTGGTACCGCCAGATCGCCATCGACGGCCGCTACCGCGATTTCCCGATCTGGAGCTTCGTCATCCCGTCGATCGTGCTGATGGCCTGGAAGACGCTGACCATCGTGCGCAGCGAACCGGTATCGCGCGCCGACCGCTGGGCCAAGGCGCTCTCGTTCGGCCGGCTTCTGGGCTACGACGGCAGCAAGGGCTTCGTGCGCATGGACCGGTCGTACAGTCGCGTGCGGCCGATCCTGCCGGAGATTGCCCTTTCGTTCCTGCTGATCTTCTGGGCTGTCGTCATGGTCGTCACCGAGGGGGCGATCAAGCTGCATGACGGCGGGGCAGGCGGCTTCGTTGCCGTCGACGGCGGCCGCTGGGTGATCGGCACGCTGTTCTGGAATACCCAGGCCGATTGGCTTGGCGCCCTGGCCGTGGTCATGGCGATTCCCTATCTCGCGACCATTTATGTCTCATTGCGCGAGCCACTGGCAGAACCGCCGCCGGACTCCTATACCAGCAAGTGGTAGGCGTCGGCGCCTCCCAGGAGTTACCAAATGGAAATCAAGGGCGAGTACAAGATCGCGGCTCCGCGCGACAAGGTCTTTGCGGCGCTGAACGACCCGGCGGTTCTGCAGGCCTGCATTCCAGGCTGCGAATCCCTGGAAAAGACCTCGGACACCGAAATGAAGGCCAAGGTGCGCATGCGCATCGGCCCGGTCAGCGCGAGCTTTTCGGGCAAGGTCACGCTGAGCGACATCGACCCGCCCAACGGCTACCGGATCTCCGGCGAAGGGCAGGGCGGGGCCGCGGGCTTCGCCAAGGGCGGCGCCGTGGTCGCCCTGCGCGAGGAGGCCAGCGACACGGTGCTGACCTACAATGTCGACGCCCAGGTCGGCGGCAAGATCGCCCAGGTCGGCGCGCGCCTGATCACCGGCACGGCCAAGAAACTGGCCGATCAATTCTTCGGCAAGTTCGCCGAGAGCGTCGGCGCCCCGCCACCGGTGACCGCGCCCGAGGCGGCCTGATGACCGTCCTGCCGCCGAAGGACCCGGCACCCCCGGTTTCGCCTGCCGCGGCGCAGCGGGGTTACCGGCACTGGACCATCGTCGGCATCGGCGCGGCGGTACTGATCATCGTGTTTTTGGTCAGCCGCTAGAGCCGCTTCCGATCAGATGGAACCGCGCCGCGGTTCCATCTGATCGGAAACGCGTTGTTCCGGGCACCTCGATCAAAGGCATAGTCCGTCCGGCTGATTCCAGCCGGACGGACTATGCTCTAGCGCTGATTTTGCAGCGCTATCCGTAATCGGTAATTCGCTTGACCGGCCTACGAACGGCTTGCGAGAGTCCGGCCAATGCCCGTCGGCCGCGCTTTTGCCGCGCCGAGAACCAACAATGTGAGGGAGAAGCGTGATGACCATTTCCGTCGCCATGACCGTCAACGGCAAGTCCGTGTCGGGCAAGGTCGAGGCCCGCACGTTGCTGGTCCAGTTCCTGCGTGAGCATCTTGGCATGACCGGTACACACGTGGGTTGTGACACCAGTCAGTGCGGTGCCTGCGTCGTCCATGTCGACGGCAAGTCGGTGAAGTCCTGCACCATGCTCGCGGTCCAGGCCGACAGCGCGAAGGTCCTCACCATCGAAGGCCTCGCGGCCAGTCCCGACAAGCTACATCCCATGCAGGAGGCGTTCCGCGAGAACCATGCGCTGCAGTGCGGCTTCTGCACGCCGGGCATGGTGATGAGCGCCATCGACATGGTGAAGCGCCACAACTATCAGCTCGATGAGGCGACGGTGCGCCGCGAGCTCGAGGGCAACCTCTGCCGCTGCACCGGCTACCACAACATCGTGAAGGCAATTCTGGCCGCCGCGCCAGCAATGAAGTCTGCAGGAGTGTAAACGCCATGACCGCCGCCACCGGAATCGGCGCCCGGGTCAAGCGGAAGGAAGACCAGCGCTTCCTGACCGGCACGGGCCGCTATGTCGACGATTTGCCGCTCGCACGAGCGACCTACGCGTACTTCCTGCGTTCGCCACACGCGCACGCCAGGATCAAGAGCATCGACACCGCGGCGGCCAAGAAGATGCCGGGCGTGGTCGAGATCTTCACCGGCAAGGATACGGCCGACGCCAAGGTCGGCGGCCTGATCTGCGGCTGGGTGGTCAAGGACAAGAACGGTCAGCCGCACAAGGCACCGCCGCATCCGGTGATGGCGGTCGACACCGTGCGCTATGTCGGCGACACCGTGGCGATGGTCGTGGCCAACAGCCACGACGAGGCCAAGGACGCCGCTGAGGCAATCAAGGTCGATTATGACGTGAAGCCCGCCAACGTCGATCTCGCCAAGGCGCTCGCCAAAGGCGCGCCCGAGGTCCATGCCGAAGCGCCGGGCAATCTGATCTACGACTGGGAGATCGGCGTGAAGGCCGACGTCGACGCGGCATTCGCCAAGGCGGCGCACGTTACCAAGATCGATATCGTCAACAACCGGCTGATCCCCAACGCCATGGAGCCGCGCGCCGCGGCGGCGGAGTATGACAAGGGCACCGGCAACTACACGCTCTGGTCGACGAGCCAGAACCCGCACGTGCTGCGTCTCATCCTGTCGGCCTTCGTGCTGGGCATTCCCGAGCACAAGCTGCGCGTGATTGCGCCCGACGTGGGCGGCGGCTTCGGCAGCAAGATCTTCTGCTACAACGAAGAGACGATGCTGACCTGGGCGTCGTCCCGCGTCGGCCGGCCGATCAAGTGGACGGCCGAGCGCGCCGAGTCGTTCATGACCGACGCGCATGGCCGCGATCACGTCACCCACGCCGAGCTCGCGCTCGACAAGGACGGCAAGTTCCTGGCGCTCAAGGTCGAGACGATCGCCAACATGGGCGCTTATCTCTCGACCTTTGCCACGGCGGTGCCGACTTATCTCTACGCCACGCTGCTGGCGGGCCAGTACACCACGCCGCTGATCTACGCCAACGTGAAGGCGGCGCTGACCCATACCGCGCCGGTCGACGCCTATCGTGGCGCCGGACGGCCCGAGGCGACTTACGTGGTCGAAAGCATCGTCAGCAAGGCCGCCAAGGAGCTGAAGATGGATTCGGCGGAGCTGCGCCGGAAAAACTTCATCCCGGCCAATGCCTTCCCGTACCAGACGCCGGTGGCGCTGCAGTACGATTCGGGCAACTACCCGCCGATCATCGACGAGGCGATCAAGATCGCCGACTACAAGGGCTTCGAGGCGCGCCGCGCCGAGGCCAAGTCGCGCGGCAAGCTGCGCGGCATCGGCTTCTCGTCCTACATCGAGGCCTGCGGCCTCGCGCCCTCCCAGGTGATCGGCCAGCTGGGCGGCGGCGTCGGCCAGTGGGAATCGGCCCAGATCAAGTTCAACCCGACCGGCAACGTCCAGATCCTGACCGGCGCGCATAGCCACGGCCAGAGCCATGAGACGACCTTTGCGCAGATCGTGTCGGAGAAGCTTGGCGTGCCGCTGGAGAACATCGAGGTGGTGCATGGTGACACCGCGACCACGCCGTTCGGCATGGGCAGCTACGGCAGCCGGTCGCTCGCGGTCGGCGGCTCGGCGATCATGAAGGCGGCCGACAAGATTATCGCCAAAGGCAAGAAGATCGCCGCGCATCTCATGGAGGCGTCGGTCGCCGACGTCGTGTTCGAGAACGGCGTGTTCAAGGTGGCGGGCACCGACAAGAACGTGCCGCTGGGCGCGGCGGTGTTCGCCGCCTACGTGCCGCACAACTATCCGCTGGCCGAGCTCGAGCCCGGCATGGACGAGAACGCCTTCTACGATCCGGCGAACTTCGTCTATCCCGCCGGCACGCAGATCTGCGAGGTCGAGATCGACCCGGATACCGGCGAAGTGGAGATCGTGAACCACACGGCGGTCGACGATTTCGGCAACATCATCAATCCGATGATCGTCGAGGGCCAGGTCCATGGCGGCATCGCCCAGGGCGTCGGCCAGGCGCTGATGGAGAACGCGGTCTACGACAAGGAGACCGGCCAGCTGCTGAGTGGCTCCTACATGGATTACACCATGCCGCGGGCCGACGACGTGCCGTCGTTCAAGCTCGGCTACAAGGTCACGCCCTGTCCGCACAATCCGCTGGGCGTGAAGGGCTGCGGCGAGGCCGGCGCGATCGCCGCACCCGCCGCCGTGATGAATGCCGTCCATGACGCGTTGGCGCCGCTGGGCGTCACGCATGTTCCGATGCCTGCGACGCCGCTCAACGTGTGGCAGGCCATCCACGGAGGAAAGTAATGTACGATTTCGCCTACCACCGCCCCAAGACGCTGGCCGAAGCGACCGCCGCGCTCAAGGGCAAGCCCGAAGCGCGCCCGATGTCGGGTGGCATGACCCTGATCCCGACCCTGAAGCAGCGCCTCGCAAAGCCGACCGACGTGGTCGATCTTGGCGGCGTCAAGGAGCTGGCCGGCATCAAGGTTGAGGGCAACAACGTCACCATTGGCGCCATGACCCGCCACGCCGACGTTGCGACCTCGGCCGACGTGAAGAGCAACATCCCGGCGCTGGCCGGGCTCGCCGGCCATATCGGCGACCCGCAGGTGCGCAACCGCGGCACGATGGGCGGTTCGGTCGCCAACAATGACCCGGCGGCGGACTACCCGGCGGCGGTGGTGGCGCTCAATGCCACGGTCACGACCAACAGCCGCAAGATTCCGGCCGACAGCTTCTTCAAAGGCCTGTTCGAGACCGCGCTCGAGGACGGCGAGCTGATCACCTCGATCAGCTTCCCCAAGGCCGAGAAGGCGGCCTACATGAAGTTCCCCAATCCGGCCTCGCGCTACGCCATGGTCGGCGTGTTCGTCGCCAAGACCAAGGACGGCGTGCGGGTTGCCGTGACCGGCGCCGGCCCGGTGGTATTCCGCGTCAAGGCGATGGAGGACGCTCTGGCCAAGAACTTCTCGTCAGCCGCCATCAAGGACATCAAGATTCCGGCCAGCGGCCTGAACAGCGACATCCATGCCAGCGCCGAATATCGCGCACATTTGGTGAACGTCATGGCGCGGCGGGCGGTCGACGCCGCCAACAAGTAGAAGCCGGTCCTCGGAACGGCTAACGTCAGGGCGCCCGGGAAGGGCGCCCTTTCGTTTTGGGTCAGGAGTTGGCGTGTAAATGAAGGCACTGGTCACAGGTTTTGATCCTTTCGGCGGCGACAAGATCAATCCCTCCGCGCTCGCGGTCCGGCAGCTCAAGCGCAAGTTGGGCGGCGTGGTGGTCCACACTTCGGTGTTGCCGACGTCCTACGCCCGCTCGGCCATCGCCTTGCGGGGTGCGATCCACGAGGTGCGGCCCGACATCGTGCTCTGTGTCGGCCTGGCTGGAGGCCGGGCCGAGCTTTGTCTGGAGCGGGTGGCGATCAACGTCCAGGACGCCCGCATCAAGGACAATGACGGCAAGCAGCCGGTCGACCGCCCGGTGGTGCGCGACGGGCCGGCGGCTCATTTCGCCACCCTGCCGATCAAGGCCTGCGTGGCCGAGATGCGCAAGGCGGGGCTGCCCGCGGCGGTGTCCAACACCGCCGGCACCTTCGTCTGCAACAATGTCTTCTATGCCTTGATGGACATGGCGGCGCGGCATCCCATCCCCATGCGCGCCGGCTTCCTGCACATTCCCTACGTGACCGAGCAGGCGGCGCGGCTGGGCGCCGTGCCGTCGATGGCGCTTGATGACATGGTGCGCGGCATCGAGATCGTCGTGACTGTCAGCGCCGCCCGCGACAGCGACCTGCACGTCGCCGAAGGGACGCTCTCCTAGCTCACTCCGCCGCCAGGGCGAGCGGCGGCGGGACGTGGTGGACCGGCTCGGCTTCGGTCGCGGCCTCCGGCCGCCGGACGCGGAACCAGGCGGCGTAGAGCGCCGGCAAGAACAACAAGGTCAGTGCAGTAGCGACCAAGAGCCCGCCCATCAACGCCACCGCCATCGGCCCCCAGAACACGCTGCGGCTGAGCGGGATCATGGCGAAGATCGCGGTACCGGCGGTGAGCAGGATCGGCCGGGCGCGGCGCACCGTGGCGTCGATCACCGCGTTCCACGCCGTGTGGCCGGCGGCGATGTCCTGGTCGATCTGGTCGACCAGGATCACCGAGTTGCGCATGATCATGCCGGCGAGTGCGATGGTGCCCAGCAGCGACACGAAGCCGAACGGCTGGTTGAACAGCAGCAGGAACAGCGCCACGCCGATCATCCCGAGCGGGGCGGTCAGCAGCACCAGGGTGAGCTTGGAGAAGCTCCTGAGCTGCAGCATCAGGAACACCAGCCAAAGGAAGGCCATGACCGGCATCATCTTGAAGATCGAGCCCTGGCTCTTGGCGCTCTCTTCCTTGTCGCCGCCGACCTCGATGCGGTAGCCAGCCGGCAGCTTGGTGCGCACCGGCGCGAGCGCCTTGTCGAGTCGGGTGGCGACATCGGGACCCTGCACGCCGTCGGCCACGCCGGCACGCACGGTCATCAGGAGTTCCTTGTTGCGCCGCCACAGGATCGGCTCCTCGAGCTCGAAATGGAGCGCGGCGAGCTGAGCCAGCGAGACGATGCCGCCGTTGGCAGTGCGGAAATGGATGGATTCCAGTCCATCGACGCTCAGCCGCTCGGCCGGCAGGGCGCGGGCGACCACGTCGATTGTCTCCGTACCCTCGCGGTACTGGGTGACGATCACGCCCGACAGGATGGTCTGCAGTGCATTGCCCAGGATCTGCGAATCGACGCCGAGCGCGCGCGCCTTGGCTTGGTCGACCTCCAGCCGCACCGACTTGGCAAGCTCGTTCCAATCGAAGTTGATGTCGCGGGTGTCGGGATCGGCCTTGAAGACCTGGCGCACCTGTTCGGCGACCTCGCGCACCTTCTGCGGATCCTCACCCAGCACGCGGAACATCACCGGATAGGCAACCGGCGGGCCGTTCTGCAAGCGCTGCACGCGCGCACGGACCGCCTCGAAGCCCTCCTTGAAGAGCTTGTCCAGGTCGGCAACGACGCGCTCGCGCGCCTCGATGCCGTGCGTCATGACGATCACCTGGCCGAAGTTCGAGTTCTGCAACTCCGGCACCGTCGGCAGATAGAAGCGCGGCGAGCCCGCGCCGATGTACGACGTGTAGAACGCGACGTCGCCGTTGGAGGCAAGCCAACGCTCGAGCTTCTTCACCTCGGAATCGGTCGCGGCGTAGGAGGCGCCCTGCGCCAGCCGGAGGTCGACGATCAGCTCGGGCCGGTTGGCGGTCGGGAAGAACTGCTTCTGCACCAGGCCGAACGAGGCCATGGCGGCGACGAAGGCGAGCGCGGTGATGGCGATCGTGGTCTTGCGCCAGGTGATGCACGAGGTGACCAGCCGGCGGAAGATCGAATAGAGCCGGCCCTGATAAGGGTCGTGATGGCCTGCGACCTTGGGCTGCGGCAGCAGGCGATAGCCCAGCCAGGGCGTGAACAGTACCGCCACGAACCACGAGATGACGAGCGACAGGCCGACCACCCAGAAGATCGAGTTGGTGTATTCGCCGGCGCTCGACTTGGCGAAGCCCACCGGCACGAAGCCCGCAGCCGTCACCAGCGTGCCGGTCAGCATGGGGAAGGCGGTCGAGGTGTAAGCGAAGGTCGCTGCTTCGAGGCGGCCAAAACCTTCCTCGAGCTTCACCATCATCATTTCGACGGCGATGATGGCGTCGTCGACCAGCAGCCCGAGCGCGATGATCAGCGCGCCGAGCGAGATGCGCTGGAAGTCGATGCCGAGCAGCATCATGCCGACGAAGGTGATCGCCAGCACCAGCGGCACCGAGAGCGCCACGATGATGCCGGTGCGGAAGCCCAGGCTGATGAACGACACCACCAGCACGATGCCGAGCGCCTCGGCAAGCGAGCGGGTGAATTCGCGCACCGATTCGTCGACCACCTCGGGCTGGTTGGCGACGCGATGGATGGTGATGCCGAGCGGCAGGCCGGCCTCGATCTCCTTCATGGCGGCGTCGAGCGCGTGGCCCAGCACCTGCACGTTGCCGCCGGCCTGCATGACGACGCCGAGCCCGATCACCGGCTTGCCGTCGAAGCGCATCGAGGACTGGCGCGGGTCAGTGTAGCCGCGCTTGATCTCGGCGACGTCGCCCAGGGTGAGCGTGCGGCCGCCGGCGCTGAAGGGCAGCGCCATCAGCTGCTCGGCCGAGGAGGGCGCGCCGTCGACGCGGATGCTCATGCGCTCGCCCTTGGTCTCGATCGTGCCGGCCGAAACGATGGCGTTCTGCTTGCGCACCACGTCGAGGATCTGCTCGACCGGCACGCCCAGCATGGCGAGGCGGGCGTGGCTGAACTCGATGAAGATCTTCTGGTCCTGCACGCCGAACAGGTCGACCTTGGTGACGTCGGGCACGCGCAGCAGCCGGAGCCGCGCCTCCTTGACGATTTCCTTCATCTCGGCGTCAGAGAAGCCGTCGGCCTCGAAGGCCCAGATCAGGCTGTAGGTATCGCCGTATTCGTCGTTGAAGTTGGGCCCGAGCACGCCCTGCGGCAGGGAGCTCCGGATATCGCCGATCTTCTTGCGCACCTGGTACCACAGGTCGGGCACCTTGGCCGGCGGGATGTCGTCGCGCAGCGAGACATAAATCACGGT
>Ga0081455_10006620_pt1 | contig 12397 bp, 11 predicted proteins | sample TabmetS3T2R1_FD_70207 | JGI IMG/M metagenome (GOLD analysis project Ga0081455, IMG submission 70207) | Tabebuia heterophylla rhizosphere microbial communities from the University of Puerto Rico - S3T2R1 | ecosystem: Host-associated > Plants > Roots > Rhizosphere ... | reverse complement strand
TCTTGTCGCTGAGTATGAAGCCCCCGCGGTGACCGATTTTGGATTGGGTGTAGACGGGTTGCAGGCCGGTCCTTATCGAACCTCACGTTCCCATCCACGTAGAGGTCGCCATCTGTGGCATCGATCATACCTCCTCTTATCTGCGCCCGTCGGGCACAGCGGGAGGCGACCGCAGCCGGCCTGAGCGAGCCGGTAGCAGTAGGCAGCGACCTAGACGCTGAAACGGTGCGGTCAGGCATAGGGGGAGCGTTACGTCAGCCCCGAACAGTGCCCTAACCACTGCAGCAGGCGTTCGCATTTAGGCGGCCACTGGCACCGTCAAGGCGATCCGTGCGAAAATTGGCAGCCGACCTCTCAGGGACCATTGAGCCCAAGGTTTTCGGCGCTATGGGAGAGCCGACCCGACGTCGGGCTGAAGCGCGCTGGCGGCGTCCCGCCCAGGCTGGAGGAACGGCCCAGCACCCGCCCGCGCGATAGGCGCCGGAGTAACGCCCGGCCTCTCTCGCCAGGGGGCATCGGGCAGGATCCCCTGCCCAGAGGACGCAGCGTCTTCCGACAGATGCCTTACGGCCAAAATGCGGACAGGATCGCTGCGCCAGCGGCGAGGAGAGTCAGAACGGCCCAGGTGCGATCCGGCCACTTCGGCTCTTGCTCAGGCTCCGGGTCTTCCTCGTCCATCGGCTCCCCCGGTTTTTGTGGTTGGCTTTAACCAAGATACGACCGACACAGCCGTTCGGATGGGGCTTGAGCATGCCTGTTATTGCCGCTGGCGATGTGCGAATGCTTCTCAATTTCCCGAACGCGCGGAAGAGTTGCAGGAGGGGGGCTCGCAAAGCCCCAATCTACTGGCGGTAACCATTTTTAAAGAGAGACGCCGTTGCAACCATAAGGTGATGGTCTCGACGCTCCACTCTTTGGATAGTTCGCGCGGCACTTTGCTGGCACCCGCACCGAACCCCAACTCGTAAGGGCACTGGTAAAGTTGCCGCGAACCTACCCACTTTGCTGCCCCCGGCCCCGGGGGCAGCATTTTTCATAACGGACGAGGCCGCGATGCGGGGGAGGAGCAAGTCTGCCACAGCGTTGCGCGCAATACGTCGCTGTGTCCGGAACCCGACGGTGCGCATTGAATTTTCAGGCCAAGTTTCAACAGGACGCTAAGAACGCGCTCTCCCGGCAGTTGGAGCGCCGCCCTGGTATCCTTGTTGTGGGAGGCACCCGGCGGGGCGGGTGCCTTTTTCTTTGCCCACAGGAATAGCTCTCTTGCGGGGAATAGCTCTCCCTTAGGATCGTTGTATGCGCGAACCGGCTCGAACCCGCACCCGGGCTGGTGGAATTTGGGGCGCCGGGGGACTTCCCATGGGGAAGTGGGCGCCCCTTTTCTTTGTGAGCGGCCAACATCTCCGTCCAGCGGGCTCACCTTCCCGCAATCGCGTGCCAGCCAACTTAAAGCTTTGTGCGACGCTCCAATCCACACCGCCGCCGCGATACCCCACCCTCACACTAAAGCGTAGATCCACGATGTCCCTGGGGCGCTGGTCCACTATAGTTGCGCGGGCCCATGGGGACGCCACGGGGACTCAAGGCTCATGCTGGTGCGGGTTGCCATCGCCGTCTTCCTGCTGCTGTTGCCGACGGCGGTTGGCGCACAGACAGAAAAGCGCATTGCGCTACTGATCGCTAATCAGTCCTACAACGCCAAAATTGGCCGGCTCAAAAACCCGCACGCCGACATCACCCTCATTGGCGCCGCGCTACGCTCGCTCAGCTTCACCGTCACGGACGTCAAGGACGCCAGCTACAAGGCGATCGACACGGCCATTAAGCGCCATATCAAGACGGTGCGCGGGGAAGGCGAGGGCACGATCAGCTTCATCTACTATTCCGGCCACGGTGCCGCCGATCCTGACACCAAGATCAATTATTTGATCCCCACCGATGTCACCAGCGCGGAGGATGACAACCTCTGGATCAACTCGCTCAATCTCAACAACATTATCGAGAACCTGCGGGCACAGGCTCCGCTCGCCACGCACTACGTGGTGTTTGATGCGTGCCGCAACGAATTGAACCTGACGCGCAAGGGACAGAAGGCGCTGACCGGCAAAGGCTTTGTGCCGCTGGCGTATACACCGGGCGTGATGATCGCCTACGCGACCGCCCCGGGGCGCACGGCATCGGACAGGGGTCAAGACGGCGGGCCCTACGCCCGGGCGCTGAGCGAAGAGATCGTCAAGCCTGGCGCCGAGGCACTCTTTATGTTCCGGCGCGTGGCGCTGCGCGTGAACCGTGAGATCGGTCAGGACCCCTGGATCTCGGCCTCGACCTTGCCGGAAGTCTACTTCGCCGGCAAAAAACCCGAGGGCCCAACGCCGGAACAGCAGCTGGAAATGGCCTTTTGGGCCTCGGTCAAGGACAACAGCGATCCCCAGGTGATCAAGACCTATCTCGATCGCTATCCCGACGGCAGCTTTGCCACGGCGGCCCAGGCTTTGATCGACCAGCAAGAGCAGCGCATCAAGGCGGAGGCGGCGACACGGGAAGAGCAGCGCAAGCGCGCGGAGGAAGCACGCAAGGCCGCCGAGCTCAAGCGCAAGGAGGAGGAAAAGAGAGCGCGAGAAGCGCGGCTGGCCGAGGAGCGACGGCGCGCCGAGGAGGCGCGCAATGCGTCCGAGGTCCGCCGACTTGAAGAGCAGCAACGGCAAGAAGCGCTTCTGCACGCGGAGGAGCTACGCAAGGCGTACAAAGAGATCGAGACCGCCAAGGAGGCGGTGAAGGTTGCGGAAGAGCAGCGCATCGCTGATATGAAGGCCTTGGATGAGGCGCGGCAGGCGGCCAACCAGGCTCTAGCCAACCCCGCTACCCTCAAGGCCGGTGTCCGGCCGCCTAAGTATTCGGATGTACAGATCGGAGGCCTTTTTAGTGAGCAGGATGCAAAGCGCATCCGTGCGCACGCCGCGCAGCATGGGCTCATCGTGCCGGACTTTCGATTCGAAGTGCCCGCCGACGATGTAGCTCTGGCCTACCGACGCTTTGTTGGCGTGTGGGTGGATGAAGGGCTGCGGGGTCGCCGATTGATGATGATCATTACGCGCGTCGGCAAGGACGGCGACGCGGATGGCTACTGGGCCTTTGGCCCGCCGGCGACGACGGGGGGCACGCAAGAGCCGGCCAGCGTCTTTAAAATCGCCGGTCGGATCTCCGAGGACACGTTGCGATTTTCTTCACCGGGAGGCGGGACGCACTATAAGCACACCATGAGCGGCAAGAGCCTCAACTACGCCTTTGCCGACAGCAAGGGGCAGACGGGCTCCAAGGTCTTTATTCCCCTGTGGACCCTGGTCGAGGCGCAACAGGCGGTGAAGCCTTAGCGGCACGTGGCCGATACGTTTGGCCGAAGCATGCTGTGGCGCGTGGCGTTGAAAAGGACGGCGTGGGCCGCATCTACGCACGACCGACAGCCGTCGTAATCACATTTGCATGGCCGGAGGAGACCCTTTGAAAATCGACAGCGTTGATTTCTACTATTTGGCAATGCCCGTGGTGACGACCGAGGCCGATGGCAGCCAGGATGCGCTCTTAGTACGCGTTGCGGCCGGTGGCCATGTGGGCTGGGGGGAATGCGAGGCCGCACCGTTACCCTCGATTGCCGCCTTCGTCTGTCCCATGTCGCACGGCGTCTGCCGCCCGGTCGGGGCCTCGATCCTGGGCCAGACGCTTGTGGGACCCGCCGACATCGCCCGCATGTCGGCCCAGGTCGCCTACGACAGCATGGACCTATTACAGGCCGCGCACACCCTGTCGGGCGTGGAGATGGCCATGTGGGATCTCCTGGGACGCGCGCGCCAAGAACCGGTGTGGAAACTCTTGGGGCAAAAAGCGAGCCATCCCAAGGTCCCCTACGCCTCGCGCCTGTTTGGGGACACGCCGCAAAAAACCTTAGAGGCAGCGAAGCTCTCCCGAGCCCAAGGCTTCAGGGCGGCAAAATTCGGTTGGGGGCCGATTGGGCGCGGCACGGCAGAAGAAGATGCCGAGCATTTCGCCGCCGCGCGCGAGGGTCTTGGCCAAGATGGGATCCTCCTGGTCGATGTCGGCCAGATTTTCGTCGACGACGTTGCGCGCGCCGCGGCGCGCCTGCCGGCATTGCAAGCCGCCGGTGCCTTGTGGCTGGAAGAGCCGTTCGCGGCGGCGGCCTATGAGGCCTATGCAGTCCTGGCAAAACAGTCCCCCAAGGTAAAGCTTGCCGGCGGCGAGGGGGCGCATAACACGCACATGGCGCGGCACCTCATCGACTATGGGCGCGTCGGCTTTGTGCAGATCGACTGCGGGCGTATCGGTGGCATCGGTCCGGCCAAGGCGATCGCCGACTACGCGGCAGCGCGTGGCGTCACGTTCGTCAACCACACCTTTACCTCGCACCTGGCGTTATCGGCCTCCTTGCAGCCTTATGCCGGGCTCGCCGAGCATCGCTTAAGCGAATACCCCGCGGCACCAAGGCCCCTGGTGCAGGCGTTTACGGCCAACAAACTGGCACGTGACGGTAACGGAGAGATTCGCGCCCCGGACGCCCCGGGTCTTGGCATCGACATCGATCCCGAAGGCGTGCGGCAATACCTCCAGGACGTCGAGATCAAGGTCGGTGGCAAGGTGCTCTACCGCACACCCGTGCTTTGACGCACGCACGCAGCAATTCGGTTGACCGACTCACATTCCCGGTCGCGGCTAACGTCAGAGCGGGTAGATCCGATTCCACGGTGTGCTCGCCGTGGAAGCTTGGTGCCGATCAGAAAGCGCGAAGGGCTCGTAAAAGGCGATGCGGCCCCCACCGTATCCGGTGGAGGCCGCGTCGCACCCCGCGTCAACGTGGAAAACCTGCTCGCCCTAGCCTGGGGGGCCGCACGCGCCTGCGCGCTGAAGGCATACAATCTGGGCAACGCCGAGGTCACATAGCAAGAGTTGCGCTGGCACGCTCTTCTTTTTGTTGATTATCCACAACTTTGGACGCGGCCGTGCGCAATGGGCTCGGTCATGGTTCCTCGCGGCTTACGGCAAAATATCAACGCCTCAGGTGCCCGCGCCCCGCTCAGACAACCAGTTTGTGGCTTAGACTGGCCGTGCGTTGCAAGCTGGATCTGCTGAGCGGGTGGCGACTCGTCTTGCTCTTCTGTATCCACCCTTGGTGGAGCGTGCTTGGCTTCTGGCCATCATGGATATCTGGGCGCATCCGATCTCATTCTTTGCTTGGCCCTTGAAGGCCCAGAGTGCCACCAGTTCACGAATGCGACGGCGAGACCGTTCTCTCGATCCTCAAAATCCAACTCGCAGACCTCAGCGTCCTTCTACCAAGCTGGTCAATGATCAGCTGAGTCATCGCTTTAGTGAAACTGAGTGAAGCTCATCCTAGGCCGGCCTAGTGCCCGGTACGCGCGCTTCGTTTATGCGGCTTGTGCGCGCACGCTCAATGCGATGCGGGCGAGCTTATTGGCGAGGGCCGTGGCCAGCACATGTGGTGCAGGCGTTGAGCCGCGGCCGCCAACCAAGGTCCAAAGCTGTGCTTCATGCACCGGATCAGATGAACGCAACACGGGCCGCTTGCATGAACAGCATGGCGAAGGTAGCGATTGCCACACTTGGTGATACGTCCCAGGATCGCTTGATCGCCGGTGGACATCTCCTTAGGCAAGCAAACCAAGCCAAGCAGCAAAATCGCGCCCGCGCACGAAGGTTGTGCCATTGGCGATGGTAAGCGACGACGGCACTGGCGATGATCGGCCCGATGGCGAGGATCATCATGAGATGCTGACAGGGCGGCTGTTCTTGGATAGCGCTTTGATTTCGTCGGTGACGGCGTCCATCCGTTCATCGAAGCAACGCCAGTCCTGAGCGAGCTCGGCAAGGATTCGGATCATCCGGCGTGACAGCACGTCTGTCCGTTGGGCAAGGATGTCGGGCAGAGCTTGCCGCAACCAATGCAGCCGCGATTTCCTCATCCCGGGCAGCGCCAAACGGCTTCAAGCTAAAGCGCCTGATATTGCGGCAGGTTTCCGTTGCCCGACGCGACCGCCAGGGCTGCCCAGGCGAAGGCGCTATGGGTGGGGATGATGGCGGCAACGCCTTCCAGCTGACCCCACCTCCGTGCAGCGGTGCTTCGCATCGACAGGGAACTCAAGAGCCGATCGGACAGTTTGCTTAGCGCTCACGAACGTGAGCGCTGCCGTAGGGGGACACTACGGCGTCTCGCAGGGGAAATTTCGCTCAGGGAAAGGATTATCTCATGTCACTGAGAGGCAAGGCATTTGTGCTCGCGCTCGCGGCTAGCACCTGGTTTCTGCCGGCGCAGGCCGCCGAGCGTGAGCAAGTCCGAATGGTGATCAATCTCGTTGCCGGGGTGAAAATGCCTTTCCCGGGCAATCTGCGCAACATTGTTGCGCGCACCGAACGCGTTCAGCTCGACACCAATGGCGCCACGGCCGCCTGCCTACGCCTTGATGATAAGCAGAGGTGGTGTTACGAGCACATTGCACCCGTCGGCGCACGCGCCGAGATGCTGCGTGTGCGCAGCGAACCAGCCGATGGGCCATTGGTCGGGCAAGTCTATCATTACGTTGATGATTATGACCTCGACGGCGCGGTCGACGTCGGCAGTACCACGAAGCTCGAGGGTCAACCCTATGCCCCCGTCGGGGTGGTGAGCCAGTTTTTTCATCGCGGTACGAACCGTGGTGACCAATTCCGCAGCGACTACCAAAAGCTCTACGACGAGGGCATCCAGGTTGCGCTAAAGCATCTTGGCGAATAATGCCTGCGTGCCAATAAGTTGCGCGCATGGCAGCTCATGTCGTGCGCGCGAATTTGCCGATTGCTCAAGGCCCGAACGAATGCCCACGGCTAATCGCCAGGCAGTCCGAGGGCAGCGTGCTTTCTTTGCACACCGATGGCCACCTGCGCGCCCCACTGACCGGGCCAATGCGGCCGCAAAGATACACCACAGGATTTTTTGTGGACGTTGAGAACCGCGCGAGCGGTTCGACGTTGCAACTTGGGCACTGCCTCGCACCCAGAAAGTATCTCAAGGGATGAACCGTCGCCTGCGGGCTCACTGGGAAGGGATTTGTCAAATGCTTCGACAAGCAAAGCTTCTTCTCGCAAGTTGCCTACTCGCCATCCCCTATACAACCGTGCTCGCCGCCGAGCGCGAGGACGTACGTAAAGTCATCAATCTGGTCACAGCGGTGAAGATGCCTTTTCCGGAAACGCTGTCACGAAACCGGGCGAAGACGGATCGCGTCTGGCTAGAGCGCGACACAACCACAACGGGATGCATCCGTCTTGAGGAGCGGCGCTGGTGCTATGAGCATATCCCCCCGCAGGGCAATCGAGCCGAGATGTTGAGGATCCGCAACGAGCCTTCACGCGGTGTCTACATCGGCGCCATGTACTACTACATCGTGGATTTGGATCTCGACGGTCTGGTCGACGTTGGCTCGACGACCCGCATTGAAGAACTCGATCAAAGACGACCGGCAACGCCGATTGCACACGTCATCCAGTTCTTCCACCGCAGCACGAAGCGCGCGGAACAGTCCGTGGGCGAATACCAGAAGATGTACGACGAGGGCCTTCAGATCGCCTTGAACTACTTCGGGGAATAGCCGCCCACGTGCGTTCCGCAAAGCCTTTGCTTTGGGTTCAGAGATGGGTCGCGCATCCGTCTCTTCGCCCAGCGCGTTCGAAGCCTTCACCGCTTTGTGCTAGCCCGCCTCTTGCACCAGGCGGCTAGTCGGCGACCTTGGGCACCGACCGCGGCCGCAGCGCTCAAGTCACCAGCTCCGGTTTGGCCCTGTCGTTGTTGAGCAACAATTTCGCTACGGAACTCATGCCGGCGTTCGACACCAGGCGTCCCTCGGAAGCAAAGCCGCTTGCCGTTCTCATTCACAATGCGACGGCCCCCGCGCTGCGCATTATTTGACGTCGACGATCTCGACCCAATTCGTGTCCTTGCCCGTCGGATATTTTTGCAGCAGTTTCAGGCCGCCGTTCGCCTCGATGGAATAGACAGAAATCGTGCTCGACTGCTGACCGCTCACCACCATGAACTTTCCGTTCGGGTGGATGCGGAAGCCGCGCGGCTGCTTTTCGACCGGCGTGCTCGAGAGGAACGTTAACTTGCCAGTCGCCGCGTCGACGCTGAAGGCGCCGATCGAGCTGCCCGTGCGCTCCGCCGCGTAGAGAAACTTTCCGTCGGGCGTCAGGTGCAGGTCGGACGCCCAGATGTCGTTTGACACGTCGCGTGCGGGGCCGCCGCTGGTGCCGGCCGGCACCCGCGGTGCGCCCGGCTGCAGCTTGCTGTCGCCCGGCAGCGCCGATGCCTCGCCCACCTGCGTGAGCAGGCCAGTTTTCTGATCGAGTGCGAGGGTTGTCACGACCGCGGTTAGCTCATTCAGCAGATAAACGAACTTATTGTCGTTGGAGAAAATGAGGTGGCGCGGACCGGTTTTGGATTTCATCTGGACGGTCGCTGGCGTATTCGCTGAGAGCTTGCCCGTCCTCGCGTCGAAGCGAAATTGGAACACCTGATCGGTGCCGAGATGGGGCACGAACGCATACTTGTTCGACTTGTCGGTCAGGATCGCGTGCGCGTTGAGTGCCGTCGGGATCACCTGCGATTCCTTGCCGACCTTACCATCCCTGCCGATCGGATTGACCGTGACCTTATGGCCGCCATAGGACGCGCCGAGCAGCCACCTTCCGGATTTGTCGATGGATATATAGGGCAGGCTTTCGGCGATTGGCGCTTTGGCGACGAGTTTCAGTGCGCCTGTCGCGCGATCGATCGTGTAGGAAACCGCGGAGAAGGGCTGCGAGCGGACTGCGGCGACGAGGAAGCGCTTGTCGGGGCTCACGCTCATCGGCATGACGAGCTTGCCAGCTTCGATGGCAGCTCCGGGTTTCAACGTGCCGTCGTTCTCCATCGTGTACATGCCGATGGTGCCGTCCTCTGCATTGGAGACATAGACATAGCTCGCTGCGTGCGTTGGGCCAGTCCACAGACTGACTGACAGCGCCAATCCGGCAATGAATTTGCGATTTCCATACATTGAACCACCTCCCCTCATGCGTCTCTCATGCACCAAGCAGCATGGTGATTGCAGCAGTAGATGGCAGATGGGGAACAGCTGTCAAATGACCGGCACGAGGGTCGTGGGATGCCCCTGAGCCTGCAATCGGCGGCGCATGGCGAATCGCGCGAACGCAATTTTGCTCGTCCCCATTTCCCTGCTGCTTTTCGCGTGCGCGGCACGCAAATCATTCTTGTGGGTTTGTCGGAAGGGTTTGGCATAGACCGGAGGCACCTGTCTCACGGCATGCCAAGGGCGAGTAGGTCCCGGGTCAGATAGTGCGTTCCCAAGCCGGCCTCGCCGGCCAGACATGGCCGCAGGTTCGAAAGTCTGGCGACAACTTGATCGCGTGCGATTTTCTTGCGCAGCACGATCCCAACTCGAGCATCGAGGATGCCCATGGTGACTGCTCGGGCATAGGTTCTACGCGGCATGACTTGCTGCTCCGTCTGCTAGAGTTCCCCACAGCATCCTCCCTGGTGGGGCGGGAGCACGGCTGGTCCATCCCTTTCTCTGAAACGCTTAGCCCGGTGACGTCACTTGCCGCCATGCTGTGGCATCCTGATCGCTCACGCTGCAGGCTGCGGCGACAATCTTGGCCGTCAGGACCGCGGCTTGGGTCAGCTCGGAGGGCTGCACCTTGTCGCGCGTGTCGGAGGGGGTCAGCACAAAGCGCAGGTTAGCGTTTGCGTCGTCGAAGCCCGCGACCAGGCGCAGGGCCGGAATGCCGGCAAGCGCAAAATTGGCATGATCGGAATTTTGCATCAGCGGGCGCACGGAGCGCAGGGGAATGCTGCTTGCCTCGGCAATCCTGAGCAAAAACGGTTCAAGCTGAGCAAAGCCGCTGGTGAGCGCGGCCAAATTGGGGCTGCCGCCGATAGAATCGAGGTTGACGTTAAGGGCGACGTGCTGCCTCTCGGCGACTGACAGGTTCTGCACGTACTGCGCCGAGCCCGTCAGCGCCCATTCCTCGACACTAAAAAACGCGAGGCGCAGGCCGCGAGGTAAGGATTTCACATGGGGTGCGAGCGCCCGCGCAACCGCGAGGGCCGCGGCCACGCCGCTGGCGTTATCCATGGCGCTTTCGCCGCCGTCGTGCCCATCGATGTGGGCGCTGAGCACGACCCAGTCGTCGCCCTGACCAGGTAGATCGAAGAGAAGCGTTTGGGTCTGGGCGGGCTGCTCCAGGGTTTCGATTTCGAGTCGCGCCGTCGGCCATCCCCCGGCCGTGGGCCGCAGCGCCGCGGCGGTTTCCGGGGCAATGCCGGCCGCGGGAATGCCCGGACCGTCCTGGCGACCCGAGGAGCCCGCGACGAGCCGACCTGGCACGGGCCCGGCGATCAGAAATCCGACCGCACCGGCTTCCATGGCCGCCAAATACTTGCGGCGACGGTGAATGGTGCCGGCGGCAAACATAAGCTCATGGCGCACCAGGACGATCCTACCCTTGATGTCGGCGGCATGCGCGGCGAATTCCTCGGGCGTGCCGCGTCCCAAATCGATGACCTCGGCCTCAAGGCCGCGGGGCGGCGTGGCCACGCTGCGCACCAAAGGATGGCATTGGGCCCTGGCGCCGCCGGGCAAGGTGAGCGACGCGCCCCGTGGCGACCAGCCGCCATAGGGAACGGGGATCGAACGACCCTGAACGCCGGTCGCGGCCTCGGCTTGCGCGCGCACGTAGGCAAAGGCGCGCTCCTCGCTCACCGTACCGGCGAGGCGGCCCCCGCAATCGCAGATCGCCTGAAAATCGCGCCAGAGCTGTTGATCGGCGGCGATCACGGCCGCCAGGTCGGGAGTCCCATTCATTTCTATGCGTGTCCTGAGGCGTCGAGCGCGTTGAGCTTGTCCGATAGCAGCGCCAGAAAGGCCTGCGCGAGAAGGGAGGGTTCGCGATCCCGGGACGAGAAGGCGCCGATTTCGTAGGTGATGGGTGGCTCGAACGGGCGCACTGTCAGCCCTAAGTGCTGGAAGGTCTGCGCCGACAGCGGGTCGACGAGCGACCAGCCGGCGCCGCTGGCCACCAGGCCGCAGAGCGTCGCGAAATACTCGGCTTCGGCAACCGGGCTGAACTCGACACCGGCTTCAGCAAAAATGGTCTTCAATCGAACCGAGGTTTGCAAGGATGGCGCCAGCCCCACGACGGGATGGGGCCCGAGCAGCGCCGGCGTGACGCGCTTGCGGGTCTCCAAAGGGTGTCCAGGGGGGAGAATGGCGACGCAGCGCAGGCGGAACCGCGTCAACCGCACCGCGCTCTCATCAATGGGCAATTCGGCGATGCCAATGTCATAGCTCTCGCTCGGCAGCAATCGACTGATCACATCGGAGTTGCGTGAGAGGAGGCGGACCAGCACACCGGGGCGCTCGGCCAGAAAGCCCGAAATGAGTGGAGGCAGCAGGGAGATGGCGGCGCTGGGGTGGCTGGCAATGACGAGGCGTCCCACCTGCGCCGTGCGGATCTGCTGTGCCGCTTGCGTTAGCCGGTCGATGCCGGTGAGCGCCTTGCCGGCCTCGGCATAAAAGAGCAGGCCCTCGGGCGTGGGCTTCAAGCGCCCATTGCCGCGCTCGAACAAGGCGAAGCCCAACTCCTGCTCGAGCCGCGCGATCTGAGCGCTCACAGCCGGCTGCGTGAGCCCCAAGGAGGCTGCGGCCCCCGTGACGGTGCGATGGTCGACGACGGCCCGAAAGGCCTCGAGAAGGCGAATATCCATAACGGTCAATAACGCCTCGTTATTGCCAGCTCCCCCCAACAATGCCAGAGTTCCCTGGTCGTTTGACGGGGCAGCAGGCTCAGCCAATAAGTTAGGCATAGAGCGCGCTTATAGGGCAAGTCTCGGGGCTGTCGGCCGCTCCTTTTAGTACAACGCGTCGGACCCATGGGAATGGCAGGAGCGCCGATCATCGCCGCGGACAGCGTCAGCAAGCGCTTCGGCAGCAATCAGGTTTTAACGCGCGTATCGCTGGCCGTGTCCGAGCGCGACGTGGTCTGTGTGGTGGGACCGAGCGGGTCCGGCAAGACAACGTTGCTGCGATGCCTGGCCCTGCTCGAGGTGCCCTCGGAAGGCACCGTCAGTATGAGCGGACAGGTGATCGCAAATCCGAGGGCCGACGCAACGGTCAGGCGTGCGGCGCGCGCCGTGCGGCCCGACATCGGCATGGTCTTTCAGCACTTCAATTTGTGGCCGCACATGTCGGTGCTCGAAAACGTCATCGAGGCGCCCCTTCGCGTCAAGGGCACCCCGAAGGCCGACGCCGTTGGGATGGCCGAGCAGCTCCTGGCC
>Ga0081455_10006619_pt1 | contig 12398 bp, 12 predicted proteins | sample TabmetS3T2R1_FD_70207 | JGI IMG/M metagenome (GOLD analysis project Ga0081455, IMG submission 70207) | Tabebuia heterophylla rhizosphere microbial communities from the University of Puerto Rico - S3T2R1 | ecosystem: Host-associated > Plants > Roots > Rhizosphere ... | reverse complement strand
TAAGAACCGGTACAGTACCGCGCGCGTAAGCAAGCGGCCGTCCCATTATTCAACCGCTTGCTTACGCGCGCGGTACTGTACCGGTGTCCCAGTGTCGTGTGTCTCGATTCAGCGCGAATCCTGCAGAAGCTTCACTAGCGGGTTGTTGAAGGGCGGAGCAGCCGAGCAACACTAGCGCGATCCAAACCAAATCGGAAAGTAATAAGTGTATAAGCTGCAACCAGATCGGCGCGTGCAACAGCATATTGACCGCGCCCGCGCCGAGTTGGATGAGCACAAGCGCGACCAGGGCGGTTGACCATCTCCTGACGTCATTGTCTGGCCTGCGCGAACGCGCGAAGAAGGAGGCCAAGATCAAAAGCGCGCTCACCCCGATTGCGATGAGCGGATGGAAGATCCGCAAGCGTTCCAGAATATGCGCCGTCGGCGACAGGTCCTGCTTCAACCCTTCGGCCAGGGAGGTGACAGGAAAGAGCGTCGCCCCCAACGCAGACACGGCCCCGCTCACGCCGAGGATCAAAGTCGCCACGATTGCTGCGGTGAACACCCAGTTGATCGAACCCTGCCCTCGAACAATTAATCGCCCGCCCGTCGTCGCAGTCCAGGCCATAAGCGCCAGCGTTCCCACTAGCAGGAAGGTGTTGATCAGATGCGCCGACATCCACAGCGCGCGCGCGATGGATTTGTTTTCGGCGACCATCTCGAAAAGCACCAGGCCGGCGCCGATCGCCGCCTCCATCAACATGAAAAACATCGCGGCCGCCGCGATGTAAAACATGCCGGCCGCCCCGGAATGTCCCAGGCGATGTTTGGGAGCGGATGCGCGGAAAACCCAGACGAGGAAAGCCCAGACGAGCGCGCCCGCGACCAGCAGCAAGGCCAGTCCGCTAGAAAGGCGGTGCGAAAATTCGACGATGGTTTTTACTGTCGGAGAGCCGGGAATAACCTCGCCGTTGCAGAGCGGCCAGTGGCTGCCACATCCGGCGCCCGAACCGCTCGCGCGAACGTAAGCGCCCCAGACGATGACCAGCAAATTAAAAGCCAGCGCAAACCAAGCATATTTCGCGAAACGATCGAGTTTCATTGATCAGAGATCACGAGGGCTTAGATATTGATCGTAGCGGCGAAACGGCTCCCACTCGGACGAGTATTCGAGCCTTGTTTCCGGGCGCCGTTCCTCGAGTTTGACGATTTCAACGGCTTCAATAAATAGGCGGTCCAGGTTTTCAATGGGACTGCCGGTCCTTCTGCAAGCGGCGACATGAGTGCGTATGATCTGGTCAACCTTGACGCGCGTGTCCGCCGGCAATTGGTTGATCATTTTCAATGTTTGATCGGATATTTTCATAAGCCCTCTCCTTTTATTACTTTATTTGTCGAAATTTTTAAGTCAGAAATGACTGGGCAAGATACTCGATGTTCTTGTCAGATTCAAGAAATTATTAAGTCAAAATCTCTCATGGCGCTAAAATCATGATTTCCGCGCGTCTTTAGCCATTGTATTGTTGATGTTAGGATAGCCACTGATTTTATGGACAAATAGTCCACGCGTCAGTTTAGCAGTAAACGGAGAATATAGACTCCCGCCAATTCCAAGTATTCCAGATTCTTCGCCGCGCTCCGGATCCGCATCGTTAGATGTCAACATATGTCCGTAGTTGCCCATATAATGAAGGTTTGAATATCATACTGGCATGTAAGGCGGGGACGATCTTTTCCCGGAAATGGCGCAATTCGATCGAATTCCGCGCGGCGGCTAAAGCGGCCGCGCAAGGCAAGGCAAAAAGACAATGGCGGATGCGACTGCGGTTGTAGATAGAAAACCTATCAGCTCTCTTAAAAAGTGGTTCCTCGAAGGACAGGTCAAAGAAGTCGAAGGCCCTCACGAAAAAGAGGGCCAGCATCACACGCACTCATGGTGGCAGGTGATGTGTTTGACCGGCGTGGATTATTTCTCGACGCTCGGCTATCAGCCCAGCATCGCTTTTGTCGCGGCCGCCGCGCTTTCGCCGCTTGCAACGTTGATCGTGGTGCTCCTGACTCTGTTCGGCGCGCTGCCGATCTACAGCCGCGTGGCGCGTGAAAGTCCGCACGGTGAAGGCTCGATCTCGATGCTCGAAGACCTGCTGCCGCGCTGGCGCGGCAAACTCTTCGTGCTCATACTGCTCGGCTTCGTCGCCACCGACTTCATCATCACGATCACGCTCTCCGCCGCCGACGCCACAGCGCACATCGTGGAGAACCCCTTCGCGCCTCAATTTCTGCACGACCATCGCGTCGCGGTCACGCTTGTATTGATCAGCATTCTCGGAGCGATCTTTCTCAAAGGCTTCAAAGAGGCGATCGGTTTGGCCGTACTCCTGGTGGCCAGTTACCTTGCGCTCAATCTGGTGGTCGTGGGGGCGGGGATACATGAAATACTCATTCACCCGCAAACGTTGTCGGCCTGGAAAGACGCGATGTTCTCGATGCCCCAGGTCAGGGGAAACCCGTTTCTGATGATAGGGCTTGCGCTGATTTTATTCCCGAAACTCGCGCTCGGTTTATCGGGATTTGAAACCGGCGTGGCCGTCATGCCGCTGGTGAAGGGCGATCCGGGCGACGATCCTAAAAGGCCGGCGGTTCGCATTCGCAACACGCGCCGTCTCCTGATGACCGCGGCTTTGATCATGAGTTTTATGCTTATTTCCAGCAGCATGATAACGACCATGCTCATCCCGCCTGAGGAGTTCCGCCCGGCGACGGCGACACAGATAGGCGGCGAAGCGGACGGGCGCGCTCTGTCTTATCTCGCCCACCATTACCTTGGCGATTATTTCGGCACGGCCTATGACCTGAGTACGATTTTGATTTTGTGGTTTGCGGGCGCCTCGGCGATGGCCGGCTTGATCAACATAGTGCCGCGCTATTTACCGCGCTACGGAATGGCGCCGAATTGGACGCGCGCGACGAGGCCGTTGGTGCTGGTTTACACGGCCATCGGGTTCGCCGTGACGATCATCTTCGACGCGGACCACAACGCGCAAGGCGGCGCTTACGCCACCGGAGTGCTGGTGCTGATGACTTCGGCCGCGGTGGCGGTGACCATGAGCACCTGGCGCGAAGGGGTGATCAAATACGCCTTTCTCGCGATCTCGCTGGTCTTCGGTTATACCCTGATCACCAACATCATCGAAAGGCCCGAAGGCATCAAGATCGCGTCGTTCTTCATCATTTCGATTATCGGGGTCTCGTTCATTTCGCGCGCGCTGCGCTCGACCGAGTTGCGGGTCGAGAGGGTGGAGATGAACGAGGCGGCGCGGGCCTTCATCGAGGAGATCAGGAAGGGGACGATCAGGATCATCGCCAACCGCCCCGACCGAGGCGACGTGGACGAGTACCGGCTCAAGGAGAAGCAGGAGCGTTGGAACAACCACATCCCGGCGGGCGACCCCGTGCTGTTTTTCGAGGTCAGGCCTGGCGACGTCTCGGAATTCTCGGGCGCTCTCAGGGTGCGCGGGGTGCAGGTGGGCGCCTATAAGGTGCTGCGGACTCGAAGCCCGGCCGTGCCGAACGCGATCGCCGCGTTCATGCTCCACGTGCGCGACACTACGGGGCAAATCCCACACGTCTATTTCGGGTGGACGGAGGGCAACCCGCTCTGGTACGTTCTGAAATTCATTTTTTTCGGCGAAGGAGACACAGCGCCGGTGACGCACGAAATCTTGCGCCAGGCAGAGCACGATCCGTCACGGCGTCCGGCGGTCCACGTCGGAGGGTAACGCGATATGACAGGCAATCATTTGATAAGCATCGACGATTTTATAGACAGACTCCGCTCTTTCGAGCGGAGCCTGATCACGCGCGACTGCGTGTTGGAACTCTGTTCGAGCGTGCGAATCACCGATTCCTCGCTGGCGCCGTACGTATTTTTCGACGACGTGTTTTACACGCGCAATCTGATTTACCGCGACGAGCTTTTCGAAGTGATGACCATCTGCTGGCAGCCGGGTCAAAAGACCGCCGTTCATACGCACAACGGCCAGCTCTGCTGGATGATCACGCAGCGCGGCAATCTGGCCGTCGTCGATTACAAATGGCTCGGCTGCGACCATCCCGAATACCAGAACGTGGTCGGGATTGATTGCGTCGCTGGATCGGAGCACACGAAGCTCGAAGTGATCCGCGAGGTCGAGGCCTCGGCCGGCGGCCCGGTGGTGACTGCGGATAAACTCCAGACAATCCATCGCCTCTACAACCTAAGCGCCGACGCGGAGCGCGCAGTCAGCATTCACATCTATTCGCGCCCGATCGATTCCTGCGTCGCTTTCGACATGGAGAATCACCGTTGCTACCGGCGACAGCTCGGCTATTTCAGCAAATACGGCGAACGGTCATGAATGGGGTTTATAGGACTTATGGGACTCATAGGACCTATAGGACTGATCAGCCTCCTAAGTCAAATAAGTCCCGCTCATGATTGGACAGACTCAGCCGCGCCAGTTTAGAATCTCTGTTTCGAAGATGAGCCAAATTGACGACAGCGGGATCGAACGGCGGTTTCAGCGCAACACCTATGTCGTGATCGGCGTCGCGCTGATCGCCGGATGGTTTCTGGCCGGATGGCGAATGGCCCTGGGAGTGGCGCTCGGAGGCGCGTTGTGCCTGTTTAACATCCGATGGTTGAGCGGCAGCGTTCGGGCCATATTGAGCAATGCCGTCATGACGCAAAGCGGGCGCGTCCCGCCTTTCACTGCGTCTAAATTCATCCTGCGCTACTTCGTCATCGCCGCCGTCATTGTCGCTGCCCTCTTGACCGGCTATTTTCACCCGCTGGGAATCGGGATCGGTTTTGCGGCGTTCGCGGGCGGAGTGATGATCGAAGCGGTTTATCAATTGCGCTTGTTCTTCAAATTCTCCGGGGCTGGCGAAAACGCCCGGGAAAATTCATCGAAAGAGTAGATCGCACTTATGTTTTTACTGAACCTTCTGCAGGAGCACGGACCACAGGCGGCTGAACACGGCGCCGGGGCAGGACATGCCAAGCACGTGCCTTTCATTGTCGAAAAACTGAATGAGTGGATCGGCGAGCCGGTCTTCGAAATTCAAAAGGTGATCATGCCGCCGATCTACAAGGCGTTGAAAATCTTCGGCCCGGAGTGGCCCGGCGAAAACAAATCGTTTCAGGAATATCTTGACGCCGGTTATCTACCGATCCCGACGCACGTCGTGATGTTTTTGTTCGTCGTGCTGGTCGCCGTCGTGGTCTTGACGATTCTACGCGGGAAGCTTTCGGTCGAATCTCCGAATAAGCGACAACAAACATTTGAAGTCGGAGTCGAAACGATTCGCGGGCTGCTCAAGGATCTAGTCGGCGTCGAAGGAATGAAGCATTTTCCGGTCGTCGCGACTTTCGGCCTCTTGATCCTGCTCTCCAACCTTACCGGAATGCTGCCCGACATGATCGCGCCGACCGCCAATTTCAACGTGACGCTGGCGCTGGCGATCACCTCATTCCTTTACTACAACTACGTCGGCATTCGCGAAAACGGCCTGCTCGGATATATAAAACATTTCGGAGGGCCGGTGCCGAGCGTCGGCCTTATGTTCATCCTGTTTCCGATCGAGATCATCAGCAACCTGGCGCGCATCCTGAGTCTGAGTATGCGCCTGTTCGGCAACATTTACGGGGAGGAGCAGGTCAGCGGCGTGATCTCGTCACTGATGCAATGGGTCGCGCCGGTGCTTCTGATGCCGCTCGCATTGCTGACTTTCGTGCTCCAGACCTTCATCTTCATCGTGCTCTCGATGGTCTATTTAGGCGAAGTCTCAGGCCATTCGGAGGATCACGGCGCCCACGGGCACGCGACGGCGGCGGCCCATTAAGTTTAGCGTCGCAATACGGACGCTATTTCGCCGGATGCGAGAGGTCAGCGCTGTTCAATTCTGGTTTCACTGTCAGTCGAAAGCGGTAAACGCAGTGTGGAGCTTGCAATCCCCCCGGATATGTAATGAAACCCTGGCGTCGCATTCATCCAGAAGCCGCAGGCGAACCGACCTGACCATCGAGCATCCTTTGAACAAACGACAATGAATCCGGCGTGGGAAGTTTAATAAGGCTTTTCATTCGCTTCTGCGCCGGCGCGTTGTCAATCAACATCTAAGCGGTAGCCCGACCGTGAGGGAGGGCGTTGGCATCGTGACTACGCCCTTCCTCACGGTCGGACTACCGCATCGGTATCGGGTAAATCACCCCTTTTCAAAGGAGAATCTATGAAACGCAATTTGATTCGCCTGGGCTTCGGCCTGATGGCCGCGCTCTTCACTGCGGTTCCGGCCTTCGCGCAAGCCCCGCAGCAGGCCGAGGGCGGCAGTCTCGGCAAAGGTCTCGGACTTCTCGGCGCAGTCCTCGGCATGGGCATCGCGGCGGGATTGTGCGGCCTCGGTCAGGGGCGCGTCGCGGCTGCGGCGTGCGAAGGCATGGCGCGCAATCCGGGCGCCTACAACCGTGTCCAGTTGGCCCTGATCCTTGGCCTGGCGTTTATCGAAACGCTCGTGATCTTCACTCTGGTTGTGGTGCTCATCAACGCGCCGACGCCCTAAACATTAGAGGCGAAATGACCTAAAAAAGAAGAGGCGCATAAACATGCGCCTCTTCTTTTTTATGGTGTAGCAAGACCTGGAAAGTTATTCCGGAACCGCGGTTGCGGTGTACGGCGAATTGAATTTTATCGCGCTTCATTCATAACTCGTCATGTTACGTGACTTCTCGCGGTGTCGCTCGAAAGCCAACTCGATCAAACGGTCGATCAATTGGACGTAACTGATCCCGCTCGCCTCCCACAATTTCGGATACATACTGATCGAAGTGAATCCGGGCAGCGTGTTGATCTCGTTGACGATCAATTTGTTCGTCGCGCGTTCGAGGAAGAAATCGACTCGCGCCAGGCCCGATCCATCAATCGCCTGGAACGCGCGAATGGCGAGCCGCTGAATCTCGGCGGTCATCTCCGCGCCAAGCTCAGCCGGTATGACGAGGCGCGCTCCGTTGTCGTCCACGTATTTCGCCTTGTAGTCGTAAAACTCGGCGGTTTGCGGGACGATCTCTCCGGGCAGGCTCGCTATCGGCTCGTCGTTGCCGAGGACGCTGACCTCGATCTCGCGCGCGTCAACGCCTTTTTCAACGATGATTTTCCGGTCGTATTTCGCCGCCGTCGCAATGGCCGCGTTCAGACTCTTCGCGTCAACGGCTTTTGAGATTCCGACCGACGACCCCAGATTGGCGGGTTTGACGAAACAGGGGAATCCGATCTCGTCCATCAACGGTCCTTCGATCCTCTGCGGATCTGCCTCCCATTGCGCGCGCAAGAAGCTGGCGAAATCGACTATCGGCAGACCGGCTTCGCGGAATAACCGCTTCATCAGCACCTTGTCCATCCCGTTGGCCGAAGCCAGTACGCCGCATCCAACGTACGGCACGTCGGCCATTTCCAGCAACCCCTGGATCGTGCCGTCTTCGCCGTAAGTGCCGTGCAAAACCGGAAAGATGACGTCAATCTGATCGCGCTTTCCGTCCGTGGCCTCTTCGGTAAACCGGGCCAACCCGCGCTCCGTCGGATCGCCGAAGATGGCGACGCGTTGATCGGCGTTCTCGATGACGGCGCTCGGCAGCAGGTTCGTGGCCTCGCTCGAAGCGAGCCATTTACCCTGGTTGGTGATGGCGATCGGAACGATCTCGTATTTGCCCCGATCCAGGGCATTGATGACCGATTCGGCGGAGCGCAGCGAAACCTCGTGTTCGCCTGAACGCCCGCCGAAGATTACTCCGACTTTGAGTTTCTTCGACAAAGATTGCTCCTTAAAACATGAATGGGACTTATAGGACTTATAGGGCCTATAAGTCCTATAAGTCCTATTCATGACGATCACATAATTTTCTTGCCGAACGCCGACAGGATCAGTTGCACGCCCAGTTCGGCGGTTTTGTTCGAGATATCCAGGACCGGGTTGACTTCGGTCAGTTCGAACGAAAGCATTTTGCCAGAATCGGCGATCTTCTCCATCGCCAGATGGCTCTCACGATAAGTCGGCCCTCCGGGAACCGGAGTTCCCACGCCGGGCGCGAAATCAGGATCGACGAAATCCATATCCATCGTAACGTGGAATCCGCCGGTACGACGCGAGGCCAGCCACATCGCCTCGTCCATCACCGCGCTCATCCCGCGTTCGTCGAGTTCGCGCATCGTAATCACGCGTATGCCGGACGCTCTGAGCGCGACTGCCTCCTCAGGGTCTACGCTGCGCGCGCCGATCAGCACGCAATCTTCGGGATGAACTTTCGGCGCGAACCCGCCGATGCGCGTCAACTCCGGCGCGCCGTGTCCGAGAATAGCGGCGAAAGGCATTCCGTGAATGTTGCCGGAAGGGGAAGTTTCAGGCGTGTTCATGTCGCCGTGCGCGTCGAACCAGATGACTCCTACACGGTGTTCGTGCTTGTGGTAATAGGCGGCGAGTCCCGATACGCTGCCTATCGCTATCGAATGGTCTCCGCCGAGGATGATCGGGATCGCGCCCTCTTCGAGAGCGACTTCGACCTGGCTAGCTAAGCTCTGGCAGGCGATGGCGATCTCGGGCAAATATTTCAATTTGCGGTCGGTGATCTGCATCATTTCCGGGTTGCGCACGCCGATGTTGCCCGCGTCGGTAACTTCGTAGCCCAATCCTGCCAACCGCTCGTTCAGCCCGGCCACGCGAACCGCCGACGGGCCCATGTCCACTCCGCGACGATCAGCGCCCAGATCCATCAACACGCCGATGATCGTCACTTTCCTCTTGGGATACTGCGCGTTCATTTCACTGCTTTGATCAAAGTAAATATTCGATCATGTTCGCTGCGTTGTCTGAGCGCCCTGAGCACGATCTGCTTGAATTTCAGCTCATTGAGCATCTCCATCACCTCATCCGCCGTATAAAAATGCGCCTCAGCTTCGCTCGGATCACGAGCGATATAACGATAATAATGCCGGCGGAACTTGAGCTTCAACGGGCTCGAACCGGCCTTGGGCGCAAGTTCATCGGCTATCAGCAGTCGTCCGCCGGGCTTCAGCACGCGATAGGCCGAATCGAGAAACTTCACCGCCTGTATCCGGTGAAAAGCCATCACAGACGTAATGAGGTCGAGGCTGGAATCGCCGAACGCCAGTCTTTCAGCCATCATCTGCCGCCACTCGATGCGCATGGAGACTTTCGCTGAATGCGCCGCCAGCCGCGCCTTTTCGAGCTTTTCGCGCGATATGTCTCCGCCGGTGATCTTGCCTTTTTCGCCGATTTTTCCGACGAACTGACGCGCTATGACTCCGGTCCCGGTCGGCACGTCGAGCACCTGCATTCCGGGAAACGGATCGGCGGAGTCGATGATCAGGGCTATGGTTTGTTTGTAATCCAATCCCGTGCGCCGATTAAAATCGCGCGCGATCTGTTCTTCAAACTCGCTGAGCCAGGTCGCGATCAGCGGCTGTTTCCGGGGAGCGGGAGCGACTTTCGGCGTCCAGACGCCCTCTGTCTCCTCCGCATCCGGTTTTGCGGAATCTTTACGTCGATTCATGGGGAGAGTATCCTCACTTTCGAGCTTCAGAGACTGGGGAAGGACCGGCGCCATTTTCCATTTTCCATATCACATTTGCCATTTGTCATTGCCGGAATCGATCTTCTTCAATGGCAAATTACAAATGTGATATGGAAAATGGAAAATGCTACGGTTTCAACCTGTAAAGCATCCGGGGGAATGGAATCGTTTCACGCACGTGTTCAAGCCCGCACAACCACGCCACACACCGCTCAATCCCCATGCCGAACCCCGCGTGCGGGACGCTGCCGTATTTGCGCAAATCCAGATACCAGTCAAAGGCCTCTTCAGGCAAGCCGTGCTCCTGGATCCGGTTCAAAAGTAATTCTAATGATGAAGCCCTCTCTCCGCCACCGATGATCTCGCCATAACCTTCAGGCGCGAGAACATCGACACATAGAGCCAGTTCAGGCCGCTCCGGGTCAGGTTCCATATAAAACGCCTTAACCGCCGCCGGGTAGCGATGAACCATCACGGGCTTGTCGAACTGATTGGAAAGATACGTTTCATCTGGCGAGCCGAGGTCGCCCCCCCATTCGAAGCGGCTTTCCATCTCGCCTTTGGCGTGGCCTTCATGGAGCGACTTTACCGCGTCGTCATATTGCAAGCGGGGGAACGGCGGGGCGATCTTTTCGAGTTTCGATATGTCTCGTTCGAGATGCTTCAGCTCTTCTTTGCGATTCTCCAGAACGCGCCCGACGATGAAGCTTATGAAGTTTTCGGACAGAACCATTATGTCGTCCAGCTTGGCGTAGGCGACTTCAGGCTCGACCATCCAGAATTCGGTCAGGTGGCGCCGGGTTTTCGATTTTTCGGCCCGGAACGTCGGGCCGAAGCAATAGACCTTGCCGAAAGCCGCGGCGGTCGCTTCATTGTAAAGCTGCCCGGATTGCGTAAGGTAGGCTTTTTCATCGAAGTAGGACGCCTCGAACAACGTCGTCGTGCCTTCACAGGCAGCCGGGGTGAAGATCGGCGTGTCGCACAGAATAAACCCGTCGTTGTCGAAGAAATCGCGCACGGCCCTGATGATTTCGTGTCGCACGCGCAAGATCGCATGTTGACGCCGCGAGCGCAGCCACAGATGGCGGTGGTCCATCAGAAATTCGACGCCGTGCTCCTTCGGCGTGATCGGGTATTCGCTCGCCAGTTGAAGTATCCGAAGGTCCTTGATGTCGAGTTCGTATACCCCGGGCTTTTTCGGATGCTCTCGCGGCGCGCCCCTGACGATGACCGAAGATTCCTGCGTAACATTCTCGGTGTTCTCCCACGCCTGGTCGCTCACGTCTTTTTTCGACACGACGCCCTGAATGATACCCGACCCGTCGCGAATCTCCAGGAAGCCCAATTTGCCGCTCGAACGTTTGTTGTAAAGCCACCCTTTGATCGTGACCTCTTCGCCGAGATGTTTCGAAATATCGGAAATGTAAGTTTGCGCCATAACTTGTCTACAAAAAATCACGACTTTCCATAGATCCTGTGGGCTTCTTGTGATGTCAGATGACTTACTCGTAGCGCGCCGGCGCCGAGTTTTTCGCCGCCCACAGGATCAAGATAGAACTGCCTGCCTGAGAATGGCTCCGAACGGTCAATTTCAAATATGGAGCATTTGGCCAGTGAAATTTCGTCTGGACATTTTTTCCATGACGTTCGCCTCCATCAATCAAAAGGCCAAGTACTGAGCTGGCACATGTTCCGTCAGCCACACTCCATTCGCTGAAAGGTAAAAAATAAAACCGTCTTGACTCATCCGGCCGGCTTCGATTCTCAGCACGACCGGCTTTCCGTGTCGCCGCCCCACTTTCGTCGCCGTATCAACGTCAGCCGACAAGTGGACATGATGTCGTTTAGCTTTAATCAGCCCTTGCCGTTTGATTGAAGTCAAAAAACTTTCAGCAGTCCCGTGGTAAAGGATTTCTGGCGGGGCGGTCGGGGCGTATCCCAACTCGACCTTGATCGAATGGCCTTGATTAGCCCTGATCCAAAGGCCGTCCTCGCTGAGAGAAAATCGCTTCTTGTCGTTGCCGTCGACGACATTCTGAAGCTCTTCGCGCGTGAAATCAAACCCGCGCCTGCTCGACGCTTCAATCAACCGCTCCACCGACGCCCAGCCGGACTGGTCGAGGCTGAGACCGATCTTCTCGGGCTGATGCCTCAACACCAGGCTGAGAAATTTACTGATCCTGACTGCGCGATCATCCATATTTTTTCAAACCAAATCATGACACGTGCACTGGCGCGTTAGTGTACCAGTATTCAGGAGGTCTCCAGCGCTTTCCGCAACGCCGGATACTCTTTCATTCCCGGCCTCGCCATCGCGCGCAACACGGTTCTGATCGAAGGCTCAATGTATTTTTCGTAAAACTCGCCGCGCCCGACCACGGCCGTTTGGTAAGAGAACGTTCCGATGGCTTTTAGTTGCCTCTGCACGGTCATGAGGTGAAATTCGTACCGCAGCTCTTCGGGCCCGATCTTCGGCAAGCCGAGTTTTGCCCGGGCGCTCAGGAAAAACCTCCTATGATCTTCGACCCATGCTTCGTCGACGGAATGCAGCCGGCGTTCGACGAGCAGCGGAACCAGATCGTAAGTCGCCGGCCCCATTCGCGCGTCCTGATGATCGATAATTCTGAGCGCGCCCCAGGAGTCGACCATCAGATTCATCCCGTGGTAATCGCGGTGAGTCAGCGATCGCGGGCGGGCGGCCAGTTCGGCGGCGATGGCTTGCAGATCGACTTTGATCGCCTCAGCCTCTCCGGCGCCAAACTGCCTCTGCCTCAGGCTGCCGAAGAAATGGTCG
>Ga0081455_10006618_pt1 | contig 12399 bp, 6 predicted proteins | sample TabmetS3T2R1_FD_70207 | JGI IMG/M metagenome (GOLD analysis project Ga0081455, IMG submission 70207) | Tabebuia heterophylla rhizosphere microbial communities from the University of Puerto Rico - S3T2R1 | ecosystem: Host-associated > Plants > Roots > Rhizosphere ... | reverse complement strand
GACACGCTTTTCCCAATGATGGGGCCAGCCATCCGTAAAGCCATCACGACGGCCTTGCGTAGTATGCTTGACTCCTTGAATCACAGCCTGGCAATGAGCCTCTCCCTGCGCGGTCTCAAGTGGCATTGGGAAGCCTTCCGGGCAGGGAAACCGTTCGCAGAAATCGTGCTGCTCCATACCCTGAGCTATCGCGTGGAACAGGTGTTCCTGATCCACAAAGAGACCGGTCTATTGCTGCAACATGTGATCGCCGAGTCCGTGCCAGGGCAGGATGGAGAGATGATTTCTGGTATGTTGACGGCCATTCAGGATTTTATGCGGGATTCATTTGGCGGGGCGGAAGGTGAGTCACTCGACACAGTAGAGTACGGTGATCGTACCCTGTGGATTGAGCAGGGCCCACAAGCCATTCTCGCAGGGGTGGTATGGGGTAACGCCCCACGGGAACTCAAGATCGTGTTTCAGGAGGCACTCGAAAGCATTCACTTTGAGATGCGAGAGGCGCTAGGCTCTTTTCAGGGTGATGCGTCGCCTTTTACCGCGATTCGTCACTATCTGGAAGCCTGTCTGCAAGAGCAGCTCAAGACAGAAGAGACCCGTCGTTCAGCACGTGCTGTGTGGCTCATCAGCGCGGCTCTCCTTCTCGCCCTGGGGGTTTGGGGCTGGTCCCTCATGCGGGCTCACCAATCGCTCAAACAGGCCCACCAGCGTTGGACGGCGTGTCTGAGTACGCTGCGTGCGCAGCCGGGCACTGTCGTCTTGACAGTCGAAAACCGCCATGGGACCTACTTCCTTTCGGGGCTGCTTGATCCATTAGCCCCGGAACCGTTCGCACTCCCCGAGGTGGCACGCATGTGTGCTGACATTGACGTCTCCAGACAGTGGCAAACGTATTATGCACTGCATCCGACGTTTGTCGCAGAGCGAGCCCGCAGGGCCCTTGATCCCCCGGACACCGTAGCGTTTGATCTCGACAACCATGGTGTACTCCATGCCACAGGTACAGCTTCGTATCAGTGGATTCTAGAAGCGCAGAAGCTGGCGCGAGTGATCCCCGGCATTACGCAGTTACAAACTGAGCAGCTTGTAGCGGTTGATCGTCCAGAGCAGATCCTGGCACGGGCGCAGGCCACTCTGGCGCCGCCGAGCACGGTCACCCTGCGTCTGGACAACGAAGTCCTGTATGCCAGTGGGGAAGCTCCGCATCGCTGGCTCGTTGAGGCACGCAAGCGGGCTCCGACCATCCCTGGGATTAAGTGGTGGCGTGAGGAGCAAATGGTGGATACGACGCTGAAAGCGTTGACGGTTTTCAAAGACGAAGTCGAAAAATATTCACTGCGTTTTGTCAAAGGCACTGTGCGCCCTGACAGTGGCCAGGAGATGGTGCTCCCGAAGATGTCCACGGCGGTCCGGCAACTCGTCGACGCTGCCAGCGCAGTGCATTATAGTGTCCAGATTGAAGTGCTTGGCCATACGGATAAGACTGGATCGGTAGAAGAAAATTTACGACTCGCCCAGGGACGTGCCGAGTATGTGATCGCCGGCTTGCGCAGCCAGGGGCTCGCTGAGATCAAGTTGACCGCTGTAGGGGCAGGTTGGCGTCAACCGTTACAAGGGGAAATGACCGAGGAGGATCGCGCCTTGAACCGCCGGACATCACTCAAGGTGATTCTCACCGACGCCTTAGAAGAAGAGGGATAGGGTCTGCTATTCATGATTCAGAAAAAAATTTGCATGGTTGGGGCGTTTGCGGTGGGCAAAACGAGTCTGGTGGCACGTTTTGTTGAGAGTATTTTTTCGGAGAAATACCACACCACTGTGGGCGTGAAGATTTCCAAAAAAGCCCTCCAAGTCGGTGACCAAGAATGGCACCTCATTCTGTGGGACCTGGCTGGTGAAGATGAATTTCTGCAAATCCGCACGTCCTATTTGCGAGGCTCAGCCGGCTATCTGCTGGTAGTAGATGGCACTCGCCGGGCCACGCTTGATACGGCTGTGAGCATCCAGCAACGCATTGTTGACACCGTAGGCAATATCCCATTCGTCGTGCTGTTCAACAAGTCAGACCTGACAAACGAGTGGGAGATTGCGAACGACGCTTTCGAAGAGTTGTCACACAAGGGTTGGTCCTGGCTGAAAGCGAGTGCCAAAACCGGCGAAGGGGTCGACGAAGCTTTTCTGACACTGATTACCAAGATGCCGGAGGGATAAATGCCTGACCTCCCAACCCCCGTGCAGGCGTATGTACACAAGCGACTCTTAGCCCCGCGTGCGCCAGCCTATCTGCTGATACGCCAGGACGGTCGCCTGGCAGCCTGGGGAGGGGAACTGGCCATGTACGGGATAACTGATTTGCAACCAGGGAGCGCGGCGGAGCAGCAAGTCCCGGCGCTCGCAGGGCTTTTTCCTTTCGACAATATGCCCTTGTATATACCCTGTATCGAAACTGCTTCTGGTCTTTTTGCTGATTTCCACGTCTTCCCTGCCGATGCTGGAGCCTGGGTGCTGTTGCTGGATGTGACCGCGGATGCCGTGCAACGCCGCCTGTTGCAGCAAAAGGCCAACGAGATGATCTTGCTGCAGGAGCACTACGCCACGATCTTCGGTCAGCCTCTGGAGCCAGAGATGACCCATAATCCTGTCCGCTCCGTGCGAGGTACCATGATGACGGCTTCTCTCTTAGCGCAGACGTTGGCGGCCTTGGATATGGTGGTCATGGAGCGTAACGCGGACGGTACTTTTCACCTCCTCAGCACCGTGCCAGCGTGGTTTACACGCTTATATCCCGAGGTGGCGGCACAGTCGGAAGGATTGCGTCCAGGCGATGTCTTTCCTTTCCTTGAGTACTTTCTGAGCGATGCCGAGCCATTCTGGAGCGCCCAGGATTCGGGGCAGCTTAAATCGGGACCATGGAGCGAGACAGATCAGGATGGCAATGAGTATGCTCTTGAGGCGTCGGCGATGTGTCTGGGCCCGCACCAGATGCTCTGCATTGCTTTTCCGAAAATAGAATTCGCCGAACAACAGTCTATTGTGCAAAGAGCCAGAGAAGAACGGTTGGAACACATCCAGCTGCACAAAGAAATCCAGAAAAAGGATATTTTACTCCACTGTATTGTCCACGACCTGGGCGGGCCGCTGGCTGCGATTAGCAGTAGCCTGGCATTTTTGGAGGAGGAAGACCTCACGCCTGACGGCAGAGAATTTCTGGACATCAGTTTGCGCCAGGCGAGCCGACAGCAACAGCTGATCCGGCAAATTCTCGATGTTTTTGCTGCGGAGATGGGTGCAATCGAGTCGTTTGCACGTGACCCGGCACACGCACCGGATGCCGCCAGATGTGCGCAGGAGGTCGTCAAGGCCCTCAGCCCAGCCGGCACGGCCCAGGGTATCAAGCTCCAGATGGCCTCCAGCGTCGATTTGGCAGCAGATTGGCAGGTGGTTGGGGAACAATCACGCCTGGAACGGGTGATTTTTAATCTTGTGGAAAACGCTTTACGCCATAGCCCCTCAGGTTCTCTCGTCACGGTGGCTCTTGAACAGGCAGGGGCAGACGTGTTGGTCGCCGTCGACGATCAGGGACCAGGGGTGGCACCAGACGTGATCAGCACCCTCTTTGAAAAATTTTCACAGGGCAAAGGGCAGAAGGGCAAGGCTGGCCTCGGTCTGTATTTCTGCCGTATCACGGTTGAACACTGGGGTGGTGCCATTGGCTGTACCCCCCGTCAGACAGGTGGTACGCGGTTCTGGTTTCGCCTCCCTCGGCCAACTCTGCATTAACACAAGTGTCTAACTCACCGCACGCTTACCATATGGGGTTGATTGAGGAGGACTGTACATGGCCGAGTCACAGGCCAAAATCCTCGTCGTAGATGACGAGGCTGATAATATCAGGATCCTGGAGGTACTGCTGCTCCGCCGCGGCTACGAGGTGATCAAAGCCAGGAATGGCGCGGAAGCGCTCCAGCAAGTGTACAGCGAGCGGCCGGACCTCATCCTTCTCGATGTGATGATGCCGATCATGGACGGCTTCGAAGTGTGTAAAATCCTTAAAGACAACCCCGAGACACATCTAATTCCTGTGGTGATCATGACCGCCCTTGGGCAGGTGGAGGACCGTGTCAAGGGTATCGAAGCGGGGGCAGATGACTTCCTCACCAAACCGGTGCATCGTGACGAGCTGCTGGCGCGCATACACACATCGTTGCGTTTGAAACAGGCGATGGCTCAGCAAGTGGAGTCCCTGCAGCACGTCCGCACCCACTTGACCAAGTTTGTGCCGCAAGCGGTCATGCGACTCATCGAGGCGAATCCTACGGCGCCCGAGATGGAGAAGAAAGAGCGAGACGTGTCTGTGCTGTTCGTGGACATTAGCAGTTATGCGCGGCTGAGCGAGTCACTCCAGGGCGAGCAGGTCAATAACATTATCGAGCGTTACTTCTCCAGTTTTTTGGACTGTATTCACGCCAACGGAGGGGACATTAATGAGACTGCTGGCGATGGGCTGATGGCGATTTTTGTTGATGCCGACGTGCAACACCATGCCAGGCGAGCGGTACAGACGGCGCTCGGGCTGTTAGACCGGACAGCGCAGCTCAATACGCAGCTCACAGGAATACATCCCATAGCTATTCATATCGGCATCAATTCGGGTATGGCGCTGGTCGGTCCAACCAAACTGGAGGGAGCCAGTGGCACGCGCTGGACCTACACCGCTCTGGGACAGGTAACGAATGTAGCGGCCCGGATTGCTGCTATCGGTGAGGCGGGAGCGATCCTCGTTGGCCCGGAGACAGCACGGCGTATTGCCGGATTCTTCTCCATCCACGAAGTCGGCCTGCGACAGTTCAAAAATATCTCCGATGCCGTAATGGTCTATCGTATTCTGGGATTATTGTAGGCTCGGACACCGTTGGCCCGGTGAGTCCCACATGCGCGGCAATAGCGTGGGCCGCAGTAGTGTCCCATGGGTAATAATATTGATGATGTGTATCTCGACGTCGGGTAGCCCTCTCTCAGCCATAGCGCTAAAGGACGATCATGAGCACGCCGTTGAGCTTTCAAGATATTATCTTGCGCCTCCTGGCCTACTGGAAGGACCAGGGTTGCCTGGTGCAGCAGCCCTACAATATCCAGGTTGGTGCTGGGACTATGAATCCAGCGACGGCCCTACGTGTCCTGGGTCCAGAGCCCTGGAATGTGGTCTATGTGGAACCCAGTATCCGTCCTGACGATGGCCGCTTTGGGGATAACCCGAATCGTATGCAGATGCACCACCAGTTGCAGGTCATCCTGAAACCAGATCCCGGCAACCCTCAAGAGCGCTATCTAAAAAGTCTCGAAGCGATTGGGATTGATCCTCGTCAGCATGACATTCGCTTTGTCGAAGATAATTGGGAAAGCCCGGCGCTCGGGGCCTGGGGCCTGGGCTGGGAAGTGTGGCTTGACGGTCAGGAGATTACGCAATTTACCTACTTCCAGCAGGCCGGTGGTCAGCCTCTGGAACCGGTGTCGGTCGAGATTACGTATGGGCTGGACCGCATCGCCCTGGCGTTACAGGGATTGGAGAGTGTCTGGAGCATGGAATACGGGGCCGGCATCCCCTATAGCGATGTGCTCCTCGCGAGCGAGATCGAACACTGTCGATACTACTTTGAGGTCGCCGATGTCGAGGCCTTGAAAGCCGTGTACGACACCTATGAGCGTGAGGCCAAACGTTGTCTGGAAGCCCACCTGGTCTTCCCAGCCCACGACTATAATTTAAAATGTTCGCACCTGTTCAACGTGCTCGACACGCGTGGCGCCATCGGCGTCACCGAACGGGCCAACTACTTCCGCCGTATGCGCAACGTGGCGCGGGATGTGTCAGCGCTCTACATAGCACAGCGCCAGGAACAAGATTATCCGCTGCTCCATCGGGGCCCTGGGCAGGAACACACGACGGATGGGCAGGGGCAGACTGGTGAGGAAGTCTCTGCGAGTGCTGGGCCACACCCTTTTGTGCTCGAGATTGGCAGTGAGGAGTTACCGGCTGCTGATCTCACAGCAGCTCTCGCACAACTCCGCACGGCCGTACCGACTCTGCTCACAGAGCTACGCCTGGACTATGACACAGTTGAGGTCTACGGGACGCCCCGGCGTCTGGTGGTTTTCGTTCTCCAGCTGGCAAGTTGTCAGACTGACCTGGAAACGGTTGTGAAAGGGCCACCGGCCAGTCGTGCCTTTGATGAGACAGGCCAGCCTACGCCAGCAGCGCACGGCTTTGCCCGCAGCCGTGGCGTCGATGTCACGGCCCTGCAAGTTGTGGAAGACAAAGGCGGGCGCTATGTCGCGGCGGTAGTGCATGAGACCGGACGCCCTGCTCCTGAAGTCCTGGCTGAGGCATTGCCCGGTTGCATCGCTGGCCTGACGTTTGACAAGAGTATGCGCTGGAATGCGACGAATGTCTCCTATAGCCGTCCGCTGCGCTGGCTGGTGGCGCTTTATGGACCGCAGGTGGTGCCGTTTACCTACGCCGGCGTGGCCAGCGGCCGGACGAGCCGTGGTCTGCGCCCATACGGTTCACCGCCCATCGTCATTGACGATGCTGCCAACTACACCCGCATCATGCAGGAGCACAGTATTGTCACGAGTGTTGAGGCGCGGCAGGCGACGATCACCGCGGCAGCTACTGAGTTGGCCACACGCCAGGGTGGCATATGTCGCGATGACCCAGCATTGCTCGACGAGGTGGCGAATCTTGTTGAATACCCCACAGTACTCTGTGGGCACTTTGAGGAGCGCTTTCTCGCCTTACCAGCCGAAGTGCTCGTTGCGGTGATGAAAAAACACCAGCGTTACTTTCCGGTCTACGCCCCTGACGGCCGTCTGTTGCCGTACTTCATCACGGTGCGCAATGGGGATGCGGTACACCTGGACATGGTGACAACAGGAAACGAGCAGGTGCTGCGGGCACGTTTTGCTGATGCGGCCTTCTTCTACAAACACGATACGCAACATACCCTGGCTGATTATGTCCCCCGGCTCGCCACGCTGACCTTCCAGGCCAAACTTGGCTCCATGCTCGATAAAATCCGCCGGCTGGAGCAGCTTACCCCCGTCGTCGCGCGTCTGCTTGGCCTGGCTGCAGAAGAGACAGCCGTGGCGCAGCGTGCTGCAGCCCTCTCAAAGGCTGATCTTGCCACCCGCATGGTGGTGGAGATGACATCGCTCCAGGGCATTATGGGAGGTCACTATGCCCGCACGAGTGGCGAGCCAGAGGCTGTCGCGGCGGCGCTGGCCGAGCAATACAACCCGGTGAGTACCACACGCCCTGGCCTTGCCCTCGCCCTGGCTGATCGCCTGGACAGTTTACTGGGTCTGTTTGCGGTGGGACTGGTTCCCAGAGGCTCCAACGACCCCTTTGCCCTCCGCCGCGCCGCTCTGGGCGTTATCGAGAACCTCGTGGCCAATCAGACGCCTTTCGATGTGCGTCAGGCACTTGCCGAAGCGGCAAAACTCCTCCCCGTCACTAGCGCCGCCGAGACCATAGCGGCGGTGCTCAGCTTTATGCATGGCCGCATGGAGGGCATTCTACGCGAGCGCGGTATCCCTGCCGCAGTGGTCCGCGCTGTCCTGACTGAGCAGGGGCACAATCCGTACGCCGCGAATCAGGCTGCTACCGCCCTCACCGAGGCCATCACGGCTCCTGATTGGCAAGAGGTGCTGGAGTCCTACTCCCGATGCGTGCGCATTACGCGCCAGCTTCAGGAGACCCTGGTGGTGCGGCCAGACGCGTTCACTCTGCCAGCGGAGAAAACCCTGTGGGTTGCGTACCAGGCTGCGGCAGCCTCCCAAGATGGCACTATAGCCCAACTCGTGGCGGCACTGCGGAACCTGGTGCCGACTATTACGACCTTCTTTATCGATGTGCTGGTTATGGACGAAGACATGGCGGTACGTAACAATCGCCTCGCCCTGCTGCAGCACATCGCCAGCTTGCCAAAGGATATTGTGGACTTGTCATACCTGGAAGGTTTTTAGCGAGCAGCGTTGCTTACCCTTGCCCGACAGTCCGCTGTTCTAAAACATGTTGGATCGCCAGCCCCAGGTCACGGGCCACCAGAGGTTTCATGAGAAACGCATTGATCCCCTGGGCCAGGGCTTTCTTGGCATCAATGGTGTGGCTAAAGCCCGTACAGAGAATGATGGGGATGTCAGGGTGGATACGTCGGAGTTCGCAGGCCAGTGCTTCGCCTGTCATGTGTGGCATGGTTTGATCAGTGATTACCAGGTCGAAATGTTGCGGGGTCTGGCGGAATGTTTCCAGGGCAGCGAGGCTACTAGTACGGACCACGACTTGATAGCCCAGTCTTTCCAGCATCCGCTGGCTTACACGGGCAATGGCCTCCTCATCATCGATAAACAAAATCACCCCTTTGCCAGTGGGGAGAGATTCGTCTCGGCTGGTTGTGTCGTCAACCATCAGGTCGAGCTGGGGCAGATAGACTTCGCATGTCGTGCCTTGTCCTGGTGTACTCTGTAGCCTAATCGCTCCACCATGACTAGTGACAATCCCATGCACCACTGCCAGTCCCATGCCTGTGCCCTGTCCCACGCCTTTCGTGGTAAAAAACGGCTCAAAGACGCGGGTGGCGACCTCTGGTGGGATGCCGTGCCCCGTGTCACGGATGGTTAAACGGACGTAGGAGCCTGGGACCAACTCAGCGTAATGTGCCACCGCACCTGTATCCAGCTCAACAGTGTCGAGACGCACTTCCAGGATACCACCCGTATCACGCATGGCGTATTCCGCATTGGCACAGAGATTCATCAATACCTGATGCATCTGGGTTGGGTCAGCGAGGGCAGTGCTGTCATCATGGTCAATGTCCTGACGAATGTCGATCGTGGTGGGTAGTGAGGCGCGTAGGAGCTTGAGAGCTTCTTTAACAATCAAGCGGAGTTGCACGGGAACGCGCTCTGGCTCACTGGCACGACTGAACGTTAAGATTTGCAGGACGAGGCTCTGGGCCCGCCGCCCTGCTGTCAGCACTTCCTGTAAATACTGCGCGACTGGGGCACTGGGTGCGACCTTGTGTAGCGCCAAATCCGTATAGCCCAGGATGGCACCGAGAATATTGTTGAAGTCGTGCGCGATACCACCTGCCAGTACGCCGATAGCTTCCATCTTCTGGGCTTGCCGACGCTGCGCGTCTTGCTGGGCTTGGCGCAATTGTGCCTCGGCATAGAGGCGTGCGGTGATATCTCGCGTCACACCACGGTAGCCCACGATGCTCCCAGCAGCGTCGTGTATAGGCCGCCCGGAGATGGCAACGTCAATGGGTTGTCCATCCTCCCCGCGAACCTGCAATTCCACATCATCAAACGGTGCAGTACGATCCATGTAGCTTTGGATGCGCGCCACTGCACTCCCCTCCGGATCGCCGCAGACATACTCACGCCGGTGATGTCCAACAACTGCCCCCCCATGGTGATGGCCAGGCTCTGGCGGGGGAGAGACATAGGTAAACACTTGCTGGAGATCGGTTTCCCAAAACCAATCGGCGGCAATTTGGGCGAAACCTCGGAAACGCTGTTCACTGGCACTTTGTGCCTGCCAGCTTCGGGTCACTTCATCCGCCATGCTGTTGAACTGGGTGGCTAGGGTAGCTGCCTCGCGCGTGTGCAAGAGGCCGAGGGCGGGCACACGTGCCTCATGCGCGCCATTGGCAAAACGCTCGGCGACCAGGCCAATACGGCGCAAAGGGGTCGACAGCCAGCGCGACACGAGGATGCCAAGCAGGGCGGCGCAGAGCAGTGCGATGCCAATCACCGACCATACCGCGCGTTGGACCCGACTCACGTGGGCTGTGAGTTCTGACAACGGCTGAGGGACCATCACGCCCCACCCTGCCTCCGGTACCGTACTAAAACCTGCGATGGCCTCCTCCTGTAGGGCGGGAGCAAAGAAACGTGTCACACCGGTTTCTCCGCCCATCATGCGGCGCACTGGCTCTAATGCCGAGAGGTCCCGCATGGTGGTCCGCCATTGCGGATTCGGATGGGCGATGGCTCGACCACGCCGGTCCACAATCGCTGCGTGGCCTTTCTTGCCAAACGCAATGGCGCTTTGCAACTCGACAAAATAGTTAGTGCGTAAAGCGCCAAGGGCATAGCGCTCACCATCGAGAGGCCGGAGCAAGAAGAGCGTCGGTTCCCCGGCGCGGTCAGGGAGTACTTCCCACGTTGCGCCGGCACGCAGCTTCTCTAAGAGCGGCTCTGGCACAGACTCCATCTTGAGATCGGCGTCCGGAGCGACAAAGTATTCTACCTGGCCCTGGGCGTTGACAATACACATATGTTTGAAGTGCAGACCGCTGAGGAGCGTCGACAGGCGCCGTACTGGTTGCTGGGCGTCCACGTTCGCTACGGTCATCCGAAAGGCGGCTTCCACGTCTGTAGCATAGCGTGTCAGCGCCGCCACCAGATTACGCGCGATCTGCAGGTGCTGCTCGTGCACTGTCTGCAGCTCTCGCTCCCAGGCACTATGGGTCAACAGGACACCGATAGCCGCGGCAGGGATGGCAGCCAGGAGAAAAAACAGGATAGGCAGTAATTGGACAAATGAGGGACGAGGAAGTTTAGTATGCATAATCCCTCCCCGGATAGTACGCCTGTCAGCTCTGATTATGTCATGCTACTTTTACTCGTCGTATATGTCAACGCATAGAAGAAGCATATAGCCATCAACCGCCTCAGCAATGATAAGTTTGGCTGACAAGAGTTTACGGCGCCGTTCCGTTGAAATACCTCTGTGCTTTGGCCCACGCCTGCTGGCCTATCAGGGCACCTAGCTTTTGCCCAGTCTCATTATCATCAGGAAAATGAATGCCGCCGTAGAGGCGTGAGAGTCCGGCCTCCTGCGCTGCCTCGCTGAACGTCGCGAACCATTTCGGCGTGTCTTCGGCCGGGATCCCCGGCTCAACGCGTCCAAAATTCGCCGGAATAACCGTCGAAAACCCAAAATAATCGCTGCCGGTAAACAATTTCAGGACGGTGGCGCTGGCGCTCGAAAACGTCGAATGACCTGAAATATAACCCGGGAATGCCGGCGTCAAGTTGCTGCCAGGATTGTATGGCATCCATTTTTCGCCGGGGATCCGTTGGGTGGACGGAGACTGGTTCGGCCCAGCCCATGCACGGACTATTTGACCTTGCTTCAAATAACGGATCGCGGTGATGGGACGCACGCCGTCATACTTGCGCTTGAGATGCCAGGCGACGATGCCGGCATCAAACGACGCGTTATGCATCGCGAAAAACATCTTCACGTCCTCATCGATGGAGTGATGATCACGCTGCGAGACAAACTGCGCAAACAGCCCCCAATGGCCTGGAGGCAACTCGGAGGCCGGGCCGTCAGCCCAATACTCGACGATCAGCTTGCGCTCCGTGTCCAAGTCCGCGCTAAACTGCAGTATTTCATCGACGTTTTGCTGATAGTGCTCAGGATTCTTGATGACATCCGGCTGCGGCACGATGTCGTCAAACTGGTAATACGAGGTCAGCGCGAAGGATCTGACATGTTCCCAGTGCGCGCCGATACACTTCTGCGTCACGCTACCGAGCTCGGGTGGACCAATCAAAGGCTGCCAGTGGTTCGGGTCATCGATGTGCAACGACTTGCATTTCGACATCAACGGTGTGCAAAACTCCATGGGGTCATTACGCGGCTTGTAGCATGTATAATCCGAATAGGGGCCGGTGAGATCGGGACATTGAGCGGGTGGATTTTGAGGATTTGTTAGATCGCCATACTGGTTCGAGCCGTCGTCACTCCAAGCATCGATCACGGCTTGCGCGGCAACATTACCGATACCAGCCGGCGTCGTTGTGTCGGTTGAGTTGTTCGTAGGGTCATACCCCTGGCTAACCATCACGGCCGCCAAACGCGAAGCGGCGGCCGCACCGGTGCCTGGAAACAGGTTACTGTCCGCAAACAGGTTTATCAGACAGCGATACGCGGCAAAGCTGATCGCTTGCGCTTTGTTGTCGTCGCGACGCTCGTTTGTAGGTCGGCGTCGTGTCCCGCCCAGGTCAGTGGTACCGACAGCCTCCTTGTCGTACGCAGCCCATGCGTCATACATACACGTATGCGCGATGGCCAGCGCACGCGCGACTATGGGTGGCCCCAGTCTGCCAGCCCGCACCTCGGCAAGTGCCGCGCTGTTCCAAACAGTCACGATGGTTGCCCCTGCGGCGGTCGAAAACAACCCGACTGCGGCAAATGTGATCGCTGTGATAATCTGTACAACGGCATAATGTCCTCCAGTTACATTGAATGACCGGCGCTGTCCCGCAGACATTCTGTCAGACGTTGGGAACATTTTGCCCCCATGAGTTGACCAGCTGTTTCAG
>Ga0081455_10006617_pt1 | contig 12401 bp, 7 predicted proteins | sample TabmetS3T2R1_FD_70207 | JGI IMG/M metagenome (GOLD analysis project Ga0081455, IMG submission 70207) | Tabebuia heterophylla rhizosphere microbial communities from the University of Puerto Rico - S3T2R1 | ecosystem: Host-associated > Plants > Roots > Rhizosphere ... | reverse complement strand
TCGTCGTCTGCTCCGTGCTGTCGGGGAACCGCAACTTCGAGGCGCGCATCCACCCCGAGGTCAAGGCGAACTACCTCGCGTCGCCGCCGCTCGTCGTCGCCTACGCGCTGACGGGCCGGATGGACCTCGATCTCGTCGACGAGCCGATCGGCACCGGGCGCGACGGCGAGGACGTCTTCCTGCGCGACCTCTGGCCGAGCGCACAGGAGGTGCAGGAGACGATCGCCTCCGCGGTGCAGGACGAGATGTTCACGCGCACGTACGCGGACGTCTTCACCGGCGACGAGCGCTGGCGCTCGCTCGACATCCCCGAAGGCGACCTGTACGACTGGCGGGACGACTCGACCTACGTGCGCCGGCCGCCCTACTTCGACGGGATGTCGCCGGAGCCGGGCACCGTCGAAGACTTCGAGGGCGCGCGCTGCCTCGTGCAGGTCGGCGATTCGGTCACGACCGACCACATCTCGCCGGCCGGCGCGATCAAGCCGGACGGCCCGGCAGGCAAGTACCTGATCGAGCACGGCGTCGAGCGGAAGGACTTCAACTCGTACGGCTCACGGCGCGGGAACCACGAGGTGATGGTGCGAGGGACGTTCGCGAACGTCCGCCTCAAGAACCTGCTCGTGCCCGGCAGCGAGGGAACGTGGACGGTTCATCTTCCGGCCGGCGAGGAGATGACGATCTACGACGCCTCGGTGCGCTACCAACAGGAGGGAACACCGCTGATCGTCATCGCCGGGAAGGAGTACGGCTCCGGCTCATCGCGCGACTGGGCGGCGAAGGGGCCGAAGCTGCTCGGCGTCCGCGCAGTGATCGCCGAGAGCTACGAGCGGATCCACCGCTCGAACCTGCTGATGATGGGAATCCTCCCGCTCCAGTTCCGAGACGGCGAGACGCCCGACACGCTCGGGCTGACTGGGCGCGAGGAGTTCTCCGTGCACGGCGTCGAAAACGGCGAGGCGCGCGAGGTGACCGTGCGGGCAGACGACAAGGAGTTCGCGGCGCGGTTGCGGCTCGACACTCCCAGGGAGCGGGAGTATTTGCGCCACGGTGGGATCCTCCCCTACGTGCTGCGTAGGCTGCTGCGCGATTAGCGCGCTCCGTCGCGCCGGCTGAAGCCCAGCAGCCCCGGAAGCTCGCGCATGTCGCCGAAGACGACGTCCGCGTAACGCAGGCGCTCCGCGGGCATGATCCCGCCCGCGTACGCGTAGACCTTCATGCCTGCTGCGTGGGCCGCCTCCACGCCGAATGGGCTGTCCTCGACGACTGCGCACGCCGTCGGCTCGGCCCCCATCTCCGCCGCCGCGTAGAGGAAGAGATCCGGCGCCGGTTTCCCGTGCTCGACGTCGGCGGCGCTGAAGATTCTGCCGGCGAAGCGCTCCCAGAGCCCGGTCAGTCTCAGGTTCTTCTCGATCTTCTCAAGCCGGCCGCTCGACGCGACGCAGGTCGGCGCCGAGATGTGCTCCAGCGCCTCGACGACGCCGTCCACGGGCTCGAGCTCCGCGTCGAAGGCCTCCCGGTAGAGGTGTTCGTGCTCCTCGTCCCACGCACCCGGCAGCTTTCGGCCCAGGTGGTCCTCGATCTCGCGGGTCATCGCCTCGTCGGTCTTGCCGACGAAGCGCTCGATCACTTCCTCCTCGGTGATCGGCCAGCCCAGCTGCGCCAGGACCCGGACGTCGAGGCGCACCGCGATCCGCTCGCTGTCGACGAGCACGCCGTCGCAGTCGAAGATGACGAGCTCGAAACTCAGAAGCGCAAGAGGGCGCCGATACCGCCGACCGGCTCGAGATCCCGGCGATGCCGGAGCGCCAGCACCTGACCGCCGTGGGCCAGCACCTGGTGGACGGCCAGGTCGAGCCCCTCGTCGCGCTGCTCCATCTCCGTTCCGTCCAGCGGGCAGCGGCCGCCTTCGAGGCTCACTCGGCCGCAGGCCGGGCAGGCCCACGCCGAGTGCTCGATGCCCTCCTGGAAGAGCAGGCACTCGATTCGGGCGTCCGAAGCGGCCTCGAGCGTCTCCTCCCAGCCTGACGCCGCACGCGCGTTGCGTCCGATCTCCTCCTTCCAGCGCTCGACGCTCTGGGACTCCTGGTTCTCGCGCCACTCCTCGAGCACGGGCATGGCCGCGTTGAGCAGCTCGACCGGGGAGGCCTGGGCCTTGGCCGTCGTCCAGCCGATGATCGCGTTCCGGGCATCACCCGCCAGCAGCTCCGCAAGCTCGCGCTTCATCTCCTCCGGGCAGACCACGACGACGCGCGGGTAGCGGAGCCGCCTCAGCTCCCTTTCGAGCTCCTCCCCGACGGCCTTCAGATGGTCCTTGGCAAGCTCATCCGTCCGCCTCTGGATGCGCGCCTGCGACCAGCCGCCCTGGTCGTGGCGGCGTGGCTGCTCCTCGAACAGGTCGGCGATCTCGTCCAACCGCCCTGCGCGCAGGCGGTACAGACGGCCCTGCTCGCGCGAAACCACGGCGACGACCGCGCCCTCTCCCCGGCCGACGAGAGGCACGAGCGGGGCCAGGTAGAGATCGCGTCCGACCTTGAGCTGGTCGGGCACCGATTCGCTCAGCGGCAACGCCTGCCAGACGTTGTCGAGACCCGCGCAGAACACCGCGAGCCCGCGTGCGCCGTCCCGCTCGAATTCGTCGTCGAAAAAGGCTCGGATCCGCCCGAAGTCCGACTTCAGTCCGAGGCGGACCTCGTGCGTTTGATGCGTGCCGTTGTTCTTCTTCTCACCCTGGTCGAGGAGCGAGTGAACTCTGGTCTGAGCATCCCCGGGCGTCGGCGAGACGCTGGGATCGAGATCGACGTACAGGCTGATGGCGCAGCCTTTCTCGGCTCGGAAACCAGCGAGTTGCCGGAGTGCATCCCACGTCACACTGCTGGCCACTGACGGCGATTCTATGTCCGTGAGGGCGTATTCGGTTGGTCACGGCACGAGAAGTGTCGAGGAGCTCCTGGAGATGCTTCGGAAGGCGAAGGTTCAAACGGTCGTCGACGTACGGCGCTACCCAAGCTCGCGACGGAACCCGCAGTTCAACCAGGCCGCGCTTGCGAGCAGTCTCGTCGAGGCGGGCATCGCGTACCTCCATGCGGAAGCGCTCGGCGGGCGCCGCAGCGGCGAGCCGGGCGAGGAGCGCTTCGGCTGCATACGCACGTCCGCCTTCCGGAGTTACGCGGCGAGGATGGGCAAGCCCGAGTGGCAACAGGCGCTCGCCGCGGCGCTGGAGGAGCCAGCTCCCTGCTTCCTTTGCGCCGAGACCGTGTGGTGGCGTTGCCACCGTCGGCTGATCGCCGAGCTGCTTGTCGCGCGGGGCCACGAAGTGGTGCATCTACTCCCCGACGGCGCCCACCGCCATACACTCTCCGAGGACGCTGAGGCTCGTGACGGACGCCTCTTTCTGTGCGGCGAGCTCGTCGCCTAAGCGGTTAGGGAAGCCTCCAGAAAGGGAAGTTTCAACCCGTCCGCTTCGTTGAATACTGTTGACAGGTCCTAAGATCTGGACCTGGTTCCTATGGAGGACGCAAAGAACGTGAATGTTCGCGAGTTGATCATCATCGGTGGCGGTCCGGCCGGATACACGGCCGCGCTCTACGCTGCCCGCGCGAATCTCGATCCGCTTGTGATCGAGGGCTTCCAGTGGGGCGGCCAGCTGATGATCACCAGCGATGTCGAGAACTATCCGGGGTACCCCGAGGGCGTGCTGGGGCCGGAGATGATGAAGGACTTCCGCCGGCAGGCGGAGCGCTTCGGCGCCGAGTTCATCTCGGACGACGTCACGCGCGTCGACCTCTCGGAGCGGCCGTTCAGGGTCTACATCGGCGACGAGGAGTACCTCTCGCATGCCGTGATCGTCGCCACGGGCGCCAACGCCCGCCAGCTCGGGCTCGAGTCCGAACGTGTCCTCCAGGGGCGAGGCGTCTCCTACTGCGCAGTCTGTGACGCGGCCTTCTTCAGGGAGAAGGAGATCGTGGTCGTCGGCGGCGGCGACTCCGCGATGGAGGAAGCGACGTTCCTGACGAAGTTCGCCGACAAGGTGACGGTCGTCCACCGGCGAGACGAGTTCCGGGCGTCGCAGATCATGCTCGACCGGGCCCGCGCCAACGACAAGATCGAGTGGGTCACGAACGCCGTGGTCGACGAGGTCGTCGGAGACACGGGCGTCACCGGCGTCAAGATTCGCGACGTCAATACGGGCGAGGTCAGCGTGATCCCCGCCCAGGGGTTCTTCGTCGCAATCGGCCACGATCCGAACACAGGGCTGTTCGAGGGCCAGCTCGACATGGACGAGCACGGCTACCTCGTCACGCACGACGGCACGGCAACGAACGTCGAGGGCGTCTTCGCGGCGGGTGACGTCGTCGACCACACCTACCGGCAGGCGATCACCGCCGCCGGGATGGGCAGCATGGCCGCGCTCGACGCCGAGCGCTGGCTGACGGCGCAGGAAGGCCATCCGTACGACGCGGCAACTGCGCCGCGGGCCGAGTCCGAGGCCGTGCCGGTGCCTGTAAAGCAGCCGGCCTAGACCTAAAACAGGTCGAAGTCGCCGGCGAGGACGCGGTCGAAGCGGCCCGTGCGGTAGCCCCTGACCGCGTCGCGCACGAGCGGCGTCGGCTCGGCCCGGTAGCGGCGGACGACGTTGGTCGCGGCCGCAGCCCGAAGCTCCGACTGTCGCGAAGCGACCTGAACGATCGCGTGCACGCGCTCCGCACGACCGCCCTCGCGATCCTGAGGAATCTCGAGGACGTGGAGCCCCGCCTCCGGTGCGAGAATCGTACCGGCGCCGAGGCCGCCGACTGCGTAGAGATGCTCCTCCGGATCGAGTCGCTCGAAGCGCATGCCGCGCCGTCTCGCCCACGCGGCATACATCGAGGCCAGGTCGTCGACCCAACGCGCAGCGGCCACGACGTCGTCACTCGCGGCCTGGTGCAGCCTGAGAAAGACATCCGCTGACCGCTGATCGGCGAGCCCCGTAATCGCCGCCTGCAGCACGTAAAGACGGAGCGAGAGGAGCTCGGAGAGCTCGCCGGCGCCGTTCCGCGAGCGCCCAACGTGTCGCGCGAGCCGCTCTCCGAGCTTCGCCGCCGTGGCGTAGGCGGCATCGAGCCGATCCAGGTACTCGGCCTCCGCCAGAACGTCGTGCCGAGCCTCGTCCTCCCAGAAGCCGGGAACCTGCATCGCCGCCAGGGCCGCGTCCTTGCGCGGACGCAGCTCAGCCTCGACCGTGCTCCTGATTCGCGCCAGCTCGTCGAGGAGAAAACGTGCGGCGCGATCGTCTCGGCGCCCGCTGAGCGCAAGGGAACGGAGGTCGAGGCTCTCGGCGCTCTCGAGATCCGTCTCGCGCTCGGCAGCCTCCGGTGTGTCGGGATCCACGAACGTGACTTCGAGCTCCTGCGGACCGGCACTGACGAGGAGGAACTGATCGCCCTCGGGAACGGCCTGCTCGACGATGGGGCGGGCGAGCTGCACGAGGAGATAGCGATCGACTGCGCGCTTCAGCGGCCTCGCTCCGAGATCGGGGCTGAAGCCCTTCGCGATCAGGAACTCGATTGCCGATTCGTCCAGCTCCACGGCCCAGGGCCTGGTTCGGAGCCCTCTTCTCGACAGCGCGTCTGCAAGCTCCTTCTCGAGCAGGGCGCGCATCTCCGCTCGCTCGAACGGGCGGAAGATCACGACCTGGTCGATCCGATTCAGGAACTCGGGCCTGAAGGTTCGCCTGAGCTCTTCGTCGATTAGCTCGCTGCGAAAGCGGCCGTGCTCGGCCTTGAAGCCGACGCCCGGACGGTGCGCGAGCGCGGAGCCGACGTTCGAGGTGAGGATGATGATGGAGCGGCGAAAGTCCGCGGTGCGGCCCTGCTGGTCGGTGAGACGCCCGTCATCGAAGAGTTGGAGGAAGAGATCCCAGATCGGCGCGGCCGCCTTCTCGAACTCGTCGAGAAGCACGACGGCGAACGGATCCTTCCGAACCGACGAGAGAAGAATCGACCCACGCTGCTCGACGCTCGGATCCTGGAGCAGGCGGTCGAGAGAGTCAGGCGTCTGGTACTCGCTCATGTCAAGTCGCACGAGCCGTCGCTGGGAGCCGAAGAGGAATTCGGCCAGCGCCTTCGCGATCTCGGTCTTGCCCGTCCCTGTCGGGCCGATGAAGAGAAAGACGCCGAGCGGACGGGTCGGGTCGTTCAGGCCGGCCTTGATCATCGCGATGCGCTCGACAATGCAGTCGACCGCTTCAGGCTGGGCGAGCACGCGGGCCTCGAAGAACTCGCGAACCTCGTCGAGCCCGAGGGGCGCCTTCGGATCGAGCATGGCGAGGGGAAGACCGGACGAAGAAGCGAGCGCCGCCAGCACGTCTGACGTCTCGAACTCGCGCCTCCCCTCTTCCTCGACCTCTGCGAGGGTCGCGTCGACGAGCCGAAGGAGATTCCCCGGCGGTGCGAGCCGGGGCAGGAACTGCTGGGCGAGCTCGAACGCCTCGGACAGCGTCTCGGCCGAGGCGGTGACGCCTTCGCGGGCGAGCATGTCCCTGGCCGCGGCGACGGTGGCTTCCTCGTCCAGGGGGCGGATTCGGACGATGTCGAACGCACCCGCGACCCGTGGCCTTTCCGCTACGAGCCGCTCGTAGGCCGTAGGCTCGAGCTCCCCGACGACGGTGACCTCGCCGCGTTCGATGTAGGGGAGCAGCGCGTCGAGCATGCCCATCGGGCTGCGGGAGTGCTGTCCCGCGTACAGCACCTCCTCGAACCCCGGAAGGAGCCAGACGACCGGATGGCCGCCGAGCCTCGCGGCGAGCTGCTTGATCCGCCCCTCGAGCTCCCCGATGTACACCGCTCCGGCGTTGATCTCGGCGGCCGTCGATTCGAACACGATCTCCATCGGCAGGCGCTCGAGCGCTGCACGGATGAGTCGGCTCTTGCCTACGCCGTGCTCGCCGACCAGCAGCAGCGAACGTCGCGGCGTCTGCTCGAGCGCGTCCTGGATGATCACGACCAGCTCTCCCCGCCGTCCGACGAGGAAGGCAGGCGGCTCGTCGTACGGACGCTCGAGGACGCGTCCGATCTGTCTCAGGAACTCGACGTCGACCGCGGTTCGCCGCCACTCCTCGAAGACCGTGCGGAAATCGTCGCCGAGGTAGGTCTCGTAGCGATTGGTGAACTGCTCGATCATCTCCACGTGCCCGGGCGGCACGTTTTGCCGGAATGTGTCGACGTCGAGCGCCTCGCCCCTCGCCCGGCGCTGCTGAACGAAGCGGGCGAGCGCATCCCAGTCGGTCTCGTCGCTCAGCTTCGCGAGACAGGGACCGATCACCGGCTGCGTCGCCTTCTCCAGGAGGGCGCGGTAAATGAACGGCTCGACAAGGAACGGGGCATTCGGCAGCGACTTGATCGCGTCGCTCGGCCACTTCTCGGGAACGTCGTCGCGCTTGGCGATCGCGGAGAGGCCTAGGGCCGCGATGCTCGAGGTGGGCGACTGGGCAAGCTGTGCAACCTCCTTGAACGGGACATCCGGCTTGCTCAACCGCTCAGCGTGTTGCCGGAACGAGCGGTTTCCGTCGAGCCGCTCGATGCTGATCTCGTCCCACTCGAACTTGAGCGCGGCCTGGCGGGCCTCTTCGAGGACCTGCTCGAGCGGCGCGCCCTCGCCGCTCGGTCTGCGAAGGACCGAGACGATCCACCGCACGAGCCAGGTCGCGCCGACGACCAGGACCGCCAGGCCCAGGATGTTGAGGAACGTGTCCATCAGGGCTTTGAGTCTGCCGCGATCCGGGACGAAGGACAAAGGTCGTTCAGGACGCATTTCTCGCACCGCGGGTCGCGCGCGATGCAGACGCGGCGACCGTGCCAGATCAGCAAGTGCGGAAAGATTCCCCAGTACGCGCGCGGGACGAGCCTTTGCAGATCGCGCTCGATCTTGACCGGGTCCTCCTGGCGGCTCAGTCCGAGCCGCTGCGACAGCCGCCGCACGTGCGTGTCGACCACGATCCCCTGCGGCTCGCCGAGCTCGGAGGCGACCACGTTGGCCGTCTTACGGGCGACTCCCGGCAGGCGGAGGAGATCGTCCATCTGCCGCGGCACTTGACCGCCGTAGTCCTCCAGGAGCATCGCCATCGTCCCGCGCAGAGCCTTCGCCTTCTGCCGGTAGAAGCCGGTCGCGAAGATGTCTCGCTCCAGCTCCTCGACGGGGACGGCGAGGTAGTCCTCGGGCGTCCTGTACTTCGCGAAGAGCCGCTCGGTGACGCGGTTGACGTTCACATCCGTTGTCTGAGCGGAGAGCATCACGCTCACGAGGAGCTCGAGGTCGGAGCGGAACCGGAGCGCGATCGCGGCATCGGCATGCTCGCGCAGGAGGCGCTCGATGATCGGAAGGATCCGTGCGCGCTTCGGCCCGACGCGCTTCCGCGCCTCGCCGACGTAGCTACGTGGCAACAGCGGCTGCGGGCGGACTCGCCGGCGCCGGGAGCGGCAGCCGCGGGCCCGCGCACACGACGTCCAGCGCCGGACAGCCGGCACACGCCTGTTCGCTTGGCGTCGGCCGAAAGTCCCCAGCACGGACGCGCGCGATCGCCTCGGAGAGCTCGGCCTCGAGCGCGGGCAGCTCGCTGCGTCGGAAGGTCGTCGAGACGACGGCGTCGGGTCGCTCCAGGAACTGGTAGACGACCTCGACCTCCTCCGCGCCGGCGCGGAAGCAGGCGAGCACGTAGACGAGGCGCTGGGCACGGTACTCGTGCTCGACGATCTCCTCAGGGGACACGTCCTCGAGCGTGTTGGTCTTGTAGTCGAGCACGAGGGCGCGGCCGTTCTCCCGGTGGAGGACGTCAAGCCTTCCGTGGAGGAGCACGCCCTCGTGCTCGAAGGCGAAAGAGCGCTCGACGGTCGTCCCCGGAAGCGCCGCGATCCGCTGTGCGATCTCGGACTCGCAGTAGGTGCGCAGGAACCCCTCGATGCGCGCGAGCTCTTCCTCGCTGACGGCGGGATACCAGCCGCGCACCTGCTCGACGTCCGGCGCCACCGGCGCCGCGAGATCGATCTGCTCCAGCAGGCGGTGCACGGCATCCCCGACCTCGGTCGCCGCCAGCCCGCTCTGGCCGGGAACTCGGCCGCTCGAATCGGCCGGCCGTAGCCCGACTACGCGTTCCGCGTAGTAGCGATAGGAACAACGCTCGAAGAGCGAGAGCGACGTGTAGGAGAGCGACCTCAGCGTGTGCAGTGGCGGCGCCGGCACAGGGGCGAGCTCGGGGAGCTTCGGCGCGGGCGGCGGCAGCGTCCCCCCGCCGTTGGCGGCGAAGAGCTCGAGCTGTGCGTCCTGCGGCGCTTCGGGACCCTCGACGGCCTCGGCCTCGGGCTCCTCGGTCTGGAACCGGTCCACGCGGATGAGCAGGTGCGCGTCGTCGCGCTCGAGCTCGATCGGGCCCTTGCCCGCTCTCGCGATCTGCTCGTCCGCATCAAGCCGCTCGAGCACCCAGCCGAGCGGCGTCGCCGCATCCGCCTTGCTCTCCGGGTCGATGGCGCCGGAGACGATCAGCCGATCGATCGCCCGCGTCATCGCGACGTAGTAGAGACGGAGGCGCTCGGCACGGTCCTCGGCCTCCCGGGCCTCGCGCACCTGCTCGTAGTCGAACGCGCCGCGCCGACGGCTGGTGACCGGATCGGCCACGCGGAAGCCGAACCGCCCGTCCGAAAGTGCCAGCAGCTCGTCGGCCGCGGCAGTCGGTCGGTCCCGCCCTGCATCGGCGACGATCACGACCTTGAACTCGAGCCCCTTGGCCGCATGAATGGTCAGGAGCCGGACGGCGTCCGCTCCCTCCTCCTCTGCGACCGCCTCGAGCTGCTTGGCACCGACCGCCTCCTGGTCACGCATGAACCGAAGGAAGCCTTCGATGTCGCGCCCGCGCAGCTCCTCGTATGCGCGCGCGAGCCGTGCCAGCTTGCGGATGTTCGCGTAGCGCCGGCGCCCGTCCCACTGGGCGAGCACGGCGAGGTCGTAGTCGTGCTCGACCAGGATCTGCTCGCACAGGCGCTCGAGCGACACGCGGGTCGCGGCCTCCACGAGCCGCGCGTACCGCTGCTTGAACGCGAGTAGGAGCCTCTCGTCCTGCTCACCCACGCCCTCGGGAAGGGAGCGCTCGAGGCCGGCGTAGAGCGGCCGCCGCCCCGCCGAGCGCCGTAGAAGCGCAAGGGCGTCGTTGGAAACGCCGACGAACGGCGAGGCGAGCACGCTGAGGAGGGCCTGGTCGTCGTAGCGGTTCTGGAGCAGACGGAGGTACGCCAGCACGTCGACGACCTGCTGTTGCCCGAAGTAGCCGCGTCCGGTCGCGCGGTACGTCGGGATGTCCTGGCGCCGCAGCTCCTGCTCGTACCACTCGGCATCCGTGCCGGCCGCGAACAGCAGGACGATGTCGCCGGCCGTCGCAGCGCCGCCCGCGATCAGCTCGCGCACACGGCGTGCGATGCTGCGTGCCTCGGCTCGGCGCCAGTGCGTGCCGGTGCCGGAGTAGCTGGACTTGTCGGTCACGAGCAGCTCCACCGGGTGCCCGAAGACCGGATCCGGGAACTCGCCGGAGGCCGTCAGCGGCTGGAAGTCGTCGCCGAAGTCGCCGCGGAAGAGGTGGTTGACTGCGGCGAGCACCTCGGGACGCGAGCGGTAGTTGCGGACAAGTGCTCGGCCGCCGCCTTCTGCCTCCCGGCGCTCCCGGAACACCTGGACATCCGCGTGCCTGAAGCCGTAGATCGACTGGAACTCGTCCCCGACGAAGAACAGATCGCGCTCGCCCGGCGCGTCGGCCAGCAGGTCGATCAGCTCCGACTGCAGGAGATTCGTGTCCTGGAACTCGTCGACCATGATCGCCCGCAGTCGGAGCGCCTCGCGGTCGCGGATCTCCGGATGCTCACGGAGCAGCTTCCGGGCGACGAGCTGCAGGTCCTCGAAGTCGAGCGCCGATTCCCGGCGCTTCGCCGCGGCGTAGGACTCGGCGAAGGCGTCGAGCAGCTGCTGGACGAGGTCGCGGTCTCGCATCGCGAGCTCGTCGAGCGCCGCCTGCTGGACGGCGAGCCGCGCCTCCTCGACGCTCGCCATCCGCTCGCCCTTGGCTCGGTGCGCACCGAGGTCGAGCAGGTCGTCGGGCCGCGCGTCGCCTGCAACCACCTCAAGGAGCGCCCCGGCGCTGGCCCGCTGGAGCTCCGTTGCGGACACGTCGTCGACGACGCAGCGCGCCGCGACGCGCAACTCCTCGAGCCGCTCGCCGAGCGCCGGGTCCTCTCCGAGCTCGAGGGTGAGATCGCGTCCGGCCGAGCGAAGCGTCTCGTAGATCCCGGTGATCATCCTGCGCAGCCCGCGCGCCCCGTACGTCGTGAGGAGCCGCACGCGGTCGAGATCGCCGTCAGCGCAGAAGGCGTCGAGCGCCTCGTCGAACGCCTCACCCGAAAGGACAGCGGCCTGCGATTCGTCCAGCTCACGGAAGCGCGGGTCCAGTCCGGCCTGGAACGGATATGTCTTCAAGAGCCGGTTGCAGAAGCCGTGGATCGTCGAGATCCAGGCGCCGTCCAGCTCGCGTGCGAGATCGAGGCGGCCACGTGCGCGGAGCTCCTCCCGAATTCGCGTTCGCAGCTCACCGGCCGCCCGCTTCGTGTAGGTGATGACGAGGATCGAGTCGACGTCCACGCCGTGATCGCAGACCGCGCGCACGAAGCGCTCGACGAGCACGGCCGTCTTGCCGGTGCCGGCTCCCGCCGAGACGAACACACGGCCCTTCGCCTCGATCGCCTCCCGCTGCTCAGGATTTGGTTCCCAGGTCACCGCCGAACCTCCGTCATCCCAGCGCCCCGACCGGTCATTTCAGACGGCCGCACGGGCAAAGCCCGCACGGCCTGAGGGAGACATCGCAAGCGACGTCTCACGCTCGCTCCACGCGGCAGATGGGCCAGAGGTCGCACCAGGTCGGGCACTCGCCGCCCTTGGGGTTGTGCCGGACGTTTCCGGCGCGGATGTGCCCGGCGAGCTCTCGCGCGGTCTGCCGAGCCGTCTCGACCTGGGCCCAGAACTCGTCCTCGGCCAGGTAGTCGTTGCGGGAGCCCCCAACGACGTCCGCTTTGGCGTCGGCGCGGAGGAGGCCGCGCGGCCTGCGCCCGCCGGCCAGCGGCCGGTACAGGCCGCCCAGCGGCTCGATCCCGATGAGATCCCGGAGGACGAGCATGTAGAGCGGGATCTGGAGCCGAAGCTCCTTCTCCATCTCGCGCGCGGACGGCGCATGCTTGCCGGCCTTGTAGTCCTGGACGATGCCGCGCGCGCTCAGCGGCTCGAGGTCGATTCGGTCGATCTTCCCCGAGAGGACGAGGTCCTCGCCGAGGTCGAGGCCGCGCTGAAGCTCCGGCGCGGAGCGCTCGTTCCCGAACGAGACCTCGAATTGGCGC
>Ga0081455_10006616_pt1 | contig 12401 bp, 11 predicted proteins | sample TabmetS3T2R1_FD_70207 | JGI IMG/M metagenome (GOLD analysis project Ga0081455, IMG submission 70207) | Tabebuia heterophylla rhizosphere microbial communities from the University of Puerto Rico - S3T2R1 | ecosystem: Host-associated > Plants > Roots > Rhizosphere ... | reverse complement strand
TGAAGGGCTATGACGATGGTGATCGCTCGATCCCCGACTACGTGATCGAGAAGGCGCGCCGCGTGTTCGATCGCCACATCGCCTCGATCAAGATGTACTACAAGGCGGGCGGCCGTATCGCGATGGGCACCGACGCCGGCACGCCGCACAACCGGCATGGCGAGAACGCGCGCGAGCTCGAGTTCATGTGCGATATCGGCATCTCCTCGCGCGATTCGCTGTTCTTTGCGACGGCGAGCGCCGCCGACCTGATGCGTCTTGCCGACCAGGGCCGCGTCAAGGAGGGCAACTCGGCCGACTTCGTGTTGTGCGATGGCGACCCGCTAGTCGACATCAAGCGCGCGGCCCGCAAGGAGAACCACCGCCTGGTGGTGAAGCGGGGACAAGTCGCAAAGGATAATCGCACTTCCTTCGTCGCGTCGGCCGTTCGCGCGGCGGCGGACTGACGAGCGGAGCGCCGACGGCGGCTTGGGGAGCCCTTGGAATACGTCCTGCTGATCCTACTGGGGCTCGCCTGGGCTTTTGGTACGCCTGTTGTGGCACTCATTGCCCTGGCCCGCACGTCCGGTCTGCGCGACCAGAATGCGCGACTGGCGGCGGAAGTTGCCGCCTTGCGGCGGCAGATCGGGGAACCACCGCCATCTCAACCTGAAGAGCAGCCGGCAGCGCCGCCGCCGGAAGCGATCGCCCCGCCGTCGGAAACGGCGGCACCCTTGCCGCCGCCGTTCGAACCCGAGCAGATACCCGAACAGGGAGAGGCGGAGAGCACGCCACCGGCTCCGCCGACGCCGGCTTCGGAGGAACCTGTTCCAGCGGCGGCCAAAGTCGGCTGGGAACAGCGGCTGGGGGCACGCGCCTTCATCTGGGTTGGCGCCATCACCCTGGCACTCGCGGCTGTCTTCCTCGTCCGCTACTCGATCGACGAGGGCTACCTCTCGCCTGAAGTTCGGGTGATCCTGGCGGCGCTGTTCGGCTTCGGCCTGATCGCGGGAGCGGAGAAGGTGCGGCCGCGCGACGATCGTGTGGCGCAGGCCATGGCCGCCGCCGGCGTTGCCGCGCTCTACGGCGCGCTGTTCGCGGCCGTCGCGTTGTACGGCATGATTTCCAAGGCGGGGGCAGGCGGCGGCGCGGCGGCACTCACAGCATTTGCGATCGGCCTCTCGTTGCGCCACGGCATTTTCGTCGCGGCGCTGGCGTTCGTGGGCGGGTTTGTGTGTCCCGCCATCATCGGCAGCGAAGCACCGAACGTGCCGGTGCTGTTCGGCTACCTGCTGGCGATCGCCGCGGGCACGTTGGGCGTCATCCGTTATCGAGGCTGGTGGTTGCTGGGTTGGGGCGTGCTGGCAGGCGCGGCGCTCTGGACCGTGATCTGGATGACGGCGACGACCGACGGCCTGCCGTGGGTTGGTACTTTCCTCGTGGCCGTTGCCGGACTGTTCGTGTGGACGAGCTGGAAGCGACTGGGAGAAAGCGAGAATCCGCCCGTCGATGTCGTGGTGCTGATGTGGACGGCGCTGGCCGGCACCGGCGCTCTTCTCGTCGCCATCATCATCCGCGACGGCGGCGAGCAGAACGCAGGCTGGCTCGCACTCGCGGCGCACGGCATCGGCGCTTATGCCCTCGGCCGCTGGGCGCCGCGCTTCCAATATCACGCAGCACTCGCACCGGCGCTATCGCTCGTGGCGCTGGTTCTGTGGTGGGCGACCACGACGACGGCGGGCATCGGCTGGGATGCCGATCGCTTCGCCACGCGGGCGATCCTGTTCGGCGGACTCTATGCGGCGGGAGCCTTCGCCTTGATGTGGAATGCCGCCAGGCCCGGATTTTGGGCGGCGCTGTCGGTGGCGGCGGCTCTCGCGCATTTCCTGTTCTGCTGGTTTGTCCTGCGTGAGCTCAGAACCGCGACGCCATGGGGCCTGATCAGCATCGGTCTCGCGGCTCCGTTCCTGGTCGGCGCGGAGCGGCTGGCGCATTGGCGAGAGCGGATGGCAGGCGCCACGGAGGCGTTGGGCTTCCTTGCTGCCGGCGTCTCCTTCTTCATCGCCGCCGCCATCGCGCTGGAGCTGCGCCACGAATGGATCACGGTGGCCTATGCCATCGAATTCGCTGCGGTCGCGGCCATTGCTGCAACGCTTGATCTGGTCGCCATGCGGCGGATCTGCTGGGCCTTGCTCGCAGTTGTGGTCGTGCGCTTCGTCTTGAATCCCTGGGTGCTCGACTATCCGCTGGGGGTGACACCGATCCTCAACTGGATCCTGTGGGGCTATGGTATCTCGATCGCGGCGTTCTGCGTCGGATTGCGCTATCTCCGGCAGGTGCGCGACGAGCCGCTGGTGCGCGCCACAGAAGCAGCGATTGCACTTCTCGCCTTTATGCTGATGACGCTCGAGGTTCGAAGCGTCTTCCAGCACAACGCAATGGATGCGTTCGACTCATCCTTCATGGAGCGCGCCTTCTACGTGCTGGTGTGGGGTGCCTTCGCGCTCGCTGCTTTGTGGATGGCCCGCTGGCGCCGCGACCTCGTTACCCTTTGGGCTTGGCGCATTAGCGGACTCCTGGCCGTCGGCATGGCGCTGATCGTGCAAGTCGTGATCGCCAATCCGATCTTTGAATCGGCTAGTGTGGGCGAGCTTCCTCTCCTGAACGGCCTGTTGCTCGCCTATGCCGCCCCGGCGGCGATGGCCGCCGTAGCACGACGTTGGATGCCCGACGTCGAGCGCGACCAGAAGTTCGTGATGTTGGCCGCCGGGGCGACAGGCGTGCTCGCCTTCGTCTACCTGTCGCTCGAGGTCCGCCATTTCTTCGATCCCGGCTTCGATCGCCCAGGGCTGGAGGCAGAAGGGGTGGAGCTCTACGCTTATTCCTTCGTTTGGTTGCTGTTCGGCGTGGCGCTGCTGGCCTTCGGCTTCGTGCGCCGCTCGGCCGCATTCCGCCACACGGGCATGGCACTGGTCTGCATCGTGGTGATCAAGGTATTCCTGATCGATCTCGCCGGGCTGGACGGCCTCCTTAGGGTCATTTCCTTCCTCGGCCTCGGTGCCGCACTGCTCGGTCTGGGATTCGTGTATCGTCGGCTCGGTTTCGATCCAACGCCTGAGAAATAGACATGCGCTTTCCCGAGTTCGATCTCAGCCTCGATGCCCTGCGGGCCCTCCAACTCGAGCGATTGAAGGCGGCCCTGGCGCATGCCTATGCCCATCAGAAGCCGTATCGCGCGAAGTGCGAGGCCGCCGGCGTTCATCCGGACGATCTGCGTTCGCTCGACGATCTGCGGCGCTTTCCCTTCACCGAGAAGCGCGATCTGCGCGATGCCTATCCGTTCGGCATGTTCGCCCTGCCGCGCGAGAAATGCGTGCGCATCCACGCTTCGAGCGGCACGACGGGACGGCCGACGGTGGTGGGCTATTCGGCCAAGGACATCGACACTTGGAGCGAACTGATGGCGCGCTCGCTCTATGCCGGCGGCGCGCGGCCGGGCGACGTCCTGCATAACGCCTATGGCTACGGCCTCTTCACCGGCGGGCTCGGCTTCCATTACGGCGCCGAGCGGTTGGGTTGCACGGTGGTGCCGATGTCAGGCGGCTTCGGCGAGCGCCAGGTCCAGCTCATCACCGACTTCGGCGCGCATGGCGTGCTGATGACACCGTCCTACATGATGGCGATCGCCGACGAGTTCGATCGCGTCGGCATCGATCCGCGCAAGACCCAGCTCAGGTTCGGTTTCTTCGGCGCCGAACCTTGGACCGAGGGCATGCGGACCGAGATCGAGCAGCGCATGGGCATCAACGCGGTCGATGTCTATGGCTTGAGCGAGGTGATGGGGCCGGGCGTCTCCTGTGAGTTCGCCGACGCCAAGGGCGGACCCACGATCTGGGAGGACCATTTCCTGCCGGAGGCCGTCGATCCCGAAACCGGAATGCCCGTTCCGGATGGGCAACCGGGCGAACTCGTCTTTACCTCGCTCACCAAAGAGGCGATGCCGGTCATCCGTTATCGAACCCGCGACCTCACGCGCCTGTTGCCGGGCGAGGCCACGGTGATGCGGCGCATGGCCAAGATTACCGGTCGTAGCGACGACATGCTGATCGTGCGCGGCGTCAATCTCTTCCCGAGCCAGGTCGAGGAGCAGATCCTGCGCGATCCCGCGCTCACCGGGCACTACGTGATCGAGCTCACCCGCACCGGCGCGCTGGACGACCTCCTGGTGCGAGTCGAAAGCCGGATCAGCCTAGTCGGCGACGATAACGTCCGAAGCAGCACCGAGCTGGTGCGGCGCCTGAAGGGTATGTGCGGGCTGTCGGCGGTGATCGAGATCGTCGATCCCGGCGCCATCGAGCGATCGATGGGCAAGGCGCGGCGCGTGATCGACAGACGATCGAACGGGTGAGCGACTACAGTTGTCCGGTGGCCAGCCGGATCCTTGCACCGATCAGAGCGGGATCGATCGGCGTCTGACGCACCTGTTCGGGTAATTCCGCCGCGGTGATCAGCGTCGAACGGCCTTCAGCACGCGCGGTATGCGGGTTGTTCGAGGCGACGACGGCCAAAAACGTCAAAATCGAGGCAGCGAGGACGAGATAGTCCACCCAGTTCAAGGCCGCTCCTTTGGAACGGGCAGTAACTTTTGATCGGTTGCTTTCCACGGGTCGCCTCACGCGCACTGCCATCTGAATGGACTACGCGCGACTCTTCGCAGCCATCCCCGGATTTTTTTAAGGCTAGATGTAGGCGATACGAAGTGTGTTGGTGGCACCAGGCGTCCCAAAGGGCACGCCGGCCGTGATGACAAGCTTTTCGCCTGCCTGGGCGATCTTTTCCTTGCGGGCAATCCTTACAGCTCGCTGAACCATGTCGGAGAAGCTGTGCGCGTCCTCCGTTTGCACCGGGTGAACGCCCCACGCCAGGGTCAGACGGCGCGCCGTATTGAGGTTCGGGGTGAGACAAAGGATCTGCACGTCGGGTCGCTCGCGCGCGGCGCGCAACGCGGTCGAGCCGGTGTTGGTGAAAGTGACGATCGCCGCCGCCGTCAGCGTATGGGCGCATTGGCGCGCCGCCGCGCTGATGGCATCCGCGGTGGTCGCCTCCGGATCGCGACGACTGGCGTCCATCAGTCGACGGTAAAGGGGATCGGCTTCCACGCTCTTCAGGATGCGATCCATGATGGTCACGGCCTCGACCGGATAGTCGCCGGAGGCTGACTCCGCCGAAAGCATCACGGCATCGGTTCCGTCATAGACGGCGGTGGCGACGTCCGAGGCTTCGGCGCGCGTGGGAGTCGGCGAATGGACCATCGAATCGAGCATCTGCGTTGCCACGATCGCCGGCCTGCCGGCCGCGCGGCAGGCCGCGAGGATACGCTTCTGCAACGGTGGCACGGCCTCGGGCGGCAGCTCCACGCCAAGATCGCCACGCGCCACCATGATGCCGTCGCTCTGTTCGATGATCTCATCGAGATGCTCGATCGCCTGAGGCTTCTCGAGCTTGGCCATCACCGCAGCGCGACCCGCGACCAGCTTCTTCAGTTCGGCGATGTCGTCGGCGCGCTGCACGAAGGAGAGCGCCACCCAGTCGACGCCCAGCGACAGGCCGTAGTCGAGATCGCGCCGGTCCTTCGGCGTCATCGGCGAGAGCGGCAGCACGAGATTGGGCAGGTTCACGCCCTTGCGGTCGCTGATCGGGCCCGCGACTTCGACGGCCGCATCGATGGTCGTCTCGCTGTGGGCCTGAATGCGCAGCCGCACCTTGCCGTCGTCGATCAGCAGCAGGCCTTCGGGTTTAGCCGCCTTGAAGATCTCAGGATGGGGCAGGGGAATGCGCTTTGCAGTTCCGGGCTCGGGATCGAGATCGAAGCGCAGCTTCTGTCCCTTCTTCAGCTCCATCGGCCCGTTGGCGAAGGTGCCGAGTCGCAGCTTGGGCCCCTGCAGGTCCATCAGGATGGCGATTGGATACTTGTACTGCTTCTCGAGCGCACGCAGCAGCTCGACGCGATGCTTGTGATCGTCCGGCGAGCCGTGGCTGAAGTTCAGCCGGAAGACGTCGGCGCCTGCATCGAACAACGCGCGCAGTCGCTCGGCGCTGGACGTGGCCGGGCCCAGGGTGGCGACAATCTTGGTGAAACGCTCGCGCCTCATGCCGTCAGTCTAACGCCGGGGCGACGACACTTTGAAGTCGCCTGCCTGTTCGTAGACCTTCACGACGGCCGCGTCATCAAGCCGCCCCCAGCCGGCGCCCGCCGCGGCGAGGAACAGCTGATGCGCCGCTGCCGCCATGGGCAGCGGCAGGCGATGCTCGTGGCCAGTGCCCAGCACCAGTCCGAGATCCTTCACGAAGATCTCCACCGCCGAGAGCGGCGCGTAATCCTCGTCGAGCATGTGCGGCACGCGATTGCCGAACATCCACGAGTTGCCAGCACTGGCCGAAATCACCTCGTAGACGGCGCGCGTGTCGGCCCCGGCCTTGGCGGCGAGCGCCATGGCCTCGGCGGCGGTCGCAATATGCACGCCGGCGAGAAGTTGGTTCACGATCTTCACCAGCGAGCCGATGCCGGGCGCGTCGCCCAGGCGAAAGACCTTGGCCGAGGTGGCGGCGAGGATGCTCTCGGCCGCGGCGAACGCTTTGGGTGAGCCCGAAGCCATGAAGGTGAGCTCGCCCGATTCGGCGCGCGCGCGGCCGCCTGACATCGGTGCATCGAGAAGATCATGGCCGCCCTTGGCAAGCCGCTCGCCGAGACTGCGCGCGAAAGCCGCCGGCACGGTGGCGCACTGCATGACGAGGCCGCCCTTGCGCAGCGAAGAGGCGGCGCCGCCTTCGCCATAGAGCACCGTCTCGACCTGCTTGTCGTTCACGACGGCGATCACCACGACGTCCGCGGTCGCGGCTGCCGCGGCCGGTATGTCAGCGACCGAACCGCCTGCGGCCTTGAAAGCCTCGCGGGCAACGGCGCTGGGATCGACGCCGACGACCTTGTGGCCACCCTTCAGCAGGTTCTTCGCCATGCCGAGCCCCATCGAGCCCAGCCCGATGAAAGCGATGGCGGGCGTGTTCTTGTCGCTCATGATCAAACCTTGATGCCGTATTTGGCCGCCCAGCCTAACCCGGCGGCGGTCGTCGTCTTGGGCTTGTATTCCAGTCCGACATAACCCTGGTAGCCCAGACGGTCGAGCACATCGAGGAGATAAAGGTGGTTGGCCTCGCCGAGGTCGGGCTCGTTGCGGTCGGGATTGCCCGCGATCTGCACATGCGCGGTGAGCGGGAACAGTCGTTCGGTGCGCTTGGTGAGATCGCCTTCCGTCACCTGCAGGTGATAGAGGTCGAGCTGCAGCCTGAGATGCGGCGCGCCAACTTCGTCGACGATCTTCTTCACCTGGTCGGTGGTGTTGGTGAAATAGCCGGGAATATCGCGATGATTGATCGGCTCCAGCACGAGCGTGATGCCGCTGTTGGCCGTGCGGTCGCAGGCCTTCTTGAGGTTCGAGACGAAAGTGCGGTGCATGGCCGCCATGTCGGCGCCAGGCGCGATCATCCCTGACATGACGTGCAGCGTGCGGCACTCCAGGGCCTTGGCGTAGTCCAGCGCCGTCTCGAGGGCGGCAGCGAACTCGGCTTCGCGGCCGGGCAGCGCCGCCACGCCACGCTCGCCCTTGCTCGCGTCGCCGGGCGGCAGGTTGAACAGCGCCTGCATGAGCTTGTGCTTCTTGAGCTCGGCCGCGATCGCTGCGGCAGGCGCTTCGTAGGGGAAGAGGATCTCGACGGCCTTGAAGCCGTGTGCAGCGGCAGCGCCGAAGCGCTGCAGAAAGGGCACCTCCTGGTAAATCCAGGAGAGATTGGCGGCGAGCTTGGGCATTGCGTTGGTTCCGAGCGTTAGGTGTCATCCCGAGCGCAGCGGGGGATCTTTATCTTGATGATCCGAAAGGTCCCTCGCTGCGCTCGGGATGACACTGGACGTGTAGCGATGTCTGGACTCATGAGGGAAAGGCTTCCTCGATCTCGCGGACCTGGAAGTCGGAAAGTGTGCGTGTCTTGAGGCCTTGCAACAGCAAGTGAAGCTTGGCTGTTTCCTCCAGCTCCTCGATCGAGGCCGATGCGGCCGAGAGCGACGTGCCGGCGACGACCGGTCCATGGTTGGCCAGCAACACCGCGCGATGCCCCTTGGCATACTCGCGAATGGCGTCGGCGAGCTTGGGGTCACCCGGCTTGAAATAGGGTACCAGCGGCAGCTTGCCCACGCGCATCACGAAGTAGGGCGTGATTGGCGGCAGCGTCGTCTCATCATTGTGATGGCACGACGGATCGAGGCAGGAGATCGCAACTGCGTGCGTCGAATGAAGATGCACGATCGCGCCATCCTTCGGCCGCACGTCGTACACCGACCGGTGCAGCAGGGCTTCCTTGGTCGGCGGATCGCCAGCCACATGCTTGCCCGTGGCGTTGAGCTTGGAGAGCCGTGCTGGATCGAGCTCGCCCAGAGACGAGTTGGTAGGCGTCATCAGCCAACCATCGTCGATCCGGACGCTGATATTGCCGGACGTGCCGGGGCACAGGCCGCGCGCGGCAAGCTTCGCGCCCAGCGCACAGATCGCGTCGCGTGATGTCGCTTCCTTGCTCATAACCTGGCGAAGGCCTTGGTGAAGAAATCGGGGGCGCCAAAATTGCCTGATTTCAACGCGAGCAAGAGCGGCTTGTTGCCGACTGAGGCCGTCCACGGCACGCCGGGATCGATCTCGGGGCCGATCCGCAGTGCCGTGACATCAAGCGCTTTCACGACGGCGCCCGAGGTCTCGCCGCCCGCGACCACGAACCGGCGGACACCCGCATCGACGAGACCGCGCGCGAGAGCAGCCATCGTCTGTTCGATCGCAAGGCTGGATTTCTCGACACCGTATTTCGCCTGCAAGGCCTTCACGGCCTCGGGCTTGTCGCTGGCCGAGAGAAGGATGGGACCATTGCCGAGTTTTTGCTTTGCCCAGGCGACTGCCTTTTCACCGACCGGTTCGCCGCGACAGATCGCATCGGTATCGAGCGCCAGATGCGCACCCTTGAAACTGGCGATCTGGCCCAGCGTGGCGTCGGAGCAGGAGCCCGCGAGCACGGCGGCAGCACCATCGACCCGGGGCAGTGCATCGGCGCCGGATTTATGCGCCAGCAGTCCGCGGCGACGGTAGGCGGCGGGCAGGCCGAGCGCCACTCCAGAACCACCGGTGACCAGCAAATCATCACCGACCGCCTCGCCGATGATGCCGAGATCGTTGTCGGCCACGGCGTCGACGATGACGTGCCGGACGCCGTCGTTGGCGAGCTTGTCGAGCGCGGCGCGCAGGCTTGCCGAGCCCGCTTGCACCTGCTTGAGCGGCACCAGTCCGACCTTGTGCTTCGTCTGCCGCGCCAGCACGCGCACCAGGCTCGAGTCGGTCATCGGCGTCAGTGGATGGTGACGCATGTGCGTGTCCGACAGCAGCAGATCGCCGACGAACAAGTGGCCGAAGAAGATGGTGCGGCCGTTCTCGGGAAAGGCCGGGCAATAGATCGCCTGCCTTGCCTTCAACGCGTCGAGCAGCGCATCGCCGACCGGTCCGATGTTGCCTTGATCGGTCGAATCGAAGGTCGAGCAGTATTTGAAGAAGAAACGCACGCAGCCCGCATCTTGCAGGGCTTTCAGCGCCGCGAGCGACTGCGCGATCGCATCCTTGGCCGCGATCGACCGTGTCTTGAGCGCGACGACCACGGCGTCGACGTCACCGGGAACCACACCCTTCGCCGGCACGCCGATCGTCTGCAAGGTGCGCATGCCACCCTTGACCAGCATGCCAGCGATGTCGGTGGCGCCGGTGAAATCGTCCGCGATGACTCCGAGAATGGCCATGGTGGGACGTTAGGCGATCACGGTCGCAGGCATCCAGAACTTTCGACGGCGAGTGCGCCGACGCTCCTCATTCTCGCCGTCGTAGTGGTGCAACGGCGGCGCGGGATCGAAAGTGTCTCGGATGTCGAGGGCGTTCACATTCAATGTGGCGATCAGGCGGCCTTCATCCTCCATCACCGCGCCGACATAGGCGCCACACTTGGCGCACAGGAGATAGTCCGTGATGCCAAGGCCGAAGCGATAGCGCGAGATGTCCTTGGCAGCGCCACGGAACTCGACCGACGCGACGGGATCACCCATCGTGCGGGCGCCGTGGCGGCGGCAGAAGGAGCAGGCGCAACGTCCAACGCGCATCTCCTCTGGCCGCTTGGGCGATTCGAATCGGATCTGGATGGCGCCGCAATGGCAGGAGCCGGTGTACTGGGTCATGGAACAACCAGGGTGGCACGGAAATCGTTGACGTTGGTGCGGGTCGGGCCGGTGACAAGACTGTCGCCCAGCATCTCGAAGAAACTGTGGCCGTCATTGTCGTCCAGCATGGCTTTGGCGTCACGGCCCTTGGCGCGGGCGCGGGCCAGCGTGTCGGGCGCGAAGATCGCACCCGCGATGTCCTCGGCGCCATCGACACCGTCGGTGTCGGCGGCAAGCCCCCAAATTTGCTGTGCGCCGTCGGCGGCGATCGCCTCGCTCAGCAGGTATTCGACGTTGCGTCCGCCGCGTCCTTTGCCGCGGACTGTCACGGTCGTCTCGCCGCCCGACAGGATGACGATTGGCTTGTCCTGCGTCCTCGCGAGGTTGAGCGCCTGCCGGGCATGAGCCGTACCCAGGTCACGCGCCTCGCCTTCGAGATTGTCTCCCAGTATGACGACGTCACAGCCACGTCGGCGCGCCACCTCGGCCGCGGCTTCGAGCGAGCGCTTGGGCGTCGCCACCATGATCGTTTCAACCCTCGCCAATCTCGGGTCGCCGGGCTTGGGAGTCTCCTCGATGCGGCCAGCCATACCGGCTTCGAGGTGCGCGCGCACCGCGGCCGGCGGATCAATCTTGTACTTCTCCAGCACCGCAAGGGCATCGGCGAAGGTGGTGCGATCCGGCACGGTCGGACCAGAGCCGATCACGCCGGGGTCGTCGTTGGGCACATCGGAGATCAGCCAGCTCAGTACACGTGCTGGCTGGGCGGCGACGGCCAGGCGACCGCCCTTGATGGCGGAGAGATGCTTTCGCACCGTATTCATCTCGACGATATTGGCGCCCGATTTCAGCAGCGCTCGATTGACGTCCTGCTTGTCCTCCAGGGTGAGGCCGGGCGCAGGCAGGGCCAACAGCGCCGAGGCGCCACCAGAGATCAAACAGAGCACGAGATCGTCGACCGACAGCCCCTTCACCTTGTCGAGGATGCGGCCGGCAGCGGCACGGCCCTTCTCGTCTGGTACAGGGTGTGCGGCTTCGACGATCTCGATCTGCTTGCAGGCCTCGCCATAGCCGTAGCGCGTGACGACGAGACCTTCGATCGGGTGCCGCCAGCGATCCTCGACCGCACGGGCCATCGCAGCACTCGCCTTGCCGGCGCCGATCACGATCGTCCGGCCCTTCGGCGGCCGCAGCTTGTCGATATAGGGAGCGAGGCATGTGGCGGGACGGGCGGCGGCAAGCGCTGCGTCGAAGAGGTCGCGCAGGAGTGCGCGGGCGTCGGCATCTTTCATTTGCGCAATCTTCGCACTATAGGGGCGCGATGCAAACGCTGCTCGGGCCGGACGATCCGCCGCCCTTTTCCGTCTATAACGAACAAGGCAAGGCGCCGCTTCTCCTGCTCTGCGATCATGCAAGCAAAGCCGTTCCCAGGGCGCTAGGCGATCTCGGTCTTCCGGCCAGCGAGCTTTCCCGACATATCGGCTGGGACATCGGCGGGCTCGATGCTGCGCTCGAGCTCTCGTCCCATCTCGACGCACCGCTCGTCGCCTCCGGATATTCGCGCCTGGTGATCGACTGCAATCGGTGGCCGGGCGGTGAGGGCTCGACACCCGAGGTCAGCGACGGCACGGAAGTGCCGGCCAACAAAGGGCTCACCAAGGAGCAGGTCGACACGCGTGCGCACGCCTGCTTCTGGCCCTACCATCACGAAGTCGATCGCCAGCTCGATCGCATGACCCGGCAAGGCCGGCCAGTCTGCCTGCTGGTGGTGCACAGTTTCACGCCCGAAATGAACGGGTTCAAACGGCCCTGGCATGTCGGCGTGCTGTGGAACGACGATCCGCGCCTGCCCGAGCCGATGCTGATCGAGCTGCGGCGCGACACGACGCTCATCGTCGGCGACAACGAGCCCTATTCGGCGCGCGCCTCGTACGAGTACACGCTCAACGCCCATGCCCGGCCGCGGGCGCTGCCGCATTGCTCGCTGGAAGTGCGGCAGGACCTGATCGGCAAGGCGGAGCACGCGCGCGCCTGGGCGGAACGGCTGGCACCGGCGATCCGCGAGGCGGTGGCGAAGGCGCTGGCCTGAGGTTGTCATGGCTTGAACGCTTCGGCCACGTGCTTCAGCCTT
>Ga0081455_10006615_pt1 | contig 12403 bp, 3 predicted proteins | sample TabmetS3T2R1_FD_70207 | JGI IMG/M metagenome (GOLD analysis project Ga0081455, IMG submission 70207) | Tabebuia heterophylla rhizosphere microbial communities from the University of Puerto Rico - S3T2R1 | ecosystem: Host-associated > Plants > Roots > Rhizosphere ... | reverse complement strand
TCACGCCGGCTTTGAGCCGCGCTACAACTTCCAGCATATGAGGCACGCGGCTGGTAAGCGCATATGTTCCGAGTTGCGAGAGCGGCAGCCAGACATCGGTATCGAACGGCAACTGCGCGTCCTGCGGCATCACGCCGACGACGGTGTGACTTTCGCCGTTCAACCGGATCGCGCGGCCTACCAGGTTCGGGTCGGCGGCGAACCGGCGGCGCCACAAACCATAACTCACAATCGCCACGCGGTCACGTCCCGGCTGGTTCTCCTCCGGCAGAAAATTACGGCCGAGCGCCGGGCTGACGCCGAGCAAAGGAAATAGGTTCGGCGTGACGCACGTGCTCTGCAATTGTTCCGGCTCGCCCGCCTCGGTGAGCGCCGTCTTGCCCCAGTCTTTGATCGACCAGGCCGCCATATCCGTGAAGGCTCGGGCCTGCCGCCGCCAATCTTCGAAATCCGGCGCCGCCACTTCGACCCTGGGAAGTTCAGGATGCGTCTCTGCAATCGCCACCAATCGATCAGGCTCAGTGAACGGCAGTGGTCGCAGCAAGACGGCGTTGACGACGCTGAAGATCGCCGTGTTCGCGCCAATACCGAGCGCCAAAGTCAATACAGCGACCGCCGTGAAACCTGGATGCTTGAGCAACATCCGCACGCCAAAACGCAAATCTTGGAACATTTCGTCCTCCAGTCTTTGCGGCTGTAACACCAGCGCATCCCAGAACGCGCTCAAGCTCCGCCGCAGCAGTTCAAGTTTGTTCCGCCAATCGAGACGGTCCCATTCGGCCAACAGCCGTTCACGATAACTCAACTCCGCTTCCCATTCCTGCCGCCAGTCGGGGCGCAAGCGGCGCGGCACGATCAGGCCGATCAATGCGATCAGCCAAAGATACGGTCTCACGCGGCCTCTCTTTGCTTGGTTAAACACAACGTTTTTCAAATAAGAGCTATTCAGACGTATTTCTGAAATAACTCCTTGATGAACCGCCCTTGCCTATCGCTCTTTCATGTGGCGCCGCTCACTCATATCGCAGGGTTATCATTGGATCTACATTCGTGGCGCGACGCGCCGGAATATAACACGCCAAAAGAGTGGCGCTGATCAGCGCCAAAGAAACAGTTATCAGCGTCATAGGATCGCCGCTTCCAACGCCATAAAGCAGCCGCGAGAAACTCGAGAGCAGTCGGCCGGCGATCAATGCGGCGATGATCCCGATAACAATACCGGCGACGGCCAATCGCATGCCTTGAGCCAGGACCATTCGCAATACGTCGCCTCGCTCGGCTCCTAGCGCCATGCGGATTCCGATTTCCTGCGTACGCATCGCCGTCAGATAAGAAATGACGCCATAAATTCCGACAGAGGCGATCAACAGCGCCAGAAGAGCGAAGGCTCCGAGCAAGATCATCGTGAGTCGCTGTGAACTCATCGAATCCGAGACGATCTTCTCGATAGTCCGAATGTCATAGACAGGCTGGTCATTTTCGGCGCCGTAAACTTCTTTCTTAATCGCGGGCATTATTGCGGCGGAATCGAGCGGAGTGCGAACCATTACGGTCACCCCGCGACTCCAATACGGCATAAACCGATCTGGTAATTGGTAGAAAGGGAAGTATGCCTGAGATTGGCTGTACTGATCACGCCTGCCAAGTTCCAGATAATCCACATGACCCACCACTCCGATAATCCTCCATACGTCGCCGGTTTGCGGAGTTGTCATCGTATGACCGACGGCGTCTCCCCCCGGGAAAAAAGCGTCTGCCAGGGAGCTATCAATGACGACAACAAGCTCAGACTCTACTTTATCCTGAGGAGTGAAGAAGCGGCCGCGCAGCAACGGTATCCCCATTACGCGAAGATAGTCCGGCCCCGCCTGAGACATGAGCGTTCGCGGAGCCTCCGCTTCGGACGGCGGCCGCGCATCGTCAATCCAGAAAGGGCCATAGCCAAGTTGCCGGGTTAGCGGAACGCTGTTGGTGAGTTCCGCCGCGTCAACGCCGGGTATCCTTCCGATGCGATCAATCAATTGTCGGTAAGCGGCGCGCGCGCTCTGCGGCGTTTTTGTCGCCGAGGGGGAAATGCCGACCTTGAATGTAATGATATTTTGAGTGTGAAACCCGGGATTCACGCTCCACAATTTGTGAACCGTGCGGAACAGCAGGCTTGCCCCGGTTAATAGAACGAGCGTCAAAGCCATTTGAACAATGACGAGAAGGCTCTGGGCGCGATTACGACCTCTCAGGTTTCCACGGCCGCCCTGTCTGATCACGCTTTGCAGGTCGGTTCTCGAACCCTTGAAAGCAGGCAAAACGCCGAACAGAATTCCGACGAAGAGCGCGATTCCAAAAGTAAATAACAGAACCGGGATATTTACGCTGGCGTCTTTGATCCCTGGTATATCTAAAGGCAATGCGGCCAAAATTGGCCGCGATCCCCCCATAGCGATAACGAGCCCCAGGACTCCGCCCGCAAGCGACAGAATCACGCTCTCAGTCATCAATTGCCTCACGACGCGCGCCCGGCTCGCTCCCAACGCCAGACGAACTGCAAATTCTCCGTTACGCGCGGCGGATCGCGCCAGCGCCAGGTTCGCGACGTTGGCGCAGGTGATCAACAGAACCAGCCCCACGGCGCCGAGTAAAAGCAGAAGCGTCTTGTCCACGTCTCCCATGAGTTCTCCCACGAGTTCTTTCTTGAGTGGAATTACATCGACGCTCAATCCGCTGTTCGCATCGGGATAGAGTTGATTCAAGCCATCCTGGATTATGCGCATGTCGGCCTGGGCCTGATCTACGGTTAATCCCGGCTTCAGGCGTCCTATGCTGAGAATTCCGCCGTGCGTAGCGCGGTCATTCATAGTGAGCGGCTTGACCTGGCCCAAAGGAGTGAATACATCAGCGTCATATGCGAAACGGAAACCCGGGGGAAGAATTCCGACTACTGTATAGTCGACTCCGTCCATCGTGATGACCTTGCCGACAGCGTCAGGACCCCCGCCGAATCGATTTTTCCAAAGTCTGTCGCTGATAATAACTACCGGCGTTCCCCCGTACTGATCCTCCTGCGCGGAGAACTCCCGGCCGAGGGCGAGTTTGACGCCGAGGGTGGAAAAAAAATCCGAGAATACTTCCCGCCCCTCCACATGTTCAGCCATGCCCGGACTCGTCAGATCGCGTCCACGCCATTGAATACCGCTGATTCGGTCGAAGGAGCGATTGCTGCGCTTCCAATCCTGAAAGTTAGGACCTGAAACAAACACATGAAAATCTCGATGATTCTTCGACCACATCATGACCAGCCGCTCGGGATGATCGTAAGGAAGCGGCGACAATACGACGCGCTGGAAGATGCTGAAAATCAGCGTATTCGCCCCTATGCCGAGCGCCAGTGAGAGAACGGCGATCACTGTAAAGCTTTTATGTTTGATCAGCGTCCTGACGCCGTAACGCAAGTCTTGAAACATCTCGTCCTCCATTCTTTGCGGTTGCAGTATCAACGCGTCCCAGAATGCGCTCGCGCTGCGCCGCAGTAGTTCGACTTTGTTCCGCCAATCGAGACGATCCCATTCGGCCAAGAGCCGTTCGCGGTATCGCAGCTCCGCTTCCCATTCCTGCCGCCAGTCGGCGCGCAAGCGGCGCGGGACAATCATCCCTATGAATTGAATCAGCCACAAATGCGGTTTCATTCGCCAATCATTCGGTCGGAAATACAAAGGGTCAAAGGATCAAAGGGTCAAAGCCTGGATGGAAAGAACCCGAATGACTTCTTTGAACCTTTGTCCCTTTGCCCCGTTGCGTTGAATTTTCGATTTGTCTCCTACTCGCTGCGGAGCGCGATCAATGCATCGACCTTCGTCGCTCTGCGCGCCGGGATGTAGCTCGCGATGAAGGCGACGCCTATCAGCAACAACGCGATCTGCGCGAAGGTCGCGGGGTCGGTCGCGCTCAGTTCGAAAAGCAAATTCTTCATAATGCGCGTCAGGGCTAGCGCCGCCGCCACTCCCAGCGCCACGCCGATCAATGTCAAACGCATTCCACGCCAGACCACCATCCGCAATACATCACTCGCTTGCGCGCCCAGGGCCATCCGGACGCCGATTTCCTGCGTTCGCTGGCTGACGGCATAAGAGATAACGCCGTAAATGCCGACCATCGAGATGACGAGCGCAATGCCAGCGAAAACGCCGAACAGAAGCGTTTGGAAGCGCCGTCCCGCGACCGCTCGCGACTTCGATAAGCGTTCTTCCAAAGCGACGACAGGATTGACCGGCTCATTGGGTTCGATTGTTTGCGCCTGGCGCCGTATGGCGTTGGCCAGGCTCGCCATACCGGCCGGATTGTTTTGACCGGGCGCCACTCGGGCGGCCAGAACGTGGCCTCTATCCCAGTTCGGGTCTTGTGTATAAGGCAGATAAGTCTCTAAACGAGTTTCCTGGTCCAGCCTGAGATGGCGCGTGTCTCGCGCCACTCCCACGATGGTTCTGGGGATCCGCGATATCAACAACCGATGGCCGAGCGGGTTTTCATCTGGGAAAAAGCGCCGCGCAATCGTTTCATTGACGATCGCGACCTTCGGCGCCTCGGCCCCGTCCTGGGCGGAGAAAGGCCGTCCGGAGCGAATCTCTATACCCATCGTCTGAAGGTATTCAGGGCTGACGAGATTGATATCGACGACCGGCCCCTTTCCCTGCTCAAACGGCTGACGCCCTTCGATCTGAAGCTGGGCGATCATCAGTCCTCCTTCCAGCGGAATCTTACTCGCCAGGCCGGCGGACTCGATGCCCGGCAGAGTCCGGACGCGCGAAAGAACCTCACGGTAATAAGAGTCGCGCTGCGGCGACTCATGCGGATATCTAGCCTGGCCTGGAGTGAGCGTGAGCGTCAATACGCCCTCCGGATTGAAGCCTTTGGGAACTGCCAACAGACGCAGGAAACTCTTGATCATCAGCCCCGCGCCGACCAATAAAACCAGCGAGAGCGCAAGTTCAGTGATCATCAGGACAGGCATCGCTCGCCTGGCGCCTCGCTTCCCCGCCGCCGAGGACTGCGCCTTGAGCGTTTCATTGACATCGGTCTTCGACGCTTGCAGCGCGGGAATGAGGCCGGCGAGCAAACTCGCCGACAGCGCAACCAGGCAGGTAAACCAGAGTACGCGGCCATCCACACGGCTCTCTTCAATGCGCGCGATCCAGTCAGGGCTGAGCGCCACGATAAGCTTGACGCCCCATCCGGCCAGAAGCAGTCCGGCGAGACCGCCGATCGACGAGAGCAGCAAACTCTCGGTCAGTGACTGTCGAGCGAGCCTGAAGCGTCCCGCCCCGACAGCCGCGCGGATCGCCATCTCTTTTTGCCGCGCCGCCGACCGGGCCAGCGCCAGATTGGCCACGTTGGCGCAAGCGATGAGCAGGACGAACAGAACCGCGCCGAATAGCGCCAGCAGCGCCAGCCGCACATTGTCGGTCAGACTTTCAGCGAGGCCGGCGCCCCTGACCTGAACATCTCCCCAGAAGCTATAGTTATCAGGAAAGGATTGTCGTTGCCAGTTGAGTATGACAGATAAATCCGCCCTGGCTGCCTCCGGCGTCACGCCAGGCTTGAGACGCGCGATCACTTTCAACCTGACCTGGTTTCCCTGGCGGCTCAACTGTTGATTTACATCGAGAGCGAGCGGCAACCACAACTCCGCTTCGTCCAGGAACCGGAAACCATGTGGCATAACTCCGATGACTGTCCGGCTTCGGCCTTCCAGCGTAAGCGACCGGCCAATCAATTGCGGGTCCGCGCCGAAACGACGGCGCCATAGCTCGTCGCTCAGGATTACAGCCTGTGCGCCGCCTGGCGTGTCTTCCTCTGGCGTGAAGGATCGACCGATCGCGGGCGCGACGCCGAGCGTCGCAAACAGATCGGCGGAGGCGAAGCCGGCGTTCAGACGCTCAGGCTCGCCGCTCCCCGTCAGGTCAGCGGTATCAAAGCGGCTGGCGGCGATCTGCTCGAACGATTTCGCCCGATCGCGCCACTCCAGGAATTCCGCCGCAGTGGCGAAGTCGTTCAGCGCCCGCGCCCGATAATAACTAAGCGTCATTAGCCGGTCAGGATCACGGAAAGGAAGCGACCGCAACAACACCGCATTCACGACGCTGAAGATCGCCGTGTTCGCGCCGATGCCCAGCGCCAAAGTCAGAGCGGCGATGAAGGTAGAGCCGGGATCCTTCCTCAGCATACGCAGGCCGTAACGCAAGTCTTGAAACATCTCGTCCTCCATTCTTTGTGGTTGCAGTATCAACGCGTCCCAGAATGCGCTCGCGCTGCGCCGCAGTAGTTCGACTTTGTTCCGCCAATCGAGACGGTCCCATTCGGACAACAGCCGTTCGCGGTATCGCAACTCCGCTTCCCATTCCTGCCGCCAATCGGCGCGCAGGCGGCGCGGCACGATCACGCCGATGACGCGAATCAGCCAAAGATGCGGTCTCACGCGTTGTCTCTTCGTCGGGTTAAGCACAATGTCTTTCAAATTGGAGCTATTGAGGCGCAACGAGCGGCGTGACGAAGGTAGCGCAAAGCGGTCCAGCTAAATTTTCTACAGAAGCCCGGGATTCCTCTTCGTCCCGCAGGGACGCCGGATATTAGCCGGTGGAGAAACCACCGGATCCAATCGAAAAGATTCATCCAGCCCCGGAGGGGCGACGGACCAATCTCGGTCTGTCGCCCCTCCGGGGCTGGGAATAGATTTCCCAATGATCCCGGTGGTTACGCTCGGGCTACACCACCAGCTAATATCCGCTGCGCCTCCGGCGCAAAAGACAAGTGTAGAAACATTAGCCTGACAGTTTGCGCTACTCTTGACGAGTCGTTCGTTACTTCTGAAATAACTCCTTAAGGAATCGCCCTCACCTCGCCCATTAATCATCGGCGTCATTTGCGTTCATTCGTGGCGCAGAGCGACCAGCGGATCGACTTTCGTCGCGCGCCGCGCGGGCAGGTAACACGCCAACCACGCCACAAGGGCCAGCGACAAAGCGCCCCCGCCCAACGTCAATGGATCGGTCGCGCTGACGCCGAAGAGCAGCGGTTGCATCAGCCTTGTGAGCGCACAGGCTGAAAGCAAGCCGAGCGCGATCCCCGTCAGCGTCAGCCGCATTCCCTGTCCCAGCGCCAGCCGCAACACGTCGCGCGAGGTTGCGCCCAACGCCAGCCGCACTCCGATCTCGTGCGTGCGCGCGGCGACCGTGTACGAGAGGGCGCTGTAAATCCCCACGTTGGCGATCAGCAGCGCCAACAGCGCCAGCAGGCCGAGCAGCGCGAGCGCAAATCGATCCGGCGCGATGGAACGCTGAATTAACTGTCCCATCGTGTTGACCCGGCTGACCGGTTGCGTCGTGTCAAGCTCGCGCGCCACCTGCCGCACTGCGCCGGTCAATTGCAAAGGGTCGGCGGCCGTGCGCACGACGACGTTCATCGGCAGAAAAGGGGTCTGCGCATGTGGAAAGAAGACTTCGGGCTGCGGCTTGCTCCTCAGGCCGAAATAACGGACGTCGCGCGTCACGCCGACGACTTCGTAGGCGAACTTGCCGCCCTTCCAATCGATCATCAGTTGTTTGCCGACGGCCGATTCGCCCGGCCAGACTTTCCTGGCGACGCTTTCGCTGACGAGGATGACGGCGGGCGTCTCGGCGCGATCCTGCGCTGTAAAATTACGGCCCGCGAGCAGTGGGATGCCGAGCGCCGGCAAATATTCCGGCGTCGCCATGCGAAGGGCGACTTTGTCGGCCGCCGCGGTCGGCTCCGGTTCGCCCGCACGCCAATACGGACGCTCGAAATCCGTGTCGACGCCCATCGGCAAGACCGACACGGCCCCCGCCGCCACTACGCCGGGTAAGGCGCGCAGCCGTTCCAGCAGTCGTTGATAATAAAGCGTAGTTTCCGCCCGCCGGTAATTGGGCCCGTTGAGCGAAATGTGCAGCGTCAGCAAATTGCTAGTGTCGAAGCCCGGCTCGACTGCAATCAGGCGCGCGAAACTGCGCGTCAACAAGCCCGCGCCGACCAGCACCACCAGGGCCAACGCGATCTGCGCGACGACCAACGCCTGGCGGAAGCGTTGCGAGGCGCCGGGCGTCGCGCCCCTTTCGCCGCCTTCTTTCAACGTCGTCGCCAGTTCCGTCCGCGCGTTGCGCCACGCCGGGAACAGCCCCGTAAACAAGCCGGTCAACGCCGTCAACGCCAGCGTGAAGAGCAACACGCGGCGGTCAATCGCCACTTCGTTCAACCGGGGAACGCCTGCGGGCGCGAGCGCGAGCAGCGCGGTCAATCCGTAGCGCGCCAGCGCCAAACCGGCCGCCCCGCCTAACATTGCGAGCAACAGGCTTTCCGTCAACCACTGTCGCAAGAGCCGCGCGCGCGTCGCGCCGAGCGCGGCGCGGACGGCGGCCTCGCGCTGGCGGGCGGCGGCGCGCGCCAGCCACAAACCCGCGACGTTGGCGCAGGCGATCAGCAACGCCACCGCCACCGCCGCCAGCAGCAACAACAGCAACGGGCGCGTCTTGCCGACCCGCTCTTCCAGCAGTGACGTGAGTCCCAATCGCCAGCCTTTATTTTCTTTCGGATGCCGTTCGGCCAAACCGGCGGAGAAGGCCGTCAATCGCCCTTGCGTCTGTTCCGGCGTCTGACTCGGCTGCAAGCGCGCGACGATCTTCAAAAAGCGGTTATTACGCGGCAGCACACCCGCATTAGGTGGCCCATAAGTGCGCGACAGGTCCCATGGCATCCACAAATCCACGTCGCGGTCGGGCATCGCGAACTGCGGCGGCATAATCCCCTGTACGCGCCAATCCGTACCATTGATCGTGAGCGTGGCCCCGACCGCGTCCGGAGACGCGCCGAGGCGCCTGCGCCACAGCGCATCGCTGATGACGACCAGACGGTCGCCCGAGGCGTACTGCGTCGCCAGCGTCACCGCCACGCCCTCCGTCTGCGCCGCCGAAAAGACGCTCCCGCTGGCCGCTTGCGCCCGCAAGGTAGTGAAGAAGTCAGGCGTGACCAGCGCGCATTGGACCTGCTCGGCGTCCTCTTCGCCGGTCAGCGTGCGCGCCGTCACATACCACGCCGCGCTGGACGCAAAAATGCCGGGCGCGTTCCGCAGGTCCAGATAATTGCCGGGCGAAGGACCTTCGTGGCGCCGGTCGAGCTCGGCGTTGTCGTCCCACACCATCACAAGGCGGTCGGCTTGCTCGAAGGGCAACGGATTGAGCAACACGCTATTAACTACGCTGAAAATGGCGGTGTTCGCGCCAATGCCGAGCGCCAGCGTGAGCGCGGCGACCGCGGTGAAGCCTTTGCTCTTGAGCAACATTCGGACGCCAAAACGCAGGTCTTGAATCATCTCGTCCTCCCACCGTTCGGGCTGCAACCAGAGCGCGTCCCAGAAGGCGCTCGCGCTGCGCCGCAGCAGTTCAAGTTTGTTCCGCCAATCGAGCCGGTCCCATTCGGCCAGCAGCCGTTCGCGGTAACGCAATTCCGCCTCCCACTCCTGCCGCCAATCTGCGCGCAAGCGGCGCGGCACGATCACGCCGATTACACGGATCAGCCAGAGCCAGAAACGAAATCGCGTTGTTCGAGTCGCATCAGCCATCGGCCTCACTCGCTGCGGAGCGCGATCAGTGGATCAACCTTCGTCGCCCTCCGCGCCGGGATGTAGCTCGCAATGAAAGCGACGCCGACCAACAGCAGCGCAATCAGCGTGAAGGTCGCCGGATCGGTCGCGCTCACGTTGAAGAGCAGATTCTTCATTACTCGCGTCAGGGCAAGCGCCGCCGCCGCCCCCAGCGCTACGCCGATCAGGGCCAATCTCATTCCCTGACCAACCACCATCCGCAGGACATCGCTCGTTTGCGCGCCCAGGGCCATCCGGATGCCGATCTCTTGTGTGCGTTGACTGACGGCGTAGGAGATGACGCCGTAAATTCCGACTGTCGCGATGACCAACGCAACAGCCGCGAAGAGGCCGAGCAGGAGCATTTGGAAGCGCCGCCCCGCGACCGAATTCGACAAGAGTTCATTCATCGGAACTACCTGATTGATCGGCTCATCTGGATCTATTGCTTGCGCCTGTTTGCGAATGGAAGTAGCTAGGCTGGATAAAACGGAGGGATTGGTCTGATTGTTTTGACCGGAGGATACTCGCGCCACCAGACGCAAGCCTCCCATCTCATTCATATCTTGCACATACGGGGTATAAACCTCAGGCTGAACCTCCTGGTCTAAACCGCGATTATGCGTGTCGCCCACCACTCCAACAATCGTCATCTGGTTTGGTTCAGAAAACAATCGGAGCCCGATTGGGTTCTCGCTGGCAAAGAAGCGTCGGGCCAGCGTTTCATTGATGATTATGACTTTCGGAGCCTCTATGCCATCTTGGGCGGTGAACAGTCGTCCGGCGCGTATCGGTATGCCCATCGTCTGGAAGTAGTCAGAACTGACGCGATTCATACTCACAATCGGCTCTTTTCCCCTCTCATAGGGACGCCCATCGATCCGAAGTGGCCGCAGCAGGAAGGGCCCGGTGAGCGGAAGGAAATCAGTCAGGCCGGCGGATCGAACTCCTGGCAACGCCTGGACACGCGCGAGAAACTCCTGGAAATAAGCGATGCGCTGCGGCGATGCCGGAGGGTATTTGGCGCCACTGGGCGAGAGCGCGAGCGTCAATACGCCATCAGGATTGAAACCCTTGGGAACGGCCAGCAGGCGCAGGAAGCTCTTGATCATCAGCCCCGCGCCAATGAGTAGAACCAGAGCGAGCGCAAGCTCGGCGATCATCAAGGCAGGTAACGCCCGCCGCCCGCCGCCGTGCCCCGATCGCGCGCCCGCCGCTGTGGATTGCGCCTTGAGTGTTTCATTGACATCGGCCCTTGATGCTTGCAGCGCTGGAAAGATGCCCGCGATCAGGCCCACGAACCCCACGACCGCGCAGGTGAAGCCGAGCGCGCGGCCATCCACACCGCTCTCCTCGATGCGCGCGATCCCGCCAGGACTCATCGCCACGAGCAGCTTGACACCCCACTTCGCCGCGAGTAATCCGGCGCCGCCGCCCAGGAGCGAGAGCAGCAGACTCTCGGTCAGCAGCTGCCGTACGAGCCGCAGACGCCCGGCGCCAACCGCCGCGCGGATCGCCATCTCCTTCTGTCTGGCCGCCGACCGCGCCAATAGCAGGTTTGCCACGTTGACGCCTGCGATGAGCAGGACGAAAGCGACCGCTCCGAAAATCACTAGCAGGGCCAGTCGCACGTTGCCTACGAGACTCTCGCTCAATCCGATCACCCTACTGACCTGCAAATCAGAATAGCGGTAGGGCAAGGCCTGCCGCTGCTGATCGAGAATGGCAGACAAATCCGCCCTTGCGGCTTCCGGCGTCACGCCCGGCTTGAGGCGAGCGATCACATTCATTCTGAATGATCTTACCTGACGATGCTTAGTAACATTGAGGGCGAGCGGCAGCCACAGTTCCGTCTCTCCATGGAATCGGAATTCGTCAGGCATTACCCCGACGACCGTCCGGCTTTCGCCTTCCAGCGTGATCGCCCTGCCGATCAACTGCGGATCACCGCCGAAACGGCGCCGCCACAAGCCTTCGCTCAGGATCACAGCCGGCGGGGCGCCAAATGTGTCTTCCTCGGGCGTGAAGGCGCGACCGAGCACAGGATCGACGCCGAGCGTCGCAAACAGATTGGCGGAGATGCGCGCTGCAAACAGTCGCTCAGGCTCCCCGCTTCCCTTCAGGTCGGTTGTGTCGTAATAATAAGCGGCGATCTGTTCAAAGGCTTTCGCCTGATCGCGCCAGTCCAGATAAAATGAACCAGTGGCTAATCGGGCTCCTTCACGCGCCCGGTAATAGCTGAGCATTACCAGCCGGTCAGGCTCCCGATACGGAAGCGACCGCAGCAATACCGCATTCACGACGCTGAAGACTGCAGTGTTCGCGCCGATTCCCAACGCTAGGGTGATCACAGCGACAAGGGTGAAGCCGGGACTCTTCCTCAGCATACGCATACCGTAACGCAAATCTTGAAGCATCTCGTCCTCCCATCTTTCGGGCTGCAAACAGAGCGCATCCCAAAACGCGGCCAGGCTGCGCCGCAACAGTTCAAGTTTGTTCCGCCAATCGAGCCTGTCCCATTCGGCAAGCAGCCGTTCGCGGTATCGCAACTCGGCTTCCCACTCCTGCCGCCAATCGACGCGCAGGCGGCGCGGCACGATCACGCCGATCAATGCGATCAGCCAGAGATGCGGTCTCGAGAAAGGTTGTTTGTTCTGCGTAACCATCAACTCTGTATTTAGCCCGCGAATGCAGGCGGCAGCGTAGAGCCTGCGGTGTAGCGCAAGGCGCGCAACCACAGGAATGGCGCAAATGAAATTCACC
>Ga0081455_10006614_pt1 | contig 12403 bp, 12 predicted proteins | sample TabmetS3T2R1_FD_70207 | JGI IMG/M metagenome (GOLD analysis project Ga0081455, IMG submission 70207) | Tabebuia heterophylla rhizosphere microbial communities from the University of Puerto Rico - S3T2R1 | ecosystem: Host-associated > Plants > Roots > Rhizosphere ... | reverse complement strand
ACGGCCGGCCGGTGGTCATCGCGAGTCACGATGCGGCCATCGCCTCCGGGGCGATCGGCGAGGCGCTCGCGCAGGCCGTGCAGACCGCGCAGCGCTTCGCGATCGATCACGGATATCCCATCGTCTACCTCAACGACTCCGGGGGCGCGCGCATCCACGACGGCATCCGTGCGCTTCACGGCTGTGGCGGCATCTTCAACCTGAACGTCCAGGCAACCCGTCGCGTGCCGCAGATCTCGGTGATCCTCGGGCCTTGCGCCGGTGCGGCCGCCTACTCACCGGCACTCACCGACTGGACGATCATGGTTCGCGAACTCGGACAGATGTTCTTGACCGGCCCCGACATCGTCAAGGCGGCGACGGGGGAGGACGCGACGGCCGAGGAGATCGGCGGCAGTGACGTCCATGCTGGTGTCAGCGGAGTCGCTCATCTGGCCGTTGACGACGAGGCAGCCGCACTGACCGCCGTCCGGCAGTTGCTCTCGTTCGTGCCATCGCACGCCGGAGCTCCGAAGCCAAGTGTCCTGTCGATCGACCCCGATCCGATCGCTGAGTCCCGGCTGTCATCTGTCGTGCCCGAGAAGGCCAGCGTCGTGTTCGACATGAACGACGCCTTGAACGGGATCCTCGATCGAGGCAGCCGGCTCGAACTCATGCCGGAGTACGCGCCGAGCGTCCTGACGATCCTGGCCCGGCTGGACGGCCAACCGGTGGGCGTCGTGGCCAACCAGCCCAAGGCGCGCGGCGGCATCCTTGACGCGAAGTCGTCGGTCAAGGCTGCACGGTTCATCGACTTCTGCAACCGGTTCGGCCTGCCGGTACTCACCTTCGTCGACGTTCCCGGGTTCCTCCCCGGAACTGTCGAGGAGTCGCGCGGTGTGATCACGCACGGCGCGAGTCTGCTGAGGGCGTTCGCCGAGGCGGATGTCCCGAAGCTCACGGTCATCGTGCGCAAGGCCTATGGCGGTGCTTACATCGCGATGGGCTCGCCATCCATCGGCGCCGACCTGTCATGGGCATGGCCGGGCGCCGAGGTCGCGGTCATGGGTCCCGGTGGCGCCGTTGGCCTGCTGCATCGCCGGGCTCTTGCCGACGCCGACGATCCGGTGGCCCTCCGCGAACAACTGGCCGCCACCTATCGCGAAGAGGTTGCGTGCCCCTACGTCGCAGCGGACGCTGGCATGGTGGACGACGTGATCTTGCCTGAGGAGACGCGCGCGCGCCTGATCGGCGCCCTGCGGATGACGAGCTCGAGCAGATGACCGATCCGGCCGACGTGCAACTCTGCGCGCCCATCGTTGCGAACGTCTGGCAGTTGCGTGTCAGTGCTGGAGATTTCGTGCTTCCGGGAACGGTCGTGGCTGTGCTCGAGAGCATGAAAATGGAGATTCCGGTCGAGGCAGCCTCGGCCGGCGTGATCGTCGAGGTGCCGGTGGCCGAGGGCCAGATCGTGCAGGAGGGCGACCCGGTCGTGATCGTTCGGACCGACCCGGCGAGCTAGGCGCTCTCCAGGGCAGCGTCCAATGTGATGGGCGTTGACGCCAGAGCCTTGCTGATGGGGCACCCCACCTTGGCCGCTTGGGCCGCCGCCTGGAAGCCGTCGTCGTCGAGCCCTTCGACCTCGGCGCGAACGGTCAGTTGGATTCCGGAGAGGTGGAAGCCGCCGTTCGGGTCGGCGCCAAGTGTCACGTCGGCGTTCACTTCCATCGCGATGGGCGTGCCCCCGGCCTGGGCGATTTCGTTGGACAACGACATCGCGTAACAGGCCGAATGCGAGGCCGCGATCAGCTCTTCGGGCGTTGTAACCGTGCCGTCGTCCTCGTCGGACGCGCGCTTCGGGAAGTTGACGTCGTACGTCCCGAGACCCGAGCTGGACAGCTCGACTTGTCCGGACCCGTCTTGGAGTCCGCCGTTCCATGCAGTACGTGCTTTTCGGGTTGGCATGGGCCCGACGCTACGCCGTCGCATGGTCATGCGTACGCCCGGGCGAGCAGATCGCCGCTGGTAGGCTCACGTGGTCGTTGAGCCCCCGTAGCTCAGGGGATAGAGCACCGCCCTCCGGAGGCGGGAGCGCAGGTTCGAATCCTGCCGGGGGCGCTCACTTCGTTCCCCTCGTGTAGACATGGCCCATGTCCGGGTCGCGGGAGATTCTCGACGCTCAGCGTGCGGCTTGGGCCGGGCTTTCGGCGGGCTGGGAGCGATGGGACGCCGTCATCATGAGGCAGTTGGCGCCGGTCAGCGCAGCCATGATCGCGAGCCTGGACATTTCAGACGATCACCAGCATCTCGACGTCGCGGCGGGCACGGGTGAGCCCGGATTGAGCATCGCGAAGCTCTCACCGAACGGACACGTCGTCCTGACGGACCTCTCGGCGGAAATGCTGGACGTCGCTCGGCGGCGAGCCGAGGAGCAGGGAATAGGCAACATCGAGACGGCCGTGTGCAGCGCCGACGACCTGCCCTTCGATGACGAGACGTTCGACAGCATCTCGGTCCGTTTCGGCTACATGTTCTTTCCCGATCTGGCCAAAGCGACGGCCGAATTCGAGCGTGTGCTCAGACCGGGCGGTCGGCTCTGTTCGTCGGTGTGGATCAGACCCGAGGAGAACCCCTGGACGGCTGTCGCCATGCAGGCGATCGCGAGCGAGGTGGAGTTGGAGCCGCCCGACCCGGACGGGCCGAACATGTTCCGCTGCGCAGAACCTGGCGCAGTTGGCGCTCTGTACAGGGATGCCGAATTCCACGACATCGTCGAGTGGGACGTGAGCCTCGAACTCGTCACGCGGTCGGCTGAGGAGTACTGGCAGATGATCAGCGAACATGTGTCCCTCGCGGTCGCCGCGCTCAAGAAGGTTGATGAGTCGTCGAGGGAGCGGATTCGGGCTCGTGCCCTTGCGGCGGTGAGTTCGTTTGAGGAAGACGGCCAGATCCGCGTGCCGGGCCTGGCGCGCTGCATCGTGGGAACCAAACCGTGACGGCCACCCGACGTCCCCGCGTTCTCGTGGTGGACGACTCGCCGTCGATCCGACTGCTCATCCGGACCAACCTCGAATTGGCCGACTTCGACGTCGAGGAGGTTGAGGACGGTGTCGCCTGCCTCACTTGCCTACGCGACGGCGATGACTTGCCCGACGTCGTGACGCTCGACGTCATGATGCCCAAACAAGGCGGCTTGGCGACGGCCACGGCCATCCGCTCCGATCCACGCACGGCCACAGTCGGCATCGTCATGGTCACCACCCAGAACCTGCCTGCCGACATTGCTCGCGGTGAACGGATCGGTGTGGACGCGTATGTGACCAAGCCGTTCGATCCCGACGAGCTCGTCGCAACGGTCCAGGCCGTCGCTGCTCGGGCGAGCGAGCGAACGCGCGCTGACGGATACGCTTGACCGGTGACCCCGGAGCAGTTGTCCGACGCGTTCGTGGCCGCCCTCGCTGACTTGGAGTCCGAGGGCGTCCTTGTGTTGCCCGACGGCCTCCCCGACACCGTGTTGGTGGAGCGCCCGAAGGTCAGGGAGCACGGCGACTACGCGACGAATATCGCGCTCCAGTTGGCCGGAACTGCCAATCTCAACCCCCGTGACCTTGCCGGTTTGCTCGCCGAGCGCCTGACGGGCCGATCCGACATTGCGTCGGTCGAGGTCGCCGGGCCAGGGTTCCTCAACGTTCGGGTTGCGGCTGGTGCCCAGGGCTCGATCGCGGCCGACATCGTCACCCGTGGTGCTGCGTACGGGACGAGCGAGACCAACGTCGGCCAGCACGTCAATCTTGAGTTCATCAGTGCCAACCCGACGGGTCCGCTCCACCTCGGGCACACCCGCTGGGCGGCGGTTGGCGACGCTCTGGCGCGCGTCCTGCGCGCCTCGGGTGCCGACGTGTCCACTGAGTTCTACATCAATGACCGCGGCACCCAAATGGACAACTTCGGCGCATCGCTCATGGCGCGTGCGCACGGCCAGGAACCGCCCGAGGATGGCTATCAGGGTGACTACGTCGCCGCCCTGGCCGCCAGAGTCGTGGATCAAGTCCCGGGGATCGTCGACCTTCCTGCCGATGAGCAGCTGGTCGCCTTTCGAGATGTCGGCTACGAAGTCCAGCTCAGCGAACAACGCTCGGAGCTGGATGAGTTTCGCACTCACTTCGATGTTTGGTTCCCCGAGCGCTCCCTCCATGACGCGGGCGACGGGGTGAGCGGCGCAGTTGAGCATGGCTTCGAACGGCTTCGTGAACAAGGACACATCTACGAAGCTGACGGCGCCACCTGGATGCGCACCACAGACTTCAACGACGACAAGGACCGCGTGCTCGTCAAGGCCGACGGCGAGTTGACGTATTTCGCTTCCGACACCGCGTATTACGTCAACAAGCGCGAACGCGGCTTCGACCGCTGCATCTACCTGCTCGGCGCCGACCACCATGGATACGTAGGACGCCTGCAGGCCATGGCGGCGTGCGTCGGCGACATTCCAGGGGAGCACCTGGAGGTCCTCATCGGTCAGTTGGTGAAGATCCTCCAGAACGGCGAAGAGCTCAAACTCTCGAAGCGCGCGGGCACCATCGTTTCGCTGCGCGAGCTCATCGACCTCATTGGTGTCGACCCGCTGAGGTACACGCTCAGTCGTTATCCGACTGACTCGCCCCTCACCCTCGACGTCGCCGAGATGACGAGCAAGAGCAACGACAACCCTGTCTATTACGTCCAGTACGCGCATGCGCGGCTCTCCAGCATCCTGCGCAATGCCGCCGATCTGGGTGTCACGGTGACGCTCGACGGGTTCGATGCCGCCCAGCTCGCCACGCAGCAGGAAGGAGACCTGCTGCGCGCACTTGCCGACTTCCCGCGCGTTGTCGCGCGCGCCGCCGAACTCCGGGAGCCGCACCGGGTCGCGCGTTACCTCGAGGCCACGGCTGCGGCATTCCATCAGTTCTACGACCACTGTCGAGTGCTTCCCCAAGGCGACGAACCGGCGGCTCCGGTGCACCAGGCGCGACTCGTTCTGGTTGCCGCCACTCGCCAGGTCATCGCCAATGGGCTCGAGTTGCTGGGTGTCACGGCACCGGAGCGGATGTAACCACATGTCTGAAGCCAAATGGCTGAGCAAGCCAGAAGATGTGAATGCGCTGGTGCCAGAGTTGTGGTCGGCGGGAACATCGAAGGTCGATGGTGTTCTCACCGTCGCCGGGCTGACGGGGCCCGAGCTGGCTGCCGAGTTCGGTACCCCGGTGTACGTCGTTGACGAGGAGGACTTCCGCAGCCGGGCGCGGTCCTTCCGCGAGGCTTTTGGACGCGCCGGTGCCGACGTGTTCTACGCAGGAAAGGCGTTCCTGTGCACTGCGGTCGCCCGCTGGATCGCGGACGAAGGGCTCAATCTCGACGTCTGCAGCGGCGGTGAGCTGGCGGTTGCCCTACGCGCCGGCTTCCCGGCCGAACGCATCGGGATGCACGGCAACAACAAGTCGGTGGCCGAACTGCGTCGGGCGCTGGAGGCCGGTGTCGGGCGCATCATCGTCGATTCCGCGGAAGAGATCGCTCGCTTGACGTCCCTGACGGCGGAGCTCGGAGTCACGGCGCCGGTGCTCGTTCGGGTCACCACTGGGGTCGAAGCCCATACGCACGAATACATCTCGACATCCCACGAAGACCAGAAGTTCGGATTTTCAATAGCCGGTGGGGCGGCGATGGATGGGGTTCGTGCCGCCGTGGCCGCTCCCGGACTCAACTTGATCGGCTTGCACTCGCACATCGGCTCGCAGATTTTCGTCACCGACGGCTTCGAGGTCGCAGCCCGTCGGGTGCTGCGCCTGCACGCGCAGATTCGCGACGAACTGGGCGTCGAGTTGCCTGAGCTCGACCTCGGCGGCGGCTTCGGTATCGCCTACACCACCCAGGACGACCCGGCGAGCCCTCACGCTCTGGCCTCGAGCATGCGAGCCATCGTCGAGGCCGAATGCGCGAGCCTGGGCTTGGCGGTCCCGCGGCTTTCGGTCGAACCCGGCCGCGCCATCGCAGGTCCGTCGACATTCACGCTCTACGAGGTGGGCACCACGAAGGATGTGGAACTCGACGGTGGCACGAGCCGTCGGTATGTGTCGGTCGACGGCGGCATGAGCGACAACATCCGTCCCGCCCTGTACGGAGCGGACTATTCGTGCACGGTTGCTTCACGTTCGTCGGGGGCGGCGCCGGTGCTCAGCCGCGTGGTCGGCAAGCATTGCGAGTCTGGCGACGTCGTCGTGCGCGACGAATATCTGCCCGCCGACGTCCGCGCCGGCGATCTTCTTGCGGTTCCCGGAACTGGCGCCTATTGCCGTTCGCTGGCGAGCACCTACAACCACGTGCCTCGCGCCGCAGTGATCGCGGTGCGTGGTGGCGAGGCGCGGGTCATCGTCCGTCGCGAGACCGAGGACGACCTGCTGTCCCTCGACGAGGGTTGACGTCAACCGCTGCAGATCTTGAACCCGAAGCCCGAGTCGGTGTGCTGGCTGTCCTTCTGCAGTCCGTCGATCTTGATCGTGCAGGTGACGCGGTATTGGGTGCTGCCCTGAATCCCCACGAGGACCAAGGGGAAACCGCCCTTGAGGGTTCGGGACCGGGTGAATCCCGACGTCCGTCCGCGCTCCTTCTTGCCGTCTCGCCACTCGATCAGGTAGTTGCCCAGGCCGTTGGTGCCAATCGTCACCGTCACGTCGTGGCTCCCGCGGTCGCCGTACGCTCGGTCGAAGATGTCGGGCTTCTTCGGCTTCGTCTTGGACTGCGAACTGAGGCCGATGCCGACGTGGTTGCCCGAGTTGGGGTTGATGGGCGCGATCGGCCCGGCGCTGACCGTGTCCTCCAAGGCGCCATAGACGGTCTCGTCGTTCGAGTTGGGTGCGAAAATCGCGATTCCGGCGACGACCAGCCCGGCGAGTATGGCGATCAGTGCCAAGACGGTGCGGGCGTTCAGACGCATGTCCCGAGCGTACCGAGGCAAACCCGGCGAACCCCATCGAGCATCGCCGATACCCTTGTTCGGTGAGCACCTTGAAGGTCGCGCTCCTCGGCTGTGGCGTTGTCGGTTCGGAGGTCGCGCGCGTCCTCACCAAGGACGCTGCCGAGCTCGCCAACCGCATTGGTGCGCCGCTGGAATTGGTCGGAATCGCCGTGCGGGAGCCCGACCGTCATCGCCGCGGCGACCTACCTTTCGAGCTGTTCACGAACGACGCAAAGGCGCTCGTCACACGGGGCGATCTGGACATTGTGATCGAGGTCATCGGCGGTATTGAGCCGGCCCGCGAACTCATCCTGTCAGCGCTGGAGCACGGCGCCTCGGTCGTCACCGCCAACAAGGCCCTGCTTGCACTGGATGCGGCGACGCTCTACGACGCCGCGCAGAAGGCCGATCGCGACCTTGCCTTCGAGGCGGCGGTTGCCGGCGCGATTCCGATCGTCCGGCCCCTGCGGGAGTCGCTGGCCGGCGATGCCGTCGAGCGGGTCCTCGGGATCGTCAACGGCACGACCAACTTCATTCTCGACGCCATGACGACGACCGGCGAGAGTTTCGAGACAGCCCTTGCCGACGCACAACGCCTCGGATTCGCCGAAGCCGATCCGACGGCCGACATCACGGGGCTCGATGCGGCCGCGAAGGCCGCAATCCTCGCCGGGCTGGCGTTCCACAGCCGAGTGACGATCGGCGACGTCCATTGCGAGGGGATCTCCGGTATCACCGCCGCCGATGTCGCGCTGGCCACGGAGGTTGACAGCGTTCTCAAGTTGCTGGCGGTTTGCGAGAAGGTCGACAGCCCCGACGGCCCGGCGATCTCGGCGCGCGTCCACCCGGCGATGATCCCGAAGACGCACCCGTTGGCCAGCGTCCACGGCGCGTTCAACGCCGTTTTCGTCGAGAGTGAGTCCGCCGGCGAATTGATGTTCTACGGTCCGGGTGCCGGTGGATCGCCGACCGCCAGCGCTGTACTGGGTGATGTAGTTTCGGCGGCCCGCAATCGGATCCGGGGGGTCGTGGGTCCGGGCGAGTCCACTCATGCCGACCTGGAGGTCGTCGACATCGGGCGGACGCGCACCAGTTATCACCTGTCCATCGACGTCGACGACCGGACCGGTGTCCTTGCCGCCATCGCCCAGGTATTCGCCGATCACGGCGTCTCCATCAAGACCGTCCGACAGATCGGCACCGGCGACGATGCCCAGTTGGTCATCGTTACGCACGAAGCGCACGACGCCGACCTGGCCGCCACGGTGGCCGCCATCCGCGGCCTCGACGTCGTTCATGACGTCTCGTCAGTCATCAGGGTGGAAGGGGCGTGAAGGTGGCAGCACCTTGGCGCGGGGTCATCCAGGAGTTCCGCGATCGGCTCCCCTTGCCGGAGGATGCGCCGGCCATCACCCTCGGCGAGGGCAACACGCCACTCGTTCATTCGGCATGGTTGTCCGGCCTGACCGGCGGCGACGTCTACGTCAAGGTCGAAGGCTGCAATCCGACCGGCTCCTTCAAGGACCGCGGAATGACGGTGGCGATCTCGAACGCTGTCGCCGAGGGCGCCAAGGCAGTCGTGTGCGCATCCACCGGCAACACGTCGGCGTCAATGGCCGCGTACGCCGCCCGGGCCGGCCTCACCCCGGTCGTCCTCGTGCCGCACGGACGGATCGCCGCCGGAAAGATGGCGCAGGCGGTCATGTTCGGCGCCGAGATCATCCAGGTACGGGGCGGATTCGACGAGTGCCTGAACATGGCTCGCGGGCTGGCCGATGACTACCCGGTGTCGCTGGTCAACTCGGTCAACCCCATGCGCCTGCAAGGACAGAAGACGGCGTCGTTCGAGATCATCGCCCAACTCGGCAACCCCCCGGACATGCACGTCATGCCTGTGGGCAACGCTGGCAACATCGCCGCCTACTGGCTCGGTTTCGGCGAATCCGAGGCCGCACCCCGCATGTGGGGCTTCCAGGCCGCCGGCGCTGCACCGATCGTGGTCGGTCACCCCATCGCACACCCTGAGACGATCGCCAGCGCCATCCGCATCGGCAATCCCGCGTCGTGGGCGCTCGCTGAGGCGGCCCGGGACGAGTCAGGCGGACGTATCGCCGCGGTGAGCGACGACCAGATCCTCACCGCACAGCGGGCATTGGCTCGGCATGACGGCGTCTTCGTGGAGCCGGCGTCGGCCGCAGGGGTGGCTGGGCTGGTGGCCGCGGCCGAATCCGGCGAGCTTGAGGACGGCCTGACGATCACTGTCACCGTCACGGGCAACGGCCTGAAGGACGTCGAGACCGCTCTGTCCGGCGTCGATTCGATCGTGGATTCAGTGATCGACCCGGACGTCCACGAGGCGGCGCGGGCGGCAGGCCTCGCATGAGCGTTTCGGTCGTCGTCCCGGCATCCAGCGCCAACCTCGGCCCCGGCTTTGACGTGTTCGGACTCGCGTTGACCCTGCACGACGAACTAACCGCCGAACAGATCGACTCCGGCCTGGAGATCCTGGTCACCGGCGAAGGATCGAACGAGGTGCCACGCGGATCCGACCATCTCGTTGTCCGCGCGATGGAAGCGACGTTCGCACACGTCGGGTCACGACCCACCGGGATTCGGCTGAGTTGTACCAATGCGATCCCGCACGCGCGAGGGCTCGGATCGTCGGCCGCCGCAATCGTCGGAGGCATCCTTCTGGCGAGCGAACTCGTGGATGAGTCAATGGAACGCGACGACGTGTTCTCGCTGGCTGCCACATTGGAGGGCCATCCCGACAACGTCGCGGCCGCTGCCTATGGCGGCTTCACCATCGCGTGGAGGGAAGACGGCTCGGTGCAGGCGGTGCGCCTTGACACGGGCGTTCCCATCACGGTGCTCGTGCCGCCCGAGGAGGTCTCGACGTCGAAGGCGCGCGGGCTCCTTCCGGCATCCATCCCGCATGCGGACGCGGCGGCCAACGCGGGCCGCGCAGCGCTTCTCGTCGCGGCGCTGGGTGGCCGACCGGACCTCCTCATGGCCGCCACCGAAGACTTCCTGCACCAGACGTACCGGGCCAAGGCAATGCCTGTCTCATATGAATTGGTTCGCGAACTGCGTGCCGCAGAAATTCCGGCCGTCGTCTCCGGCGCCGGGCCAACGGTCCTCGCCTTCGCTCGGGGCCTGACTCCTCCAGACGGCTGGGCGATGCACGAGCTTGACGTCGACACCGACGGCGCCCGAGTCCTGCACTGACCTGTTACAGTTGTGGAGTCGGAGTCGAGAATCTCTCCCCGACACCATCACTTCTGATGAACCAGCCCATTCGGGCTGTCAGTACTGCTTACGAACCCGACAGCACCAATTCCGGGTTCAGCAAAGGAAACCAACGTGTCTGACCAGACAACCCAAACAGTCGAGACCGCCGCCGACGAGGCGGTGCCCGCAAAGGAGGGGCCTGCGAAGGAGGCGCCCGCAAAGGAGCCGGCACCGAAGAAGAGCGGCGGGGGACTCGGCAGCAAGGTGATCGCCGAACTCCAGGAGATCGCCGCAGACCTCAAGATCGATGGCGCCGCCAGCATGCGCAAGGGCGAGTTGATCGACGCCATCAAGGCGGCGCGCGACAAGAGCGACGGCCAGCCCCGCAATCAGGGGGGCGCCAACCGCGAGGGGGCCAACCGCGAGGGCGACGAACCCGCCGGTCGGCGCCGCAATCGGCGTGGTCGCAACCGCGGAGGCCGCGGCCCCGACGGCGAACCAGTCATCACCGAAGACGACGTCCTCGTGCCGGCCGCCGGCATCCTCGACATCCTCGACAACTACGCATTTGTCCGCACCACTGGCTACCTCCCCAGCGAGACCGATGTGTACGTCTCGCTTTCAATGGTCAAGAAGTGGGGCCTGCGCAAGGGCGACGCGATCGTCGGCCAGGTCCGCCAGCCGCGCGAGGGTGAGCGCAAGGAGAAGTTCAACCCGATGGTTCGGGTCGACTCCGTCAACGGCATGACCATCGACGATGCGAAGAAGCGGATCGAGTTCAGCAAGCTGACGCCGCTCTACCCCAATGAGCGCTTGCGTCTCGAAGGCCAGGCGTCCGGGCTCACCGGTCGCGTCATCGACCTCGTTGCGCCGGTCGGCAAGGGCCAGCGCGGCCTCATCGTGTCGCCGCCCAAGGCCGGCAAGACGATGGTGATGCAACAGATCGCCAACGCCATCACCGAGAACAACCCCGAGGTTCACCTCATGGTCGTGCTGGTCGATGAGCGTCCCGAAGAGGTCACCGACTTCCAGCGCACGGTCAAGGGCGAAGTCATCGCCTCGACCTTCGATCGTCCGGCGACCGACCACACGACCGTTGCCGAACTCGCCATTGAACGGGCCAAGCGCCTCGTTGAGCTCGGCCATGACGTGGTCGTCCTGCTCGACGGCATCACGCGTCTGGGCCGGGCCTACAACCTGGCTGCGCCGGCGTCCGGCCGCATCATGTCCGGCGGCGTCGACTCCAGTGCGCTGTATCCGCCAAAGAAGTTCTTCGGCGCAGCCCGCAACATCGAAGACGGCGGCTCCTTGACGATCATCGCCACCGCGCTGGTTGAAACCGGCTCGCGGATGGACGAGGTGATCTTCGAAGAGTTCAAGGGCACCGGCAACATGGAGTTGCGCCTGCGTCGCGAGTACGCCGACAAGCGCATCTTCCCGGCCATCGACGTGTCCGCGTCCAGCACCCGGCGCGAAGAACTCCTGATGGACAAGGAAGAACTCGCGATCGTCTGGAAGCTGCGCCGGCTGCTCGCCGGGCTCGAAGGATTGCAGGGTCTTGAACTCGTCCTCGAGCGGCTCAAGAAGTCGACCAGCAACGCCGAGTTCCTGTTGCAGATCACCAAGACGATGCCCGAGGCTGACGAGAAATGACCACGGCATACGACTTCGAAGCGGTCGGCCTCGACGGGGTCCAGCGGCATCTCGCGGACTACCGGGGCAAGGTTCTGCTCATCGTGAACGTGGCGTCGCAGTGCGGCTTCACGCCGCAGTATGGGCCGCTTCAGAAGTTGTACGAGACGTACGCCGACCGTGGCCTCGTCATCCTCGGTTTCCCCTGCGACCAGTTCGGCCATCAAGAACCCGGCACGGCGAAGGAGATCGCCGAATTCTGCGACCATCGCTTCGGTATCACCTTTCCGATGTTCAGCAAGATCGACGTCAACGGCAAGAGTGCGCATCCGCTGTACCAGTGGCTGAAGTCGGAGAGGTCCGGTGTGCTCGGCGGGGCGATCAAGTGGAACTTCACGAAGTTCCTCGTCGACACCGAAGGCAATGTGGTGAAGCGGTACGGCACGCCGGTCTCTCCGGCCGACATCGCCCCCGACATCGAAAAGCTCCTGCCACCCGCCGGCTGATTTCGCCCCGGCAACCAAGAACTGGCAGAATTGACCCTCGGCTCTGGTTCACCGACAGTCC
>Ga0081455_10006613_pt1 | contig 12404 bp, 10 predicted proteins | sample TabmetS3T2R1_FD_70207 | JGI IMG/M metagenome (GOLD analysis project Ga0081455, IMG submission 70207) | Tabebuia heterophylla rhizosphere microbial communities from the University of Puerto Rico - S3T2R1 | ecosystem: Host-associated > Plants > Roots > Rhizosphere ... | reverse complement strand
GATCCGGATTTTCGTAGCGGTGAGATCGATACAGATTACATATTCAGGTTCCTCCAAAAACTAAACACGAAAAAGATCGAGCCGCAAAGCGATGAACTGATCGCTGCCGCGATAGTCGCCGCGCTTGATTTTAGTCGAAATTCGAAAAAGTCCACGAAGGCATCCGTCGATCATGTAAGTAAATGGAAGATGGCCGGACGGATGGCGGCAAGGATGAAGGATGAAGGATGAAAGATGAAAGATGAAAGATGAATAGGCGATTTTTCGTTTGTTTCGTCTATTTTCGTTTGTTTCGTAATCTCTCTTCATTCCAAAAACGGTAATTACTTTGAAACTCGAGCTGATCATAGAAGGCGAGCCGGCGCAGGCGGAATTCACATCAGCCAACGGTATCGTACAACTGAGATACAATGGCCAGATGCACGAAGCCTGGGTCTCGGAGCCTGAACCCGGCATGTTCCTGGTGATTATCAATGGCCGTGTCTATCGATGCGCGCTCGAAAGGTTATCTAGCGGCGAAACCCAGGTGGTTGTCAACAGCCGCAGAGTTTCGATTGCGGTGAGCGATAGGAAACATTTTCGTCAATATACCGGAGCAACCACCGGAGGAGGTGGTCCCGCCGCTCTCAGCTCACCGATGCCGGGGAAGGTTGTCCGCATCCTTCTCAAACCCGGAGATCAGGTGGCCGCACATCAGGGCGTCCTGGTAGTAGAAGCAATGAAAATGCAAAACGAGATTCAATCACCGAGGGCGGGAAAGGTCCTGGAGATAAATGTCAGTGAAGGTCAGACGGTTAATGCTGGTCAAACATTGGCGCGGGTCGAATAAATAATAATACCGCAGATTCCACAAATAAATGCACAGTGTTCTCCCCCTCCTCTGCATTGATCTGTGGGACCTGCGGTTTTTCAATGACCCTTCAACAGGTAGTCCGAGTTTTGCCGCTGAGGAAAGCTTTTTGCCATTTTGCCTAACTCAATTCTTGAGCGTTCGATGCCCATCTTCACTTATGTGATCTCTCGCTCAGTCAAACGTAATTTAGCCTGATCGATCTGAATTGGCAGCGAAGGTGATCACATGAGAGGTGTGACAATTATCACAAAGAGGATTACGAAAAAAACGAAAATGACGAAACAAACGAAAGTGCCTCAGATTTTCGTTTGTTTCGTTATTTTCGTTTTTTTCGTAATCCTCTTAACTGCGCCGGGCGAGCGCCTGCTGGTCATGGATGGTAATTCTGTAATTACGGTCGACTGAGATATAACCCCGTTCTTTGTAGGAGACGATGACTTTATTGATATGTTCTCGCGAAGCGCCGATCAGTGCCGCAATATCGCTCTGTGTCAGCCGAACTGCAATGAGGGTCTCCCCCTGCGCTCCTCGCTGCCCGTACTGTTCGGCGAAGACGAGCAGCTGGCGGGCGACTCGACCTTCGACCGATTGGGTAGCCAGGGTCTGAATTTTCTCGTTGGCATGGCGCAACCGCGCCGCCAGTATCCCGGCCAGATTGAATGCCAGCATCGGCATCGAAATCAAAGAACGCTTAAAATTCGCGCGGTCAATCCACAAGAGCGCCGATGTTTCAATCGTAATCACGCTTGCTGATCGCTCGATGTGACCGAGCGCGCTCATCTCCCCCACGATCTCACCCGGGCCGAGAATCGCGATGATTACATCTCCGCCGTCCTGCTGCTCGACGTGCACTTTTACCGTGCCATTGAGAACGAGGTAGACGACCTCACCAGCCTGCTCGGCCGTCATGAGGGTTGTGTTAGGAGGAAAGGTTTTTCGGTGAACCATCCCCTCGAGGTCGCGCAGGCAATCAGCAGTCAAATTTCTAAACAGGGGGATATCGAGGTCACTGAGGCTGGCATTGAGAGGTTCACCGTGCTTCATCGGATTATGCTATTTTGCAGAGGTGGAAACTGCGGCATCTCCGTTGAGAAACTTAAGCAGTGCCAGATTGAATTCAGCCGCCTTTTCGATCTGTGGAATATGCCCACACTTGTCGATGATCACTTTTTTCGAACCGGCGATGTCCTGGGCAAAAGCTTCCGCAATGGCCAGTGGCGTCAATTCATCTTCGCGCCCCCAAATTAACAGTGTCGGGGCTTTAATATTTTTAGCCTTCTGATCGAGGTTATCATCCTTGCGAAGAAAAGAACCAATGAACGAATTGATGGTCTGAGCATCACTCCTCTTGAGCTTGGTAGTGAAAGACTGTTCAATAAATTGATCGGTGAGGAATGATTTATTATAAAAAATCTTGCCGTAAAGTCGTTTTAGTTCTGCGGCCGTCGCGGGATTGAGTGTGTTATAGAGGTCTTCCGTGTATTCCTCCCCGCCCCATCGCTTCGGTGTATACCCGGCAGCGTCGACCAGAACCAGTTTATCCACTTTCTCAGGATAAATGGTGGTAAATACGGCTGCGGCCCAACCCCCGAGCGAATTCCCAACCAGAGTAGCTTTCTCGATTCCCGTCTTCTTGTAGAATCCAGCTAGAAAATCCACCAATGTCGCGACGCGATAGTTGAGAACCGGCTTATCAGATTTTCCGAAGCCGATCTGATCCGGCGCATAGACATGAAATTTCGAGGCCAGGGCGGGGATCGTCTGCGCCCAACTGCCTGAATCACCTCCGAGACCATGTAGGAGAATGACATTGGGTCCTGACCCTGCTTCGAGATAGTGAATTTTTTGGCCGTATATTTCGATCTGCTTCGCTACCGGGGCAGGAGTCTGTGAAAAAGCCGTGGCGCCCAGGGCGATCGAGACGACAATTGACAGAAGAATAGAGATTAATATTCTTTGATTCTTAAGCTTCATCATTTCTCCAGGGACGGGGGGTTTGAAATAGTCAATTCCGGGCTGCTCAGAATTTACCACAAAATAGACGACCGTCACTATAGCGGTTCTCAAATGTCCGATGAGTTTTAGCAATAAAGAAATAAGCGAGAATTGAAGAATTTGATCATCTTTCCCTGCTCTAACTGAGGTAGCCGCTGCTCAGATTAAAACGGTGGAAATCTACGATGCCTTGAACTTTATCTCCCGCTCTGATAAGTTTTACTGAAGACCTAGATTTAATATTGGAGGATAACACTACTAGTAATGGCTTTAGCAAAGGAAGCTAAACAAAATATTATCTCACATTACAAGACACACGACTTAGATACGGGTTCACCGGAAGTTCAGGTAGCGCTGCTGACGCAGCGCATCAACGAGTTGACGGATCATTTCAGGACACACGCAAAGGATAATCACTCGCGCCGCGGCCTGCTGAAACTCGTCAGCCAGCGTCGAAGTCTTCTTGATTACCTGAAAAGTCGTGACATCAATCGTTATCACGATTTGATCAATCGTCTTGGTTTAAGGAAGTAGGGAGTTAAGAACTTCCCGCGGCGTCTTCATTGGGACGCCGTTTTTGTTATGCAGCCGAACGTGACGGCACACGATTCCCACTCCAACTGCGATGAGAGGCAGTTGGCCCGCCTTCAGGCGCACTGGGAAAATAGATAATACATCCGGCATCCCTCCGGGGAAGTACGAATGTCCTCAGCGCCATCATCTTTCCAGGCTGCCCAATCCGGAATAATTCGGATTTCTCAATTCGTTGTCGCAGACAAGAGGAGTAAAAATGTTTTTGAAACAAGCTATAAATTTAGGTGGCCGTGAATTTACGATCGAGACCGGCCGCATTGCCAAACAGGCTGACGGCGCAGTGCTCGTCAGCCAGGGTGAAACGGTGGTCCTGGTGACAGCGGTCTCCGAACACACCCCTAAAGAGGGAATCGATTTCTTTCCCATGACCGTCGATTATCGTGAGTATGGTTATGCCGCCGGGCGAATTCCCGGCGGTTACTTTAAGCGTGAGGGCCGGCCGACCGAAAAAGAGATTCTCACCTCGCGCTTGACTGACCGCCCGATTCGCCCGCTCTTCCCCGAAGGTTATCGATATGAGACACAGATTGTTTCGATGGTCATCTCGGCGGATGATGAAAACGATCCGGATGTTCTCTCGATTACCGGGGCTTCTGCCGCGCTCTATCTTTCAGACATCCCGTTTGCACACCCGATCGCCGGCGTGAGAGTCGGCCTGGTCGAGGGCAAATACGTCGTCAATCCGACTTATGAGCAGCAGCGTCAATCAACGCTCAACCTGACTGTCGCCGGCAGTGAGGAGGCGATTGTCATGGTCGAGGCCGGCGCGAAAGAAGAAAGCGAACAGGTCATGATCGAGGCCTTGATGTTTGCGCACGGTGAGATCAAAAAACTCTGCGCGCTCCAGCGGTCGATGTACGAATCGCTTGAAATTCAGAAACGCGAGTTCTCACCGAAAGCCATCAATGAGGAGCTTTTTAAAGAGATCGAAGAGAAATATTCGGCGGAATTGCGCGAGGCGCTCGACGTTTCGAACAAAACAAAGATCGATAGCTACCAGACTATCGATCAACTCAAGTTGCGCTGCATTGAATCCTACCCGGAGGAACCGGCGGAACTTCGCGTGGAGGCGGGGGAGCTTTTCGACCGGCTGAAAGAGCGCATCTTCCGTGATGATATCCTTAATAATCGCCGCCGTCCCGACGGCCGAAGGTTCTCTGAAATTCGCCCGATTTCCACCGAGGTCGGCTGGCTCCCGCGAACTCACGGATCATCATTGTTTACTCGTGGCGAGACTCAGGCCCTGGTCACCGTCACACTCGGAACTTCACAGGATGTTCAATACGTGGACAGTCTCGAAACGGGGGAATATAAACGCCGTTTCATGCTCAACTATAATTTCCCTCCGTTCTCGGTCGGTGAGACCGGACGGATGGGCAGTCCGGGACGTCGCGAGATCGGACACGGCGCGCTCGCGCAGCGCGCATTGGAAGGCGCTATTCCTGGAGATGATACCTGGCCCTATACTGTGCGCGTCGTTTCAGACATCACAGAATCCAACGGATCGTCCTCGATGGCCACAGTCTGCGGCGGTTCACTCGCACTCATGGACGCAGGTGTTCCAATCAAGGCGGCAGTCGCAGGCGTCGCCATGGGCCTGGTCATGGAAGACAAGAAATATGCGATCCTGACCGATATTGCCGGCGCAGAAGATCATTACGGGGATATGGATTTCAAAGTCGCCGGAACACGAGATGGGATTACCGCCCTGCAAATGGACATCAAGGTTACCGGGCTCAATCACCAGATTCTGGTCGAAGCACTGGAACAGGCGCGCAAAGGGCGCATCTATATCCTCGACAAGATGGAGGAATCGATCACCGAGCCGCGCGCCGAGATCAGCAAATACGCCCCAAGAATCATCACCCTGCAGATTCCTGTCGATAAGATTCGTGATGTCATCGGCCCGGGAGGCAAAGTCATCCGCGGCATTCAGGAGAAGACCGGGGCGAAAATCGACATCTCCGATGACGGTAAAGTCGCCATCGCTACCCCGAATGCGGAGGCCGCCGAAGTCGCTCTCCAGATGGTTCGCGACCTGACGGCCGAGGCGGAAGTCGGTAAGACATATCTCGGAACAGTCTCGCGGATTGTCGATTTCGGCGCATTTGTCGAGATTTTTCCCGGACTCGATGGATTGCTCCATGTTTCGGAGATCGCCGATTACCGCGTGCGCGATGTGCGCGATGAGTTGAAGGAAGGCCAGCAGATTCTCGTCAAATGCATCGGTGTCGAAGGCAACAAGATTCGCCTGAGCAGGAAAGCTGTCCTCAAAGAAGAGAAAAAAGCCCGGGGCGGAAATCAATAATTCTTCTGCTGCTTACAAAATTGAGGTAAAGAGATGAAGAGAGATAACGAAACAAACGAATATAGACGAAACAAACGAAAAGGCTATAAATTTCCATTTTTTTCGTTTATTTTCGTTTGTTTAGTTGGCTCTCTTCATCTCTTTACCACTAAATCGGTTAGTACACAGAAAAATACCGAGCCCCATCTGGCCAATCTCAAACAATTGACATTTGAGGGTGAAAATGCCGAAGCCTATTTCTCGCTTGACGGCAAAAAATTGATCTTTCAGCGCGCCGCCAAGGCGGATGGCTGCGATCAGATATTCTCAATCAATATCGACGGCTCGGGAATGAAGATGCTTTCGAACGGTCAGGGCAAAACGACCTGTTCGTATTTCACGCCGGACAATAAATCGATCGTTTACGCTTCGACATTCAGGGCGACCCCGATCTGTCCCCCCAAACCCGATTATTCGCGTGGCTACGTTTGGGCGCTTTTTCCTGGTTTCGATATTTTTCGCGCAAATTCGGACGGCTCAAAAATCGAGCCGCTGACCACTTCGGACCGCTATGACGCCGAGGCAACAATCCGAAAAGACGGCACAATTGTCTTCACCAGCCTGCGTGACGGCGATCTGGACATCTACACGATGGATAAAACCGGGAAAAACGTCAAACGACTGACGAACGAGCTCGGTTACGATGGCGGTCCGTTCTGGAGTTATGACGGCAAGCAGATCGTTTATCGCGCGCATCATCCGCAGGCTGATAAAGAAAAGGCCGATTACATTTCCCTGCTCAAAGAGAACCTGATCCGCCCGAGTAAGCTGGAGATCTGGGTGATGAATGAAGACGGAGAACAGAAACGCCAGGTGACCAACAACGGCAAGGCCAACTTCGCACCGTTCTTCTTTCCCGACGGAAAGCGGATCATCTTCTCGTCTAACATGGACGATCCCAAAGGACGGAATTTCGACTTGTACGTGATCAACGCCGACGGAAGCGGGCTGGAACGAATCACCTTCGATGAGACCTTCGACGGATTCCCAATGTTTTCACCCGATGGCAAGAAGATCGTCTTTTGCTCTAATCGCAATGCAGCTAAGCAGGGCGATACGAATGTATTTATCGCTGACTGGATTGAGTAAAGAAGGATTACGAAATAAACGAAAAAGACGAAACATACGAATAATTTAAAGGTTCGTATATTTCGTTTATTTCGTAACCCTTCTTACTCCCCCTACCCGATTTTAATTCCCATTCCTTCTAAAAACTTGATCGGTTTCTCACCGCCGATCAAGGCGAAGATATAATCATTATGAATACGAGCAGTCTCCTGTGCTGCCGCGCGATCGCGCTCGCGCGCGTTCATTAAGACAACCTCGGTCGGGGTGATCTCTTTGATCGACTGGCCGAAATATGCTTTGATCCTGCCTTCGTCGATACATTCATAGACCAGCATCTTGTTGGCGAGTTTGATATCTCCTCTGAAATTGCTGCGGATCGCGAGTGAGACGAAATTATCGCGCCAGCCTGTGATTTTCGTCCCGTCCTCAGAGCGATACGCGGCCAGGTCGATGGCCGTTTCGATCGCCGAGTTCCCTGCTCCGACCACCATGATATGTCGACCTTTATAGACATTGGGGTCGATCAATTTGTATTTGACTTTCGCGTCTTCAAAACTCGGTCGTGGTTTCGGGACATAGCGGGCGCCGCATCTCTGGCAGAACTTGTTATTATCCATGCGTTTGGCACGGCAGCTATCACAAATATCCGGAAGGATCATTTCCTTGGGCTTGATTTTGAACCTGATCTCTTCACCCGGGACATTGAGTCTACTTGCAGCGCCCCGATTGCCGATCGCCAGGATGACGGATTGCGAGTTATATTCCACTTTGCGGTTCGTTTTTATCTGTTCTGTCTCGATAATGAAATGGCCGTTTTCCGATTTGACATTTTTGCAGCTTTCAAATTCGTTGATCACCACTCCATTCGATTTTATCGTGTTGATCCACGATCCGATCATCTCTTCTTTGATTCCGCCGTCGCCGTCAAGGCTGATGCCCCCTTTGGCAGGCATGTCAGTCGGATTGTAGAAGACATACTTACCGGCCGAATAGGTCTGCTGAATCGTTGCGGCGATCTGGTCCTGCTCGATCGCGATATATTTCATCCCCCGCTGTTTTGCCAGGGCCGATGCCGATAATCCTGCCGGGCCGATGCCGATGATCGCGACGTCGTAATCGGCCTTCCCGTTGCCGTTCTTTTGCTCGAGATACTTGGAAACCGACTCGATAGCCTGGGCGCCCTCATTGATCGCATTTTTGATGAGCGGCACTCCGGAGACATCACCGATTAGAAAGATGCCCGGCACATTCGTCATAAAACTCTGATCGCGTTTCGGAACTTTACGCTCGGGAATCGGCTTGGTGGTATTGACGACGATGCAGGATTTCGGAACCGTCGGGCACTCGACCTGGCAGCCCGTATCTTCCATACATTGATCGAGCGCCACCGGAGCGGCTTTTCCATTGACCATCGCGAGGACATCGTGCGGGCAGATATCGACACAGGCATGACAGCCGATACAGGTTGCGGCATTGATTACCGGATGCGGGTAAGTAGGACCTTTCAGATCGAAGAGAGTCGGGGGCAAGACGGTAGTCAGCCCCTTATCGCGGCTGAACTTTCGCGCTGCTTCTCCCATTGCCACTCGCACCCGCTCGCGCCGGTTTTTCGTATCGATCAGGATCAGGCCGATGCCCATCAATAAGGTCAGCAGGAAAAGACTTAGCCAGCCTATTCCCGAAAGGGCGCCGAACCGGGGAATGAAGCCGGTGCTGAGAGACAAGCCTAGAAAAAGTGCCAGAAAAATTAATGCAATGATCAAATGTGTGCGTTTCATTCAAATTTCGACCAATCCAGGGGGAATTAGTTTAAGCTCTTCTCCGAATCTCGCTCTTCAACCTGCCATTGACCATATCAATCACCACTTCCGCGCGCGTCACACGATGAAAAGAATCGAACGCCGCCTGTTCAATGGCAGAGATCAATCCGGAGTGCAATCCGCGCGCTCCGGTACCCCGCTTCAAACTGCGCTCGACGATATGATTGATCGCAGCATCAGTGACCGCCAGCTGCAAACCTTCGGATTTAAACTCACGAACGAACTGCGGAAGCACGTTTTCGATGAGGATCCTTCTCAGTGTTTCAGTGGAAAGCGGCTTGAACCTGACGATCCGCGCAAAACGCCCCATCAGTTCCGGCAGAAAGCCGTAACGTTGAAAAATCTCGATCTCCTCCATAATCTGCGATTGCTGTTCGATCTGCTTCTCGTTATTCGTATGGAAGCCGATCGACTTGGACTCGTTTTTAACCAGCTCATCCATCCCGGAAAAAGTCCCGCAGGCGATGAAAGGGATATCGCGCGTCGAAATCGGGGAGCGCTGGCCGTAGGCCGAATAACCATAATCCATCGGAATCATGACCTGAGTTCCCTCGACAAGCTTGAGCAATTCACGCTGCACCCCATAGCCCGAGACATCTTTGGTCGTCCCCTCACCGGCAAACCGAGAGTTGCTCGTCGAAGAAGCGAGTTTGTCGAATTCATCGAGGCAAACGATCCCGCAAGAAGCCATAAGCAGGTTGCCCTCGGCGGCGTAAAGAAGTCTCGTCAAAATAGTGCTCACATCATCACCGATATAACCGCTTTCCGTGAAACTGGTGATATCGACGATAACCGTCGGCAGCTGAAAGACCTGCTGGAACAGTGACTCGACGAGAAAAGTTTTACCGCAGCCGGTCGGCCCGACCAGTAAAGTGTTTTGCTTGGGATTCACCAGGCGACGACTCTCACCCTTGATATGTAATCGCTTGAGCCGGCGGATGTGCCGGTAAGCCATGAGCGAAAGCGCACGGCGCGGTTCATCTTGTCCCTTGTATCCGAGTTGTTCCAGACGTTCGGCGATCTCCGGTGGGGCGATCGTCGGCAGGTCCTGAATGAACTCACGAAAATTCTCGCGTTCACAATCAGACGGATCGTAAATATCCTTGTTTTCGTCTTCAAAAGGGAAATTCATATTTAAAAGTTTTCAGTTTTCAGTTTTCAGTTTTCAGTTTCGGATGGTAATTCATCCGGACTGAAAACTGAAAACTAAAAACTAAAAACTGAAAACTGAAAACTGAAAACTGATCCTATCTGTCCATCCTACGTAAACTTGCTCTCAAATTTTTCTCTTCACCGTGCTGGGTATGGCAGCTAATGCAAAGCGGCCCTTTTACCCGGGAACTACCCGCCATCTTCATCGCGCGATCGGAGAATGCCCGCCGCCCGAATTCTCCCTGCACCTGGGCTTGCGATTCTTTGATCCCGTGACAATTGGCGCAAGACTGCCTCACTCCCTGAGTCAATGCCGCTCCATCGAATCCGTTGATATGACAATCTGTGCAATTGGTCCGTCCCTCCTGGCGCCCTCCGATGTGCACGAGATGGAACTGATCTTTCCGGGTAAATTGCATAAATGAACCTGGGAGCTCCTTCCGTTCCCATTCGGCTTGCGTGATTCCCTGCCACGACCAGGTGCCGTTGGTCACAGGATAACCGGTCGTCCCTCCATGCGGGGTCTTGAGCAGCTCGCCATTTTTGAGTGGATTTCTGTAACCGCTGTCGTCACGGTGACAGCCGGTGCAGGCGACATTGGCAACGAAATTAACGCGAAAATCACGCCCCTGGTGCTCGGTGTGACAGTCGATGCATTTCAGGCCGATCTTCGTGTGTTTTTCGGAGACACTGGATTGAAACGCTTTGGTCGTATGACACTCCGCGCAGTTTTGCACCATCGATGCTTTGACGGAATGACAGGTGGTGCACGAATTCGCATTGACCTTCGTTGCAATCTCAGGTTTGAGCGAGAAATCACTGCGCGCGTGGGCGACCGAGAGCGTTCCGGAAGAGTAGACATCCTTGAACGTATAGATCGCGCTGATCGCGAGCAGCGCGACGATCAACGAGCTCCAGGTAAACAGAGCGCGTGTCCATGGCGATTGCAAGTCTCGCGTCGGATACCAGTTGAATTGAGCTTTGCCGTGTCGCTTTTCCCCGGTCGGCGCGAGCGGGGAATCGGGTGAGAGTTTGCCGGCTTCGCGTTTGCGCTTATCCCAGAAGACCTTAAATGTCTCAGCATCGACTACCGGCATCAACCTTCCGGTCAGCATTTTCTCCCCGCTTAACCGGATGGTCCCTTTCGGTGTCGGCTTCGATCGTTGGAACTTTGCCAGGATACTTGGATCGAGTCTGACCGTTTTGGTTTCTTCCTGCGGAAGCTGAAGCTGGGTTGTGTTGGAAACATCTACCGGGACAGGGACGACGCTTACCTCGACATCGAGCTGTAAGCCGTCTCGGGTATACTTCGGAAAAATAAAAAACGGGCCGACCTGAATCAGGTCCCCGTCAGCCAGAGGAGTCTGTTCGATCAACTCGCCGTTGAGCAAAGTACCATTGGCTTCAGAAAGATTGAAGATCCAGTAATCGCCGCTGATCTCCTTGATGCCGGCGTGGGTGCGTGAAACAGTCGGGTGATTGAGCGCCAGGTCATTGCCGGCTAAACGCCCGATGGTCAACCCCTCACTTTCGATTTCAATCTGGTCGATGTTCTGGTCTTTACGGACGATAAAGAAATTGCTCATATTTAAATCGAGAGGAAATAGATCACCTGAACGATATGGACGATCATGAGCGCTAGCATCACAGAAGTGAAGACCACATGCGGCGCCAGCCAAAGCTTGAGCGATTGATGTAAGTAGATCAACGCATCGACCCGCCGGATCGTGGCCGCCTTCTCGATTGCGCTGAAGAGATTCCCTTTTTCATAGGGCGAGATTTCCCGGATAGCTTTTTCGAATAGTCCGTTAGTTTCGGAGATCAACTGCTCGAGCGTATCAGGCCTGCGGTATTGGCGGAGAAGAAATGCTAGTGAGAAAATCTTTGGCATGACCTTCTGCTGGATCACCTTTCGCACCCCCGGTGTCGAAGCGGCAATCACTTCGCCGAGTTCCCGGCTCAATTCTTCCCGCCGCGCAACCAGGTCCTCGATCAACAGCGGTTGTCCCTCAATTTTGGTCATTAATCGAGGCGCGAAATAATAGACCAGGATGCCGAACAAGCCGGTCAAAATCACCAGATCGAAGGAGATCATGAGGGCAGTCGTCAGTCCCCCGCCGGAGCTTGAGCCACCATGCAGGAGCAGCGTTATCCCTCCGATGATTCCCAGATAACTGTGGGAAAGCAGCCAGTAGCGTAACGCCCCGGAACGTCGTTTGTACATCTGGCGGCGGACGGGATAGGCCATCACCCCGGCGATTCCGATGAATCCCACGATTCCCGTAATCCACCGCAGGTCGAACCACGTGCTGATCAGCGGTGTTTCTAGCCCGTAGCTGAAAATGCCGAGGATCGTCAACAAAGTGAGAACGACGGTCAGCGATATTCCGATGAGATGCATCAACCGTTTGCCGGCATCCTTGTGGGAAGTGTGTCGGACCACTACATGACTGCTATCCCTGAAAAGCACCCCTTCGATGTTCTTGACCTCGGCAAAATAGATTTTCGGATCGACTCGCAACAAGGACCCGGTCGGACAGTTCTCTTCACAGCTGTATAACTGCTTCTTGGCACC
>Ga0081455_10006612_pt1 | contig 12404 bp, 7 predicted proteins | sample TabmetS3T2R1_FD_70207 | JGI IMG/M metagenome (GOLD analysis project Ga0081455, IMG submission 70207) | Tabebuia heterophylla rhizosphere microbial communities from the University of Puerto Rico - S3T2R1 | ecosystem: Host-associated > Plants > Roots > Rhizosphere ... | reverse complement strand
CCGAAGCCACCGTTGCGCGCCTGCCGGTCTACCTGCGCTGCCTGATCGACATGGCCGAGCGGGTGCAGGCCGACATCCAGCACAGCTACAAGGTCGTGCCGTGGGACGACGAGGACGCCCCGGGGATCGTCTACCGGGAGAACACCAACCGCACCGACCGGCCGGACTCGGGCAAGGCCCTCCCGCCGCCGGACGCCACCCCCCGGCTGTCCCCGGAGAAGTACCGGGCCAAGAAGAGACAGGACGACATCTGGGAGACGAACGGTACGTCCCCGGTGACGGCCACGGACCTCGAGCCAGCGCCACCCTCCCCCGACGATGGAAGTTGAGCCCAAGTACCGGCTGTTCCCCAAGCAGAAGCGGGCGATGCGCCTCTTCGGGCTGGACTACCGCTGGTCGTTCCCCTACGGCTGGGCGGTGGAGGAGATGCTATTCGGGGGCGAGGCCGGAGGAGGCAAATCGGCCCTGGCCCGCTGCGTGGCCTTCACCCTGGCCCACATCTGGCCGGGGGCCCGCATCCCGATCTTCCGGAGGACGTACCCCGAGTTGGAGGACACCCACATCGTCAAGGTGATGACCGAGTGGGCGGGGTCGGGGCAGTACCACGGCGGGAGTCACGAGTGGCGGTTCTACAACGGCAGCGTCGTCCCCTTCCGGCACTGCGAGCGGGAGGCCGACGTCTACCGCTACATGTCGGCCGAGTGGGAGGGGCTGGTGGTGGACGAGGCCACCCAGTTCACCCAGTTCCAGATCAGCACGCTCCGCTCCCGGGTGCGGGCCACCCGGGAGCGGTGGCGGCCGGTGATCCTCTACACCGCGAACCCCGGCGGGGTGGGGCACGTCTACTTCAAGGACCACTTCGTGGACGCCGCCAAAGAGGGCGAGGTGTTCATGGCCCCCAAGGACGAGGGGGGCTTCCGGCGGGTCTTCCTCAGGGCCAAGCTGTCGGATAACCCGGCGCTGCCCGCCGAGTACAAGCGCAGCCTGGAGGCCATCAGCGACCCGGACCTCCGGCGGGCGCTCTCCGAGGGCGACTGGGACATCTTCAGCGGGCAGTACTTCCGCTTGTGGAAGCGGGACAAGCACGTCGTCCCCGCCTTCGCCCTGCCGGACGGCTGGTACCGGCGCTACATCGCGGTGGACTGGGGCTACGGGGCCCCCTGGTGCGCCCTGTTCTTCGCCCGCGACGAAGACCTGTGGGCGGGGCACCGCATCCCCCGCTGGTACGCCTACCGGGAGTTCTACGCCCCCGGGGTGCGCGACCAGCAGCAGGCGCGGCTGGTGCGGGACTCGATGGACAACGACAAGACCTGGCGCGGGCGCGGGGCCCCCGGCCTGGTCTGGGACGCGGTGGCCGACCCCTCGATGTGGAACCAGTCCTCCCAGACGGGGGTGTCCCCGGCCGACATCTACCAGACGGCGGGGGTGCCGATCATGCCCGCCAACAACGACCGGATCAACGGCTGGCAGCGGATGCAGGAGTACCTGGACGACATGGAGGACGACCGCCCCGGCGTCCTGTTCATGGACACCTGCGTCCACACCATCCGGACCCTGCCCGTCCTCCAGCGGGACAAGCACCACCCCGAGGACTTGGACACCCACGGGGAGGACCACGCGGCCGACGCGGCGCGGTACTTCCTGATGACCCAGGCGGGACTCACCCGGCGGGAGGGGCTCCACCACACCGGGCGCTACGGCCTGGGCGCGGCGCGGGTCGCCTCGCCCCTGGCGGCGGCGAGCAACGCCTCGACCCAGAAGATGTTCGAACGGCAACTGGCGGCGGCGGCCGCCCGGCCTCTGCGGGACAACACGGGCGCGGTCGTCCGAGAGCGGGAGCGGGAGCGGGAGGAAGAGCGCGATGGCGATGGTGCGGCGGCCCGAGTTCGCCCCGACCCGCAAGAGCGGGAGCGGCGGGAGCAGCAGCAACGGGAGCAACGGCAAGGCCCTGGAGCCCCCTGACGCCGGGTACTTGCAGGCGCTGCGCCGGGAGTGCGAGGACGACTTCCGGATGCAGGACGAGCAGATCGACCGGCTGCGGGAACTGCGCCAGATGGCCCGCGCCGTCCCCATTCCGCAGGAGTTGCGGCTGGTGGACATCGAGATTCGTGACCCCACCATCGCGGACGAGATTCAGCGCGTCGTGGCCACCCTGGTCAACCAGCCGCCCACCCTGAAGGTGACCCCGGGCAAGTCCGGCTCGCAGGCGATGGACGACAACGCCACCGACCGGGAGCACTTCACCGAAGAGGTCTTGCGGGTGGCGGGCCAGCGCCGGGAGGGGCCCCCGACGATCACCCGGCTGGCCGACGCGGTGTGCGGGGACGGCGGGGGCTGCACCAAGTTCATCCACCGGCCGGACCTGTGGGACGAACGCTACTCGCTCCGGCTCCAGGGCTACGACGAGGCCCAAGACCTGACCGGCGACCAGCCCGAGGGGAAGCGGCCCAAGAAGGCCAGCAAGAGCGAGGAGCGGCGGGGGGAGGCGTACCCGCCCAAGGAGTACCAGCAACGGTCAGAAGCGGCCAAGAAGGACGCCGGGCCGCCCTTCTCCTGGTCGAGCGTGGACATCCGCACGGTGTACCCGGTGTTCATGGCCGGGCGGATCGAGGAGGTCATCGAGGTCACCGAGCGGCCGGTGAGCGCGACGTTCCGGCGCTACCGGCTGGCCTACGACCAGGACTACAACATCTGCCCCCAGGAGTTGGCCGAGAGTCGCCCCGCCGAGGGGGCCCTCCAGGCCGGGCCGGGCTCCCTCCAGGACTCCCAGCCCGCGGCCAAGTGCCTGTTCATCGAGCACTGGGACGACACCTACGTGACCCACTACGTGTGCGGGAAGGGGGGCAACAAGTACGGCCGGGACACCGGCCAGGTGGTGGACCAGTGGAAGCACGGCTACGGGCGGCACCCGTACTTCTTCACCCCCGGGTTCATGCCCGCCTGGTGGACGAACCGCAAGGTGGGCTGGTCCGTCTCGGAAACCAAGCGGTGGCTGGTCGAGTTCCGCAGCTACTTGTGGACGGTGTACGCCCAGCAGATGGCCCGGGACACCATGCCCCCGGTGACGGTCGAGATTCCGGAGACGTCGCAGCCCATCCGGGGGCGGGACGGCACCCCCAAGACGGTGGAGAAGTACAAGCTGGGGGAGATGTACTTCGGGGCCCCCGGCGAGAAGCGGGTGCCCTGGATGTTCCCGGGGCAGAGCCCCCAGTCCCTGAAGGACATGATCTCGCTCGTCTCCGAGCAGATCGAGCGCCTGGGCACCCCGCGGATGGAGCAGAACATCGGGTCGGTGGAGGCCAGCGGGTTCGCCATCAACCAGGTGCTGGCCGAGGCCCGCCTCAGGTTCGACCCCCTGGCGACGGCGATTGAGCGCACCCTGGACGAGATCACCCGGTTCCTGTGGCACCTGATCCGCCACAAGATCGGGGAGAAGGTCTGGATTTACTCGTCCAAGGAGAACGTCGGCTGGCGGGGGATGGGCCCGAACGACCTGGAGGGCGACGTGCGGATCGAGTGGAAGCTGGACCCCACGCTCCCCTCGGCCGCCCTGGTCGAGAGCCGGTACTGGGTCGAACAGGTCAAGGCCGGGTTCGCCTCCCAGGACCAGGCCATCGAGGCGCAGGGGCGCAACCCCGACGAGGTGCGCTACGGGCAGACGCTGGACCGGATGCGCCAGAGCGAGTGGTTCACCAAGATGCAGGAGCAGTTCGTAGTGGCCGAGATCGGCCGCGGGGACTTGCTCTCTAAGGCGTGGGCGGCCCAGCAGTTGGCCGACACCGGGACGATGCCGGGCCAGCCCCCGGGCGGGCAAGTCCCCAACCGGAACCCCAACGCGGTGGCCGCCAACGGCCAGCCCCCGGCGGGGATGAACACCCCCGGCATCCCGGACATGGGCGCGGGCACCGTCGCCCCCAACCAGGAGGGGGCCAACGGCGTCCCGGTGGCCGCCGGGGCCAGCGGCTATCCTGGAGGGATACCGGGCGGCCCCTCGACGCCCCTCGCCTCGGCGGCGGGCGGGATGGTCCAGCCCTTGCGGGGGTGAGTCTCTATGGCAGCGACGAGCGACGTATGGGAGAGCCGCATCGACCGGATGCGGCGGGGGGAGTCGGGGTGGGCCCCGCCCACGGCCGTGTCCCTCGACCTGGCCGGGCAGGCGTGGCTCTCCGGGGGCTACGCCCTGTCCCCCACCAGGACCAAGGCGGCCACGATGCGGGTGGAGTTCCGCCAGGACGGCTTCCACATCACGCCCCCCAAGGGGTACAAGTGGGAGCCGCGCGGCGACACCCCCAGCCCCAGCGGGGCCTACCGGGTGATCGGAGTCGGCTCCCGGAGCGTCGGGAGCGTCGGCGGCCCGACTCCCCGGCGGCGGCCCCCTCCCGGTGGCGGCCGGGGGTGGGGCGACGGCCCCGGCCCCGACCCCCGACCGATCCCGCCGCCCCCGGAGAACGAGGGGGCGCTGCCCGCGCCGCCGCTGCGGGCGACGGTCACCGAGGTGCCCCGCCAGTTGTCCACCACGAACGAGGACGACAAGCTGCTGCCCGAGCCCGCCAGGCCCAAGAAACCCGCCAAGGCTCCTACGTTCACCCGAGGAGAGCGCACCTAGGGTGTAGACTGAGTTAGGCACTAGTTTCCACCGTCTACTTTTGGAGAAGCGAGATGGCCGAGGAGCGCGGGCCGGGGCCGCTGGAGTTCGTCCAGGTGGGGGACAAGACCTACCTGCGGGGGGCGTGGCCCGAGGCGTTCGTCGCCAGCCGCGAGTGGCTGGACGAGTTGCCCCAGAAGTGGTCGTACTTCGACTGGCACCGACTCTCGATGTGGCTGGCGAACACCAACGCCACGTACGTGTGCGAGGACTACGACCCCGGCGAGGCCGTCCACCGCTTCCACCGGCTCACCGCCACCGAGGTGAAGCCGATCCCCGGCGACCCCACCCCCGCCGAGCAGGCCGCGGCCGCCGAGACGAAGATGCGGGAGTTGTTCGGGCCGGGGACGGTCAAGCCCGAGCCCCCCAAGGGCCCCAACGCCCTGTCCCTGATCCTGGGGAAGCCCCGGGTGTGGCGGCCCGAGCCCGAGGTCAGGGAACAGGTCGGCCTGGACGCCGACCTCGACCGCACCATCGAGGAGGTCGAGCGGCGGGTCTTCCAGCGGGTGATGGAGCACCAGCGGCAGCGGGAGCGGGAGATGACCGCGGCCGAGATCACCCGGCAGATGGAGGAGGAGGTCCGGCAGCGGCAGTTGCGGCTGGACCAACTCCGAGCGCGGGGGGAGGAGCAGGAGCGGCTCACCAGCTACTTCCACGGGTACATGCAGCCCGTCCAGACCGAGAGCGCCTCCACCCGGAACTGGCTCCAGGCGTACCCGGCGGCGTGGACCGGCGTGAACACGCTGGGGCCGGTCGAGGAACCCATGCTCTGGTCGGTGGACCGGGAGATCGTGCGCCAGGTGGACAAGCTGACCCGCGCCAAGGAGCCGCTGGAGTCGGGCTACCAGGTGCAGCAGGTCCGCACCGACGCCTGGGTCAAGTGGGCGGTCGAGCACCTCACCGCGCTGGGCTTCTCCATCGGCTTCCCCCCCTTCTCGGTGCAGATCAAAGATGCGCTTGACGTAGAGACACCGCCCATGGAAAATCTGCCCCCAGAGCCCCCGTTACCGGAAACGATGCCCCCCGGGCCGGTGGCCGAGGAGGACGACCCGCTCCCGGACTACTTCCGGGAGGACGACGAGGGGCGGGACGATGACGCGGACGCGGACGCGGAGCAGCCGACCCGCTCCATCGACCCGGAGGTGGAGAAGCTGATCGGGCTCATCCGGGAGCGGATCGAGCAGCAGCCCATCCCGGTCGCCAAGGGAGGGGTAGACGTGGGAGCGGTCATCCAGGCGGTCATCATCGAGTCCCGGAAGCGGTGGGGCAACGGACTCAACGCTTGGGATAACGGCGGGTTCGGCGGGAGCGGGGGCAACGGCGGGACGGTGGGAGGGCGGTAGGAGATGGGACTGGCGCGACCGGCCCGGGGCTATGGCTACTACCTGATCGTGCTGGTCGCCATCGTCTGCATCCTGTTGTTCCTGCTGACTCTGTTCGCCGTCGCCTTCGCCATCCCCGGCTGGCTGGTGTACTTGCTGATCGGGTTGCTCGCCGTGGGACTCCTCATCCCGTGACCCTCTCCTCGTTGGGCCCCCCTCCCTGCCAGTACAGGGAGGGGGGCTTTTTTGTCGGTCCGTACCGAGTTCGTGACTCGTAGCCGGGACAGAGGGGGAGTGCGGTGGCGACGAAGGAGGCCCGGGAGAACGAGGCCGAGCGGCTCGCCGCCCAACTGACCCAGGAGGTGCGCGACCAGGCCCCCCGGCTGGCGACGGCGCTGTTCCCCAAGGGGCCCCCGGGCCACCAGGAACTGGGGAGCGACCAGGAGTTGGACCTGATCGCCCGCCAGTGGCACGACCCCAGCTTCCGGAAGACCCTCTTGATGCGGGTCGCCCCGCCGGGGCCCAACGGGTACCCGGACCCCGTGCTGGCCGAGCGGTTCATCGAGTTGTACCGCAAGGCCGTCTTAGAGAGGGGGTCGGTCGAGCAGGACACCCCCACCACCCCGGCCGAGGCGGCCGCGTCCGTGGGCCCGACCGGCGCGGACACCGGGGTGACGCTGGCGCAGGGCCAGGGGCCCGCGGGGGCGCAGACGGTGGCGCTGCCGGGCACCCCCGCCGCGCCGGGGGCCCCGCCGCTGCCGCTCTCGCCGGGGCAACTGCCCCCCGCCGGGCTCCCGGGCCAGCCCTCGCCCCCGCCGACTCCGGGGCCGACCCAGGTGACGCAGCCCCTCCCGCCCGCGCAGCCCGGCGTCGGCGCGGGGTCGGCGGGGGGCGGGCTGGGCCTGCCGGGGGACCGGGACGACCGGGACTACGGCGACGGCATCCTGGAGTTCTCCCTCCCGGCGGGCACCGCGCCCCCGGCCAGGGCCCCCTCGACCGGGGTGGGACTCGGGACTCCGGCCGCGGGGCGGCAGAGCGCCCCGGGCGTCCAGGAGTGGACGCTCACGGACATCCCGCCCCCGCCGATGGTGCCGCCGCTGCCGACGCCGCAGAGGGGGACGTAGGCCATGCCCGGCTTGTGGTGGCTACCGGTGCATAGACGCCACGACCCGCAGCACCGTCGCCCGGTGCTGCGGGAGCCGAGTCCAGTGGCGGTCCCCGGTAGCGTTCCGCCCCTTGAGAATCATGTCGTCCGTGTTGTCCTGGGCCACCCCGAGGAACAGATGGTCGGGGCGAACGCACTTGCGGTTGTCGCAGCGATGGAGGACCAGTTTCCCTTCAGGCACCGCTCCGTAATAGAGCGCCCAGGCACAACGGTGCGCCTGCTTCTCCGGGGAGCCGCCGATGATTCCGTACTCCTTGTGGTCGAGCGCCCCGGTCCATTCCCAGCAGCCGTCAGACCTCCGGACCTTCTCCCAGAACCGATCAGCCAGGGGACGACGGGCGTTGTGCCCGTGGGCGTAGGTCTTGGACACAGCGATGACTTGGCCGCATCCGCATTTACATCGGTTCACGGGGTGATTGTACCCCACTGGTGGGCATAATGGCGAGATGGTGGCCCGACGACGAGATCATCGGGGACAAGATCGACCAGGCCAAGAAGAAGTACCAGGAACTCACCACCAACGTCTCCGGGATGATCTCCCAGCCCGTGCTGCTGGGCCGGGCGCGGCGGCTGTACGACCAGACGGTCGGGCCCCTGATCCAGCAGGGGCAGCAGGCCGTCACCGACTTCCACGTCGAGGACCGGCTCTCGCGGGCGCGGCGCGACTTCGACGCCATGACGCAGGGGGCGACGGAACTCAACCGGAGGACACCGGGCACGGACGCCCTGGCCGGGCTCTCCGCGCTGAACGCCCGCGCCGCCGGGGGCCTGGAGGACACCTCCTCCAGAACCTACGGCACCCTCCAAGACTTCGGGGACACGATGGGCGGGCTCAACGCCCGCGCGGCCACCGGCTTGGAGGGTTTGAGTCGGGGCGCGGCGGGGGCGCTGGAGGACACCGCGGGGCGCTACGAGGCGTGGCGGACCCCGCCGGGGGCCCCGCCCCGGCCGAGTCCGTTCGACACGCTGGGCCAGGTGAGTCGCACCGGGGGGACGGGCGGCGAGCCCCTCGGGGACACGCTCCGGGAGGCCCCCGGCCGCCTCCTGGGGGCGCTGGGCGGGCAGGGACTGGAGCCCTCGGACGACGCCTCCCGGCGGATGGCCGAGTCGGCGGGGGCGTTCGTCCACCCCATCGAGGAGCGGGTCCGGCGGCCCCTCGCCGCCTTCGCCCAGACCATGGGCAACCCCAACTATCCCCGGCTGGACGAGGAGCAGGCCAACCGGCTGGTCGAGAGCGCCTTCCAGAACGTCAGCGGGTACATGGGCGGGAGCCCCAAGGACATCGCCGCCGTGACCCGTCCGGCGGCGCGGCAGGCCGAGCGGCTGGGCTTCGACGCCTTCCACGGCACCGATCAGGGATTCGACACCTTGCAAGCGTCCCGGAGCGGGATGCTGGGCAAGGGGCGCTACTTCTCGGTCGAGCCCGAGGGGGCCAACGCCTTCGCGGAGACTCGGGGCGGGGAGGGGATGTGGGGGGGCCAGGTCCGGCCGGTGGACATCGCGGACGACATCCGGCTGTGGGACAGCACCCAGCAGGTTACCCCGGAGGAGGGGAATCGATTCCTCGACCTGGTGCGCCAGCGGGCGCGGCGGGCGGGGATGCCGTGGGGGCCGGGGACCGACGGGCCCCTGCGGGACATGCTACGCCCGGGGCCCGGGCGGGACATGCCCACCCGGTTCAACCTCTACGACCAGACGGCCAGTTCGATGGCCTGGAACTCGTCAAGCTGGGCCGCCGCCGACGAGGCCAAGGAACTCCTGAACGACGTCCTCCGCAGGCAGGGCTACCAGGGGATCAGCTACCGCGGTACCCGGTCGCTGATGCGCCGGGACGCGGCGGGGAACCTGGGGCGGTACACCGAGGTCAACGTCTTCCCCGAGTGGGGCCACCTGGTCCGGAACAAGCTCTCGGGGCGGGAGTTCGGGATCGTTCCCGGAGGAGTCGGGCGCGGCCCTGCGCCCTCCGGTCCGAGCGTGCTGGGGGAGGGATTGCGTGCCCGGTGGCGGACGGTGACTCCGGAGGCCCTGGCCGCCGACCAGGCGTACCACCCCGGGGCGTGGATTCTCCCGGACGGGACGGTGCTCTCCCGCCCCGCGGAGGGATTCGAGCCCCACAGCATGTCCGTCGCCAACGTCCTCAAGGAGCAGGGGGAGAACCCCAAGCTGTGGGGGCAAGGCAACCTGGACCGCGCCCTGAACGACGGGATCATGCAAGTGTCGGCGGTGAACCCGGAGACGGCGGGGGGGACCAACTACATGGTCGCCGCCTTCGGGAAACCCATGACCGAGCAGCAGCGGGCGGCGTGGGCCCGGCTGACTCGGGAGTACAAGCGGTGGCACCCCGACGCGACGGTGGAACTCCACGGGGACGCCGGGGCGGGTCTGGGCACCGCGGGGGCCCCCAGCGCCAAGTCGTTCAGCCTGTTCCCGGACTGGATGCCCCGGACGGCCAGGGCCGACCTGGCGGCGGCCACCGCGGGGGGCATCTACGGGGGCGTCACCGCGCCCGAGGACACCCCGCCGTGGGAGCGGGCGCAGCGGGTGGCGTTCGGGGCCCTCCAGGGGGTGCAGGCGCTCAACCAGGCGCGGGGGCTGGCCCGCGCCGCCGGGAACCCCTCGGCCGCCCTCCGCAGGCTGCGGGCGCTGCGAGTCGCCGGGGAGGAGAACGGCGACCTGTTCACCGAGAACCTCCGCAAAGAACTGGACAGCCTCCAGGCGGGGATCGAGCGGCGCAACACCGACTGGGAGAGTCTGTCCCAGGTACGGGACCAGCTTGAGGACGAGATCGGGGCGCTGCGGGAGTTCATCGGCCAGGGCAAGGCCGTGATCGAGAAGCCCCCGGACCGGGGCGTGTGGGCGATGAAGGGGGCCAAGTGGCGGCAGGGCGACCTGGCCGAGTTGGCGAGCCGGAGCGGGCTCAACCCCTACGAGCCCGGCTGGTGGCAGGCGGCCGACGACGAGACGGTCCGGCTCTACAAGCGGGAGGTGCTCGCCCAGCGGGGCCCCCCGCCCCTGACCCCGCACCAGGAACTCCAACAGAAGAACGCCCGGTGGCGCGACGTCCGCAAACAGGTCAAGCAACTGGAGCAGGAGTTGATGCAGGACATCAACCGGCAGGCCCAGTTGGAGGACCGGATGCAGCAGCGGGGCCTGTTCGCCCCGCCAGCGACCCCGGCCGAGGAACTCCAGGACGCCTACCAGCGGGTGGGCTCCCTCACCTTCCGCCCCGACAAGCCCCCCACCGAGGAGACGGCCCAGCAGTTGGCGGCCGCCGGGTGGAAGCGGCTGGAGCAAGCGGACGGGTCGGTGCGCTACGAGAACCCCCAGTTCCAGGGGGCCCAGGCCGCCGGGGTGGGCGAGCCGGGCGGGGCGGCCGTCCCCACCGGGGCGGCCCCCGGCCCGATCCAGCGCCCCCAAGGGGCCAGGACGCTCCCCACCCGCGCCTCCACGGCCGGGAAGGTGCGAATCCGGACCCAGGCCCCCGCCGGGCGGATGCGGGCCTCGATGCCCAACCCCTTGCCCCCCGAGCCGCCGCGGCCGGGGGTGGCGGTCGAAGCCGGGGTGGAGCCCTCCGGGGTGCCCCAGCCGGGTCTGCCGGGGATGCCGGAGACGGAAGTCGGGCGAGTCGAGCCCGGGGCCATCCCGCCCCGGCGCACGGCGACCGACATCGACCTGGAGATCGACCGCACCCGGCGGCAGATCAGGGACGTGGGCCAAGACCCCAACCTCAGCCCGCGGGAGGTCGAGCGGGAGACGGCCCGGCTGGAGGACAAGGTAGACGATCTGCTGAAAGAGCGCCGCGGGCTCGCCGCCGTGGGGGTCACCGCCCAAGCGCAGGGCCCCCTCGCCGGGGCCACCCGGGTGGGCCAGGTGTTCCCGGAGAACGTCCCCCCGCCCGCGGAGCCCCGGCCGGGGGTCGCCGTCATGGGCGAGGCCCCGGGCCCCCTCGCCGGACCCACCGAGGCCGGTCGGGTGTTCCCCGAGAACTTCCCGCCCGAGGCCCCTCCGAGGGAGGGCGTGGCCGTTCTGGGGGAGGCCCCCGGGCCGCTGGGGGGCCCCACCGAGGCGGGGCGGGTCTACCCGGAGCGGTCCCCCCCCGAGGCCCCGCCCCGGCCGGGGGTGGCCGTCACCGCCCCGGGCCGGGGGATGTTCGCCGGGACGCCGGGGGCCGGACCGGCCGGGCGGGCGGTCGCGGAGATCGAGGCCGACCTCGCGGGAGTCGAGCAGCAGATCAAGGACGCCATCAACGACCCCAACTCCCAGGAGCCGATCCACGAAATCCTGAATCGATTCGCCCCGGCCCAGGAGCGGCTCCGGCAGGAACTGGAGGCCGCGCAGGCGGCCGCCGCGGGGGGTGAGGGGGTCCGCACCGAGGTGGGGCGGGTGTTCCCGGAGAACATCCCCCCCGAGCGGACGGTGCAGGCCATCGAGCAGGACATCGCCGGGCTGCGAAGCGAGCGGGACATCGCCCTGCGGGATCAAGACCAGGCAGCGGTCAGGCAGATCGACCGGCAGTTGGCCGACCTCCGGGAAGAACTCCTGAACAAGAAGGGGGTCGGCGTCCTGGTCAGCCCCAAGCCCGGGGGGACTCCCCTCGGGGAGCGGGCGGGCCGGGTGGCGACCCCCGCCCCGGGCGAGGCGGCGAGCGCCCCCCAGGTGCAGCCGACCACCCCGCTCCTGCCCGGGATGCCCCAGGTCGAGGCGGGCCGGGTCTACCCGGAGCACCTCGGGCCCCAGGAGCCCCCCGCCCCGCCTTCTCTCCCGGGTGCGGGGGGCACGATCCCCCCGGGCGGCCGCCCGCCCGAGCCGGGGGCCCCGCCGCCCCCGGAGCCGATGCGGCAGCCGGAACTGCCCGCGCAGCCGGGCCAGCCCCCCGCCCAGTGGGACGCCAGCCAGGTCACCCCGGGGACGAACCGGGCGGTGGTGTGGCTCCAGAAGCGGGCGGCCGAGATCAACCAGTCCCGCTACGCCAACCTGCTGATCGGCACCGCCAACGCCTTCGGGGATATCGTCTCCAACCTCATCAACATCCCCCGCCTGTACGCCCGCACCGCCGGGGCGGCCCAGATCGAGCGGGCGCTGCCGGTGGCCCGCCGGGCGACCACCCCGTCCCAGGTGAAGGGGCTCAACCGGGGGCTCTCCGAGGGCTGGCTCCAGGGAGTCAAGGAAGCCTGGGACGTGTTCATGGAGGGCACCACCCGGGAGCAGCGGGAGGCCGAGCGGGCGGCGGGGGTGGTCGGCGTGGGGGGCCAGGTCAACCCCGACATGCCGA
>Ga0081455_10006611_pt1 | contig 12405 bp, 7 predicted proteins | sample TabmetS3T2R1_FD_70207 | JGI IMG/M metagenome (GOLD analysis project Ga0081455, IMG submission 70207) | Tabebuia heterophylla rhizosphere microbial communities from the University of Puerto Rico - S3T2R1 | ecosystem: Host-associated > Plants > Roots > Rhizosphere ... | reverse complement strand
GATCACCGGCGTGGTGTAGAGCGTCAGCAACTGGCTCAGCAGCAAACCGCCGATGATGGAGATGCCGAGGGGAAAACGCAATTCGGCGCCGGTACCGCTTTCGATCGCCAGCGGCAATGCGCCGAACAACGCGGCCAGCGTCGTCATCATGATCGGGCGGAAGCGCAGCAGGCACGCTTGCACGATGGCTTCATTGGGCGACATGCCCTGATGCCGCTCCGCCTCCAGCGCGAAGTCGATCATCATGATCGCGTTCTTCTTGACGATGCCCATCAAGAGAATGATGCCGATCAGGCCGATCACCGAGAGGTCCTGCCCGAACAGCATCAGCGCCAGAATGGCGCCGACGCCCGCGGAGGGCAGCGTCGAGAGAATGGTGATCGGGTGGATGTAGCTCTCGTACAGCACGCCGAGCACGATGTAGATGGTAACGATCGCCGCCAGAATGAGCCACGGCTGGCCGGCCAGCGATTTGGAGAACTCCGCCGCATCGCCCGCATAGACGCCGACGATGCTGCCGGGCATGCCGATCCTGGTCTCGATCTTCTTCAGCTCCTCGACGGCATCGCCGAGCGCCTCGCCGGGCCCGAGGTTGAAGCTGAGCGAGACGGCCGGAAACTGCGCCAGATGCGAAATCGCCAGCGGCGCGGTGGTGCGGGTCAGCGTCGCGACCGCCGACAGCGGCACCTGTGCGTTAGGCCCGCCGACAACGGTACTCGCTGTCCCCGGCAGATAAAGCTTTGAGAGGATCGAGGGATCGCGCTGGTACATCGGCATCGCCTCCAGCACCACGCGGTACTGGTTGGCCTGGCCGTAGATGGTTGAAATCTGCCGCTGCGCGAAGGCGTCGTTGAGGGTGTCGTTGACGGCCTGGAGGTTGACGCCGAGCTGGCCGGCGCGTTGACGATCGATGTTGAGCGCGGCGCGCAAGCCGCCCTCCTGCGCTTCCGACGAGACGTCGCGGAACAGCGGATCCCGGCGCATTTCGGCAATCAGCTTCTGCGACCACAGCGACACTTCCGCCGCGTCGGTGCCGGTCAGCGTATACTGGTACTGCGAGCGGCTCGACTGGGTCGATATCTGCACGTCCTGCACCGGCTGGAAGTAGATGGTCATGCCGGGAATCGAGGCGGTGCGCCGCTTCAGGCGGTCGACCACGACCGAAATATCGTCCTCCCGCTCGCCGCGCGGCCGTAGCGTCATCACGAGACGCCCGACATTGGTGGTCGGATTGACCGAGCCGGCGCCGATCACGGAGACCACGCCGACGACATCCGGATCGGCCTGGATCGCGGCCGCGGCCGCCGCCTGCCGGCTCTGCATCTCGGCAAAGGAAACGTCGGGGCCGGCCTCGGTCACCGCGGTGATCGACGCGGTGTCCTGCAGCGGCAGGAAGCCCTTCGGCGCGGCCACATACATCAGAAGCGTCGCGATAATGGTGGCGAAGGTCACCACCAGCGTCGCGCGCTGGCGCTGCAGCACCCACAGCAGCGTGCGATGGTAGAAGGCGACCATGCGGTCGATGAAGCGGCTGACGGCAGCAAGGCCGGGGACCGTCATCTCCTCGCCGACATGCTTGAGCAGCCGCGAACACATCATCGGCGTCAGCGTCAGCGACACGATCGCCGAGGTCACGACCGCAATCGTCAGCGTCAGCGCGAACTCGCGGAACATGCGCCCGACCAGCCCGGACATGAACAGCAGCGGGATGAAGACCGCGATCAGCGATACCGTCAGCGAGATCACGGTGAAGCCGATTTCGCTGGCGCCCTTCAGCGACGCCTCCATCACGGACTCGCCGTTTTCCATGTGACGGACGATGTTCTCGATCATCACGATGGCGTCGTCGACCACGAAGCCAGTGCCGATCGTGAGCGCCATCAGCGACAGATTGTCGAGGCTGAAGCCTGCGAAATACATGATGCCGAAGCTCGTGATCAGCGACAGCGGCAATGCCACGCCCGCAATCAGGGTGGCGCGCAGCGAGCGCAGGAACAACAGCACCACCAGCGTCACCAGCACTACGGCAAGAATCAGCGTGAACTGGACGTCCCGCACCGAGGCGCGAATGGTGACGGTGCGGTCGGAGACCACGTTCAGTTTGACGCCGGCCGGGATCGAGCGTTGCAGCTTGGGAATTTCCTCCCGGATCTGCCTGACGACCTCGATGACGTTGGCGCCGGGCTGCCGCTGGATGTCGATGATCACGGCCGGCGTGCCCTGATACCAGCCGCCGGTCCGATCGTTCTCCAGCCCATCGATGATGATGGCGACGTCGCCGATCGTGACCGGCGAGCCATTGCGATAGGCAATGATGATCGGCTTGTAGGCTTCCGCCGCCGCGATCTGGTCGTTGGCGGCGATGGTGTAGGCCTGCTGAGCGCCGTCGAGCGATCCCTTCGGCCCCGACACATTGGCGCCCGCGATGGCGTTGCGCAGGTCCTCCATCGAGATGCCGTAGGCGGCGAGCCGCGCCAGATCGGCCTGCACCCGCACCGCGGGCTTCAGCCCGCCGAGGATGGCGACGCGCCCGACGCCGGAAATCTGGCTGAGCCGCTGGCCGAGGAGCGTGTCGGCGATATCGCTCATGGCACGCAGCGAGATCGTCTCCGACGTCAGCGCCAGTGTCAGGACCGGCGCGTCCGCCGGATTGACCTTGGCGTAGGTCGGCGGATACGGCAGGTTTTTCGGCAAGATCCCCGCGGCGGCATTGATCGCGGCCTGCACGTCCTGGGTGGCGCCGTCGATGTCGCGGTTGAGGTCGAACTGCAGCGAGATCTGGCTGACGCCATACGAAGAGGTCGACTGCATCGACGACAGCGACGGGATCTGCCCGAGCTGGCGCTCCAGCGGCGCGGTGATCAGGGATGCCACCACATCGGGGCTCGCGCCCGGCAGTTGCGTCGTCACCTGCACGGTCGGGAAATCGACCTGCGGCAGCGCCGATACCGGCAGCGCCCAATAGCCGAGTGCGCCGCCGATCATCAGCGCGATCCCCAACAGCGAGGTCGCGATCGGCCGGCGGATGAACGGTTCGGATACGCTCATGGTTGCGTACTCATGGCTTTGCGAAGTTGGTTCAGAGGATCAAGGCTGCGACTTCGCCGCGCCGCCCGATGGCTCGCCTCTCGCTGGTCCGGTTTGTCCCTTCTGGTCGCCCTCGCCGCGCTCCCGCTTGCCGCGGTGCTCGCCGTCCTTGCCAGGACCAGCTTCCTTGCCAGGACCACTTTCCTTGCCAAGACCACCTTCCTTGCTTGGACCGCCCTTGGCATCCGGGCTGCGGCTGCGCTTGCGCGGCGCCAGATCGGCGGTCGGCGCCCGGTCGTCGGTGCCGATCAGGACCTTGGCGCCGTCGGACAGGTTGGCAAAGCCTGTGGTCACGACGCGGTCGGACGTCGAGAGCCCGCTCGCGATCACCGCGTCGTTCTCGTTCTGCTGGGTCACCACGATCGCCTTGGCGGTCGCAATGTCGCCCGGTCCGATCACATAGCTGAACGTGCCGGCGGGGCCGCGCTGCACCGCCGAGGTCGGCACCACGATCACCTTATCCAGCGTTTCGACCTTCAGCCGAACATTGACGAACTGGCCGGGCCAGAGCTGGAATTTGGCGTTCGGAAACTCCGCCTTCAGCTTCAGCGTGCCCGTGGTCGGATCGACCTGGTTGTCGATGCCCTTGAGCGTGCCGGTATCGGCGACCGTCACGCCGTCATTGCCGAACACGTCCACCGCGAGCGGCCCCTTGGCGGCAGCGGCGTTGACGCGCACGATCTGCTGCTGCGGCAGGCTGAACTGCACCGCGATCGGCTGCAACTGCGTCAGGATGACGAGCCCGGTCACGTCGGCGGCACGGATGATGTTGCCCTGATCGACCTGACGCAAGCCGGCGCGCCCGGTCAGCGGCGCGATGATCTTGGTGTAGCCGAGCATCGCCTGCGCATTGTCGATCGCCGCCTGGTCGGCCTTCACCAGCGCCTCCTGCTGGGCGACCACCGCGCGCTGCGTATCGGCCTGCTGCTTGGAGCCGGCATTCGAGGCCGCAAGCTGCTGATAGCGCGCCAGATCGAGTTTCTGGTTGGCGAGCAGCGCTTCGTCCTGTGCCTTCTTGGCCACTGCCTGATCGTACTGGGCCTGGTAGATCACCGGATCGATCTCGGCCAGCACATCGCCCTGCTTGACGTCCTGGCCCTCGACGAAGTTGACCTTGATCAGCTTGCCGTCGACCTGGGACCGCACCGTCACCGTGTTCAGCGCGCGGACCGAGCCGACCGCGTCGAGATAGACCGGGACATCCTGCGTGCGCGGCGTTGCCGCCAGTACCGGCACCGGGAGGTCGGGGCGTGCGCCGGGCCCGTTGCGGCCCCCCGACTTCTGCTGAAAGGCATTCCAGCCGAGATAGCCAAGCCCGCCGAGGATCAGCAGCGTGATCGTCAGCGACACCATCCGCCGGCCAATGCCGCGGGCGACGCGCTTGCCTGCCGTCTTCGGGTCGTTCACTTCCGGCTTAAAGAGCATCGACCGGCCTTTCCATCCTAGGCTCCCAGCCGCCCCCCAGCGCCTGATAGAGGCTGACGATCGCCTGCAGCCGGGCCAGTTGGGCCTGCCACAGCAAATCCTCCGCCTGGAATAACGTCGTCTGCGTATTTAGCACAGTTACGATATCGGCGGTTCCAGCCCGCAACTGCTGCTCGGCAAGCTGGAAGGCCCGCCGCGATGCCGCCACCACTTCGCGCTGCAGCCGCAGCCTCTCCGTGGTCTGGCGGATCGAGTACAGGGCGTTATCGACATCGGCAAAGGCCTGCACCACGGTCTTGCGATAGATCTGCAGCAACTCGTCCTGCCGCGCCTTGGTGAACTCGAAATTGCCGAGGATCCTGCCGCCGTCGAAGATCGGCTGGGTCAGGCTGCCGACCATGCTGAAGAAGGCGGCGTGCGGCTGAAACAGCGAGGACAGCGCCGAGCTTTGATAGCCGCCCTGCCCGGTCAATTGGATGCTTGGAAAGAACTGCGCGCGGGCATTGCCGACATTGGCGGTCGCCGAGGCAAGCTGCGCTTCCTGTCGGCGGATGTCAGGACGCTGCGTCAGCAACTCCGACGGCAGGCCGGGCGTGACGCGCGGCGAGGCGATCTGGTTGAGCGACCCGCCCTTGACGCGCACGGCTTCCGGCGGCCGCGACACCAGGGTTGCCAGCGCGTTGATGTTCTGGTCGAGCGTCTGTTTCAGCGGTGGCACCTGCGCGCGCTGGTTGGCGACCACACTCTCCTGCTGCGCGACGTCGAGGTCGGTTCCGGTCCCGGCTTTGAAGCGATCGCGGATGGCGTTGAGGATACGCTCGGCGCTGGCGATGTTCTGCTGCGCGGTCCGAAGCCGGTCCTGCGCGGTCAGCACCTGGAAATAGGCGTTGGCCACCGTCGTCAGCGTGGTCAGCGCGACGACGTCGCGGTCGAAGCGGTTGGCGATCGCGGTCTCTTCCGCGGCTTGCGCGGCGTCGCGGTTCTTGCCCCAGAAATCGATTTCATAACTGGCGCTGAGCGAGGCCGAGTAGTTGACCACCTCGCGACCGCCATTGGTCAGGCCGCTGGCGCTGGATCCGGACGTGCGCGAATAGGTCTCCGAACCGTTGCCGTTGAGAGTCGGCAACAACGCCGCGCCGGCGATCCGCGCCTGCGCATCGGCCTGCTGGAACCGCGCGGTTGCGGCGGCGATGTCCAGATTGACGGTCTGCGCCTCTTCCATCAGGTCCGTCAGCTCCCGCGAGCGGAAGCCGCGCCACCAGTCGAGCGTCGGCGGCGCATCCTTGGGCTTCGAAAGCCGGGCCGCCTTGTAGCCCTCGGGAATGTCGAGCGCGGGATCGGGCAGATCCTTGGTCAGGATACAGCCCGCGGAACTGGCAACCAGGCCAAGCACCGCAAGCGATCGCGCCAGCCGCCTACCGCTGGGGACCAGCCAGCTATCCATCACCGCAGTTGCAATTCGCTGGGTCACACCCGTTCTCCACCGGGCAAATCCCGGCCCAGCGCACGGCGAGCGCTTTTCCTGATGACCTGCGACACGTTCACGGGGTGATGCTTCCGTTGGATTCCAAGCCTGATACTAGCCTTGCGGCTGCCACGCGGACAGCCCCGCGGAACCCGCCGCCAATGCGCCGTCCGGGGGCGCAAAACCGCCGGCAAAGCATCCGCCTCCCCTTGTTTTATAGGGTTTGCAGCGATCCTGGAACGCGTCGGGACCACCGAAATCTTACGAAGATTTCATGGGGCTTTTCCCCCGTTCTGCCGCGACCTGTGGCCGATTTGAAACTCCCGGAACAGCCCTCCGTAGCTCGCACGTGCAATGGAGGGCCAAAAATGCGCGTCGCGGTGGTGGGTACGGGAATCAGCGGCAACGCCGCGGCCTGGATCTTGTCGAAACATTATCCGGTCACGGTCTACGACCGCGAACTCAGGCCCGGTGGCCACAGCCACACCGTCAACATCGACTATGACGGCGACAGGCTTGCCGTCGACATCGGCTTCATTGTCTACAACGAACTGAACTATCCCGACCTGACGGCGCTGTTTGCCCATCTCGGCGTCGAAACCGTCGAAAGCTGCATGAGCTTTGCGGTGACGGCGGACACCGGCCGCTTCGAGTGGAAAGGCGGCGGCAACAACTGGTTCGAGACCGCTTGCGGGTTGTTCGCGCAACCCATCAACTTGTTGTCGCCCTCCTACCTCTGGATGCTGCGCGATATCCTCACCTTCAACCAGCAGAGCATCGAGGATTACGCTGCGGGCAAATTGGCCGGGCTGACGCTTCGCGAATATTTCCGCACGCGTCATTTTGCGCCGCGGCTGTTGACCGACTATCTGGCGCCGATGGGCGCTGCGATCTGGTCGGCGCCCTCGAGCGAGATCCTGGATTTCCCGGCCGAAAACTTCGTCGCCTTTTTCGCCAACCATCGCCTGCTGCAATATGACCGCCCGGTCTGGCGCACCGTGAAGGGCGGCAGCCAGCGCTATGTCGACAAACTGACCGCCTCATTCCGCGAGCGGATCAAGCTCGGCTGCGCCGTCACCGCCATCGAGCGCACCGCGCATGGCGTCGTCGTGCACGACAGCCACGGCAAGACCAGCACCTACGACCATGTCGTGATTGCGTCCCACAGCGATCAGGCACTGGCGATGCTGTCGGACGCCGACGATCGCGAGCGTTCAATCCTGGGCGCCATCGGCTATTCCCCCAACACGATTTACCTGCATCGCGACACCAGCCTGATGCCGAAGCGCCGGCGCGCCTGGGCCGCGTGGAATTTCCTGCGCTGGCCGCGTCAGGGAGGCATCGATAACGACGTCTCCGTCACCTACTGGATGAACGAGCTGCAGGGTATCGATCCCGACAAGCCGCTGTTCGTCAGCCTCAACCCGCCGGTCGCGCCCGATCCCGCGCTGACCTTCGGCAAGTACCTGTGCGAGCATCCGCAGTACAACGCCGCCGCCTTTGCCGCCCAGAAGCGCCTGCCCGAAATTCAAGGCAAGCGGCATACCTGGTTCTGCGGCGCATGGACCGGATACGGTTTCCACGAGGACGGATTGCGCTCGGGTCTTGCGGTCGCCGAAGTGCTCGGCGCGACGGCGCCATGGCGCGAAGCGCCGCGAGCGCTGGCGGAAGCCGCGGAGTAGCTCCATGCGGGAAACACCGACAACAGCCGACGCTGCGGCGCTTTACATCGGCGACGTCATGCATGCGCGGCTGAAGCCGATCGGTCATCGCTTCAGCTACCGCGTGATGAGCCTGCTGATCGATCTGGACCGGCTGGAAGACGCGGACCGGCAGTCGCCGCTGTTCGGCGTCAACCGCGCGGCGCTCTACAGCTTTCAAGAGGCCGACCATGGCGCGCGGGACGGTTCATCCCTGCGCGCCCATGCGCAGCGTTGCGCGGCCGAGCACGGCATCGACCTCACGGGCGGACAGGTACTGCTGCTCTGCTATCCCCGCCTGCTCGGCTACGCGTTCAATCCGTTGTCGGTCTATTTCTGCTATCGCGCGCGCGGTGATCTGGCGCTCCTGATCTACGAGGTGCGCAACACCTTTGGCGATATCCACGCTTACGTCCTGCCGGTGACACCAGGCGACGTCAGCTGTGCCGGCGTGCGGCAGCGGCAGGACAAGCTGTTCTACGTCTCGCCCTTTATCGAGATGGCGATGCGCTACCATTTTCGCGTACTGCCGCCGGGCGAGCGTGTGCAGTTGCGAATTCTGGAAACCAGCCGCGAAGGCCCCCTGCTCGCTGCAACCTTCAATGGTCGCCGCCACACGCTCAACACCAAAGAGTTGTTACGGGCGTGCTTCGCTCTGCCGCTGGTCACCTTCAAGGTGATGGCGGCGATCCACTGGGAAGCGCTGCGGCTCTGGCTCAAGGGCGCGCGGCTGGTGCCGCGGCAGCATGCCGCCTTCAATACCGGCTTGGCGAGCGGGAACGGCAACGATTATACTTCGCCAGCGTTGTCCGCCCATGCCAAAGACTGAGCAGGGCCGATCGGCCATGCGAAGTCGGGGTAAACCGACGTTCGATGGATCGCACATGTCCGAGTTGATTTCGGTCACATCGGAAACCGTAGACGCAACGTTTCCGGAATTGCCCCGCCTGGTCCGCATGGCGCTGGGCTTCGGTTCAAAGCTGCAACATGGCACGCTCGACGTGACGCTGGCCGACGGCCGCATGGTGCGGCTGGGCGGCAACGGGCCGGGCCCGGCGGCGGCGATGAAGATCTACGATTACGGCTTTGCCTCGCGGCTTTTGCGCGGCGGCGACATCGGCATTGCCGAAGCCTATCTGCGCGGCGAATGGGACACGCCCGACCTCACGCAATTCCTCTATCTGTTCTGCGTCAACCAGGACTGGATGCAGACGATGCTGGTCGCCAACCCGCTGGCGCGCACGCTGCAGTTCGTCAGGCATTGGCTCAACCGCAATACGCGGCGGCAGGCCCGACGCAACATCTATGCGCATTACGACATCGGCAACGCCTTCTATTCGGCGTGGCTCGATCCCAGCATGACCTATTCGTCGGCGTTGTTCGAAGACGACACGCCCGACCTGACGGCCGCGCAACACAACAAGTACCGGCGGCTCGCCGAGGCCATCGATCTGCGGCCAGGCCAGAAGCTGCTGGAGATCGGCTGCGGATGGGGCGGCTTTGCCGAATACGCCGCCAGGACGTTCGGTGCCAAGGTCACAGGCCTCACCATCAGCAAGGAGCAGCGCGATTTCGCATCGGCGCGGATTCACAATGCCGGGCTCAGCGACAAGGTCGAGATCAAGCTCAGGGATTATCGCGACGAACGCGACCGCTATGACCGCATCGCCTCGATCGAGATGATCGAGGCCGTCGGCGAGCAATTCTGGCCGAACTATTTTTCACAGTTGCGCGACCGCCTGCTGCCCGGAGGGCTCGCCGGCATCCAGGCCATCACCATCCAGGACAGCCTGTTCCAGACCTACCGCCGCGAAGTCGACTTCATCCAGCGCTACGTTTTCCCGGGCGGCATGCTGCCCTCGCCGCAGATCCTGAAAAACCTGGGCGAGCGCTTCGGCGTTCCCGTCATCCGCGAGCGCATCTTTGGGCAAGATTATGCCAAGACGCTTGCGATCTGGCGAAACAATTTCCGCGCGGCCTGGCCTAACCTGATGCCATCGGGTTTCGACGATCGCTTCCGGCGGCTCTGGGAATATTACCTCGCCTATTGCGAGGCCGGTTTCCTGTCGGGAAATATCGATGTGCGCCAGGTGGTATTTGCGAAATCGGGCTGACCTGCCCTGCCCCAACGCTGGCTTGTGTGGCTAGCGGCGGTCCTTTAGGGTCGCTCAACGATTAGGCAAACGAACCGGCGATTTCAACGACATGGCCTTCCACAAAGACGTTATCGAAGCGATCGGCAATACGCCCCTCATCAAGCTGAAGCACGCTTCCGAAGCCACCGGCTGCACCATTCTCGGCAAGGCCGAGTTCATGAATCCCGGCCAGTCGGTCAAGGACCGCGCCGGCAAATGGATGATCCTGGAGGCCGAGAAGCGCGGCGAACTGAAGCCCGGCGGCCTCGTGGTGGAATCGACCGCCGGCAACACCGGCATCGGTCTTGCCGTGGTCGCCAGCGCGCGCGGTTACCGGACGCTGATCCTGATCCCGGAAACGCAGAGCCAGGAAAAGAAGGACATGTTGCGGCTGTGCGGCGCCGAGCTCGTCGAGGTGCCGGCGCTGCCCTACGCCAATCCGAACAACTATCAGCATGTCGGTCGGCGGCTGGCCGCCCAGCTTCGCAAGACCGAGCCGAACGGCGTCCTGTTCGCCGACCAGTGGAACAATCTCGATAACGCCAAGGCGCACTACGACTCCACCGGACCGGAGATCTGGGAACAGACCGGCGGCAAGATCGACGGCTTCATCTGCTCGGTCGGCACCGGCGGCACGCTGGCCGGCGTCAGCCGCTATCTGAAGGAAAAGCACCCGGGCATCGTCAACGCCTGCGCCGATCCACATGGTTTTGCGATGTACGAACTGTTCAAACACGGCAAGGCCAAATCGACACCGGGCGACTCGATCACCGAAGGCATCGGGCTCGGCCGCGTCACGCCCGTCATCGAGACCGCGAAGGTTGACGACGCTTTCCTGATTTCGGACGAGGAAGCCGTAACGGTGATCTACGACCTGCTCGAGCACGAGGGCCTGTGCCTCGGCGGCTCGACCGGCGTCAACGTCGCCGGCGCAATCCGTCTCGCGAAACAGCTCGGACCGGGCAAGACCATCGTCACCATCCTGGCGGACTCCGGCAATCGCTATCAGTCAAAGCTGTTCAATCCGGAGTTCATGCGCTCGAAGAATTTGCCGGTGCCGGCATGGCTGGAGAAGCGCACCCAGATCGACGTGCCGTTCGAGAAGACGTGACGGCGTCAGAGCCCGCGGCGCTGGAGAGCAATTCGACGGACGGCCCCATATCCGAGAGAAAAAGCCGCCGCTCAAAGTTGGTCTGCGACGGCTAATTCTCGTTCAGGCTTTACTTTAGCTTGTACGTGCCAGTCTGGTGATTGCAGTCCTGGAAAGTTCCAACCTTGATAGCTGGAAACGGACCCAGGGGGTGGACCGTGCCGACGGTCTTCATCCCCTCGTATTTTCCAGTGCCGGCAACATTTTCCCGCGTGAGACTTCCATCACTTGCGAGCGAAAAATATGCGAGACGTTTATCGCCGTCCACATCTACCGTTTCGCATACCGTGGACCCTGTAAATTTTCCGTCCAGTGAGGCGTTCATGCCCACGCAGCGGAACGTGTTCTTGTCAAACATTCCGTCGGGAGGATTGCTGCGGGTAGTACCGGTCATTTCATAACTTGAGGCGGTGTGGTTTTTGGAAAACGTGATCACGTTGTTAACGCCGGACCAGCAGGCAGTGTAGTCGTAGCTGCCCTCCTTTGGCAGCTCCACCGCTAGTGCAGAAGGTGCAGAAGCAAAAACAAGGAAGGCGAAAAAATACCGTTGCATGGCATTTCCCTCCTGAGATCGTTTCAAGATCTGTCCAGCTTGAGCGGGACAGCGAAGTAATATCACAACGCTTCAATGCATGCGGAGATATGCGCTCAGGTTGCCGCGAATTAGAGGGAGGAAGCGTATAGCCGCTCTTGGCAACGAGGTTGCGAACTGGCTGGCCAGCAGGCGGAAAGGTTTAGCCGCGGCACGACCGCGCCCACTTACGAGGAATAGGTCGGGGCGGACAGATTACCAAACAATTTCAACTTCCCGAATGGAGCACGGCGAAATCCGGGTGCGCATGACGCGCAAAACTCCCGAATTGCGTTGCGCTCCATCCGGACTACTCTGAGCTAATGCCGCAGGATCTGGCTGAGGAACAGCTTCGTCCGTGCGTGCTGCGGGTTGGCGAAGAATTCATGCGGCGTGTTTGACTCGATCACCTGCCCCGCATCCATGAACACGACGCGGTTGGCGACCTCGCGGGCAAATCCCATCTCGTGGGTGACGACCAGCATGGTCATGCCCTCCTTGGCGAGATCGACCATGGTGTCGAGCACTTCCTTGACCATTTCGGGATCGAGCGCCGAGGTCGGCTCGTCGAACAGCATGACCTTCGGGTTCATGGTCAGCGCGCGGGCAATCGCCACGCGCTGCTGCTGGCCGCCCGACATCTGGCCCGGATATTTGTTGGCCTGATGCGGGATCTTGACCCGCTCCAGGAATTTCATCGCGGTAGCTTCGGCATCCTTTTTCGGGATGTTGCGCACCCAGATCGGCGCCAGCGTGCAGTTCTCCAGCACGGTCAGGTGCGGAAACAGGTTGAAACTCTGGAACACCATGCCGACCTCGCGCCGGACCTCGTCGACCCGCTTCAGGTTCGGCCCGAGCTCAATGCCCTCGAC
>Ga0081455_10006610_pt1 | contig 12405 bp, 14 predicted proteins | sample TabmetS3T2R1_FD_70207 | JGI IMG/M metagenome (GOLD analysis project Ga0081455, IMG submission 70207) | Tabebuia heterophylla rhizosphere microbial communities from the University of Puerto Rico - S3T2R1 | ecosystem: Host-associated > Plants > Roots > Rhizosphere ... | reverse complement strand
GCGCCCCTCAACGGTGAACGCTCCCGACGCGGCGTAGCCAGGTACGCCGCGCGCCCTTGACTTGCGTTGCCTGGCGGCCATAAAGTTAACTTTATGGTTAACTATAAGACGGCAGCACTCGACCGTACCTTCGCCGCGTTGGCCGACCCGACACGGCGCGCCCTGCTTGCCCGGCTGGACGAGGAGCCGGCCCTCTCCGTGAGCGAGCTGGCGCGGCCTTTCCCGGTGTCGCTGCCGGCAATCATGAAGCACCTCGACGTGCTGAGCGACGCCGGCCTGGTCGAACGCACCAAGACCGGCCGGACCGTGACGTGCCACCTCAGGGCGGCGCCGATGGAGCAAGCGATGAACTGGCTCGCCCGCTACGAACGTTACTGGACCGAGCAACTCGACCGGCTCGCGGCCTTTCTGGAGGAAGATTCATGGCAAGCAACCCCAGCCTCGCCCTCAAACGCCGCTTCAAGGCGCCGCCGGCGCAGCTCTTCCAGGCCTGGACGCAGCCGGAAAAAATGATCCGGTGGTGGGGTGTCTACGACCAAGGCAAGGCGCCCATCGCCGAGACCGATCTCAAGGTCGGCGGCCATTTCCGCGTGCAGTTCTGGACGCCCGACGGCGCCTATCACAGCGTGAGCGGCATCTATCGCGAGGTCGTGCCCGACCGCAAGCTGGTGTTCTCCTGGGCGTGGCAGAGCACGCCCGACCGCGAATCGCAGGTCACCATCGATCTGAAGCCGGACGATGACGGCACCATCCTGACACTGACCCACGAGCAGTTCTTCAACGAGAAGGCGCGTGACGACCACCGCGTCGGTTGGACCCACGCCCTCGACCAGCTCGAAAGGTTTCTCGCATGAACCTCGAGATCTATCGCACGCCAGTTGCCATGAGCGACGCTGGCCGGCAGGCGCAGCTGTTGGACGCCTTGCCGCGCGATGTCGGTAGCCTGGCGACGGTCGTGCAAGGCCTTTTGATGCACCAGCATGTCTCGCCAGCCTATGGCTTGAAGCTGAGCGACGCCCAGCTCACCGAGTCACATATCCGCGGCGTGGAGACAATGCTCGACCGCATCGTCGCCCATGATCCCAAGCCATTGCTGCAGGCGCGGCCGGAAGCCGAGCGCCTGGTCGGAGTCTGCCGCCATTTTACGCTGCTCCACGTGGCGATGCTGCGCGCGCAGGGCATCGCCGCGCGCGCCCGCTGCGGCTTCGGCGCCTATTTCGAGCCCGACAAGTTCGTCGATCACTGGGTGACCGAGTATTGGAACGAAGGCGAGCGGCGTTGGGTGCTGGTCGATCCCCAGCTCGACACCCGCCAGCGTGAGCTGTTCAAGATCGCCTTCGATCCGCTCGACGTGCCGCGCGATCAATTCCTTGTCGCGGGCGACGCCTGGCAGCTATGCCGCAACGGCAAGGCGTCACCCGATACCTTCGGTATCCTCGATATGCATGGGCTGTGGTTCGTCGCCGGCAACGTCGTTCGCGACGCTGCTGCCCTTAACAATCACGAGATGCTGCCCTGGGACGTATGGGGCGCCATGAACCCTTCCGATTCGCAGGTCGACATTCCCTTCATCGACCGGCTGGCCGTGCTCACGCGCGAGCCCGATGCAAATCTCGCGGCGCTGCAGGAGGCCTACCACGACAAGCGCCTCGCCGTGCCCGACACGGTGTTCAACGCCGTGCTCAACCGTCCAGATCGTCTCAACTGAAGGAGCTGGCCATGCACAAGACCGTTTCCCGAGAAGAATGGCTGGAAGCCCGTCGTGCTCTTCTGGTCAAAGAGAAGGCCCATCTCAGGGCGCACGACGAGCTTGCGCGCCAGCGCCGCGAGCTGCCCTGGGTCAAGGTCGACAAGACCTATGTGTTCGAGGGGCCGAACGGCAAGGAGACGTTCGCCGACCTGTTCGCGGGACGGAGCCAGCTGATCGTCAAGCATTTCATGCTCGGCCCGGGCTGGCAGGAAGGCTGCGTCGGCTGCTCGTTCGGCGCAGACCAGCTCGAGGGCTCATTTGTTCACCTGATCAACCATGATGTTATGCTGGTCGCCATCTCGCGCGCGCCCTACGCCGAGATCGCGCCCTTTCACAAGCGCATGGGCTGGCCCTTCAAGTGGGTGTCGTCCTATGGCACCGACTTCAACTTCGACTTCCACGTCTCCTTCACCGAAGCCGACAAGGCCAGGGGCAGGGTGTTCTACAATTTCCAGGAGCAGGACTATATGGCCGACGAGCTGCCCGGCTTTAGCGTCTTCGCCAAGGATGAGCAGGGCGGCGTCTTCCACACTTACTCGGTGTTCGCCCGCGGTACGGAGGATGTCGGCACCGTCTATGGTTTCCTCGATATCACCCCCAGGGGCCGTAACGAGCCGCCCGGCGGCAACCTGACCGCCTGGGTCCACCACCACGACAAATATGGCGAAAAGGCCGGGAATTCCTCCTGCCACGGTTGACGGGACGGCTCCGGAGGGCTGGAATTGCAGGGCAGACTACGCCCGGACCTTTTTTGGAGGAACCGATGCCCGCTCTCTCGCTCGACCATTGGAACGTCTACTGCAAGGACCTCGCGGCCACCGTGCGCTTCTACGAGCGCTACGTTGGCCTCAGGGACGGCGACCGTCCGCCGTTCGACTTCCCCGGCGCCTGGCTTTACGCCGGTGAAAAGCCGATCCTTCACCTGGTGTCCGAGACCGGCCGCAAGGACCACGGCAGCGGCGCGATCGACCATGTCGCCATCAACTGCTCCGACATCCGCCGCACCATCGACCAGCTCAAGAAGGACGACATGCCGTTCGAGGTCAGGAAGGTGCCGGCCCGGCCGTTGCAGCAGGTCTTCGTGCACGATCCCGACGGTGTCATGATCGAGCTCAACTTCTGGAACGAAGCCGACGTGCCGGAGATCGACATGTCGAGGAGCATGCCGGGCGCCCAGATCAAGAAGGAAATGTCCCCGGCGAAGTAGCTTCACGCTCTTCCGGACCGCGCGCGTCCCGGCGCTCATGATCATGAGCGCCCAAGGCGCGCGCGGTCTGGAAGCCTCAATCCAGCGTCGGCATCGCGCTGAGCCACGCCCAGTAATCAGCCGGCAGCAGGTCGCGCGCCTCGAGAAGATGGGCAAGATAGGCTCGAGTCGGGCGCAAGCCCTCGCCCACGCGCAGCGCCACATAGGTGATGGCCTCGACTGTAGCGTCCGTGTCGGCGCGCAGAATGGACACGACACGCCGCTCGTAGTGACCCTCGGCGACACCCTCGTAGCGGTCGAGGATGTCGAAGCCTTCGGGCGGCAGCATGTTCAGCGTGCCGTGCACGAACCCGCCCTCGGTCGGCACGATATTGCCGGCGCCAGCACCGGGCGGGGTGCGTGCTCGTTTGTTGAAGGCCAGTCGCCAGCCGTCGAGCCGGCCGGCGACGCGTTCGCCGGCCGCGATGCCTTCCGGTCCCAGCCGTTCGTCGACCAGGCGTGCGGCGCTCATGTTCGAGCCGTAGGCGAAGTACCAGGTCAGGCGACCCGCCATACCTGCACTCCCTGGTCATAGCCCCTGACCTTCAGCGGGCCAAGATCAGCCGCGCCATCGGCTCCGGTTGTCGCCTCATGCATAGAGCCGGAGACGAGAAGCCGCGCGCCGGTCTCCTTGGTGAGCTGCTCGAGCCGGGCGGCGAGGTTCACGGTGTCGCCGATCACGGTGTATTCCTTGCGCTGCGGCGAGCCTACCGTGCCGGTCACGGCCTCGCCAATATGAATGCCTATCCCCACGCGCAGGGTCTTGTCCGGACGCTTGCGGTTCCATTCATCGACCGCAGCCAGCATGGCGCGCGCGGCGGCAAGCGCATTGTGCGCGGCCTTCGGATCCTCGAGCGGTGCGCCGAACAGGGCAAGAAAGCCATCGCCCAGGAACTTGTTGATGATGCCGTTATGCCGATCGACGATACCGACCATCTCGGCGAAGAAATCGTTCAGCAGGGCCACAGTCTGATCGGCCGGCCGCTTGCGCGTCATGGCGGTGAAGCCCCTGATGTCGAGGAACAGCACGCACACCTCGCGCATCTCGCTCGGCGGATCGGACTGGGTGGCAAGCAGCCGGTCGACCACGGCGGGCGAGACGTGCTGGCCGAACAGGTTGGTCACCCGGTCGCGCGCCGCAGCCGCTGCGACCGACTTGTCGAACTGCCGGCGCAGGCTGCCGGCCACGATGCCCGCCACGACACCCGCAACGAGGAGCAGGATGCTGCGGCTTCCATGGTAGGTCAGCGAGGTCTCCGGGCTGCTGCCCGCGATGTCGATCGGGATCAACCACAGCACCAGCGCGACTTGTTGGATGGCCGCGACAGCGCCCGTCCACACCGATAGCCAGAAGTCGAGCCGCAGCGTCGACAGCAGGATGAACAGGAAATACAGCATCGGCGGCCAGAAGCCGAAGACCAGCGCCGGCTCCATGTGATTGGCGAGCACGAGAATGACGACGCTGGGCAGGCTGGTCTCGATCAGGGCATTGGCGAAGCGCGCAATGCGCGGGAAATCCTTGTCCTTTGCGGCGCGCCAGCGCAGGCCAAGCAGAGCCGCGAATTCATAGAGGACGAAGGGGCCGATCGCGACGAGCGGCACCCAGCCCGCCAGGCCGCCGCGAAACATGCGAAGGACCAGTGCCGGAACCAGGTTCGCCGCGACCAGGGTCACCGCCAGCAGGACCGTAAGAATGATGGCCAGCATGCGCACGCGCTGGATCTCGCTGCGCATGATCTCGCGCCTGAAGGCGGTGGCATAGCCGTCCGGGGTCGCTTCGGCCATCGCCGGGCAACCTAACGGGACCCGACCGGCTCGACAACGGCCGGTGGTCGGCTGGCGGCAGCGATGCTAGGAACGAGCCATGGCGCTCAAGGAGATCGCACGCGAATTGCAGGGCAAAGCCGCCAACCTGGCGCTGCGCCTGCCGATTTCCTGGGTGAATCTTCTGACCGGACCGGACGTCGCCGTTGACGGCCGTACCCTGGACACGCGCACGCAGTGGTTCCTGCAGTTGCTGGCGCGCAGCGGGCAGAAGCCGATCGAGACCATGAGCGTGACCGATGCACGCGCCGAGTTCGACACCTTTCTGCCGCTCCTTGCCGGCCGGCCGGCTCCGGTTGGCGAGATCCTCGATCGGACGATCGACGGGCCGGCAGGTCGCCTGCGCATCCGCCTCTACCGCCCTGCCGGGACGGTGGCTCGACTGTTGCCGACCATCCTCTATTTCCACGGCGGCGGCTGGACGATCGGTAGCCTCGAGGCCTACGACCTGCCATGTCGCTTCTTCTGTGCTCGCAGCGGCTGCGCCTTGGTGGCCGTCGACTATCGTCTGGCGCCCGAGCACAAGTTCCCGGCCGCGATCGATGATGCCGTGGGCGCCTATCGGTGGCTGGCCGCCGAAGCGATCACCCTCGGCATCGACCCGGCACGCATCGTGCTGGCCGGCGATTCCGCCGGCGGCAATATCGCCGCCGTCATCGCCTGGCTGCTGCGCGACGAACCGCGGCCGCCCTGTCTACAATGGCTTATCTGCCCGGCCACCGACCTCGCGATGGAGAGCCCTTCATACAAAAGCTGCGGTGAAGGTTTCCTGTTGACGCATGCAGACATGAGATGGTTTCGCGGCCACTACCTGAACAATCCCGGCGAGGTCGACGATCCGCGTGCCTCCCCGCTTCGGGCCGACGACGTGTCGGGATTGGCGCCGGCGCTGATCTACACGGCGGGCTTCGACCCATTGCGCGACGAAGGCCATGCCTATGCCGACCGCTTGTCGGCAGCCGGCGTAAAGACCATTCACCGAGAATTCGATTCGCTGATTCACGGCTTTGTCGGCATGCGCGGCGCCCTTCACGCGGCGGCACGGGCGATGGACGACATGGTGGCGGGGCTACGCCACGAGCTGGCACAGCTTGGACGATGAGATGAGACCGAGGCAGTGAGCATGGCAAACGAGACAACCGTCGCAACCGACCATCGCGAGCGATCCGGCCGGCGCGAGCAGAACAAGGTGGAGAACCGCACGGCGCTCTTGAAGGCCGCCCGTGCCGTGTTCGCCGAGATGGGCTACGGCGCCGCCAGCGTGCGCGACATCGTGCGGCGCACCGATCTGGCCTCGGGCACCTTCTACAACTACTTCAAGGACAAGGACGAGATCTTCGAAGCCGTCGTCGGCGAGCTGACGGGCGAGCTGCTGCGGCGCCATCAGAATGGCCGCGCCAAGGCGACTACCGCCGAGGAGTTCTTTCGCCGCCACTACGCGGTCTATTTCGAGTTCATCGTCGAGGATGCCGAGCTGCTGGCGCTCGCGCGCAAGAACTTCACCGCCATCCGCACCCTGCTCGACAAGCCGGACGTGCGGGCGCTGAACAAGGCGTTGATCGACGACATCCGTGTCGCGCGGGCAAGAGGCATCCTGCCCAATGTCGACGCGTCCTATCTCGCCGCCGCGATGGGCGGTGTCGCCTTCGAGATCTCGATGATCATGGTCGCCCGCGATCCTGTGGATCCGGCTGCCGCCACCGATTTCGCCACCCGCCTGATGATGGGCGGCATCGCGAACGTGCCCCGCAAGGGGTGACTTCTTACCGGACCGCGGGCCTGGAGGCCCGCGGTCCGGCAAAAAAGCCTAAAGCATGATGGGTTCGGCTGGAATCAGCCGACCCCATCATGCCCTGCGAAATCACGATCTCCAGTGCGCGCGAATAGGATGAGATGGAACCGCACGCGGTTCCATCTCATCCCATTCCGCTCTAAGCGCCCTGCACGATCGGATTGCGCAGGATACCGATCTTCTCGATCTCGACCTCGCAGACGTCGCCTGGCTTCAGCCAGGGCTGCGGTTTGCGCGCCACGGCTACGCCCGAGGGCGTGCCCGTGATGATGATGTCACCCGGATCGAGCGTCATGACCTTGCTCAGCTCGTGCACCAGGGTCGGCACGTCGAAGATCAGGTCGTCGGTGTTGCTGTCCTGCATGACCTCGCCATTGACGCGGGTCATGATGCGCAAGGGCGCGCCGCCGGGTGGCAGTTCGTCAGAGGTCACGATGTCGGGGCCGAAGCTGCCGGTGCCGTCGAAATTCTTCCCAAGCGTCCACTGGCTGCCCTTGAACTGCCAGTCGCGCACAGATCCGTCGTTGAAGCAGGCGTAGCCCGCGATCACACCAAGCGCCTTCTCCTTGGGCACGTTCCGGCACTTCCTGCCGATCACCACCGTGAGCTCGGCTTCCCAATCGAGCTGCTCGGAGTGGCTCGGCCGCGGCATCTTGCCGTTGTGGGCCAGCAGCGTGTTGTCGAAGCGGCAGAACACCACGGGATAGGGCGGAATCGGGCTGCCGGTTTCCTCCGCGTGCTTGCGATAATTCAATCCAATGCACAGGATCTTGCCGGGGTTTGGGATCGGCGGCAGGTACTTGGCCGACTTCTCGGAGACGGTGGCACCAGCCTTGGGCTTGGCGCAGGCCTTGGCTACTTCCGCCTGCAGCTTCTTGCCGCCGGCCAGGATCTCGACGACGGATTTGGGGCCTCGCGGCATCTGCTTGCTGAGGTCGATGATCTTGCCGTCGCCCATCTTGACGCCAACGGCGGGCTTGCCGCCGCTGAGAATGGTGCATAGACGCATGGAGTCCCCCGTTTTTTCAGAATCGCCGCGCGCGTAAACTCCTCCGTCCGGCACCAGCGGTCAAGCGTCGCGCGCTCTGTTAGGCTCACGTCATGCGTTGTTTGCTGTTCGTTGCCTCGCTTCTCTTTTCCTTTCCCGCCGTCGCCCAGATGGTGGTGCCCTTCACGACGCCGGACGGTCGCGTCGCCTGCACCCAGGGCATGACCGGTCTTGGCCGGCCGCCTGACTGGCAAGGCGTCGCCGACCCCGATGGTCCCGACGGCTGGGCCCTGGCCGAGTTGGCCGGCGATGCCAACGACCTCCGCTTCCCGCTCTGCATCTCTGAGCCAGCGGTCGCACGGGATTTCGACGCAACGCTGCGCTTCAAACCCGTCAGCGGCATGCGCGCCCAGGTCGCCGGGCTGATGTTCCGCGCGCAGGACGCCAACGACTATTACGTCGTGCGCGCCAATGCCCTCGACAACTCGGTCCGCCTCTATCGCATGGACAAGGGCAAACGCCGCCAGATCGCGAGCAAGGAAGCCCCCATCGCGGCCGACAAATGGCATTCGCTGCGCGTGGTCGTCCTCAACGACCGTTTCGAGGTGGGCCTCGACGGCAAGCCGCTGTTCGAGGTGAACGACCGCAGCCTGCTGCAGCCCGGCGCCATGGGCCTCTGGAGCCAGGCCGACAGCGTCACCCACTACGGTTCGCTGCTGGTCGGGCTGCCGATGCGCTGATTGGTGCCGGTATCGACGAGGCGGCAGACCGCATGCAGATCGGGAACGACCAGGGTGCAGAGACCCTGGATTTCCTCGGTCGGCGCTATGAGATCGGGAACCATTACCGTCATCATGCCGGCGGCCGATGCCGATCGCACGCCATTGTGCGAGTCCTCCAGCGCGAGGCATAGTGCCGGTGCAACGCTCAGTCGTTCGGCTGCCGTGAGGAAGGGATCGGGTGAAGGCTTGCCGTTGATGTAGTCGCCATGCGCGACCACGGCATGGAAGCGGTCCTGCAGCCCATGTGCGCCCAGATGGCGCTGGACCACCGCCGGCGTGTTCGACGTTGCGATCGCTCGTGGCAGTCGCAGCTCGTCCAGCAGGTCGAGCAGCTCTGCTGCACCGGGCTTCAGCGGCAAGCCGGCTGCGGCCAGCACCTGGAAGTGCCGCCCCCAGGCGTCGATCAAGGCCTCGAGCGGATAGTCCGCGCCATAGTGGTCCAGCAGGAAACGATGGTTCACATCGCGCGAGCGGCCAATCAGCTGAAGGAAGACGTCGCGGCTCATCGCGCAGCCGACCTCCCGGGCTGCCGTCAGGATGGTCTCCCCGTAAAGGCCTTCGGTATCGAACAGCAGGCCGTCCATGTCGAAGATGACGGCCGCCGGCAACCGGGGAAGCCTCATCATCGACCCTCCTGGCGCGCCGCAATCAGCGCCTTCGCCAACTCGACGAACCCCGCGCCCGATCGAGCCACGGTGACCCAGCCCGGCAGGTGCTCCATGTCGGCAGCGAAGTCACGCACATTCGCCACGCCCACCGCATTAGGAAAGAACCCGAACATTGGAGCGTCGTTGGGCGAATCCCCCGAAAACACGTAACAGCCACGATCGGCATCGAGGTCGACGCCGAACAGTTCGCGCATCATCAGGCGGCTGGTGGTGAGCTTGTCGTAGTCGCCGAACCAGCCGTTGACATGGATCGAGCTTACCTTGGCGTGGGCGCCGTGCGCTGCGAAGACGTCCACGATGCGTGTGATCTCGGCATGAGACAGCGCCGGCACGTCTTCGCAGAAATCGATGGCCAGGTCGGCGGCGCGGTACGGCTGATCCGATGCAACCCCCGCACCCGGCACCTCGCGCAGCACCTCGGCCCGCACCACCTCAAGGCGGCGCTTGCCCTCGGCCCGCTCGGCTTCATCCTGGACAAAACGAGTCCGCAGTCTGCGGGCCTCGGGGTCGTGCCACATCCAGAAGGCGCCATTCTCGCCGACCACGGCATCGACCGGCCAGAAGCGGGCGATGTGATCGCACCAGCCGGCCGGTCGGCCAGTCACCGGGATCACGCGCAACCCGGCTTCCTTCAATGCCGCCAGCGCGCCATAAGCCTCGGCGGTGAGCCGGCCATGCGTGGAAAGGGTCTCGTCGATATCGGTCAGAACGCCATCGATTGCGGCCAGGATCTGACGCGGGCACTGCGCCAAAGGTAGCATTTTCGGGTGCATGACGCGGCACTTCTAACATGGCGTCCCGCCCCCTTCGGGGCTAAAAGCCTGCGCATGCTTGCCCGCTACTCCAGGCCGCAGATGGCGGCCATCTGGACGCCCGAGAACCGCTTTCGCATCTGGTTCGAGATCGAGGCGCATGCCTGCGAGGCCATGGCATCGCTCGGGATCATCCCCAAGGACGCCGCCCAGGCGATCTGGGAGGGCGGCAAGAGGGCGATGGCGGCTCTCAAGGTCGATCCTGCCGGCAACGTCGGGAAGATCGACGCCATCGAGCGGGTCACCAAGCACGACGTGATCGCCTTCACGACCTGGCTCGGTGAGTTCATCGGGCCACAGTCGCGCTTCGTCCACCAGGGCCTGACCTCCTCGGACGTGCTCGATACCAGCTTCGCGGTCCAGCTCACCCAGGCCGCCGACCTCCTGCTCGACGACGTCGACCGTCTGATGGCGGCCCTGAAGAAGCGGGCCTTGCAGTACAAGGACACGCCGACCATCGGCCGCAGCCACGGCATCCATGCCGAGCCCACGACGTTCGGCGTCAAGCTTGCCGGCCACTACGCCGCCTTCGCCCGCAACCGGGCAAGGCTGGCGGCGGCGCGTACGGAGATCGCGACCTGCGCCATCTCAGGCGCCGTCGGTACATTTGCCAACATCGATCCGCGGGTCGAGGAGCACGTGGCGAAGCAGCTCGGCCTTGCTGTCGAGCCTGTCTCGACCCAGGTCATCCCGCGCGACCGGCATGCCGCGTTCTTTGCCTGTCTGGCCATCGTCGCCGCATCGATCGAGAACCTTGCGACAGAGATCCGCCACTTGCAGCGCACCGAGGTGCGCGAGGCCGAGGAGTTCTTCTCCGAGGGCCAGAAAGGCAGCTCGGCGATGCCGCACAAGCGCAATCCGGTTCTGACCGAGAACCTGACGGGCCTTTCCCGTGTCGTGCGCAGTGCCGTCGTTCCGGCACTGGAGAACGTCACGCTTTGGCACGAGCGCGACATCTCGCATTCCTCGGCCGAACGCTACATCGCGCCGGACGCCACGGTGACGCTGGATTTCGCGCTGGCCCGGGCGACCTCGGTCGTCGAGCAGCTTCTCGTCTATCCCGAGCGCATGAAGAGCAACCTCGATGCCTTGGGCGGACTCGTCTTCTCGCAACGGGTCATGCTCGCGCTCACGCAAAAGGGCATGAGCCGCGAGGAGGCTTACGCCGCCGTCCAGCGCAACGCGATGGATGCTTGGCGCGGCAACGCCTCGTTCCTGGCGCTCTGCCGCGCCGACAAGGATATCCGGCAGTTTCTGGCCGACGACGAGTTGGTGACGCTGTTCGACCTCGGCTATCACACCAAGCACGTCGACACGATCTTCAAGCGTGTGTTTGGGTAGTTACCCTCTCGGCAAGCTTCGCAGGAAATCGATGACCGCGGCATTGACCTCGTCGGGACGTTCCTGCTGGGTCCAGTGGCCGCAGCCTGCGAGCATCAACGTCCTGCTCAGCGCGGGAACGAAGCGCTTCAGGTTGGCCAGCAACTGATCCATGCCCGGAAAGGCGACCACCATATCGCGATCGCCTGTGATGTAGAGCGCCGGGACTGTCACCGGCATGCCGGCGAAGGGCGCCAGCATTTCCCAGTTGCGATCGATGTTGCGATACCAGTTCAACGCACCGCGAAATCCGGTACGCTGGAATTCGCCAGCGTAGAAATCGACGTCGCGCTCGCTCAGCCATGACGGCAAAGCAGCCGGTGCCGGGGTTCCGCGCAAGAAACCGCTGCCTCGCGGCACCATCCCGATGCCGGCACCGGCAATCCGAGGGGCATCCCCCGATGCGCCGTAGAGCATGTTGCGCACGGTCGCCCTTGGGTCGCGCTCCAGCTCCGCTTCGGCCACGCCGGGCTCCTGAAAATAGAGCTGGTAGAACTGGGCGTCCGCGGTCCGCGGCATGATGGTGGTCGGCGGCGCCTTGCCGCGCGGCCGAAACGGCACGCTGAGGGCGATGACCGCACGGAAGCGATCAGGACGCAAAAGAGCCGCGTGCCAGGCTACGGTAGCCCCCCAATCATGGCCGATGATGACAGCGGTTGGCGCCTCCAGAGCATCGAGCAAGCCCACCATGTCGCCCGTCAGATGGAAGAGCGTGTATTGGTCGATGGCCTCGGGCCGGTCGCTCTTGCCGTAGCCGCGCATGTCGGGTGCGACGACATGGAAACCCGCCTCGGCGAGCGGCCCGAGCTGGTGGCGCCAGGAGTACCAGGATTCGGGAAACCCATGACAAAGGAGGACCAAGGGGCCCTCTCCCTGCTCGGCGATGTTGAGGTGGATGCCGTTGGTCTCGACCAACCGCTGCGTCGATTCGTCCATGATGCCCTCTCTCCTCCCCGTGTCGGCCCTCCTCGTGTCGGCGGGTGCGCTGACCCCGACCAGGGGCATGGTCAGCCCGAGCATGAACGGCAGGGACGCCGTGATCAGCGAGCGCCTTTGCATCGCCCATCCCCCTTCGTCTAGGCCGCCGTCCGACCGGCTTCCGCCTCCAAGGCGACCTTCTGCTAGCGCACGAACGCCCCAAACGTCTTGGGTTTCGCGCCGCC
>Ga0081455_10006609_pt1 | contig 12406 bp, 9 predicted proteins | sample TabmetS3T2R1_FD_70207 | JGI IMG/M metagenome (GOLD analysis project Ga0081455, IMG submission 70207) | Tabebuia heterophylla rhizosphere microbial communities from the University of Puerto Rico - S3T2R1 | ecosystem: Host-associated > Plants > Roots > Rhizosphere ... | reverse complement strand
GCGACGCGCAGCCGGGGGTGGCGATCGACGACACCGCCCCAGATCACGGCCATCGCCGCCAGCATCATCTCCATCGTGTGCGAGATCATGTGGCGCGCCGCCCGGTCCGCTTCGAAGCGGTCGACACCGACGGTCGGCATGGCGTTGGTCGAGCCCTCGTGAAAGCCGATCGAGAAGTCGAGCGCCTCGGCCATCGTCCAGAACGGCTCGTACAACGGGTCGTTGATCATCTTCTTGCCGTGGTACGGGTTCGGCCGCAGGAAGCCGCCGCGCATGCCCAGCGCCTCGCGGGCGAACTTCATCTCCGAGAGGGCGAGCTCCACCGACTGCATCGGCAACATGGCGACGCCGAACAGCCTCTCCGGGTAGGGCTTGCAGTAGTCGGCAAGCCAGCGGTTGTAGGCGCGGCACATTGCGGCCGCGAGGCCCGGATCCTCGACGGCGCCGGCGAACAGGCCGAGGCTCGGATAGAGGAAGGCAGCATCGATGCCGTCGGCATCCATGTCGAGGATGCGGGCATGCGGGTCGAAGCCGCCCTTCCTGCCTTCGGCATATTTGAGACTGTCGAGCTTGACCGTTCCCTGCCGCACGCCGACCGAGCCGAGGCTGCCGATGCCACGCGGATTGCCAAGCAACTTGCCGTCGACGCTGAGACGTTCCTTGCCGTTGTCATCGATGACAAAGCGCGGCCGGCGGTCGCGAAACTGGGGATCGATGTATTTGTCCCAGAGATCGATAGGCTCGAGGATGTGACCGTCGGCATCGATGGCTTGATAGGAGCGGGTCACCATCGGTTCCCTCACCAGGCAAACTCGTGATGTTCTACCGCACTTGGCCGGCCGCAGCGAGTCCACTCAATCGATCATTTGTTTGAATTTCGGGAAGCGGTACGCCACGGCGATCACCACGCTGACAACATCGGGATCGAGACCGTATCGTAACATCGATCTGTCCAGGGGAGCCGGGAGCGACCATGGAATACCGTCAGTTCGGGCGAACCAGCATCGCGGTTTCTACTGTGGGTTTCGGCTGCTGGGAGGTGAGCGGCACCTACGGCCCGATCGACGCGGCCGAGTTCGATCGCGCCGTGCACCGCGCACTCGATGACGACATCACTTGCTTCGACACGGCCGAAGCTTACGGGATGGGCATTTCGGAGCAGGCGCTCGGTCGCGCCCTGGGCTCGCGCCGGCGCGACGTATGCTTGGTCACAAAAGTGGGTGTCGGCTATCCCGAGGCGCCGAACCGCCGTGACAGCAGCCGGGCGCGCATCATGGCTTCGCTCGAGCAGAGCTTGCGCCACCTCGGCACCGACCATGTCGATGTCTACCTGATCCATTGGCCCGACCTGAACACGCCGTTCGACGAAACGTTTCGCGCCCTCGATGACATCGTTCGGGCGGGCAAGGCGCGCTACATCGGCGTCTCGAACTTCCGGCTGGGCCAGCTGGAAGAGTGCATGAAGCTCCGGCGCATCGACGTGGTGCAGTACGGCTGGAACATGTTCGACCGCCGCATGCAGCGGGACATCTTCCCCTGGTGCATGGCGAACGGCGTCGGGGTCATGGCCTACGGCTCGCTGGCCTACGGCATGCTCACCGGCACGTTCCACGCGGACATGGCATTCGACGAAGCGGACTGGCGCTCCAAGCGCGGTGCGTTGGGCTCGCTCAACCTGTTCCGCACCCTGTTCGGGCCGGATCATTTCAGCCGCAACCTGAGTGCGGTCGAGGAACTGAAGCCCCTGGCGGCGAAATACGGCAAAACCCTGCCGCAGTTCGCGCTGCGCTGGACGCTCAGCCATCCCGCGATCGCCACCGGGCTCGTCGGCTTCCGTAAGCCCGAGGAAGTCACGGAGAATCTCGGCGCGCTCGATTTCACGATCGCGGACAAGGACATGGTGGCGATCGATGCGATCTTCACGCGCAACGATGTCGTCACCGAACCGCCCGGCTGGCTGGAGGACGATCCAGTCGCTTGAGGCCAACACGGAGGAAGCCCCATGCCCGTCCAACGTTTTGCGCCGATGACCAAGGACTTCGCCACGTTCGACTGCGACGCGCACGTGACCGAGCCGCCGTTGATCTGGGAACGCGCCGCCGAGTACCTGACGCGCGACGAGCTCGCGGCCCTGAAGACCACGATCTGGTGGGACGAGGAAAGCCGCCAGCTAATCGTCAATGGCCGCGCGGGCGTCGGCATCGGCTCGCCCCGGCGCGGCGGCATTCCGGGCACCATGCGGGTCATTTCCAACGCGGGTCCCGGTGTGAAGCACGACATCCAGCGGGCGCTGAACGTGCGGAACCTGAACGCCAAGACGGCGCTGACGCAGGAGCAGGTCGGCTATATCGACTTCGGCGGATCCTACGAGCCCGAGCCGCGGCTGCGCGATATGGACGTGCAGGGGATCGATCAGGTGATGATCATCCCGACCGATATCGACACCTATCCCTGGCTGCTCGACGCGGTCGGCGCCAAGGCCTTCTGCAAGGCATACAATCAGTGGGCGTACGACTACACGAAGGCCGATCCGGACCGCTTGTTCTTCGCCGCGCTGTTGCCGATGCAGAACACGCAGTTCGCGGTCCAGGAGGTTTATCGTGTCGCGGCCCAAGGTTGCCGCGTCGCGCTGGTGCGGCCCACGGACTCGATGGGCAATTACCCGTTGCAACCGAAATACGAGCCGGTGTGGAAGGCGCTGGAGGAGACGGGCATGGTCTACGGCATGCACCCGTTCCCGGCCGGCGCGGCGCTCAAGCCACCGGGATACAGTGAGCAGTATTCCGGCGCGGAGCTGATCAGGCGGACGATCTCGGCCTCGGGCATTCCGCACTCGTTCCTGACCAACGTGCAGAATTTCCAGTCGGAAGCGGCGCTGTGGGTCACCACCGCTCTGATGACCGGCCTCTTCGACCGCTATCCGAGGCTGAAGGCGGCAGTGTTCGAGGCGTCGTCGACCTGGCTCAGCTTCCTGCTGGACGAATGCGACAAGGCCTATCGGCTATATCGCAACGAACGCACCCTGCCGCCGCTCAGCAAGCTGCCAAGCGAGATGTTCTTCGAGCATTGCATGACCGGCTTCGAGGGCGACGAGGCGCCGCCGCCACGGTTTCCGGAATTCTATTCCGACATCCTGATCTGGTCCTCCGACGTCTACCATCACGACGGTGACGACGCCTGGCGGGCGATGGACACGATGCAGCGCTACGATCTGTCGGTCGAGAACATGGCGAAGTTCCTCGGCGGGAACGCGCGCCGGCTGTATCGGATCGACCCGCCGAAGACGTTCATCCGCGAGCGCGTCACCGAGATCGAGCGCCCGAACTGGTGGCCGACCGAGGAGGAGATCAAGGCCTCGCTTGCCGCCGACGCTTCCGTCACGCGCTGGTGAAGGAGGACGCCATGGCACACTTCCCTGTTTTCGACAGCGATGCCCACGTCGTCGAGCCGCCGGAGCTCTGGGAGAAGTATCTCGACCCGGACTATCGAGTCCTGGGCCGCCGCGCGCTGTGGCGCCACAGCGGCGAGACGAACTCGTACCTGAAGATCAATGGCGAGGTCGTGCGTGACACGATGAACCCGAACATTCCGCGCCACGCCATCTGGCGGCCGGGCATGACATGGGACGACATCGGTGCGCTGGACGCCTCCCGCCGGCACGAGATGAACCCGGGGGCCCATGACCCGCGCGCGCGGCTCGCCGATATGGACAAGATGGGCGTCGACCAGGCGTTCCTCTATCCGACCTGGTTCGCCGAAGCGTTCCCGCTCGTCTCGGATCCGGACACGGCGAATGCGCTGGCGCGCGCCTACAATGACTGGATCGCCGATTTCTGCGCGGCGGGTCCGGGTCGGCTGTTCGCGGCGGCGATGCTGCCGCTGCAGGACATGGACCTCGCGCTGGCGGAGCTGCGGCGCGTGGCCAAGAACCCCAGCTTTCGCGGTGCCTTCATCCGGCCGATGTTCGTCGGCGACACCTACCTCACCCATCCTTATTACGATCCGCTCTGGGCGGAGCTGGAGAAGCTGGGCATCGTCGCAGCCGTGCATCCGACAGCGGGGCTGTGGAACCCGGAGTGGACGTCGCACGGGCCCTTCGTCGAAAAGGTCAAGAACCGGTCCGGCCAGACACCGTTGCCGGCGGGCGGTGCGGGTCCGTTCTCGGGGGGCGGCGCAGGACTCGCCAGCACCACGTTCTTCGTCGCTTTCCCGCAACTCGGCCATCCGCTGGCGCCGATCCTCTCCGGCTGGCTGGACAACCACATGTTCGCCGCCTCGGTGCTGATCGGCTTCACCGTGATGCAGCGCTTTCCCGGCCTGAAGGTCGTGCTGGCGCATGGCAAGGCATCGTGGATGGAAGAAGTGCTGGAAAAGATGGAAGCCTCCTGCCGGGTCATTCCGCTGCTGCACAAGTATCCCGTGCGCACCGACGTCGAGGAGATGTGGGAAGAGGGCAACGTCATGCTCGGCTTCGACGCGGACGAGCGGTTCATCCACAAGATGCCGCACGACTTCGCCGAGAAGGTCGTGTGGGGGTCACGCTATCCCCAGCACGATACGATGTCGGCGCACGAGGCGATCGCCAGATTGGCCGACTCCAAGGTGCCGGAAGACCTTGTCGCTCGCATGATGGGAGGCAATGCCGCCGCGCAATTCGGGGTTCGTCAGCTCGAGCCAGTCCAGGATTGAAGTCATCATCAATCACCCCCCGATATTCCAGATCGATCTTGGAAGATACCCTACGATACCGCCCATGACTGCGATTCGCCGGTTCTGATGGGAATTGAAACCGGCGCGAATTGCCGGAACTTCGGCTACGAGTTGCTGTGGCACTTCGGACGGCACGTCCCCAATCTACGATCAAGCAATTTGTGGGACGACACAGAGTACCCGATCGTAGCCGATGAATATGAGCCGCTTGATCTCCTGCTCTTCAATCGGACTCGCAATGCCTGGGGTGCGCATGTGTCTACGTTGGCGATGATCAAGCGATCCATCTATGTCGCCGGGTCGGACTCGCTGCTGTGTGGCCGCTTACCCAATTCATCGCGCATCCCGAGTACCGTGTACTCATCGGGTCAAAACGAGCCTTGATACCCAGTTCGGAGTGTTGATGCGATGGCGTCCCGCCGTAGATGAAAGTGAGAACTACATACTGCCTGGAGCACTCTGAAGCTTACCGCTAGGCTGTCCCAGGTCATCGAGCGCCATCCGGCTTTGACCGGCACTGCACCCGAGGTTGTTCGCCCGCGTACGACTGACGCATGCAACGATCGCGATCAAGCCGTGTCTCGTGGCGGTCCAGTGGGTGCATTCGTGCGCAAGCGTCTCGTAATAGCTTTCGGGATCACGGAGCGTCTCGAAGGGCGGCATCCGAACGAAGTCTTCCGAGACGTTGGAATAGGCGTGGTTGCCGCAATGTCGGATATCGGCACCTATCGCGGCGAAAAAGTTTGCGCGTTCGCAATGCGCCGGATCGGCTCCAGCGGCTGGTGAGCTGTCTGGTAAAAATGCGCGGGCAGTCCTTCGACCCTTGTGGCAGCAAAGCATTCAGTCACCGAAAGGCCGCGCAACGAGCAGATGCCGGAGCCTGCTATCGACGCGCTTTATCGAGGGCTGTATCGTCAAGACCTTGGGGACGTAAGTGACATCAAATGGTTCGTTGCCCCTCCTGCGCACGTGATAATCCCGACGACCAGAAATTCTGTGGCGAGTGCGGCACTCGGCTGCCAAGCGCTGCAGTCGAAAATTCAGAAAATCGTGGCGCCTCCTACACGCCGCCGCATGCGAAAGAAATACTGGCTTCGCGCTTCGCGCTCGAGGGCGAGCGCAAGCTTGTGACCGTGATGTTCTGCGACATCGTCAACTCGACCCCGCTCGCCGCCCGGCTGGGCGCCGAGGCCATGCATGGCCTGCTCAACCGGTTCTTCGAGCTGGCGCTCGGCGAGGTGCATCGCTACGAGGGCACCATCAACCACTTCCTCGGCGACGGCTTCATGGCGTTGTTCGGCGCGCCGATCGCGCACGAGGACCACGCCCGGCGCGCACTGCTCGGCGCGACCGCGATCCAGCAGCAGATGGGCCAAGCTTCCAGGCCGCTCGGCGAGGTGCGCCTGCGCATGGGCCTCAACACCGGCATGGTGGTGGTCGGCAAGATCGGCGACAGCCTGCGCATGGACTACACGGCGATCGGCGACACCGCCAACCTCGCCGCGCGCCTGCAGGGCTTCGCCGAGCCCGGCTCAATCCGCGTCAGCGAGGCGACGAGGCGCGCCGCCGAGGCCCACGTCATGTTCAAGGATCTCGGCAGGCATTCCCTCAAGGGCATCGCCGAGCCGGTCGCGATCTTCGAGCCGATCGGAGCCCGATCGCGTGACGAGGCAGCCTCGCGGCACGGAGCCATCGCCTCGGCTCTGGTCGGCCGCGAGCAGCAGCTTGCCGCCCTCACGCGCTCGCTTTCCGGCCTGGGTGGCGGCAAAGGCGGCATCGTCATCATCCAAGGCGAGCCCGGGGCCGGCAAATCGCGCCTCCTTGCCGAGGCGCGGAAGTCGAAGGCCGCACAAGGCGCGACCTGGCTCGAAGGACGCTCGGTCTCGTTTGGCCGGTCTTTGAGCTACCTGCCGTTCATCGAGATCATGAAGGACGCGTTCGCCATCAAGGAGACGGACAGCGAGGCAGCGGCGCTCGCCAAGCTCGAGGCTGGTGTCGGCCGCCTGTTCGAGTCACGAGTGGCCGAGTTCGTGCCCTATCTCGCCACGGTCATGGCACTCGAGCTGACCGGCGACTTGAAGCAGCGGGTCGCGTTCCTCGATGCCCAGGCCATGAAGCGGCAGGTCTTCCTGACTACGCGCCAGCTGCTCGAGCGGTCTGCGCAGATCCAACCGGTGCTGATCGTGCTCGAGGATTGGCACTGGGTCGACCAGTCATCCGTTGCTCTCCTCGAGCATCTGCTGCCGCTCGCCCAGGACTACCCGATCGCATTCTGGCTCACGACCCGCACCGAGCCGCCCGAACCCGCAGAGCGAATGCGCACGGCAGCGGCGGCGCTGCCCGGCCTGGCTTGCGAGGAGGTGGCGGTCGCGCCGTTGGCGGCCGGGGATAGCCGACTGCTGCTCGACAATCTCATCGGCGCCGGCAGCCTGCCCGAGCCGGTCCGCGCCCAAATCGACCGGCGCGCAGAAGGCAATCCATTCTTCATCGAGGAGGTGGTGCGTGCGTTGATTGCCGACGGCACGCTCGTGCGCAATGAGCGCGAGGGCGGCTTTCGCCTTTCGCGCCCGGTCGCGGACCTCGCCATTCCCAACACAGTCCAGGGCGTAATCGTCGCGCGTATCGACCGGCTTGAGGACAGCGTCAAGAGCGTGCTGAAGCTTGCTGCCGTGATAGGACGCAGCTTCTTCCTACGCATCTTGAAGGCGATCGCCCAGGCGGCCGATGATGTCGAGGCGGGGCTCCGACGGCTCGAGGCAGCCGAGCTCGTCCGACTGCGCCAGCAGCTTCCCGAGCTCGAATACATCTTCAAGCATGCGCTGGTGCAGGAGGCGGCCTACGGCTCGATCCTCGCCGAGCGCCGACGCGCTATTCACCGTGCGGTCGGTCAAGCCATCGAGAGCCTTTTCCCGGAGCGGCTGGAGGAGTTCGCGAGCCTGCTCGCCCACCACTACGCGCTCGCGGAGGATTGGGACAAGGCGCAAGCGTGGCTGTTCAAGGCCGGCGACCAGGCCGGCCGCATGGCTGCCGATGCCGAGGCGCTCGAACACTATCGCCAGGCCGAGACGGCGTTCATGAAGGTGGCGGGTCGCACGCTCACGCCCCTGCAGCGGGCCACGCTCGACCGCAAACTGGGGCAGGCGTACTACGGCGTCGGAGATTACGAGCAGTGCGTGGCGATGTGCACGCGCGCGCTCGGCCACCTTGGCGTCATCTACCCAAGGACGAAATCTGGAGTGCGTCGCAAGACGGCTATGATGCTGGCTTCCCATTTCCTGCGTCGTCCGAAGATCGACACACGCAAAATCAGCCTTGCCGCAGCGCAGGAGATCTCGGCGGTTTGCCGCTCTCTAGCTTGGCTGGATTACTTCGTCGACGAGGAGCGCTTTATGCTCGACAGCTTGATCGAGCTACAGGCTGCCGAACGCAGCGGTGACGTGCTCGGCCGCGTCCGTGGGATTGGGACGCTCGGCGTAGCTCTGGTGGCGATATTCAGAGCGTTCAAGCCTGCCTGGCGCCGCATCAACGAGGCCACAGCGATCGCTCAGCGGAGTGGCGATCCAGCTTCACTTGCGATGGCCGCAATGGCTCGCGGCTTGCTTCAATTCCAAGCTGGTCCAATTGCGGAGGCCGGACGCACATTCGAGCATTCAGCGGCGGTCTTTCGCAGCATTGGCGATGTCCGCGGGTGGGGCGGTGCGGCCGGCTCTCTCTATTGGACCCAGTTCTGGCGCGCTGAGTTTGCAGCCGCCAGCAATATCGCCACAGAGATGGTCCAAATCGGCAGCGATGCCGGCGACCCCTACGTCCGCTGCTGGGGTCACTACGGGATTGGGATGATCAAGAGCGCGACCGGACCGCTCGATGAGGCTGCTGCAGGTTTGGTGCAGGCACGTGAACTCGCCACGCAGAACACGATCTCCCGCTCCCAGGCCGGCTCTGGCGGTTTGTTGGGGAAGTGCCGGCTGAGACAAGGTCGATTGCAGGAGGCCGAAGCGGCGCTTGGCCAATCGTTGCAGGCCATCGAATCGAAGAACCTGCGGGGTGGGTCCTCCCCGAGTACCTTCCACGGCTTGACCGAACTTTGGCTGATCAAAGCCGAGAGCGCACAAGGCACGCAACGCCGTCGCGCCCTCAGGCAAGCGCGCAAGTACTCCCGGCGAGCCTATGCGTGTACGCGCGACGACGTTGGTTTGCTGCCCGAGACACAGCGCCTGTTGGGACGGCTAGCCTGGGTGTCCGGGGCCTCCAAGACGGCTCGGCGGTATTGGCAAATGAGTCTCGCCACCGCCGAGAAGGCGGGAAATACCTCGGAACGGGCACGCACGCTGCTCGAACTGGGCCAGCGCACCGCCGACGCCTCGCTTATCGAGGAGGCCGGCCGCATGTTCGAGAACACCGGCGCGCGGGTCGATCTTGCCTTCAGCCTGCAGGCCCTGGCGCGCCTTGCGGCCGGCTCGAACCGAGATCCCGCGGTGGCCCTCTGCCGCTATGATGAGGCAATCCGTTTGCTCGAATCCGTCAAGGCCGAATACGCGTTCGGCCTTGCCTGCCAGGAGCGCGCGCAGCTCCTTGCTCAGGCGGGCCGAAAAGACGATGCGCGAGCTGACCTCGCCCGAGCTGTGAGCAGCTTCGAGGCGGTCGGAGCCAATACCGAGAAACATGACGCAGAGAATGCTGCGGAGGCCCTGGGATAGAGTTTGTTCCACTTGGGCACGCGCCGCCTCCACCCAGATAGAGGAGCTGTTGTAGTCATGAAAACGAGTTCCGCTGCGTCGCTGACGCTTCTCTTGCTGTCCCTCGGCATGGCCGCGTCGGCCATTCCGGCGCACGCCGTCCAACCGACGGCACAGCCCTCAGGGGAAGCGGCGGCGCAGAGTATGCTGCCAAAGGTGCACGATGCGCTGTGGAGCAAGCTCGTGAAGTGCGAGGTGAGCTACGACAATAAAGCAGGCACGTTCGGCATACATATCACCCCGGAGGTCAAAGCGCTCGACAGCCAAGTCATCACGGTCCGCGGTTTCGTGCTGCCGATGGACGGCTCAGACAGAACCAGGCATTTCCTAATCACCCGCAACACTCCGGTCTGCCAGTTTTGCCCGCCGGGCGAGCCGAACGAGGTAGTGGAGGTACGCACGCCGCATGCCGTCGAATGGACCGACCAGATCATGACGGTGCGCCGCAAGCTTCACCTCGTCAATGACGAGGAGAAGGCGTTCTTCTTCAAGATCGAGAACGCCGAGGTGAAGCAATGAGGCGGGTGCAGGCAGCTACCAGGGCACGACCGCGCTGCACGGTCAGCCGCCCCGACCACTTGGCGCAGGTGTCCCCCGCTGGGGCAAGGCTCCGCGCATAGGGCAGGATGCCTTCCTGGTTGCCGGCCTCGCGCAGTACCGCCCGCGGGTCTTCTACCGATCCTTCAGCGGCGGCTTCCAGGGCCGGCGAGACCACCCGCAGCTCGGCGCGCGCCCGCTCTTCCTGGTCGAGGATCACGACCCGCAGGCGCAGACCCTTTTCTGTCGCCAGTTCGGCGACCGCGGGCAACTCCAGCCGACACGGCGTGCAGGTCGGCGAATAAAAGACTTCGAGAACAGGCGGGAGATCGGGAGGCAGTTCATCACCGTATCGAAACGAGGCCGCAAGAATACAGTGGTCGAAGACAGCCTGCGAGGCGAACCTGATGCAAAGTCGGCTATCTCGTAGAGCGTTCATTGTCGCGGCAGCAGTCGCGCCTGTCGTACCTCCTCCATCTGCTGCGGGATTGGTGAAGGCGGTCGCGACGTTTAGCGTACTGGGCGACATGACGGCGCGCATCGCCGGCAGTCACGTACAGCTCACGACTATTGTCGGTCCGGATGCCGATTGCGAGACCTACACGCCCACCGCTGCCGACGCGCGCGCGGTCGCCGACGCGCAGATGTTTGTCATGAATGATCTCAATCCGCGGTTCGAGCCTTGGGCCGAGGCCTTGCTGAAGCGCGCGCAATTCCGAGGCACGAAGGTCGTCGCCACCCAAGGCGTAAACAATATCATGGATGACAGGCCTTTAGGCGCCGTGAAGGGGCCGCAGATCGATCATCACGCGTGGCACGACCCGTCCAATGCTCTCGTCTATGTCGCCAACATCGGCGAGGGAATGGCCCGGGTCGATCCAGCAAACGCCGCGTTCTATCCAACGCAGGCCGACGACTATGCTCGCGAAATCCGTGCCCTCGATGCCCGGGCGAAGCGTGAGCTTGCCGAGGTTCCCAGCGCGAAGCGGCGCGTCATCATCTCTCACGATGTATTCGCGTATCTTGCGCGCGTTTACGACATCGAGATGACGCCGGCGCGTGGCTTGACGACAGACACCGAACCCACAGCAACCGATGTCAGCCGACTCATCCAGCAGATTCGCATGACCAAGATCAAGGCGATCTTCATCGAGAACATGGAAGATCCGCGCCTGATAGAGCGGGTAGCGCGGGAAGCCGGTGCCAGCATTGGCGGCACGCTCTATGCCGACGCACTGTCCAAGCCTGGAGGCGAGGCCGACACCGCTCCGCCACCATCGCCTGTCCAAATTTACCCCAATCTGGGCGAGGTCTATTGAAAGCGTGTCAGCGATCTTCGGGTGTCGCTTGATGATCCCCGAATGTGGACTGAGGCCATCGAATTCGTTCGCGACCTCATTGAGCGAATCGTTGCTAGTCCCGCTGGCGACCACGTTGAGCTAAAGCTCGTCGGCGAGATTGCTGCCATGGTGGAACTGGCCCACGGCGGTAACACTAAAGAAAGAAAAGCCGCTCCTCGCGGAACGGCTTTATCTGCGACTGATAGACGTTCGGTCAAAGTGGTTGCGGGGGCCCGCAACCATCGAGACCGACAATCATTGGTGGTCTCGATCTGACAAATAGGTAGGTAGCTTTCTCAGTGGGTTATGCCCTGGTCGACCGTCCGAATTGTTCGCTGTAGCCGCCGATCACCGCACATTCGTGGATGCTCTTGGCGTTGGGCTTGGCGGAAAGCCCATTCAGGCGATTATTGGAGGGTGAAGGGCTGATCCTCAGCACTTGATGGCGACGGCTGCCGTCCCGGGAAGGAATCCCACATCCGGCATCGCGCGCGCGTGGTTCTCCATCTTCTTGGAGAAAGCATTGGTAAGGCACGTCATAAGCTATTGCAGGCTGTTTCGTACGGCCGCGCAGCAAATCGCAGGAACGCAACCTCTTCAGTTTGGTGGGTCGAGACGCCGCGTAGACGCAAAGACTGACCGCGACCATCTCAACTCCTTCGTGGTACAATTAGGTAGTCTCGCGGCCCTGATCCTGATGCACAACCATCCCAGTGGCGATCCCAAGCCGTCGCGCGACGACATCGAGATGGCGCACGAGATGCGCAAAGCCGCCGAGGTGCTCGGCGTCGCGATCCACGACCACATGGCGATGAGCCGCAACCGTCTGCGTTAGGTGGACGACCGCGAATTCGGACACGGTCTGTTCGAGCCTATTGCTCCGGCTTGAAACCCGACGCTCGGATGACCGGTCCCCAAAGGTCGAGATCGGCGCGTTGTATGCGAGCCAGCTGGGCCGGAGTGGTGCCGGTGGGACGAAGGCCGAGCACCTGCATGCGAGCGACGACCTCCGGTGTGCGTGACGCAGCCACGATCGCCTCGCTGAGCCGGGTCACCACCGGCTCGGGCGTATTGGCCGGCGCG
>Ga0081455_10006608_pt1 | contig 12407 bp, 12 predicted proteins | sample TabmetS3T2R1_FD_70207 | JGI IMG/M metagenome (GOLD analysis project Ga0081455, IMG submission 70207) | Tabebuia heterophylla rhizosphere microbial communities from the University of Puerto Rico - S3T2R1 | ecosystem: Host-associated > Plants > Roots > Rhizosphere ... | reverse complement strand
CTCATACCGGACACCGCGCTGACGCAGTTCCTCGACCACCTCGGCCGCCAGGTAAGCACCCACGCGCCATTGATAGGCGCCACGCGGCACCACTAGTGGCGTGGCGGCGGTACCCAGATGGCTCCAGATCGCCCGGTGCAGCACCTCGGCCATTCGGGCGTCTCCCTTGATCAGCGCGGCGGGAACACTATCGAGTCCGCGGACCTCGATGCCGTTCGCCTGAGAGACCAGCGCTGTCACCGTCGTCTGCGCAGCATCGATTTCGCCCAGAGCGGGTAGCACGTCGGCGATGTAGGACAAGAAGCTGTCGTTCGGCCCGACGACAAGAACGCCGGAGCGGGCGAGCTGATCACGGAACGCGTAAAGGAGATAGGCGGCGCGATGCAGGCCGATGGCGGTCTTTCCGGTACCCGGTGCACCTTGAACGCACAGCGATTGGCTCAACACGGCCCGTACGATGCTGTCCTGCTCTGGCTGGATGGTGGCGACGATGTCGCGCATCGGGCCGGTCCGGGGGCGCTCGATTTCTGACTCCATGATCTCGGAGTGAGCTGTCTCTCCAGCCGTACTCAGCTCCTCGTCCTCGTACGCGGTCAACTGGCCGCGTGAGAAGCCGAACCGCCTGCGTAGGCGAACACCCATCGGCTGGCCCGGTCGGGCCTGATAGAAGGGCCGTGACATACCGGCGCGCCAATCGATCACCAGAGGCTCGCCGCCTGCCTCACCGGTGACGTGGCGCCGCCCGATGTAGAGCGTTTCGTCCTGCTCGGCGCCGAGGCTGGCATCGTAATCAAGTCGGCCGAAGAACAGCGGCACGGTTGGGTTGTCCTCGAGAGCCTTCATCCGGCGGTAAAGCGCCTGCTTGAGGTGCTCCGTCGATACGTGGTCTCCGCCGAATGCTTCCAGACTTGCCGTGTGTTGCCGCATCCGTTGTAGCGCGGCCCTCGATTCGCTGAGGTGGAGGCGTTCCCGGGCCAGAACGTCGACCGCGGTTTCAGGCATGCGAACAGCTCCGATGCTGGATCGGTGGGCGTAGGGAGCGAGGGGTCACGCTACCGCTGGTTGAGCGGGATGTCCAAGGGTTTTCGAGCTGCGAGCGTCGGGGAATCGCGCGCCGCGGCACGGAGCCAGGCTGGCGCGCCGCTGTCCTGGACGAGCGAGCGAAGCGAGTGAGGAAGGCAGCGGCTCACGAGCGCCAGCCTCAGCGAGCGAAGCGAGCAATGCAAATAGAGCGAGCGGAGGGTCCTTCCTCTGCGAGCGACGACGACGGCGGCGGATCCATCGCGCGATGCGCGAGCAGCTCCACATGTGATGACCATTGGGGTGCATGAGCGCACGATCTGGCTAATCGTAAGGTGTAGGCCGTGTCTTCCTCTGATACCGAGCGCAGCTACGTGCCCGTTCCGGACCCCGCGGACCGGCCACGCAAGTCACGCGCAACGGTACGCGTGATCATGATCGACAACAATCGCACACTGCTGTTCGAAGACAGCGACCCTGGAGTTCCTGGCACCAGCTGGTGGACCGCTCCCGGGGGCGGAGTGGACGACGGCGAGAGCGAGGTTCACGCCGCGATCCGCGAGGTGGCCGAAGAAACCGGTTATCGGTTGAGCGAAAGCGAGCTGCTGGGACCGATCGCAAAGCGGCATGTTGTCCATGGATACTCCGACCTCGTGATCGAGCAGGATGAGTCCTTCTTCTTGGCGATGGTGTCGCCGTTCGAGGTGGACATGTCCGCCCACACGCCCGACGAGCGGCTTACCCTGCTGGGATACCGCTGGTGGTCCCACGACGATCTGCGGCACACCGATGACTGGATTTGGCCGCATGAGCTGGTTGAGCTCTGGTCGCTGGCAGGTCAGCCGGACACGTGGCCGATTGATCTTGGCACCCAGGAGGAATCCACCGTCCTGGATATGGCATAAGTCGCCCTGGAGTCAGCTCACGGTTCGAGCGTGTGGCGTGAAACCCTCAGATTCCAGTCCCCAGCTCACAATGCGGTGCGGTCGTACTCGGACGAACTCGGGCTTGAAGTTGGGAAATCGCGGATTGATCAACTCCCCACCTTTGAAGTGCGGCTCGGCTTCGCCGCGAATCTCGATCGCATGGGCCCCGTTGGGCGAGGCATCATCGACCAGGAACGCGACGTGGGAATTCTGCAGCATGTCTCGCCACTTCTTGGAGTTCGCGAAGTCAACGCCTCCGATGTCCACTGCGTCCTCATCGGCATTGAACCCGGGAACCGGTAGGTGAGAGGAATCAGATGTGGTCTGCCGTCAGCACCGATAGTTGCCAGCCGACCCATCGTCTTGCTCTGCAGGTACGCGATCTCGGCCTCGGAGAAGACGCTCATCCGGCTATGCTGCCTCCTCGCCCTCCGGGGGGACGCGGCTGTACACATTTCGACAACAGTGCTCGTACTTATCGAAAGTCGGCGTTGGTCGAAATTTGAGTGCGTCAGACACAGCGGGACGAGATCACTCTGCCGCGAGCGCGTCCTCGGCGTCCATGATGCGGTAGCCGTACCCCTGCTCGGCGAGGAACCGCTGCCGGTGGGCTGCAAAGTCAGCATCGACCGTGTCACGAGCAACCACGGCGTAGAGGCGCGCTGTAGTCCCCTCGGCCTTTGGGCGCAGCAGCCGCCCGAGCCGCTGCGCTTCCTCCTGCCGGGAGCCGAAGGCGCCAGAGACCTGGACAGCGATCTGAGCGGATGGCAGGTCGATCGAAAAATTTGCCACTTTGCTCACCACGAGCAGCTCGATCTCGCCAGCACGGAACGCCTCATAGAGCTGCTCGCGGCGCCGCACCGTCGTCTCGCCGGTGATCAATGGCGCCTCCAGCCGAGCGGCGAGATCCTCCAGTTGATCGACGTACTGCCCGATCACCAAGGTCGGAGTGCCTCGATGCTTGGCCACTAGGTCGACGACGACACCGGTTTTCGATTCCGCCGTAGATGCCAGCCGGTATTTCTGGTCCGGCTCGGCGACCGCGTACGCCATACGCTCCGCTTCGCTGAGGGTGACCCGGACCTCGATGCAGTCGGCTGGTGCGATGTAGCCCTGCGCCTCGATGTCCTTCCACGGAGCGTCATAGCGCTTAGGGCCGATCAGCGAGAAGACGTCGCCTTCCCGGCCGTCCTCCCGCACCAGCGTCGCCGTCAGACCCAGCCGACGACGCGCCTGAAGGCCTGCCGTCATCCGAAAGACCGGCGCCGGCAGCAGGTGCACCTCGTCGTAGATGATCAAGCCCCAGTCTCGCGCATCGAGCAGCTCGAGATGCGGATGTACGCCTCCCCGCTTGGTGGTGATCACCTGATAGGTAGCAACGGTGACAGGGCGGATCTGCTTCTTCATGCCGGAGTACTCGCCGATCTCGTCGGCGGTCAGCGTAGTCCTCTTGATCAACTCGTCACGCCACTGCCGGGCTGCGACTGTGTTGGTGACCAAGATCAGCGTGGTTGCGCTGGCCCGGGCCATGGCGGCTGCGCCGACGATCGTCTTGCCGGCACCGCACGGCAGCACCACTACGCCCGATCCGCCATGCCAGAAGGAGTCGGCAGCCTGACCCTGGTACGGGCGCAGCGTCCAGCCGCGCTGATTGAGACTGATCGCGTGCGCCTCACCGTCGACGTAACCGGCCAAGTCTTCGGCTGGCCAGCCCAGCTTGAGCAGTATCTGCTTCAGGTGCCCGCGCTCGGAGGGATGGACCACGACGGTGTCCTCATCGACGCGACCGCCGATCAGTCCCTTGACTCTGCTGCTCCGCAGCACCTCGGTGAGCACCGCGCGGTCGCTGCTCACCAAGATCAGCCCATGCGTCGGGTGCTTCTCGATTCGCAGCCGACCAAAGCGATCCATCGTCTCGGCGACATCCACGAGCAGCGAATTCGGCACCGGATAGCGACTGTAAGTCAGCAGCGTGTCGACTACCTGTTCCGCGTCGTGACCGGCCGCGCGGGCGTTCCATAGCCCGAGAGGTGTCAACCGGTATGTGTGAATGTGCTCGGGTGCCCGCTCCAGCTCAGCGAACGGCGCAATCGCGATCCGGCAGGCGTCGGCATCAGGATGATCAACTTCGAGGAGCAGCGTGCGGTCGGACTGCACCACGAGCGGCCCTGGGCCGTCGAAGGGCGCAGGCATCAGCGGTTCTTACGCTGGGCCTCGGACCTGTCACCGCTCGGTGTCTCGCTGGGCGAGTCCGATTCGGCATCGGGCCTGTCGGATTCGGTCGGCTCCGCGGATGGTGTCGGTGACTCAGACGGCGTCGGCGTGTCCGTGGGGTCGGGTGAAGGCCTTGTCACAACCAACGTCGGTGAACTTCGGCTTTGGTTCCCGGCCGCGTCGATTGCCCGAATCTGTACGACGTGCTGACCGCTGTCGTCGTTGAACCAGTGCAGCCTGGCATGCGTCTCAGCCGTGGTCGCTACTTCAAAACCGTTGAGCCAAATGCGGTAACCGATCACCCCGACGTTGTCATCGGCCGCCGTCCACTTGACGCTAAGCCGATTCGCAGTCATCGCCGACGGTTCGATGTCCGCGACCGGCTCCGGTGGTTCAGAGTCCTTGCTGGCCTTCGGTTGGTCCGAAGCTTTCCGAGTCGTGCGACTCCTGTCACCATCGGGCGCCTGTGTGGGAGAGCCGGGTTGTTGCCTCGTTGCCGCGGTCACCGAGGGGCTCTTGTCAGTCCCGGACGCCGAATCGCGACTCCCGGTCGGGGAGGCCGACTGCGGGGATCTGTCAGGTTGCGCTGCCAGTCGTCCGCGCGTCGGCTCATCGTTGGCTTTCGGAACTCCGATCTGCTCGGGTGAGCGCGCGATGCTAGGCACGAGATAGAGGGATCCGACACCGAGAGCGCACACGCCAAAGACGATCATTCGTCTGATGGTCACGGCGTGCACCCGCTCAGTTTAGTGATGCGCGGGCCGTCAAGTGGCTGCTAACGCGCCTTCTTAAGTCCTTCGAGAGGCGGGAATTACCGAGGCGATGCGGGCCAGAGGGATGGTAACGATCTGCGCACTGGCACGATCGACAGCGCGTACGGCGCCGGCAGTGAGTTCAAGAGGAGCCAACTCGCGTTCGGCACGGCTGCCGTCGGCACTGACGTAGACGACCCGTACCGGAAGAGCTGCACCCGTCGCCGACCGGAGCTGCGCGACCGTACCCTCCGTCGTACCCGCGCTCCCTGGCTGTCCATTGATGCGATGGCGGCGTTCCTGTGCCAGCAGATCGGCGGCCACGGCGGCCGCCGAGGCGACTGGCTTGTCCGGCTCCGGCGACACTGTCGTGCGCCGAGAGGGCCGGGTCACGACCACCTCGCCGGCACCATTCTCGACCGCGGGATTGTGTCCCAGCTCCCGCAGCAGCGGAACTAATTCCTCCTCATCGACTGCAGCGACCAAGACTTCCGGGGCGACGGCGCGGAGACCAAGGTCCGCGGCGGCGGGATGAGCGAGCAGCGCCGCCGCCTGCGCCTGGTCGGCCATCCGGACATAGCTACCGGCCGGGCCGACTCGAATGCTGCCGTGACGCCTGCCCACGTCGCCAACCAGATAGCGGAGCGGCTGAGGCACTCCGGTCGTGGAGTGCTGTTCCAGCCAAAGCTTTACATCCTCTGCTGACCAGCCGAGATCGAAGGCACGACGCAGTGAGTTGGCACTGAATCGATAGACGCCACCGCCGCCGCGGGACTCCTGGTCAGCCAGCATCCGCAACTCCGCCGCCACGGTATGTTCGAGCGGGCCCGCGGTGACGGCCGTGAGATCGGTCTGAATGACGAAACCCGCGACTGGAGTAGGAAAGAGTTCAGTCAGTTCAGCCGGCATTGGCTGATCGGGCCGTAGCGGGACTCTGGCGAACGACGACGCAGCGTTCAGTGCTGCCAGTCCCAGCCACGACGCCTCGCGCAACGTCCATTGCGCCAGCTCAAGGGCTGTGGGTAGGCCCTGGCTCAGGCGCGGCCGATACCAGACGGCGGCCAGGGCCAATTGCTCCAGATCGAGCACCGTGCCTCGTCGGGCGGCGGCGATGAGCTGCAGGATGATCAGGCGCAGGCCCGCCGCGGAGGGAGCGTGGGCCTCCTGGCTGAGCGGGTGCCCTCCAGCTTCGGCAGATCGGGCGAAAAAACGGTCAGCGGCGAGCCAGGCCTCGGCGACCAGCCGCCAGCGGGTCGGCGCATCGCAGCCGAGCCATCGGTCATAGCCAGCTGTCGGCAACAGCGCTCCTGACGCAGCAGGCGCCACGAGTCGAGCGGCAGCTGCGCACTCGATGACGAAGACGGCCTGCGCCGGATCTGCGCCGAGATGCTGAGCGAGGGCCGTGACGTCACGGTTGGCGAGCCCACCTGCCCGCAGCAGCTTGTGCGGTACGGACTCAACGCGATCTGCAAGAAGTTCGATGTCGTGCAGCAATGCAAAGGCTGCCCCGGCCGCGGCTTGGTCGACGCGGTCTGGGTTGCGGTGCCGTCCTGTGATCACCGGAGGTTCGGTCGGCACTGGCTCAGGTGCGAATCTGGCCCCCCGCAGCCGCCACGCCACTTCACGCGGAATGATCACCGTCTCGGAATCCACTGGCCGCAGCAGCTGGTGGCTGAGGAGGCGTTCGATCGGCGAGCTGGCCGACGACACCCTCACGTTCCGGTCGGCGTGGCGTACGGTGCCGGTGGGCGACCAGAGGAGCCGCTCGAGTACCACCCGGGCCTCTGCACCAGATGCTTCGAGCGCCGCATCGATCTGTTCGTCCGACATGGGCCGGGCCGACGGGGGAGCCAGGCCGCCCGGATAGGGCTCGAATGCCTCACGAACCGGCCGCACCAGGTGCAGCCGGTCGTTGTGGCCCCAAAGCAGGCCGCGCTCCCGGAGCTGCTGCACCGCCGCACCCAGCTGTACCGGTGATGTGCTAAGCATGGCCTCAAGATCACCGGCTGAAGCAGGATCTGGCAACGCTGCCAAGGCCTCAGCGACAGTTCTGAGCCAGCAGTTGAGCTGGTCGACGGCGCGGCTGACTGAGGCGGAGGTAGTGGACCGGCTCGCGAGCTCGGCAAGGTCTTCTGGAACCGGGTCGAGAAGATCTGGACGTGCGGTGAGCAATGTAGCCAGTTCCCCGGCCGACATGGCACGCAGTGCCTCGGTCAGAGTTCGTGGCCGCGATGGCTCACTCGGCGCGGCCATCCGGCCCCCAAGGGGATCGATAGGTCGGCGGAGTGCGGTCGTCGGACTTCAGGCGGCGGTAAACCATGGCCAGCGTGCTGATCAGCAGTGCCCAGCAGATCAGCAGCCCCCAGTTGCTGAGGAAGCGCCACCATACGCCGAAACCGGTGTCGACCAGGAACAGGCCGAGTACGCCAATCGTGGCCAGCACGCCAATGCCCAACAGGAACGTCCGGCGGACCTCGGCCGTTGCGACCTTGACTCGCCCCGCCAGGCCGACGCTGATGCACAGAATGATCGGCGAGAGGACGGACACCAGGCCGCCGATGATCAAGCACATGCAAAGCCCTGGCGTAGCGGCATCGAGGACCGCTCGAGCGCTGACAGAAGTAGTCGGTTGCGAGTGTTGGCCGTACGGCGGGGGTCCAAACCACTCGGGTGTACCGGGCGTCGGAAAGTTGCCCGGCGTGGGGCTGGTACTGGTATGGACTGTCAGGGGCTGCTCCGGCTGCAGGCGAGAAGCACCCGGCGCTGGTGTCCAGCCAACGGCATTCGGTTGACCTGTCGGTGCGGCCCAGTGCACCGCTCCCCAAGCCGAGTCGGACGTCATCGTGCTGGACACCACAGCAAACGGCTCCTGCGGGTCGCGGGGCTCCTCACGCACGGGAGTGAGGGTGGACAAGGGCGCCACTGGCCCTTCCGGGGAATCGAATGCCGGTCGGCTCTTGGGCGCCCACGCCGCCACTTGTGCGTAAGGCGGAGCAGCGTCCAATGGCGGGGCATCGGGGTTCTGGAAGTCGGAAGGCCGCTCGATGGGCGCGTACTCGGGCCCGTCCTCCCACGTTGCCATGCAGTCATCGTAGACGCGGCGCGGTTGCAGCAGGTCCAGCGGAAAATCCGACAAGTCAGTTTGGATATCCCAACTAAGTATCCGTAACTCAGAACGTGGTTTGGCTGTTGGGGCCATGGGTTGAAACGACTACGCTTAGCGCCCTGTAGTGGGGGTAACCGAGATGCCGGGCGAACCGGTGACAGAGCAAGTGAGGTTTGAGGTGCCTGTTGGCAAGGTGCGGTTCTACGACGCCGAAAAGGGCTTCGGCTTCCTGACCAAGGACGAGGGCGGTGACGTCTACGTCCGTGCCAACGCATTGCCTCCAGGAGTCACGACATTGAAGGCTGGTCAGCGGGTCGAGTTCGGTGTCGTCGAGGGCCGCAAGGGCGAGCAGGCACTTTCGGTCCACATCGTGGAGCTGCCTCCTTCGCTGTCCAAGGCGCATCGGAAGCCTCCAGAGCAGATGACCTTGATCATCGAGGATCTGATCAAGATGCTCGACGGCATCGGCAACGGCTATCGTCGTGGCCGTCACCCGGATGCCAAGACTGCGGGCAAGATCGCCACGGTGCTTCGAGCGGTCGCAGACGAGCTCGAGCTCTAGCGCGATGGCTTCGAGCACCGGTACGGCAAAGCCCGACGAGATCTGTCTCGCCGCTGTCGATCTTGCACGTGCCGCGGCAGAACAAACCTCTGGCGTGATCGGGGTGGGTGACTATCTCGGCGCACAGGCCGAAGACACTCGGGTAGTGAGTCACTTCTTCGCCTGCCCGCACCCGGGCTATCGGGGCTGGCGGTGGTCAGTCACCGTCGCTCGAGCCGCGCGCTCGCGCGCTGTCACGATTGACGAGGTTGTGCTGCTGCCGGGTGAGGAAGCATTGCTGGCAGCGCCCTGGGTGCCGTGGGCGGAGCGCATCCAGCCACGAGATGTGACACCCGGCGTGATACTGCCGAGCTCAGGCGATGATCCGCGGCTGGAGCCGGGCTACACCGGCGGTGAAGATGCTGCGAACGCGGATCCGGCCGAGATGAGTCTGATCCGCTCCGTTGTCGCCGAGCTAGGGCTGGGCCGGGAGCGGGTGCTATCGGCGGAGGGCCGAGACGAGGCAGCCGAGCGATGGGCGACCGGGGATGGTGGCCCAGACAATCTGCTGAGCAGACTGGCGCCCGACGTTTGCGAGACCTGCGGGTTCTTCGTACGCCTGCAGGGCACCCTTGGCGTGTTGTTCGGTGTCTGCGCCAACACCTTCTCCGTCTCTGAGGGAACCGTCGTCAGCGTCGATCATGGCTGCGGAGCTCACTCAAATGTGGTGGCGGGCGAACAGGTGGAAGACCTTCCGCCACCGATCTGGGACACCATCGAGTGGGATGCGCCGATCTCGCTTTTCGACTGATTTAGAGGCGCTCAAACCGGCCCCAGAAGCGGGCAAAACACTGTAGCGGCTGCAGGATAGGCCTGCTGCGACGGCGCGAACCTAATGAATTCTTGTCGTGTGACGTTGGTCACAAACTGGTTACGTTAGATCAACGTCTCCGTCAAACTCGTGACTCTCGGGGGATTCCCCTCACGCCAGGAGAATCACCACATGTCGGACGCGGCTCTTGATTACCGGCGCCGGATCCCTCGTATCGTGCGGCCTTCCGTAACCGCTTCTCCCTCGCTGATTCGCTGGACCCTCCGAATAGTGACCGTCATGCTCTTCGGGGTAGCCACCGCAATCGGCATCAATCTTGGCATCGGCGCCCCTGAAATCTCGCCCACGTCGGTCGTAAACCACGACCATGTGGCGTCGCCCTGACGGAGACCGCTGCGTCGTGCGACCGCTGGGACATACAGCGACCACGCTGTTGGTCCTTGTCTACCTCGGGGCCGCCTCAGCGGTTTTGCAGGGCTTCGTGGGTAGTGGACTCCCGATCCACTTCGGCGCTTCCTTGGTGCCGCGGGTCAGCGGGATGGCCGCCGGGTACGGCGCAGCAGTCATGTTGATCTTGATGTCAAGGGCACCGTGGCTGGAGCGTGGTGTCGGTTCGCATCGGCTGGCCCGCTGGCATGCTTCGGGTGCGCCGCTGGTGATCATCCTGACGCTGGTGCATGCCAGCGCGGCGGTCGTGGCCTGGGCCCAGGCCAAATCGATCGATCTGCTGGCAGCGGCCGATGATGTGGTGAGTCTTCCGGGGCTAGTAACTGCCTTGATCGGCACGGTGATCCTCGTGCTGATCGGAGTCGCGTCCCTGCGAGTGGTACGACGACGCATCTCCTACGAGCGCTGGCACCTGCTGCACCTGCTCACCTATCTGGCAGTCGGTCTCGGGTTCGCTCACCAGCTCGCGGGACCGGACCTCGTTGGCCGCAGCTGGTTGCAGATCGCTTGGGCGCTGTTGTACTGCTACGCCTTCGCGCTGGTTCTGCGATGGCGAGTGCTGCAGCCGGCTTTCCAGCTCTGGCGGCACCGGCTGAGAGTCGAGGATGTACGGCAGGAATCCAAAGACGTGATCAGCGTGCTCATGTCGGGTCGGCACCTGGACGAGTTGCGGGCCGAGCCAGGCCAGTTCTTCCGCTGGAGGTTTCTTACGCGCGAAACGTGGCGCTCGACGTACCCCTTCTCCCTCTCCGCACCACCGACCCGCCACGCCCTACGGATCACCATCAAGGCCAACGGCGACGGGACTCGGCGGCTCTTTGAGACACCCGCCGGCACATTGGTCTTTGCGGAAGGCCCGTACGGTGTCCTCACCAGGCGGCGTCGTCGGCGACCGCGGGTGTTGCTGATCGCCGGCGGTGTCGGGATCACCCCGATGCGTTCGTTGTTCGAGGTCATCGACCTGCCAGGCAAGGACGTCACTTTGATCTATCGCGCCTCGAGGGAACAGGATCTAATACTCAAGCACGAGCTCGATGAGATTGCCGAACGCTCCGGCGCCAGGGTCGTTTACCTGGTGGGTCCGTCCAGCGATGCTGCCAACGACATGAGCGCACATGCCTTGAATGGAATCGTCGGCGATCTCAGCGATCACGACGTCTACATGTGCGCCTCACCCCGACTGGCGTCACGGGTGCGCGACTCGCTGATGGACGACGGCTTTCCGCGCCATCAGTTGCACGAGGAGCGCTTCAGCTTCTGATCGGCCGAGCGACTCGGCAGCATAGCTGTGAGCGTCGGTAATCGCGCGCCCGCCGTGCTGAGCCAGGCTGGCGCGCCGCTGTCCTGGACGAGCGAGCGACTGCGAGCGAGGAAGGCAGCGGCTACCCAGCGCCAGCCTCAGCGAGCGGAGCGAGCAATCTACATGGAGGAGCGAGCAGACACGCCTTCTCGTCTGCGAGCGACGACGAAGTAGGCGGAACGATGCGCGCGATGCGCGAGCAGCTCTCAGAACAGTAGGCTCTGAGCTGATCACTCGCCAGCCGCGCGACGGCGGCGTCGCCGGTTCCAGCAATACGCCAAGCCGATCAGCCCAAGGACGAATCCGCTCACGCTGATTTGCAGCCAGATGGCATGACCGCGTGCCGCAAGCCAGTCATAAGCGAACGCCAGGACCACCGATACCAAACCGAAGACAGCCGTGCCTACGGTGACAACCGCCAGGCCGTCCACGTCAGCTGGCGGCACCGGCGCCTGTACCAGGAAGTGGCGGTGCTCGGCCGGCTCCTTCATGTCAATCACTTTAGTGCTGCGCTCGGATGGCACCGTTGCGTTTTTTGGGGTACGCAGCAACCGTCTCCGAGTGGGCGAATCTCATCTCGGATCGCGGCAGGATGTGGTGGTGAACAGACTCGAAACCCAGCTGGCTCTCCTGGTTGAGCAGCAGGTTCTCTCGGTAGCGCAAGCCGCGGACCTGCTGGACGCTGCACGTGCCGACAGGCAGGATGGGCGGTCGCTGACGGCCGAGCCGGCATCCGGAAGCACCCCGAAGGGCTCGGCCGTACTGGAGGTCCTGGGCTATGTCGGAGGAGCCCTGGTGCTGGGTGCAGTGATCATGCTGGGTTCCTTCTTCTGGGATGACCTGGGCAGCACCGGACGCAAACTCGTTGCTGTCGCGTCCTTCGTGGTTCCAGGCCTCGGGGGTGCTGCGCTGATCAAAGGTCGAGCTCGGCCGGAGCTTGGTCGGATCTTGCTGGCACTGGCCTGCTATGCGGCTGGTTTTGCCTACCTGGTGGTGTTCGAAGATCGGAAGTTCGTGGCAGCGGCCGCGGTCGTGGTACTGACGTCGGCTATCGGTGCAGTGCTGCTCCGCTCAGGCGCTTTCCTCGTTTCGGGCTGGTCCGGCGCGATGTTGCTGGTGTGCGCAGTCGTCTTCAATGTCATCGACGACGCTGTCTACACGAGCCCAGAGAGCAACGCCGTGCCGGTCCATCTGGCAGTCGGATTCCTGCTGGTGGGACTCGCTCTGGCGGCCAGCGGCCTACTGCTCAGCCGTACCCTCGCGTGGTCA
>Ga0081455_10006607_pt1 | contig 12409 bp, 12 predicted proteins | sample TabmetS3T2R1_FD_70207 | JGI IMG/M metagenome (GOLD analysis project Ga0081455, IMG submission 70207) | Tabebuia heterophylla rhizosphere microbial communities from the University of Puerto Rico - S3T2R1 | ecosystem: Host-associated > Plants > Roots > Rhizosphere ... | reverse complement strand
GACCGGCAAGCTGGTCAAGAGCGAGACCGAGTGGCGCAAGGAGCTGACGCCGATGCAGTACGCCGTGCTGCGAGAGAAGGCGACCGAGCGGCCGTTCAGCGGCGAATACGAGCATGAGCACCGCAAGGGCACCTATACCTGCGCCGGCTGCGGCCAGACCCTGTTCGAATCCGACGCCAAGTTCGACTCCGGCTGCGGCTGGCCTAGCTTTTCCAGTCCCGCGGTCGAGAGCCATATCGACGAGGAGCGGGATGTCAGCCATGGCATGATCCGCACCGAGGTGCTGTGCTCGAAATGCGACGGCCATCTCGGCCATGTCTTCAACGATGGCCCGGGACCTACCGGCCTGCGCTACTGCATCAATTCGGCGGCGCTGAAGCTGCAGCCGAAATAGCTCGCGCTTTCCATGTTTTGATGCGTGTTCTTCACGCGAACCGGTAGCCACTTCGCCTGAAAGCGCAATAGCCATTCGAACGCGTTTCACGCCCCGCGCGACCAAGGACCGGTCGCGCGGGGTTTTGTTTTGCCTTTTCGGGCTCGCCTCGCGCCCGAATGAGGGAAGTCTCAAATGATGGTATCGAAACGCGCCGGGCTGGGCCTCGCCCTTGCCTGCCTGATGGGGAGCATGATGGTTGAGCCCGTAGCTGCCGCCGACAAGGTGTCGCTGTTCAAGGTGATCACCGCCAAGGACGAGATCGTGATCGGGCTCGCCGACGAGGATCTGAAGGCAATGGACGGCAACGCCGGCGGCATTGCCAAGGCGCTGGTTTCGAAGGGCTCGCTCAGCGTCTGGCAATATGCGGTGCGCAAGGCTGCGACCGGCGATCTCGAACAGGCACCCCTGCACAGGATCGGGCTGATCTCGGCGGAATCGCTGCGCATCGAGCCCTATGCGACGCCGCTGAAAGTGGTGCCGATCGACGAGGCGAAGAAATAGGCAAGGGGGAACGCAGCCGGCCCGGCAGGCGTTGCCGGGTCGATGCAGGACTTCACAACCGCAGAAATCGACACCGGCGAGACCACGATCTTTACCCTTACCTTCGGATCGGGAACCCCGCTGTTGCTGCTGCACGGCTTTCCCGAGACGCAGCTGATGTGGCGCGGCATTGCCCCAGCATTGGCGCGCGACTTCACGGTAGTCTGCGCCGACCTGCGCGGCTACGGCCAGAGCGGCTGTCCGGCCTCCACCGACGATCACGCGCCCTATGCCAAGCGCGCGCTGGCGCGCGACATGGCGGCGGTGATGACGCGGCTTGGATTTTCGCGGTTTGCCGTCGCCGGCCACGATCGCGGCGGCCGCGTCGCCTATCGGCTGGCGCTCGACCATCCCGACAGGATCGAGCGGTTGGCGGTATTGGATATTCAGCCCGGCGATATCGCCTGGGAACGGGCGGACGCCAGGTTCGCGCTCGGCTTCTGGCCGTGGTCGCTGCTGGCCCAGCCGGCGCCGCTGCCCGAAACCGTCCTGGTCAACGCGGCCGAAGCGATCGTCGACAGCGCACTCGGCGGATGGGGATCGCCGCCGCATGCCTTTCCGCCGGAGGTTCGCGCCGTCTACATCGCCGCGCTGCGCAGTCCCGCACACGCCCACGCGATCTGCGAGGAATACCGCGCCGCCGCCAGCCTCGACATCGCGCACGATCGCACCGATCGCGCCGCCGGGAGGAAGATCGCCTGCCCTGTGCTCGCGCTGTGGAGCGCGGGCGGCCCGCTGGAAGCCTGGTATCCCGAAGGCCCGCTCGCGTTATGGCGCCGCCTCGCCGATCACGTCAGCGGACAGGCCGTCGAAGGCGGTCATTTCTTCCCCGAGGCCGCGCCGCGGCACACAGCGGAGCTGCTCCGCACTTTCTTCAAAGGATCGGCCTAAAGCGCGATGAGAGTGGGATGAATCATCATCGCGCTTTAGGTTATTGTTTGAGCATGATCTTTTCGGACAACCGCTGCACACTTTTCCGGATCATGCTCTAGAACTTCTGCCGCGGATTGTGCTTTTCTTGGCCCAAGCGGCTCAGCCTGCATGGCGTGCTGCCGGTTTGCGGGAGAGTGCCATGGTGTCGACGATCCTGATCGTCATTCTCGTTATCGCCCTGATGGTTGGCCTTAGCGGTCGCTTCGGCGGCTACGGCTTTGGCTATGGCCATTCCGGCATGGGCCTGATCGGCGTCATTCTGGTCGTGATCCTCGTCCTGAAGCTGCTGCACAAGATCTGATCCAGATAAACAATTGAAATAACTTAACTTATTCTGATTCCGGGCGAGCTATGCGTGGATTCATTATCACTTCTGTTGCAGCGCAATAGGGGTTCGCATTTCTGTCAAAGAAGCCTATATTAGGGGCCGAAATGATGTGTACGGCGCCGCCGGTTGCGGATTACCGCCGGCAAAACCCCCACGCTAGACAGCCTAGAGAAGAGCAAGAGGTCCTCGACCATGCGTCCTGTGCGTCCGTTCAACTTCAACACTTCTGCCGAACTGTTTCCCGCCGCCATCCGCAAGAAGAAGCGTGCTGGCTTTGCGTACCGCCGTTTCGGCACCGCAGCGGAAGCCGTCCGTTTCGCGATCGAGGAGTTGCCCGCGGATTCGCTGAACGGCGCCTATCTGCAGGTCGAGGAAGCCCGCTTCGACCAGAGCGGCATCCGCTCGCTTTATGAGAGCGAAGCCTTCCCGCTGCCGCGCCGCCCGCGCAAGGTCGAGGCCGCGCCGGCCTCCGACAAGAACGCTGCCTAAGCTTTTTGATTATCGCGGCTGCTTCTCCAACCATCGGCGTAGCAGCCGCACATTCCGCACATTGGCGCGGAACATGACGTCGAAAGCGTCTCCCGCCAGCGGCACAATCCCCACCACACCATCGACGGCCACATTGGCCAGCATCCGCGCCGTGATGTGCCAGGGCGCGCCGAGCGCGCGCGCCTCGCGCACCAGCCACAGCGAAATCGCCGTGGTGATGATGTCGCCGACCACCGGGATCAGGCCGATCAGCCCGTCGATGCCATAGCGGATGTTGGTGCCGGGCAGGATGAAGGCGACGTCGAGCAGTTTTGCCAGCGCCTCCAGTCGCGCCAGCCGCTGCTCGCGCGTCAGCGGCGCAAACGTCGTTCCGCCGAACTCGAACTGAAAACCGGGGAATTGCGGATGCAGCTTTTCGGCCGGGATCTCCCGCCCCTCCTGGTCGATGACGGGCCCGCGCGCCTCGGTGCGCGAGAAATCAGCGTGCGAAGTTTGCCCTGAGCGGGTTTTCCGGGGCGAGATGATGTCGTCGTCTTGCATGATCATGACATGGTAACGCGGCTGCGGGCCGCAAGTTGCGTCATGGCGCTGCGTCAAAGTTGCCGTAGGGCGGGCAAAGGCGCGCGTGCGCCGTGCCTACCCTGCCAGCGTGCTCTTGAAGGTGGTCACGCTTGCGCTTTGCCCACCCTACGAATTCTGCGAGATTCAGCTTTCAAACAGCCGCAAGCACCCAAGCTGGCGCCGTCAAACCCGGCATCGCGAATCATCGCGAGCCGGGTTTGCAGCGGCTATTCCGGCTCGTCGCTCCATCGCCTAAAGCGACTGCAGGACGCGAAGTTTTTCGCCACGCGTCAGGCCGGCTTCGGCACCGCCGCAGCCAGATCGTCCGTTCCTACGGATTCGGATGCGATGTCTTCGCGATAAGTTTCCGGGCCGATCCAGATCGCGATCACCGTGCACAGCGACAGGAACATCGCGTAGCAGGCGACCGGCCACCAGCTGCCATACGCTGCAACCAGTGCAGCCGCGACGAACGGCGCCGGTCCGCCGGCGAGCAGCGAGCCGAGCTCGCGCGCAAACGCGAAGCCGGCAAAGCGCCGCTGCGGCGGGAACAGTTCTGCGAAATAGGCAGCCTGCGGCCCGAACATCGCCGCCGTCACCACGGCGCGCGCCAGGATGAAGGCGAGCGCGATCCAGATCCACTCCTTGGTGCCGACCATCCAGAAGAACGGGAAGGCAAGTGCTACGCCGGCGAGCGCGCCGAACATGTAGATTGGCCGCCGGCCGACGCGATCGGACAGCGCCGCCCAGCCGAGGATCGCGAACAGCTCGATGACGAAGGCGAGCATCAATGCGCTGAGCGCTTCCGATCTCGGCACGCCTACCGTGGTGATGACGTAGCTGAGCCCGAACACGGGAAAGAAATAGCCAAGCCCATTCTCGGCCATCCGCGCGCCAAGCACGACAAAGAAGTTGCGCGGGTGGTGGCGCAAAGCCTCCATGGCGGGATTTCGTTCGACCTTGCCGGTTGCAACGACCGCCTCGGTGAAGACAGGCGTTTCACTCACGCGCAGGCGGACATAGATGCCGACCAGGATCAGCAGGAAGCTCGCCAGGAACGGCAGCCGCCAGCCCCAGCTCATCAGATCCTCGCGCGGCAGCATGGTGACCAGCGCAAAGGCGCCGGCGGCGAGCAAATTTCCGACCGACACGCCGAGCGGCGCGAAGCCGCCCCAGAAGCCGCGGTGCTTGCGCGGTGCATTTTCGACGAGATAGATCACCGCGCCGCCATATTCGGCGCCGGCGCCGAGACCCTGGACCACGCGCATCGCAACTAGCAGCAGCGGCGCCCAGACGCCGATCTGGTTGTAGGTCGGCAACAGGCCGATCAGCGTGGTGCCGATGCCGATCATCAGTAGAGTCGCGACCAGCACCGGCTTGCGGCCATAGCGATCGCCCATGATGCCAAACAGGATGCCGCCGATCGGACGGACCACAAAGCCAACGCCGAAGGTCAGGAATGACAGTAGTGTGCCGACGACCGGATCGCTTTTGGGAAAGAACAGCTCCCCGAACACCAGCGCCGCGGCGGTGCCATAGAGGAAGAAGTCATACCATTCGAGCGCAGAGCCGACGCTCGCGGCAAGGATCACACGTAAGCGCGATTGGCCGGCAGCGCCGGCTTTGATCTCGGTCATCGTTTTCCCATCCCTGTTTGGTTCGTTTTCTTGAACTCAAAAGTGCGATGCCCGCGGGATGAAATCCTGCGGGCATCGAAGCGCTTAGGCGGCGCGAGTAAAGTAGGTTTTCTTCGACGCGGACTGCGTTTCGTAGATCGAGCCCTGGCGCTTCGCCGGCGGCAGCGGCATGCGCACGGGAACGCTGGTCATGCGCGGCGCGATCACCGATTCGCCGGAAAGCAGGCGGCTGTCGAACTCGGCAAAATCCTTCACCCCCATCAGCGGCCAGGCATCGCTTGACGCGACCTCGTAGAGCAGCAGGTTGCGCGGGCGATCGGAAGTGTTGAGCGCCGAGCCGTGCAGCGCGCGCACGTGATGGAACGACATGCTGCCGGCTTTGCCGATGCAGGGCACGGCACGCTTGATCTCGTCCTGGATCAGATCCGGATCGATCAGGCCGGCAAAGCAGCCGTCCTCGCCATGGTGATCCCACATCGTGTCGCCGGTGTGCGAGCCGGGCGTCACCAGCATCGGGCCGTTTTCCAGATCGCAGTCGTCGAGCAGGACGCCGATGGCAAGGATGTCGTCATTGGTGTGCGGATAGAACGCCCAATCCTGATGCCACTCGACCGGCGAGCCGTATTGCGCGGACTTCATGTTGAGCTTGGAGCCGTGCAGGCGCAGGCCGGGGCCGATCAGCTTGGTCAGAATCGAGATGACCGGCGCGCTGCGGACGATCTCGTCGAAGATCGGATGCACCTTCTGCGGCGCCTTGATGCGGCGAACCCGCGGATTTTCCGGGGTGTGCCCCGGCTCGAGGTCGTAGACATCGGTATGCTCGGTCACGCTAGCGGCGCCTGCGACCAGTTCGCCAAGCACGCTGCGAACCTTTGCCAAGGTGTCGTTGTCGAGCACCTCGGGGACGACGATCACGCCGTCGCGCCGGTAGGCCTGGACCATTTCATCGGAAATCATGCTGTCTTTTTTCCTCTCTCCCCTTCCCTATGTTAGCGCTGCCATATCCAATGTTAGCGCTAACATTAACGATGCTAGCGCTTACATTGTGGATTGGCAAGCCGAAATCGTGCAGATTTGCCACCGTGAGTTCCGAATCGACCGCGACCGATACCCGCCCCGAGGAGGTTGCCCCGACGCTGTCGGCGGTGGCCAAGCGGGCCGGTGTCTCCTCCATCACCGTCAGCCGGGTGCTGCGGACGCCTGACGTCGTGGCGCCCGACACCCGCGCCAGGATCGAGAAGGTGATGCGCGAGCTCGGCTACGTGCCGAACCTGGTGGCGGGAGCGCTTGCCAGCGCCAAGACCCATTCGGTCGGCGTGCTGGTGCCGACCATCGCCAATTCGATCTTTGCCGACACCGTGCAAGGCCTCTCCGACAAGCTCGAGCCGCTGGGCTTCTCCGTGATCCTGGCGCAATCGCGCTACGACGCTGATCGCGAGGACCGCATGCTGGCGGCGCTGCTGTCGCGCCGGCCGGAAGCCATCATCATGGTGGGCTCGCCGGCGACCGAGGATGGCGCACGCCTGCTGCGCCATGCGCGCATTCCGATTGTCGAGACCTGGGAGCTGCCGCCCGATCCGATCGATGCGGTTGCAGGCTTCGACAATTATCAGGCGGGCGTTGCGGTGGCGCGCCACTTCGTCGCGCAGGGACGTAAGCATCTCGCCTTCATCGGCGGCGACGATCCGCGCGCGACGCGGCGCTGGCTCGGCTTCCAGCAAGAGGCGCAGGCGGGCGGGCTGAAACCGCCGCGGCGGCTCATCCTCGACCGCAATGCAACGGGCAGCGTCGCCGCACATGCGAGGCTACCCGGCGTCGATGCCGTGTTCGCGGCCAATGACGCGCACGCGATCGGGTTTCTCTCAGGCCTGCGCGAGGCGGGACTGTCGCGCGACGGGCCGGCCTCGGCGCAACCGGTCGCGGTGGTCGGCCTCGGCGATCTCGAGATGGGACGGCTGATCTCGCCGCGGCTTTCCACCATCAGCGTCCACGGCGATGCGATCGGCCGCACCGCCGCCACGCTGACGCTGGAGCGCGGCGGCGAACGCCGCATCGATCTCGGCTTTGAGCTGGTGCTGCGCGACAGCGGCTAGCCGCGCTACCACCCATTTGGTTGCAACCAAATCGCCACGGGCTGAGCGGCGCGATTGATTCGAGGTGGCTTCTCACCTACGATATCGGGTACAAAAAAACTGCGCCGACAGAAAAACCAAACGGCGCCAAAGGGAGGAAAGGAAAATGCGCAAGCGCATAACGGTCCTGCTCGCCTTGGCGGTAGCAGGTGTTTTCTTGGCCTCGCCGGCCCCCGTGTTTTCTCAGGCCGCGCCGACGCCGTTGCTTCTGAAGGGACAGTCCTCGCATCCCGCGGCGGCCAACCTTCATATGATCTTCAAGCTGTGGGCTGAATCCGTCGAGAAGATGTCGGGCGGCCGCCTCAAGGTCGAGGCGTTGCCGGGCGGCGCGATCGTGCCGCCGTTCGAAGTGTTCGATGCGACGTCCAAAGGCGTGCTCGATGTCGGCATGGCGCCGTTCGGATACATCCAGGGCCGCAACACCGCGACCATTCCAATGTCGCACGGGCCGCTGTTCGGGATGGACGGCAACGACTATTACGCCTGGTACTATGACGGCGGCGGCATGAAGCTGCTCGACGAGTTCTACAAGGACATCCTCAAGCTCAACATCGTCGGCTTCCCGATTCCGACCGACTACCCGCAGGGGCTCGGCTGGTTCAAGAAGCCGATCAACAGCCTCTCCGACCTCAAGGGCCTGAAATACCGCATCTACGGCATCGGCGCGGAGACCTACGGCAGGCTCGGCGTCGCCGTCGTCACCATCCCCGGGCAGGAAATCGTGCCGGCGATGGAGCGCGGCGTGATCGAGGGCGCCGAATGGATCAACTGCCTCGAGGACAAGAAGCTCGGCCTGCACAAGGTGGCCAAGCATTACTACACGCCGGGCATGCATGAGCCTGTCACCGGCGGGCAGCTGATGTTCAACGCCGACGTCTGGAAGAAACTGACGCCGGACCTGCAGGAGATCGTCAAGGTGGCCTCCGTCTACGCCACCACGATGCGCAACTTCGCCTTCAACCGCGAAACTGCGGAAGCCTGTCAGGAGCTGCTGAAGGAAGGCGTCCAGATCCACCGCACGCCGGATGAAGTTCTGAAGAACTTCCTCGACGAGTGGGAAAAGATCCAGACCGAGTACGTCGCGAAGAACGACTTCTACAAGAAGGTCTATGACAGCCAGAAGAAGTACGCGGAGTCCGTCGTGCCGTTCCGCCTGTCATGGTTCCCGCCGTACGACTTCGCCGGCCTCTATTACTGGAAAGACAAGATCTATCGCAAGGCGGCGGACGCCTCCGCCAAGTAGCGGAGCGGCATAGCCCGTGAACAATGCCGCGGCGGGCGGCCGGATCATCCGGCGCCCGCCGCGCGCAAGCACCACCTACCGGGGTGCAGGTACGCAGCACTCCAAGTCATTCTGCGGAACAAGGGGGCATCGATGCCGGCAGACACCGCAGCCGCGGGCGCCGACGGTGCAAGAGGCGATTTCCCGCGGGCGTTCTACAACGTCATTCGCTGGATCGATGCGTTTTCCGACGTCACCGGAAAACTGATCGCGCTCTCCATGCTCTTCCTCGTGGCGTCGATCACCTATGAGGTGGTCGCGCGCTACTTCTTTCACGCGCCGACGATCTGGGTCTATGAGGCCAGCTACATGGTGAACGGCGCGGCGTTCATGCTCGGCTGCGGTTACGCGCTGCTCAAGGGCGCGCATGTCCGCACCGACATCTTCTGGGACAATTATACCGAGCGGACCAAGGGCATCATCGATCTCGTCTCCTACGTGCTGCTGTTCTTCCCGACCATGATCACGATGTTCCTGATCAGCGTCGATGACGCCTGGAATTCGTACATGCTCGGCGAGCGATCGCAGGAAAGCATCTGGCGCGCGATCATGTGGCCGTTCCGCGCCTCGATCCCGCTCTCCGCGGTTCTGTTCATGATCCAGGGCGTCTCCGAAACGCTGAAGTGCTGCTACCAGATCCGGTACGGCCGCGAATTCGTGCATCGGGAGAAACTGGAAGTATGACCGGTCTCGAATTCCTCGGCATGGCGATGCTGTTCGTGATGTTGGCCGCGATCTTTATCGGGCTTCCAATCAGCTTCACCCTGCTCTTCCTCGCGCTGATCTTCGGCTATTTCGGCCTCGGCGTGCGCGTCTTCAACCTCGCCTATCTGCAGACCATCGGACTGATGAAGCAGGACGAGTTCGTCGCAGTCCCGATGTTCATCCTGATGGGATACATCTGCGACCAGGCGGGACTGATGGAACGGCTGTTCAAGGCGTTCCGCGACCTGTTTGCGCCGATCAACGGCGCGCTCTATGTGGTCGTCATCGTGACCGCCACCCTGTTCGGCATTGCCGCCGGCACAGTCGGCGCCACCGTCGCCCTGCTCGGCATCATGGCCGGCCCCATGATGATCAAGTCCGGTTACGACGTGCGGATGTCCGCCGGCGCGATCGCGGCCGGCGGCACGCTGGGCATCCTGATTCCGCCCTCGGTGATGCTGGTGGTGATGGCGCCGGTGCTCGACATCGGCATCATAGACCTCTACGCCGCCGCATTCGGCCCCGGCTTTCTGTTGTCGGGCATGTACATCCTCTACACGCTGGTTCGCTGCTACTGGAATCCGAAGCTCGGCCCGCCGGTGCCGAAGGAGGAGCGGCCGAAGTCGCTCAGGCCCGTGCTGTGGGAGTGCCTGGTCGGCATGGTCCCGGTGACGGTTCTCACCATCATGACGTTGGGCGTGATCCTGGTCGGGCTGACCACGGCGGCGGAAGCCGCAGCGCTCGGCGCGCTCGGCGCCATCCTGCTCGTGATCGGCTATGGCAAGTTCACCTGGAGCGGCCTTTTGGATGCCTGTTACAACACGCTGGCGACCACCAGCATGGTGCTGTTCCTCGCGGTCGCCTCCAACGTGTTCGGCGCCGTGTTCGCCTGGCTCGGCACCGCCAACTGGATCACCAACATGCTGCTCGCGGCGCCGCTTCCCGCCTGGGGAACGATGTCGCTACTGCTCACCTTCATCTTCCTGCTCGGCTGGCCGTTCGAATGGCCGGCGATCGTGCTGATCTTCCTGCCGTTGATGGCGCCCGTCGCCAAGGGCCTGAACTACGACATGGTGTGGTTCGGCTGCATCGTCGCCGTGGTGCTGCAGACCGCGTTCCTGTCGCCGCCGGTGGCGATGTCGGCCTACTATCTCAAGCAGGTGGTGCGCGAGTGGAATCTGCGGCTGATCTATCGCGGCATGGCCGACTTCATGGTGATCCAGTGCGTCTGCGTCGTGCTGGTGCTGGCGTTCCCGTCCATCGCCATGTGGTTCCCGAACTGGCTCGACGCCCGCCGCAAGGCGGAGCGCGCATACCAGATCGAGAAGCCGGTGCCGGACAAGGCGGCGCTGCTGGAGGAGCGGGGAATCAAGATCGTGCGGTAGCGCGCAGATGTCGTCTCCCGGCGAAGGCCGGCACCCATAACCACAAATGGATGTTGCTGAGCCAAAGCCGTCACCACTGCCTAGAACAACGGCCGCCGCGGCGTATGGGTCCCGGCCTTCGCCCATAGGCGCTAAGATAACCGGATCATGGTTTGGTATCTTCGTTTTTGTCTTGGCGGCTCGCGGAGATGGCGTCGAAGAGAGCGGGCGGCTCGGCGGAGGCAGGCGATGGTGGGCTGCGGGATGATCGCCTGCAGCATCGAGGCAACGAGTTGCTGCAGCAGGCGCCATGCACCTGGCCTGGTCAAGCGGCGAGAGCCGAGCGGGGAGAGTCCTCGAGTTCGGCGACAAGCGGCTCGAGCAGAAGAATAACCAGCAGATGAGCGAGGATATGCGGTCGGGCGGACCGTTCGTCGATTCCCGGCGGCCCCTTCAGACCGATCAAGCTCTTCAGCCGCTTGAAGCCAAGTTCAATGCGCCATCGCAGACGATAGAGGGCCAGAACATCGGCTGTCGCGAACTCTTCCGGCGCAAGCGAGGTCACCATAATGACCCAGTCCGCGGCGTCGAGCGTTTGCCGGGAAAGCTGATGACCGCCCCGCTGCGCCTGCCGCCGCGCCTTGCGGCGCGCCTCGTCCGCTGCCTGGGGCGGCTTCTTGACGGCGACCAGACGCAACGCCAGAGGTGCGCCGCGCTTGAGTTTTATCCAGATCGGTCGATCGATCAGGCCGCGCTCTGCCGTCTTGCGCAACTCGGCCACCAGATCGATCGGACGGCCCTTGGCGTCGAGCCAGCTGGCGCTCTTCCAGCCCGCGCGGATCAAGAAGTCCGCGCCGGCATCGAGCAGCTTCGCCATGCGGCCAGGCTGCAGGTAGACCCGATCGGCAATGCGTATCTCGCCCTTGACCGCCGCTATGCGGTCGAGCGTCTCCCCCGCCTGCTGATCGGTCAGTTCGAAGTGGCCGAAACGCTCCCGCGGAAGATCGAAGGCGCTGTGAATGCGCCACAGCTGGTTGCTCTTCCTGGCGTCCTTGCCCGCCTTGGGAACCGTCGTGGCATCGATAATCCGGATCAAGCGGCCTCGGCTCGCCTTCGGGGCAGCGGCAGAAAGCACCTGACCCACCAGCAGCGCCAGCCAATCCCCGCACTGACGCAGGCGATACAGCAGAGCCACGTTGGAGATGTCGACAAGGCCGACCGACGTCGCCCATGCCGCCGTCAAACGCAGCCCCCTCTCGCCAAGACAATAGGCCAGGATCAGCCGCAGCAAGTCCACCGCATTGGCGATCTCGCGAGGACGCACAAAGGCCTTCGTCTCGCGCGCAGTAACATCGAGAGCCTTCGGCCCACCCAGCCGCGCCACCACTCTCGCCCAGTCCTCGTTCACAAGCGATTCGTGCGTCATTCCATTCTGGAATCACAAACGCATCGCCGCTGCAAATCCTATTTTAGCGCCTATGGGCGAAGGCCGGGACCCATATGTGGACGGCCCCCGTGGCACAAGAGGTTTGACGGGCTGATCGGATCGCTTGCATCCATATGTCCGGCCTGTTGGTGCGGTCGATTTGAACCGCTGGCCAAGATGGTTTCCGCGACGCGAGCTCCAATCAACCACGCGACCTTGGTTCGGCCGATGGGTCCCACGGGATGTCTCGCACCTCGGATCGATCGATCCTACCATCTACTCCTCTTGCAGCGCCGGCTCGGCCAGTCGGCCGATCTGTCAGGCGGTAACTGCGGATGCAGCATGTATCCGCGCGCCGTCGTAACTCTCCCCCGTCACCATCAGTTTCCAGGCGATGCGGGCATTCTTGTTGGCAAGCGCCACCGCTGCGAGCTTGGGCGGCTTGCGCTTGAGCAGGGCCACCAGCCAGGGCGACGGATGGCCGCGGCCGCGCATGGCTTGCTTGATCACGGCGGTCGCTCCGGCCACCAGCACGCTGCGCAGCCTCTCATCTCCGGCACGGGTGATCTTGCCAAG
>Ga0081455_10006606_pt1 | contig 12410 bp, 7 predicted proteins | sample TabmetS3T2R1_FD_70207 | JGI IMG/M metagenome (GOLD analysis project Ga0081455, IMG submission 70207) | Tabebuia heterophylla rhizosphere microbial communities from the University of Puerto Rico - S3T2R1 | ecosystem: Host-associated > Plants > Roots > Rhizosphere ... | reverse complement strand
CCAGCCTCGGCTGCCGCTTCGCCACCGCCTACCGCGCCGTTGTCGGCCGAGGGCAACTGCAGGAGTCGGAGTGGGTCACCGTGATCGGCGCCGGCGGGGTGGGTCTCAGCACGGTGATGATCGTGCGTGCGCTCGGCGGCCGGGTGATCGCGGTCGACCGCAACCCGCAAGCCCTCGCGGTCGCCGCCGAGCTGGGCGCCAACCACACTCTGGTCGCCGCCGCGGGCACCGATATCCCGGCTGCGGTCGCCGACCTCACCGGCGGCGGCAGTCACATCGGTGTTGATGCGGTCGGCAGCGAGCAGACCTGCGCGGACGCGCTGCTGAGTCTGCGGCGTCGCGGCCGCCACGTCCAGGTCGGTTTGCTGCCGCCGGTCGAGGGTCATCCGCGGGTGCCGATGGATCGCGTCATCAGCTTCGAACTCGACGTCCTCGGCAGCCACGGCATGGCGGCGGTCGACTACCCGGGGATGATGGCCCTGATCGAGCAGCGCCGGCTGCAGCCGCAACGGCTGATCGAGCGCACCATCGGGCTCGAAGAAGCTGCCTCACTCCTGCCGGCCTTCGACCAAGCGGCCGTGGCCGGCATGACCATCGTCGAACCGGCCCGCTGACATCGAACCCGCCCGCTGACATCGAGTCCGCGCTGACGCCCGCAGCAACCCAACGCTGAGGAGAAGTGAGCATGGACGCGATCACGGTGGTGCCGGCGCCGTTCAACGAGCCGGTGCACGACTAGGCCCCGGGCAGCCGGAACGGGCCCGTCTGAGGGCCCGGTTAGACGAGCTTGGCGGGCGGGTCACCGACATCACCCAGGTGATCGGGGGTGATCACCGACCCGCATCAGGTGCGGGATACGAGGTGGTGCAGCCCCACCGGGCCCAATCGATGTTGAGTCAGCTGACCGCCAGCCAGCACCCGCGTCCTTTGGGATATGTGACGGCAATGAGCCATCCGGCCGGCCCTATCCACAGGTCGTCGCGCACGGCGACGGATCGGTGCTCCGTCTGGCTTGATGAGGACAGCTGCGTTCGGAGGGGGGAGTGGTCGCCGACCGGCCCACCAGGGACTCGTCCCGCCAGCCCGGGATGTCTGGCCGATCCTGTGGGCAACGTAGACCGCACATGAACCGAAGGCAAGCCGGTGGTGGCACCGGGAAAGGGAAGAGCAATCATGGCTGTCGCTGAGAGCAGGCCCGCGGTGCCGGCCATGCTGTATGACGTGGACGAGGCGGCGGAGGCGCTGCGGCTGAGTCGGTCCGTCCTCTATGAGCTGATTCGCTCGGGTCGGCTACGGACTGTGAAGCAGGGCCGCCGGAGGTTGGTACCGGTGTCGGCGCTGGCCGAGTACGTCGACTCGCTGGGCGGTCGGACGTGACTCGTCGTGCCCGCGGAGACGGCGGGCTGCATTGGGATGAGCACCGACAGCGGTGGATCGCGACGACGACGATTGGCTACGACGGGCGAGGCAAGAGGGTTGTGCGAAAGGCCTCCGGTCGCACGAGGACTGAGGCGAAGAACAAGTTGCGGGACCTCCTGCGCGATCAAGCAGATGGCCTGACCGCGGGAGTCACCGGATATACGGTGAGGCATGCCGTCGAGGACTGGCTGGCGCATGGGCTGGGTCGGCAGTCGGCGGCGACAGTCACGAAGTATCGCCACCTGTGTGCCAAGCATGTACTGCCGGCGCTCGGGGCACGGAAGCTACGAGACCTGTCTGCGGCGGAGGTCGATCAGTGGCTTGCCGAACTGTCACTTTCCCACAGCACCCGAACGGTGCAGGAGATCCGGGCCTGTCTCAACCGGTCGGTGAAACGGGCCATGGCGCGAGACAAGGTGAAGCGGAACGTGGTCGAGCTAACCGAGGTGCCCACCGGACAGGCGGGGCGTCGATCGAAGTCTCTCAGCGCGGAGCAAGCCGACGACGTGTTGACCAAGACCACGCTCGATCGGCTGCACTCCTACCTCGTGGTCTCGCTGCTCACCGGCGCGCGAACCGAGGAGCTGCGGGCTCTGGGCTGGGAGCATGTCCACCTCGACCCGGACTCTGGACCGCCGTACCTGGAAGTGTGGCGATCGGTGCGCGCTCACGGCGATACCAAGACCCGAAAGTCGCGCCGCACCCTGGCCTTAGCCAATCTCTGTGTCGACGCGCTTCGAGTCCAGCGAGTGCAGCAGGCGAAGGACCGGCTGGCCGCGGGGGAGCTGTGGACCGAGACGGGGCTCGTGTTCACCACCCGGCTCGGCACTGGCATGGACGCCGCCAACGTCCGCCGTGACCTTCGCCGCGCCCTAGCCCTGGTGCCCGGGCTCAATCCGGCCCACTGGACACCGCGGGAGTTACGGCACTCCTTCGTTTCGCTGCTCCCCGATGCCGGCGTACCCCTCGGGGACATCGCGCAGCTCGTCGGCCACAGCGGCACCACCGTCACCGAACTGGTCTACCGGCACCAGATCCGGCCCGTCATCCAGACCGGCGCAACGGTCATGGATCGGCTCTTCGGACACGGCGGCTCAGGCCCGTAGTCACTCAGTTGGTCACTCAGCCGTCTGGTCTTGGACTCCCGCGGAGGTCGCAATGTCGCGTGATCAACATGGACAGCGTGCCGATCACACAGCCAGTACCGGCCGCTCCCCGCGGTTCGCGCACTCCGGCTCCGAAACGCACTCCCCAAACTGCCGAACCACAGAAGCGCATGTCAATAGTGAGATCAACTTATTCAGTGGAGCTTCGGAACTCGAGCTCCTGACCTCTTCCATGCCATGGTGGCCTAGGCAGCGCAGGCGGCGGGCTGCGAGCGTTGTCTCGGAGTCCACAGAGGCGCCGGCGCTGCCACCTCTGTTCCGCCCGGGAGCCCCTCAGTTTGCCCTCATGCGACGCGGCAGTTGGAGTTCCTATGCGACGACGACGCTTCGACCCGGTTGGCTGCGAAAGGCAGTTTGAGCTCACCTGAGCTGTGCATGCCTATGGCGTACGCCAAGATCAGCGTTACCGAGCAGCTTCTCTCCAGCGGTCTGGCCGACGACGAGGCATGGCTCGCTCAAGTCCTGCGCGACTGCCTTCCGCAGCGCCTGGTCGAGCGCTTCACAGCTGTCATGAACGAGCACCCGCTTGGGACAAGATCATCACGGATCGATCGTCAAGTACGTGATCGACAACCTTGGACCGGTTCCGCCTTCCGGGTTCAGGAGGAGACCGTCTCCGCCGTCATCGTATTGACCGGGCTCGGGCTGGATGCCTCACCTCGATGAGCGCGATCCGGATGACGGGCGGGCCAAACTCTTGAGATGTCTAGATGCATCCTCGCGCAGGAGAGACCGCCCGAGAAGGTTGTCAGAGGAAAGACCAGCCATCGACCTTCTGTGAAGTCGCCAGTAGTGTTTCGTTCCAAAGGCTGCGCGAAGCCCGCGTCGACGGGTGGGGCCGGCCAGGTCCCATCGCCGGCTGGGCGGCATGGTTACAACCATTACGCACAGGAGGTACGGCATGGTTAACCGTCCAATGCTGTGGGCCGCGGAGAATCCACGTCTTGAGCGCACGATCCACAACAGCAAGGCGTTCGGCCGGATCGTGCACCGTTTCATCGCGGGGGATGAGCTGGAGGATGCGCTGGCGGCGGCGAGGGAGCTCAATGCCCACGGCATCGGCGGCATCACTGACCTGCTCGGTGAAGGTGTGGAGGATCTTGCCGGTGCTGCCGAGGCGCGCACCGAGTACCTCGAGGCTATTTCAGCCATCGCGGAGCAGCAGATTGACGCATCGGTTTCGCTGAAGCTGTCGCAGCTCGGGTTGGTGATCGACCCCGAGGTGTGCGCTGAGAACCTGGCGATGATCTTGGACCAGGCCAGTGAGCTCGGGGTCCCCGCCGAGGTCGACATGGAGCAGAGCGAGCTCGTGGACGCCACGCTGAAGGTCTTCCGGGAGGCCGCGGAGAAGCACCCCGAGACCCGCCTGGCCATGCAGGCCAATCTGCGTCGTACGCCGACCGACCTGGACGCAATGGCTGTGATCAAGCCACGGATCCGGCTGGTCAAGGGTGCATATGCGGAGCCGCTCGACAAGGCCTTGCAGTCCAAGAAAGAAGTCACCGCGCAGTTCATACACCTGACGGACTTGCTTTTCGAACATGGCAGCTTTCCGGCGTTCGGCACGCACGACAGCTCCTGTATCGAGCACGCCGAGCAGGTGGCGGCACGAGCGGGCCTCGGTAAGCAGGATTTCGAGATCCAAATGCTCTACGGCATCCGGCGCAATCTACAGGAGTCCCTGGCCAAGGAGGGCTACCGGGTACGGGTCTACATCCCGTACGGCTCGGCTTGGTACCCCTACCTGATGCGGCGGATGGCGGAGAAGCCCACGAACCTGGTGTTCTTCCTGCGTTCGCTCGTTGGTAAGTGAGACCCAATCTCGACACAGCCTCAGAGGAGACGGCATGGATGCTGTGACGAACGTCCCGCAGCCGGTGAACGAACCGGTACACGATTACGCCCCGGGTAGCCCCGAAAGACAAGCGCTGACCTCCCGGCTCGAGCAAATGGCAGCCGAGCACGTCGAGCTCACAATGACGATCGACGGCGAGCATCGGATGGGTGGTGGAGACCCCATCGATGTCGTCCAGCCCCACAACCACAAGGCGCAGCTGGGCACAATGCGCGACGCCACAGCTGATGATGTTCGGCAGGCCGTCGCAGCTGCCAAGGCAGCCGCGCCGGCGTGGCAGCACATGTCGTTCGACGACCGGGCTGCGATTTTGCTAAAGGCGGCCGACCTGCTGGCCGGTCCATCGCGTACCACGCTGAACGCGGCGACCATGCTGGGCCAGAGCAAGACCTGCTACCAGGCCGAGATCGACACGCCTTGTGAGCTCGCGGACTTCTGGCGGTTCAACGTCTACTTCGCCCGGCAGCTCATGGAGGAGCAGCCGATCAGTGTCAGCGGGGTGTGGAACCGCCTGGACCACCGTCCCTTGGAAGGCTTCGTGCTCGCCATCACCCCTTTCAATTTCACCGCGATTGCTGGCAACCTCTCGACTGCTCCCGCGCTGATGGGCAACACCGTGGTCTGGAAGCCGGCGGTGACCCAGCAGCTGGCTGCCCACTACACCATGCGGCTGCTTGAGGCGGCCGGGCTGCCACCCGGCGTGATCAACATGGTGACCGGCACCGGGCAGGCAGTCAGCGAGGTTGCTGTGCCAGATCCCGACCTGGCAGGCATCCACTTCACCGGGTCCACGGCGACCTTTGGGAAGCTGTGGGATGCCGTCGCCGGGAACCTACGTGCCTACCGGGCGTACCCGCGCCTGGTCGGGGAGACCGGCGGCAAAGACTTCGTAGTGGCACACCCGTCGGCGGATCTCGACATCCTGCGCACCGCCCTCGTGCGGGGTGCCTTCGAATACCAAGGGCAGAAGTGCTCGGCCGCCTCCCGCGCCTACGTTCCCCGGTCGCTGTGGAACCAGATGCGCGACGACCTGGTCAGCGAGGTCGACGACCTGGCGATGGGTGACGTCACCGATTTCGGGAATTTCATGGGCGCCGTCATCGACAACCGGTCGTTCGCGAAGCTGAGTGCGGTCATAGACCGGGTGCGCGGCGAGGAGGGCGTCGAGATCGTCGCCGGCGGCGAAGTGGACGACTCCGTCGGCTACTTCGTACGCCCCACCATCGTCGTGGCCAACAACCTTGACCACGAGGTGTTCACCACCGAGTACTTCGGCCCGATCCTGGGTGTCTTCGTCTACGACGACGCGGATTACGGCGAGGTGCTTCGCGAGTCAGCCGCCGTCGGGCCGTACGGCCTGACCGGCTCGATTATCGCCCAAGACCGTGCCGTCATCGTCGAGGCGCTGGACGTACTCCGGTTCGCCGCCGGCAACTTTTACATCAACGACAAGCCGACAGGCGCCGTAGTGGGCCAGCAGCCGTTCGGGGGTGCCCGCGGCAGCGGAACAAACGACAAGGCCGGGTCGATCCTGAACCTGCAGCGCTGGGTCTCACCGCGCACGATCAAGGAGACCTTCGTCCCCGCGACGGACTACCGCTACCCGTTCATGGGGTGAGGGCACAGGGGGTGCGGTGGTGGGCCATCCGGCTTGTCGCGACGTAGACCGGGAGGGACGGCATGTCCGATCTTGAGATTCCGGACCGGTCGAGGACTCCGAGGTTGCATGCCTACACCAGCATGTGGCGGCTGCGCGGCGACGCGTGGGCATCGTTGGCCGACGTGACCAAACGGCTCTCCGATGCCCGCTCGCCAGACGAGCTGCGTCCGGCACTGCAGGACGAGGCCAGAGAGCTGGTGCGGCTGCTCGACCCGCTGGAAACCTACTGGTCCTACCCCGGACGCAGCCGGCTGGAGCAGATCGCCCTGCTGTGCGACATCGAGGACTACGAGTCCGCGATGCGCAAGGCCGACACCATTACCCGAGTCATCTCCGGCAACATCGAGGAGGCCAGCACTCCCGAGCCCGGCGACGGCCCCCAAATCGCGGCACGAAGCGCGGTACCGGCCGGAAGGCCGACATTCCAGGTCCTGGTCGTGGACGACTTGCCCGACGCTGACGTCATCCGCCTTCGCGAGGAGCTGCGCAGGCTACGGCGAGCCGAAGATCCCTTCACCTATGAGCCGCTCTTTGTCCCGACCTTCGAGGACGCCCTACTTGCCGTCCTTCTGAACTCCGAGATCCAGGCCTGCGTCATCCGGCCCGGTTTCGGGGTGGTCTCACATTTCCGGCTGGACGACTTGCGTCGCTTCATCGAGGACTTCGATCCACAGGCCGTTCAAGCGCTCCCCTCTGCTGAACGGATGCTCCTGTTGGGCAAGGAGATCGCCGAGAGGCGACCAGAAATCGACCTGTACCTGGTGGCGCAGATCTCGATCGAGCAGCTGGCTGGGGAGATGACGCGGCGGTTCCAGCGGATCTTCCATCGCGACGACTTACTGGAGATGCACCTGTCCATCCTGCGGGGGGTGGCTGCCAGACATGAGATGCCGTTCTTCACCGCACTGACGAGCTACAGCCGGCAGCCGACTGGCGTGTTTCACGCTTTGCCGATATCGAGGGGCAAATCGGTGGTCAACTCACCCTGGATTCGCCAGATGAGCGACTTCTATGGGCTCAACATTTTCCTCGCGGAGACGTCGGCGACCTCCGGCGGGCTGGACTCCCTGCTCGACCCGTCCGGGCCGATCAAGAGGGCGCAGGAGCTGGCTGCTCGAGCCTTCGGCGCGGACCGGACCTTCTTCGTGACCAATGGCACATCTACGGCGAACAAGATCGTCGTCCAGTCCATCGTCACCCCCGGCGATGTGGCGCTGGTTGATCGGAACTGTCACAAGTCGCACCACTACGCGCTAATGCTCGGCGGGGCACAGGTCACCTACCTCGACTCCTATCCGCTCGACGAGTACTCCATGTACGGCGCAGTCCCACTAGCGACCATTACGGACTGCCTGCGCGACTACGAGGCGGCCGGACAGCTGCACAAGGTCAAGATGCTGTCCCTCACAAACTGCACGTTCGACGGCATCGTCTACGACGTCGAGCGGGTGATGAACGAGTGCCTGGCGATCAAGCCGGACCTGGTGTTCCTCTGGGACGAGGCATGGTTCGCCTTCGCCGGATTCCACCCGATCTACCGCCGGCGTACGGCCATGGCTTCAGCACGCAAACTGCAACAGCGCTACCGCAGCCCCGCCTACGCCAAGGAGTATGCCGAAGTGCGCGCAAACCAGGCTGGCGGCACGTCCACCATGCCCGATCCCGATCGAGTTCGCCTGCGCGTGTACGCCACGCAATCCACGCACAAGACCCTCACCTCTCTGCGGCAGGGGTCAATGATCCATGTCCTCGACGAGGACTTCCAGCACCTGAACGAAGAGGCCTTCGACGAGGCCTATATGACCCACACCTCCACCTCGCCCAACTACCAAATCCTGGCATCCCTCGACGTCGGTCGCGCCCAGGCCGAGCTCGAGGGCTACCAGCTCGTCCAGCGACAAGCAGAGATCGCGATGAACCTGATGGACGCCGTTGACAACCACCCGCGGATCGGGAAGTACTTCAGGTTCCTCGGCACCCCAGATATGATCCCCGCCCACTACCGCCAATCGGGGATCGACGACCCCCTGCGTGGAGGCTTCTCCCAGATGGAGAGGGCCTGGAAGCAGGACGAGTTCGTCCGTGACCCTTGCCGGCTCACTCTGATGATCGGCCTCTCCGGCCTCGACGGCGACACGTTCAAGCACCACTATCTGATGGACAAGTACGGCATCCAGGTCAACAAGACTTCCCGCAACAGCGTGCTATTCATGACCAACATCGGCACCACCCGCAGTTCGGTCGCCTACCTCATCGAGGTACTGCTGAGGATCTCAGAGGAACTCGACGACGAACTCGCTCAGCTTGGCCCGCTGGGACAGGCAGCGAGAAGCCGGAGGGTCGCCTCCCTCATCAGCAACCCGCCGCCGCTGCCGAACTTCACCAGGTTCGCCGACCGGTTCCGACACGACGCCAAGAGTCCCGACGGCAACCTCCGGGACGCGTACTTCCTGGCCTACGTTGCCGGCGCTTGTGAGTATCTTCCCGCCGAGGAGTTGGCCGCTCGAGTCACGGAGGGACGCGAGGTGGTATCGGCGATGTTCGTCACGCCGTACCCACCGGGCTTCCCGATCCTCGTCCCCGGACAGGTCGTGACCAGCGACATCCTCGACTTCATGTCGGTCCTCGACACCCGCGAGATCCATGGGTACCTCCCCGAGTTCGGCTACAGGGTGTTCACCGAGGAGGTGCTGCGGGACTCCGGGCGCGATTAGCGACCACTCCCCATGGACGTGGTTCCCTCGGGCTCGCACAGTCAGCCGAAGCGTCCAGAGTCGATTTCGTCAGGTCAAAGATCCCGCCCCTCGTCCTAAGAACGACCGCAACCGCTCGGGTTTGAGACCGGAAGTGCGCATCTCCTGCTGGGGAGTTGACCCTTACTTACTAGCAGGCAGTGTCACACGCCCTCGTTGGCGTAGCCCTCCTCGCGGACCCGGCGGATGAGTTCCGGATCCAGCGGGCCCTCGCCGACTGCGGCGTCGACTTCGAGCTCGGCCGCGGGTCCGTGCTCGTGCATCCACTTGTCCGCCTGGGTTTCGGCGGCGATACCCGGCTCTGACAGGTGGGCTTCCCCGATGGTCTTGCGCTTCACGGCGTACGCGATCAACACAACACCCCACGCCAGCAGGCTCAAAATGATCTGCGAGCGGGTATCCGCGCGAACGAACATCGACACCAGGACCGCCACGATCGCTGCGGCCGTCAGCAGCGTAAGCACCGGGTACAACCACATCTTCACCCTGAGCCGCTCCGGCGGGATCTTCGGCCGCATCCGCAGCTCGGAGAGGCAAATCAGCAGGTAGACGAAAAGGATGATCGCGCCGGAGGAGTTGAGCAGGAACAAGAACACCTTGTCCGGGGAGACAAACGCGGCAACCACGCATGCGAAACCAATAACCGAGGATGCGAGGATCGACCACATCGGCACACCTCGCCTGCTGACCGACAGCATGAACGCCGGCGCCTCCCGGCGAGCGGCGAGCACGAACAGCATGCGGGAGGCGGTGTACAGGCCGGAGTTCAGGCAGGACAGCACCGCCGTCAGCACGATGAAGTTCATGATCTCGGCCGCGAACGGAATACCCATCACCTCCATCGCGGACACGTACGGCGAGTCGCCGAGCTCCGTGGAGTTCCACGGCAGGATCGTGGCAAGCAGGAAGATCGAGCCAACAAAGAAGACCAGGATCCGGAGCATCACCGAGTTAGTGGCCCTGACGATGCCCTTCTCTGGCTCGGCCGACTCCGCCGCCGCGATGGTGGCGATCTCCGCGCCGACCATCGAGAAAATCACGATGACGATGCCGGAGAACAGCGCACCGACTCCGTTGGGGAAGAAACCGCCGTGGGCGGTCAGGTTTGAAAAGTTGAGGTCCCGGCCCGGCCATAGCCCGAGAACGAACAGGGTGCCGAGTGCGATGAAGGCAACGATCGCGAAGACCTTCACGCCGGCGAACCAATACTCGAACTCCCCGTAGGAGGTCACCGAGAACAGGTTGGTCGCCGTCATCAACCCCATGAGGATCAACGCCAGAACCCAGAGCGGCACGTTCGGCAGCCAACGCTGCAATATTCCCGCGCCTGCGACCGCTTCGAAGCCGACCACGATGACCCAGAAGTACCAGTACAGCCAACCGACGCTGAACCCCGCCCAGCCGCCGAGAGACTGCCGAGCGTAGTCGGCGAATGACCCGGTTGAGGGATTTGCGACAGCCATCTCGCCGAGCATCCGCATGACCATCACGATCAAGACACCGGTGATGGCGTATGTGATGAACGCGGCCGGGCCAACCTCGCCAATGATCGCGCCGGAGCCGACGAACAGACCTGCGCCGATCACACCACCAATCGCGATCATCGTGACGTGGCGCTGCTTCAGGCCCTTCTCCAGCTGACCGTCCTCGCCAGGTCCGTGTGCCATCGTCCGCTCCTTTCCTCGGCCAACCTGAGTGGTGACGTGCTGCCCTCGGGGAGTACCTCTCACATGCATCATGGCGCATACGAGTCACTCACGCCATCGCTCCAATGATGGGAGTGCGTACGGCCGAAGATGCCGGCCGTGCTGACACGCCTATTGGAGGCGGCACCCCGTCTCCCACCCGTCGCCGCGGAGCCCGCCAACCGGAGGTTCGAGCCCCAAGCCCCACAATGTGACGTCGGCCGAAAAAATTCGGTGCGACTTGTAGAAGTGAACCGCCGCCCACGTCCCGCCGGACCGCGCGAGTATCGCAACTCTAGACGTCGGTCATAGAAGTCTTCGATTGCGCTGAAGGGCGGCCATCGGTCACGCTGGGACAAACCCCATTCGTGGGCCTGCGGTTTGACAAGGAGAACTGTGTTTGATCGCGGGAGTCACTGGGTCGATTTGCCCGGACCACGCGAGCGGCTGCCCGCGCACGCCTCGGTAACGATCATCGGCGGCGGCGTCATGGGTGTCAGCACGGCGTTGCACCTGGCGCGATCCGGGGTTGGGGGCATCTTGGTCATCGAACGAGACCTGCTCGGATCTGGATCCTCGGCGAAGCCGCTGGGTGGAGTCAGAGCAACGTTTTCCGATCCTGGCAACATCTTGTTGGCGCAACGCAGCCTCGAAGCGTACGAGCAATTCGAAGCCGAGTTCGGGGTCGACATCGGCCTTCGGCAGGTCGGATACCTGTTCCTCTGCCGCACCGAGAATGAGCTGGCCGCCGTCGAATCGTCAACGGAACTGCAGAACCGCCACGGCGGCTCTTCGGAGATGGTGAGCCCAGGGCGAGCCGCGCAACTCAACCCTTTCATCGACCCGTCGGTTCTCCTGGGCGCGTCGTTCTCGCCGCGAGACGGCTACGCCCAGCCGAGACAGGTAGTTCAGGGCTATGCCGACGCCGCTCGCAGCCTCGGCGTCGTCTTCAGCGAACAGACAGAAGTCACAGGGATCGACACCGACGGCGGCAAGGTGACAGCCGTCTCCACGAGTCGTGGATTGGTGAGGACTGACGCTGCGATCTGTACGGCCGGGGCCTGGTCGCAGCGCATCGGTGAGATGGCAGGGGTCTTGTTGCCCGTAGTTCCGGTCCGCAGGCAGATCGGCTTCACCGGACAGCTAATGTGGCCTATGCCCACGGTGCCGTTCACCCTCGATCTGGTGAGCACCTTGTACTTCCACAACGCCGGAGACGGTCTGTTGTTGGGGATATCCGATGCCAGCCAGAGTCCTGGCTTCGGGCGGGAACTCTCATACGAGTGGCTGGCGGCCTTCGACAGGGCCGCAGCCGTCGTCGCCCCATCTCTCGTAGGCGTGAAGCTGGAGGGGGGATGGGCCGGTCTCTACGAAAACACCCCCGATCACAATGCCTTGATTGGCAGAGCCTTGGCTCCCAGGAACTTCCTGTACGCGACGGGATTCTCCGGCCACGGTTTCCTGCAGGCCCCGGCCGTGGGCGAGCTAATCACTGACTTGTTCCTGGAACGTGATTCGTTTATGGACCCCCGCCCATTCAGGGCAGACCGGTTTCGCGATGCTGAAGCGCTCAGCGAGGTCCACATCATCTAACCACCCTTTGCGGCATTAGGTTGACGCACCGGCCGGAGGTGGCAGCCTCGAACACTAGGGTCGAGTAGCACTTTCGCTGTGGAGTTTAGGGGGACCCGAACCCATCCCTGACCTCTTCCATGCCATGGTGGCCTGGGAAGCGCAAGGGACGGGCTGCGAGCGTTGATGGAGTGCGCGGACGTGCAGCCGTTGCCACCTCCATTCGACCCTGGAGCCCCCCAGCTTGCCCCTCAAGCCTCGAACTGCGACCGAGGCGACTTCTCCCCGCCTCGGTCTGCG
>Ga0081455_10006605_pt1 | contig 12410 bp, 9 predicted proteins | sample TabmetS3T2R1_FD_70207 | JGI IMG/M metagenome (GOLD analysis project Ga0081455, IMG submission 70207) | Tabebuia heterophylla rhizosphere microbial communities from the University of Puerto Rico - S3T2R1 | ecosystem: Host-associated > Plants > Roots > Rhizosphere ... | reverse complement strand
CCCATGCCCTTGCTCCAGGCCATCGCCGAACTCCCTGAGGCGGTGTTCCACCACGGCCTGGCGCACCTCCAGGCGGCCGAGTTTCTCTACGAGACGCGCCTCTTCCCAGACCATGCCTACACCTTCAAGCACGCCCTGACGCACGAGGTGGCCTATGGGGGGTTGCTCCAGGAGCGGCGGCGTGTGCTCCATGCCCGGACGGTGGCAGCCCTTGAGGCTCTCTATGCTGACCGGCTGGCCGAACAGGTCGCACGGCTCGCCCATCACGCCTTCCGGGGGGAGGTCTGGAACAAGGCACTCCCCTACTGTCAACAGGCTGGGACCAGGGCCATGACGCATGCCGCCTATCGGGAGGCGATGGCGTACGTTGAGCACGCCCTGGCGGCCCTGCAGCATCTCCCGGAGACTCGCGAGACGCTAGCGCAGCGCCTCGATCTCCACTTCGACCTGCGGGCGGCGCTCCTAGCATGCGGGGAACTAGCGCGCGTCCTTGAGGTGCTGCGGACCGCCGACGCCCTTGCCGCAGCGCTCGGGGAGCCAGGTCGACAAGGGCGGGTGGCACTCTATATGGCGTTGCATTTTTGCTGGTCAGGTGCCTATGACCAGAGCATTGCGGCCAGCGAGCGCGCGCTCGCCTTGGCCACGACGAGCAGGGATGTGGGTGGGCAGGTCCAGGCGTACAACTACCTGGGGTGCGCGTTCCACGCCCTAGGGGACTATAGTCGGGCGAGGGCGGTCTTGCAGCAGGCGAGGGCAGCACTGACCGGCGAGCAATGCTATGAGCGTTTCGGGCAGGTGTCCCTCCCGGCGGTGCTCACGCGGACTTGGCTGGGCTTGTGCCTGGCCGAGGTGGGTGCATTCCGTGAGGGGATTATCATCGGCACTGAAAGCCGCCGCCTGGCCGAGGCGGTCGATCATCCGGCCGATCGCATGGGGGCCTCCTACACGCTCGGTCTGTCGTATCTGCATAAAGGCGAGCTGTCTGCCGCACTCCCCCTCCTAGAACGGGCCTTAGAGATTAGCCACGAGGTGCTCCCACTCTATTTCCCCATCATCGCGAGTCACGTGGGGCAGGCCTATACCGCCTCCGGACGGGGCGACGACGCCCGGGCCTTGTTGGAGCAGGCAGTTGCACAGCAAACCGCCATGGGCATGCCATGGTTCTCGTCACGTGTCGTCGCCTGTCTGAGCGAGGCAGCGTTGATGACCGACCGTCTGGAGGAGGCAATGGTCCATGCCCAGCGGGCCGTGGAGCTCTCCCGTACCCGCAAGGAACGGGGCATTGAGGCGTGGGCGTTGCGCTGTCTCGGCGACATTGCGCTGCATGGCAATCCCCCGCTGGCCGAGCAGGCCACAACCTACTACCAACAGGCCCTCACTCTGGCCGAGGAGCTGGGTATGCGTCCGCTCCAGGCGCACTGCCACCGTGACCTCGGCACTCTATACGCCAAGACGGGACGGCAGGAGCAAGCCCGCGCTGAGCTGTCCACTGCCATCGAGATGTACCGCGCCATGGACATGACCTTCTGGCTGCCCCAGACGGAGGCGGCGCTGGTACAGGTGGAGGGATAACCATAACGTGCGCTACCTTACTGGCCCGGCTCTGCGCGCGGCTCCAACGCCAGAGCCATCTGCCATATGGAGTGCTCACACCACGCCTGGCCCCTTGCATGTAGGGGGAGGGGAGTCAGAGAGCAAAGCAGTTCTGCCAGTTGTACTATAATCTCATGGCGCTGAAGTGTCTGTAGCTGCTCCTGCATGTGAGAGTGCTGAAGGAGACCGCGATGTTAGTGCAGTACATCCGATTCGCCTTACGCCACGCCAGATATGAAATATTGGCTGACGACGGTTCATTTTAAGGTGTTCAAACTTGACGACCTGCATGCCATCCTCATGCAAGGAGAGCGTCTCCTCGAGGAGGAAATGGCCTACGAATCATGAGCAGCGTGCCATGTCCACCCCGGAGTCCGAGCACACGGTCAGCGTAACCGTGAAACAGTGAGGAGAGCTGCATGGAGCAAGCGGAATATGACGAGATTCTCCGCAACCTGGTCAGGATTGCGGCGCATCAGGACCTCATCAACGAGAAGCAGGATCTGACGAACCAACGCCTGGCGTTGGCGCTGGAGCGGATCGAGCTGACACTCCAGGCGATCAAGGACATTCTCGGACGCGGCAACGGGCGTCCGTAGCAGCGCGGGCCAGGGTATACGCCGGCAAACATAGCACCCTAGCCCAACACAGGTGCAATGCCCACTCCGGAGGCCGACAAGTCATGTGATACTTGGTGTAGAGGCTCCTTGACTGCAGCTCAGCCATGGCCTCACAATGCCAAGCGTTATCTGGTCGTCAGGCGTAGGAGCAGCCGAGAGGCATAAGCATGGAACGTAGTGCAGACTGGATGGATCAGGCCAGAGGAGATCTGCAGCATGCCCGCAGCGATGTCGAGGGAGCATTTTATGATTGGGCATGCTTCTCCGCGCAACAAGCCGCCGAAAAAGCGGTCAAAGCACTCTTCCAGAGAATGGGGGCGGTAGTCTGGGGCCACTCTGTAGCGGATTTACTGGATGAGCTGGCGCAGCAACAGGAGGTTCCAGAGGACATCCGGGATGCGGCGCTGGAACTTGATAAGGCCTATATCCCCAGTCGCTATCCTGACGCGCATCCGTCTGGCTCGCCACGGCGTCGCTATATCCGTACAGAAGCGGAAAGGCTGGTTGAGTATGCCGCAAAGATCGTCCGGTTCTGTGAAGGTCTTTTATCCACCCTGGAGCCGTGAGGCACTCCTGGTGCAACTGCGTGAGGGCGTGGCCGCTCTGTGTGAGGTGTTGCCGCTCGTTCGCGTGGTGCTCTTTGGCTCTTATGCCAGAGGTAGACAGACGGTCGCCAGCGACATCGATCTGCTGGTGGTCTATGCCGGAGCGGTGCGCAGCGATGCCTATGCGCTCGTCAGGAGCACGCTCAATCTCCGGCGTCTGGAACCCCACGTATACGCAGAAGAGGAATATGCGCAGGTAAGCGCAACACTGGAGCGCATGGTACAAGATGGGATTACCGTGTACAGTGCTGGGGTCGCTGGGGACTGTCAACCAGCGTGAAAATAGACCAGACCATCTCTAAGGAGCACACGCTATGCCAATCCGTCTCGACAAACCCTGGATAGCGCTGACGCCAGAACACATTGCGCAGTTGCCCGGACACCTCGGTGTCTATCAGCTCGCCGATGCCACGGGTGAGATCGTCTATATCGGCATGGCTGGTGGGCGCTCGCTGTTTGGTCTCAAGGGCGCAATCAGCGAAGCACTGCACGCACCGCCGGCAGGTGCGACGCAGTTTTGCTACGAAGTGACCATGGCGTATCACACGCGCTATCTTGAACTCCTCCAGGCGTATCGCTACGATCATGGCCGTCTGCCTGTGGGTAACATCGATGTCGACGCCAGCCGCCTTGGTCATCTCCGCCTTGGTTGAGTCGTTGTCCCTGCACGCGCACGAGAGGAACTCCCATGGATCTGGCCTTGTCCGAAGAACAGAAAATGATTGTTGAGATGGTGCGGCAGTTCGTCCGCGAGGAGATCGTGCCCCTGGAGGAGCACCTCGATCCTGACGCCGACGAACTGCCAGCGGAGGACTACAATCGCCTGGTCACCCAAACCAAGGCCATGGGGCTGTATGGCCTGGACACCCCACCCGAGTTTGGCGGACCAGACATCGATCTGGTGACGCGCTGCCTCATCGCCATCGAGTGCAGCCAGCACCGCGCTGGCCTCTATGCCCCCTGCTACAATGTCTTCGGCGGGGCCCGGCAGGCGCAGCTCTTCGAGGCCACGGAGGCGCAAAAGGCCAAGTATCTCTATCCCATGCTGCGGGGCGAAAAGAAGGTCTTTTTTGGGTTATCGGAGCCGTCAGGCGGCAGCGACCCAGCCCGTGCCATCCAGACCCGAGCAGTCCGGGATGGTGATGAGTGGGTGCTGAATGGGACCAAACTGTGGATTAGCGGCGCGGACCGCGCTGACTATGGCCTCATCTTTGCGCGCACGGGACCTGACAAAGGCCGTGCCGGCGTCACCTGCTTCATTGTGGAAACTGCCTGGCCGGGTTTTCAGGTGCGCCGTATCGTGCACACGCTGCGCTCGGCCAAATACGCCACGGAAATTCATCTGGAGGATTTGCGCGTGCCGCACGACAATATCCTGGGCACGGTTGGGGGCGGCTTTGCCATCGCCAACGCTCGGCTGGCACGCCAGCGCATCCCGTATGCTGCGGAATGTCTCGGGGTCGCCATCAAGGCACACGAAATGGCGGTGGCGTATGCCAAAATCCGCGAGACCTTCGGGGCGCCGCTGGCGTCACGCCAGGGCATTCAGTGGATGCTCGTCGACAACGAGATCGATATCCGCACCGCCCGCTTGCTCATCCTGGATGCGGCGGCCAAGGCCGAGCGCGACGAACCGTTCCGCACCGAATCGGCCATGGCGAAACTGGTCGCGGCCGAAGCCAGTGGCCGCGTAGTCGACCGCTCGATGCAGATCCACGGGGGTCTGGGAGTGGCCAAGGACCTGCCCCTCGAACGCTGGTATCGCGAGATCCGCATCCGGCGCATCGGTGAGGGGCCGAGCGAGGTGCAGAAGCACATTATTGCCCGCGACATCCTCGGCGCCAGCCTCCGTTGAGCACCGGGGCGTAAGAAGGAGTTTGCCATGACCGTTGCACGCTCGTTGGCTCAGTTTCTCACACAGATCTCCTATACTGACCTCCCCCCGCAAACCGTCGAGCACGCGGCGATGCTGATCGCGAGCACAATTGCCAGCGCTGCCTGGGGCTCCGGGATTGCGTCCTCCGCGATCATCCGGGCCCTCGCCAGGGAGCATGGCGGGAGGCCCGAAGCCTCAATCTGGTTTGATCCGGGTCCCAAGCTGCCAGTGGCTGAGGCCGCACGGGTCAACGCGGTCATGAGTGACGCTGCCGCCTCCGACGACAGCGACCTGCGGAATATCGTGCATGCCGGCACCACGCTGGTTGCCACCTCGCTCGCTATGGCGGAGCGCACAGGTGCCAGCGGCCGGGACGTGCTGGCCGCCATCGTCCTGGGCTACGAGGCGTCGGGGCGTATTGGCGAGGCGGTGACGCCTGGCTTACGTAACCGGGGCTTTCACGGCTGTATCGTGTCGATCTTTGCCGGTGCAGTAGCCACCGGACGGCTTCTGGAGCTTAACGCAACCCGCATGGCCCAGGCCATCGCCCTGTCCGCAACCTCGATGGGTGGGCTCATGGCTGCGGCGAACACGAGCGTGGCCCGTGAGTATCACGCCGGGCTGGCGGCGATGCTGGGGGTGCACGCCGCGCTCGCAGCGCAGAAGGGATATGTGGCGGAAGAGAGCATCCTCGAAACGCGCCATGGCTTTTTTGAAGTCTACGGCGGCACGCACGGCGCCGGCGTGACGCGCGATCTGGGGCACGAGTGGGATATCATCACGGATATGGCCATCAAGCTGGTGCCAGGCGGGCATCCCAGCCACGCGCTCGCCGAGGCCGCCGCTAACGCCGCCAGGGCCGGTAATGTCTCTCCTGATGAGGTCGAGACCATTACTCTGTCACGACCGGGCGTCACGGCCCTGTCCGGCCCCGTGCACCCGACCGACCTCATCGGCATGGCGCACAGCCCTGCCTACTTCCTGGCTGCCGGCGTGGCCGATCACGACTTCTCGTGGGTGCACGCCACTGAGGCCAAGATCAAGGATCCGGTCATCCAGCAGCTCCTCAACAAGGTCCGCGTCGGCGCGCCGCCCACCGAAAACGTCGAGCAGTACAGGCAGGGCGCAACTGTGACCATTCGGACGAAGGACGGCAGGACCTTCTCGAATACCGTCTACGCACCAAAAGGGGCAGGCGTTCGCGGCATCGACTGGGCCGATGTCGATGCCAAATATCGCACGCTGGTGCCGCGGGCGCAGTTGAGCGATCGGCAGGTCGAATCGAGCCTGCAAGTTATCCATGACTTCCGCCATGCTACGCACGTCTCCATACTGACCGACCTGTTGCATGTGCCCTAGTTCGGGCAGTTTTCCACTTCACCGCGGCGAGCCGGAGGGCCGACCCGAGATGCCGTCGATCTTCCAGATCGCCCCGGTAAGGGTGACGACGTACGCGGTGTTCCCGATGAACTCCAGCGAGGTTGGCCGGTCCAGACCGTCTATGACGACGGTGAAGGTGCCGTCCCGGTTGACCTCCACGAGCGCGCCGGTGTTCGGCAGCGCCGGAGAGCCCTCCTGGCCGTCGACCGGAAAGATGCCCTGCGAGAGGGCGTAGAGACGGTGACGTGGACCAAATTCCACGTCGACGAGGAGCGGAGCGCCGGAGGCCACCTCCGTAGCAGTGGGCGACTTCGGTCCGAACGCCACCACCTTGCCGTCCTCGGGCCGATGGGGGCCGGGGCCGGCCTCGGCCATGTATACCAGGTATTCCGACACTGCCAGCCCGGTCGGGACGATGTTGTCGAAGGCGATCAACACGGTGACCTCGCCGTCGCGTGTGACCCGCAGCACGCGGTTCAGGTGCCCATCGGTGACCAGGAACCCGCCACGGTAGGTTTGCAGTGCGTACTGGACTCCGGTCGGGGCACCGAACGGAAACAGGATGGTTGGCGGATTGTGCACGTTGAACTCGCCAATGTCCGCGACGACGGTGAAACTGTCTGGGCCGTCCACACGGTAGATGCCGACCACGTCGCTGCCGCCGACCTCAAAGCCGACGAGGGTGACCAGCACGTACGCGGTCTCACCGATGAACGCGACGTCCATCGCCCCGCCAATGTCGACGATCCTTTTCGGCAGACCGCTGGCGAACGTCGTGGTCTCCCCGGTGTGCGGATCGACGCGCGTAATCCTGCCGGCTGCGCCTTCGGTGACGTACAGCGCACCATCGGGGCCGATGGTACTGCCTATGGCACCCTCCAGACCCGTGACGAGCAGGGTGGCCCTGGGTCCCCCGGATGGTGGCGAGGCGCTCGCCGCGGACGGCGTGCTCATCGCGATCAGGGTACCAGCCAACATCAGCACAATACCGATACCGACTGTGAGGTGACGTGCGTTCATGAAGTCCTCCTTGCATGCCATGGGTTCAAAGTCGTGCATTGCCTCCCTACGACACGACTGCCGCGTCGTTGGCAACATGTGGGGAAGAAAGGTACGACCCCTCAGGCGGGAAAACATGGCACTTTCTGGGCACTTTCTGGGCATTTTTTGGGTATTTTGAGGAGTACTCTATGATATGATGGGCGCCTATGCAGTCTTAGAGGATGGCGTGGAGGAGCCGCAGGGTATTGCTGCTCCCCGGATGGGCCGGGGTTTGATGAGCACCCCGGCGGCACTGAGGGCGGGGCGATGCGGTACAGCTTTGGTGACTATGTCCTCGATACGGCGCGCCAAGAGCTGCAGCACGCAGGTGCACTGGTGCAGCTCCGGCGCAAGGTGTTTCAGGTACTCGCCTACCTGCTGGCGCATCGCGCGCGGGTCGTCCCCAAGCAGGAACTCCTGGAGCAGCTGTGGCCCGACCCGTTTGTCGGTGACGAGGCGTTGACCTCCTGTGTGAGGACGCTGCGCCAGGTGCTGGGGGAGCGGGGGCGGACGCCGCGCTTCCTGCGCACGGTGCATGGCCAGGGCTATCACTTTGTGGCCGCGGTCGCGGTGCAGGAGTCTAGCGCGGCAGACGATGTACCGCCAACCCTCCCGCTTCGCGGGAGCGAGGGGGCCACGGGCCAGGCCGAGGGGCCTTCCCCTATCCTTCTCCCACCGCCTGCTAACCTGGGGAGCCGGCCCGTGGCGGCGCTGGGTGGGGAGTACAAACAGGTCACGGTGCTGGGTGGGGCCCTCGCTGAGGCGCCTACACTGGCAGCACGGCTCGGACCGGAGGCGATGTATCACCTGATGCACGAGGTGCTGGCGCTAACCCAGGAGACGGTGCAGCGCTATGACGGTACCTTGCTCTATATCTCCGGCGAGGGCTTCCTGGCGCTGTTTGGGGCACCGGTGGCGCAGGAGGACCATGCTCGCCGAGCCGTGCTGGCAGCCTGCGAGTTGCGTCAGCGTGTGCACGCTCCCGCCGCGCTTCGTGGGCAGATGCCCGGTGTGGCGCTGCGCCTGGGGCTGCACAGCGGGCCCGTGGTGGTAGGTCCGCGGGCGGACGCACCGCAGCAGCCCTACATCGCGGCGGGCGCGACCCTCCAGGTGGTGACCTGGCTCCAACAGCGTCCAGCGCCCGACACCATCCTCGTAAGCGCCACCACTTACGCGCTCGTGCAGAACGAGGTCGAGGGTGAGGCGTGCGAGAGCGTCACGCTCGATGAGCCCTCCCCTCTGGCGCCCGTCTATGCGATACATGGCCTCAGGCGGCGGCGGGCGGGCGTGCCGCGGCGCGGGGCCCGGCCCCTGAGTCGCTTTGTGGGCCGCACCCAGGAACTAGCGCTGCTCCACGCGCGGCTGGCGCAGGCGGTCAGCGGACAGGGGCAGGTGCTCGGGATCGTGGGCGAGCCCGGCCTGGGCAAGTCCCGGCTGCTCGCCGAATTCACGCACAGCCTGCGCGGACGGCTCGTGACCTACGGCGAAGGTCACTGCCTGGCCTATGGCCGCGCCACCCCGTACCTGCCGGTGCGTGACTTGCTCCGGCAGCTCTGGGACCTCTCCGACTCTGTCCCTGCGCTGGCTATCACCGCCACTGTCTCCCAGTGGCTGCACGAGGCCGGGGTGGATTCTGAGGCCGAGACGCTCCTGCTCCTCCAGCTCCTGGACGTGCCCGTGGATCTAGCGCCATTGGCCGCGCTCGACCCGTCAATGCGCAAGGCACGGACCTTTGCTCTGCTGTGGCACCTCATCCGACACACCAGTCAGCGGCAGCCCCTCGTGCTCGCGGTGGAAAACCTGCACTGGAGCGACCCGACCTCAGAGGAGTGGCTGGCATCACTGGTGGAGCGGCTGGGAGACATGCCCGTACTCCTCCTGGTGACTTACCGACCTGGCTATCAGCCGCCCTGGCTCCGGCACTCCACAGCGACCCAGATGGCGCTGCCGCGGCTGTCGCTCCACGAGAGCCTGGCGCTGCTGCAGTCCGTGCCGCAGGCCGCCCAGCTGCCCGCACCACTGCACCAGACGATTGTGGCCAAAGCAGCGGGGAATCCCTTTTTTGTGGAGGAGTTGGCCTGGACAGTGGTGGAACAGGGCACATATGCTGACGCTGTGCCACTGCCGGACACCATTGAGGCGGTGCTGGCGGCGCGCCTGGACCGCCTGCCCCCGGACGCTAAACACCTGGTGCAGACCGCCGCGGTCATTGGCCCTGAGGTGCCCGTGCCGCTGTTGGACCAGCTCGCAGGGTTGCCGGAGGACGCGCTCCAATGGGGCCTGGCGCATCTCCAGAGCACAGAGTTCCTCTACGAAACGCAGCTCTTCCCAGAGTCGGGCTACACCTTTAAGCATGCTCTCACCCGTGAGGTAGCCTACGGCAGCCTGCTGTACGAACGGCGACACGCCCTACATGCCCAACTCGTGGACGTTATAGAAACGCTTTACGCCGGGCGGCTGAGCGAGCAGAGCGAACGTCTAGCCCATCATGCCCTGCAAGGCGAGGTGTGGGACAGAGCCCTAGTGTACTGCCGGCAAGCGGGCGAGAAGGCCATGGCGCGATCGGCTCACCGCGAGGCCGCAGAGCATTTCGAGCAGGCACTCGGCGCCCTGCCCCATCTACCAGAGACGCGGGACACGTGTGAGCAGGCCATTGATCTCCGGCTCGCCCTGCGCTCGGCACTGCTACCGTCTGCCGACCTGAGGCGTATTCTGGTGTATCTGCGCGAGGCCGAGTCCCTCGCGGTGGCCCTCGACGACCCTCGGTGGTTGGCGCGGGTCTCACTCTTTCTGTCACACCTTTTCTGGCTCATGGGCGCGCATGATCAGGCCATAGCTGCCGCCCAGCATGCCCTCGCGCTCGGCACGGCTTGCAACGATGGCGTCCTGCACGCGTTTGCGAACCGCTACCTCGGCCTGGCCTACTCGGCCCGGGGTGACTATCGGCGTGCGATCGACTGCCTTGAGCAGACCGTAGCGTTCTTCGAGGGAGCGCGGCGCCTCGAGCGCTTCGGGCAAGTCTTCTTGCCCGCCGTGCAATGCCGTACCGTCCTCGCGACGTGCCATGCCGAGCTCGGTACGTTTGCCGAAGGCCGTGCCATGGGAGACGAAGGGCTCCGGATCGCCGAGGCAGTTGATCACCCCACGAGTCTCATGTTTGCCTCTTGGGGGGCTGGTCTGCTGGCCTTCCGCCAAGGGGACCTGCGCAGAGCACTCCTTCTCCTCGAACGGGCCATGGCGCTCTGTCGAGACGCGGACCTCTTGGTCTGGCTCCCCCAGACGGCTGCAGCATTGGGTGCTGCATATACCCTGGGCAATCGCCCCGCTGACGCCATATCGCTGCTCACACAGGCGATCGAACGGACTATTGCTACAGAGACGGCAAACTTTCAGACGCAATGTCGTCTCGCCCTGGGGGAGGCGCAGATGCTGGCCAGCCAACTGGAGGAGGCGCACGCTCTGGCTGAGGGTGCGCTGGCGCTCGCCAATCGACACCAGGAACAGGGCAACCGAGCGTACGCGCTGCTTCTCCTCGGCCAGATTGCGGCGCGGTGTGCTCCCCCGGAGTGCAAGCACGCCGAAGCCCACTACCAGCAAGCCCTCGCCCTGGCCGAGGAGCTGGGCATGCGCCCGCTCCAGGCCCACTGCCATCTCGGCCTCGGCATCCTGTACGCCACCACCGGTCGGCGAGCGCAAGCCCGCACCGCTCTGGCCGCCGCCATCGCGCTCTACCGCGCCATGGACATGACCTTCTGGCTGCCCCAGACGGAAGTGGCGCTGGCGCAGGTAGACAGGCGATGATGGACGAGATCACCGCCTTTCCGGCTTGCCTTCCGATATCACTCATGATAGAACCTGCGCATCAGAATCTCATGCAAGCGTCCTATGAAGCTTAAGCAAGTTACTCAGCCATATCATTCGCATCACTCCATGGAGACCACCAGCGTGTCATGGGCAATCCTGGTCTCGTGAGAGGCCGGCGGTGTGCGATGATTGCGCCGCCACAGACTATCAGGGAGGTGCCATTATGCCATTTGGAGACAATGACTGGCTCGCGTTAACCCCGGAACCAGCCCTGGAGCCGGAGCTACCCATCTGCGATCCTCATCATCACTTCTGGGACTTGCGCACTGAGCGTATCCCCTACCAACGGTATCTGCTCCACGAGCTGGCTGCCGACATACACAGCGGGCACAACGTGCGTTCCACTGTGTTCATTGAGGCCCGCGCCATGTACCGCGCGGGCGGACCGGAGGAAATGCGGCCCGTTGGGGAAGTCGAGTTCGTCCAGGGTCTAGCTGCGGCCAGCGCCAGTGGTCTGTATGGCCCCGGTCGGGCGGCAGCCGCCATTGTCGGTCACGCCAACCTGAACCTGGGCGAACGGGTGTCACCAGTGCTGGATGCGTTGCAGGCTGCCAGCCCTAACCGGTTTCGTGGTATCCGCCATTCGGTGACGTGGGACCCCCACCCCGAGGTGGAAAACACGGCTGCACACAAGATGGAGAAGCAACTGGCCAGTGACCAGTTTCGGGTCGGGGCGCGGGTGCTGGCCCGGCGGGGTTTGTCCCTCGAGGGCTGGCTGTACTTCCCGCAGCTCCCCGAGTTGGCGGATTTTGCCAAGGCCGTCCCCGACCTGACCATCATCCTGAACCATGTCGGCGGCCTGATGCGGGTCGGCCCGTACGCCAACCGAGACGACGAGGTGCTAGCCACCTGGCGCAGTGGCATCGCCGCCGTGGCCAAGTGCCCCAATGTCTACATGAAACTCGGTGGCCTCGGCATGCCCCGCACCGGTTTTGACTGGCATACTCGGAGCAAGCCCATCGGCTCGGAAGAGCTGGCTGCGTCAATGGCTCCCCTGCTGACATACTGTATCGAGCAGTTCGGCCCCAACCGGTGTATGTTCGAAAGCAACTTCCCGGTTGATAAAGTGTCTTTCTCTTACAACGTGATGTATAACGCCTTCAAACGGTTCTCTAAGGGCTACTCAGCTGCCGAGCGTGCCGCGATGTTCCATGATACGGCTACCCGTGTCTATCGGATAGACGACTGATGCAGCCGAGAGCTGCGCGAGAGAGCCTGCGCCCACAGAGGCACGCGCAGGGGCAGTACACGGTCCATCCGCTACTTGGCTCAGGGTATGCGTTGGACTGGAATCCGCACGACAGTGCCCCATCGCAGGGGCCGTACCGCCTGCGCCGAGGGCTCCAGCACCACGCTGATATAGACCATCAAGTCCTGGTGCACCCGCGGGATCAGGGCAATCATGGCCCGACGCTGCTCACCAGGCTGCCA
>Ga0081455_10006604_pt1 | contig 12411 bp, 14 predicted proteins | sample TabmetS3T2R1_FD_70207 | JGI IMG/M metagenome (GOLD analysis project Ga0081455, IMG submission 70207) | Tabebuia heterophylla rhizosphere microbial communities from the University of Puerto Rico - S3T2R1 | ecosystem: Host-associated > Plants > Roots > Rhizosphere ... | reverse complement strand
TCAGCTTCATCCCGAAGCAGTAGTCTCGGCCGATGCGTCAGGAAGCGATGATCGCCGTGCATCAAAGAAGGTGTGTTAGACGTTCGCGCCGGTTAAGCCGGCACGACCTCTTTCGTCGGCGTCGCAAGCGAACGCCTTAGTCGGCAGCCGTGCCGCTCTACCTGACCGAGGCCGACGTCGCCGACCTCCTGGATCCGGCCGATGCGCTGGAGGCGGTCGAGCGCTGCTTCCGACGGCTGGCCGCGGGCGAGATCGAGAACGTGTCGCGGCAGCGGACGCGGTTCGAGGACGGCTTCCTCGCGGTGATGTGGGCGGTCGACCGGGAGCTCGGCCTGGCCGGCCTGAAGTCGTACGCGGCAGGCCCTGAGGGGACGCACTTCGTCGTCTTGCTCTTCGACACGCGGACGACGCAGCCGGTCGCGGTGATCGAGGCCGACAAGCTCGGACAGCTGCGCACGGGTGCGGCCAGCGGGGTCGCGGCGAAGTACCTCGCGCGAGCTGGCGCGACGTCGCTCGGCGTCATCGGCTGCGGCTGGCAGGCGCGCAGCCAGGTGGCGGCCATCAGCGCGGCGGTGCCGTCGCTCGAGACCGTCGTCGCCTACTGCCGCAGCGAGGAGCGGCTGGCCGAGTTCTGCGCCGAGGTCGGTGCCGAAGCCGGCGAGAGCCACCGCGACGCCGCGGCGCAGGACGTCGTCGTCACGGTGACGACGTCGAAGGACCCGGTCGTGCGGGGCGAGTGGCTCGGGCCGGGCGCGCTCGTCTGCGCGGTGGGCGCGAACCACCCGAGCCGCCGCGAGCTCGACAACGTGGTGCTCGAGCGCGCCGCCTTCGTCTGCTGCGACTCGATCGAGAACGCGAAGCGCGAGTCGGGTGACCTGATCGAGCCGGTCGCGGCCGGCGTGCTCGACTGGCTCGAGGTCCACGAGCTGCAGGAGGTCGTCGCCGGCGAGCTGCCCGGGCGGCAGGCGGACGACGACGTCGTCGTCTTCAAGTCGAACGGCCTGGCGGCCTGGGACGTGGCCATCGGCGCCCTCGCGCTCGAGCGCGCCCGCGAGCGCGGCATCGGGACCGAGCTCTAGCTGAGCCGGTCGCGCGTTGGGGCGACGGTGCCCTCGCCCAGCGCGTGAATGACTTCGGGACGGTCGAGCAGCCGCGCGATCTCTTGCTCCGAGGCGCGGTTCCGCACGTAGGGGTCCTGCAGCACCTCGTCCAGCGAGCGGCCGCGTTCGTGCTCGCGGACCACGTACGCCGCCAACCGCTCTTCCTGGGAGGAGCGGGCGAAGAGGAACGAGAACGGGTTGCGCAGGAAGCTGCTCAGCCTCGAGCCCACGACCTCGATCCTATCCATGCGCGGTAGAGTCGAGCCGTGAGGAAGTCCTCCTCCGTCCGCTTCGCCGAGCGCGAGGTGCACGGCGTCGACGACGCCGGAGAGCCGGAGCGGATCGTGATCTGGATCGAGCGGCTTCCGGGAGCGCTGTGGGCCGTCGGCCGGGCGGTCAACCCGCAGTACCGGCCGACCGACGAGGCGCGCAAGCACGACTACGTCTTCCAGGGCTACGAGCTGAGCGACGCCCTCGACGCGGCGAACGAGACGCTGGAGGACGACGCGCGCGTGTCCGAGCAGGACGGGCGGGCCGAGAAGATCAAGCCGTTCGTCCGCGACGAGCTGCTGCGCCCGCTCGAGCGGTGGTTCTTCGGACACTCGGAGCGTGACCGCTAGCGGCATGCGTGTGGGGTCAGCGTCGCAGACGGATGTGCGGCAGAGCCACACATCCTGAGGCCAGGCATCGCAAGCGATGCCTGGGGGTCCGCGAGCAGGTCGTCGCGACGCTGCGGCGGATGCAGGAGACGGGCCTCGTCCGCGGTACGGAGGGCAACGCGAGCGCCCGTGCGGGTGAGCTCGTCGCCGTCTCGCCGACGTCGTTGCCCTACGACACGCTCCGGCCCGAGGACGTCTCGCTCGTCACGGCGGAGGGCGAGCTCGTCGAGGGCCGCGAGCCGAGCGTCGAGCTGCCGATGCATCTCGCCGTGCTCGCGGCGCGGCCGGACGTCGGCGCGGTCGTCCACACGCACTCGCCGCACGCGACCGCCCGGCCGCGCGTGCCGGTCGCCGGGGGTGCGTCCGGGACCGCCGAGCTCGGCGCGGCGGTGGTGGCCGCGGCCGGCGACGGCGACGCGGTCGTGATGCTCGGCCACGGGCCCGTGTGCTTCGGCGCCGACCTCGCCGCTGCGTTCGAGCGCGCGGTCGCGCTCGAGGAAGCGGCGCGCCGCTACAGGTCCGGCAGCGAGCCCTCGCGGTAGGGGACCAGGCCGCCCGGCCCGAAGCGCTCGTAGGCGACCGTCGTCTCCGTCGTCTCCGTCTCCACGCCTGCGCCGTGGCGGATCGCCGCCTCCTCGACGGTGTAGGCGCCCCAGTCGGGGCCGACCGAGCGGTCGCGTGCGCCGACCGCGAGCACGACGCACTGCGAGTCCCCCGCGCCGACGATCGTGTGCTCGGTCCCGGCGGGACAGTGGACGAAGTCCCACCGGCGCAGCGGCCGCTCCTCCCCCTCGCAGATCAGAAGCGCTTCACCTGCGAGCACGAGGAAGTCCTCCTGGTCGTTCTCGTAGTGGTACATCGACATCGGCTCGCCCGGGCCGAGCACGTCCAGGTTGATACCGAGTTGATCGAAGTCGAGCGCGCCTTCGAACCCCGCGCCCTCGAACTCGCACAGGACGCCGCGGCCCCCGCGCCGCCACCACTGCGCCTCGCGGGCGTTGAGCACGAACCAGCCCTGGCCCTTCGGCACCAGCCCGTTCTCGGTCTGGACCAGCTCCGCCTCCGGGACGGTCACTTCGGCCACTCGAGGTCGGCGTTCGGGATCGGGTCGCCGTGCGGGTCGTGCGTCGGGTAGCCGAGCGCGCTGTCGATCCGCGCCTCGAGCTCCTCGGAGAGCACGTGCTCCAGCCGCTCCGCCTCGTCGTGGACGTCGTCGACGTGCAGGCCGAGCGTGTGCGCGAGGTAGAGCTCGAGCAGCCGGTGGTGGCGGATCACCTCGACCGCGACCTTCTCGCCCGCGGGAGTCAGCCGCACGCCGCGGTAGGGCGCGTGCTCGACGAGGTCCAGGGCGGCGAGCTTCTTGACCATCGCGCTCGCGGACGCGGGCGACACCTGCTGCTCCCGCGCGAGCGCCGTGACGGTGACCCGGCCGCCGTTCGCCTGCAGGTGGTAGAGCTCCTTCAGGTAGTCCTGGATCGCGTCGCTCAGCGGCGGCTTCGGCACCGGACCAGCGTACCGCGCTAGTGCGGTAGCCTCTTCGCGCTCCATGGAGATCCGCCTCGGCCACAGCCCCGATCCCGACGACGCGTTCATGTTCTGGGCCCTCGCCTCCGGCGAGGTCGACCCGCGCCGCTTCGAGTTCGAGCACGTCCTGCGGGACATCCAGACGCTGAACACCTGGGCGCTCGACGGCAAGCTCGAGGTCAGCGCGATCTCCCTCGCGGCGTATCCGCTCGTGCAGGACCAGTACGTGCTGCTGCCGCACGGCGCCTCGATGGGCTCGGGCTACGGGCCGATCGTGGTCGCCCGCGAGGAGCTGTCGCTTGCCGACGCGCGCGACGTCGAGATCGCCGTCCCGGGAGAGCTGACCACGGCGTTCCTCGTGCTGCGGATGTGCCTCGGGCAGTTCCGCTACCGCGCCGTGCCGTTCGACCAGATCATCGAGGAGGTGCAGTCGGGCCGCGCCGCCGCCGGGCTGCTGATCCACGAGGGCCAGCTGACGTACGAGTCGCAGGGCCTGAAGAAGGTCGTCGACCTCGGCGAGTGGTGGCTGCTGGAGACGGGCCTGCCGCTGCCGCTCGGGGCGAACGTGGCGCGCCGTGACCTCGGCGCCGAGAACCTGTTCGAGCTCTCCGATGTGCTGCGCGAGTCGATCCAGGCCGGGCTCGACAACCGCGACGAGGCGATGGAGTACGCCCTGCAGTTCGGGCGCGGCCTCGACAACGAGCTGGCCGACCGCTTCGTCGGCATGTACGTGAACGAGCTGACGTGCGACTACGGCGACGAGGGCCGCCAGGCCGTGCGCGAGCTGCTGACGCGCGCCGAGGCGCTCGGCACCTACGAGCACGCCGTCCGGGTCGAGTTCGTCGGTTAGCTTTGGCGCGGTGTCCCGCGCTGTCGTCCTCTCCGCAGTCCGCACCCCCGTAGGCCGCTACGGCGGGGCGCTGTCCGGTGAGCGGCCCGACGATCTCGCGGCGCTCGTGATCGGCGAGGCCGTCTCTCGCGCCGGAGTGGACGCCGGCGAGATCGAGGACGTCTACTTCGGCGCGGCCAACCAGGCCGGCGAGGACAACCGCAACGTCGCTCGCATGGCCGCGCTGCTCGCAGGGCTGCCCGAGTCGGTCGCGGGCGTGACGGTGAACCGGCTCTGCGCGTCCGGGCTCTCCGCGGTCGTCGGCGCGTGCCATGCCGTTGCGGCCGGTGACGGTGAGCTCTTCGTCGCGGGCGGCGTCGAGTCGATGTCGCGCGCGCCGCTCGTGCTGGCGAAGCCGGAGCGGGCGTTCCCGCGCGGCGACCAGACCGTCTGGGACACGACCCTCGGCTGGCGCTTCCCGAACCCACGCCTAGAGGCGAAGTTCCCGCTCGAGTCGATGGGCGAGACGGGCGAGAACGTCGCGGAGCGGTACGGCGTCTCGCGGGAGGAGCAGGACGCGTTCGCGCTGCAATCGCAGCGGCGCTGGGCCGCCGCTGACGAGGCAGGGCGTTTCGCCGACGAGCTCATCCCGGTCGGGGACGTGACGCGCGACGAGCATCCGCGCCCCGACACGGACGAGGACAAGCTCGCGGCGTTGAAGCCGGCCTTCCGTGAGGGCGGCAGCGTCACCGCCGGCAACTCGAGCGGGATCAACGACGGCGCCGCCGCGCTCGTGGTCGCCTCCGAGGAGAAGGCGCGCGAGCTCGGCGCGGAGCCGCTGGGCACGTTCGTCGGCTCGGCGGTCGCGGGCGTCGACCCGCGCGTGATGGGCATCGGTCCCGTCCCGGCGGTGCGGAAGCTGCTCGCGCGCGCGGGCATCGAGACAGGCGACATCGACCTGGTCGAGCTGAACGAGGCCTTCGCCTCGCAGAGCCTGGTCGTGATCCGCGACCTCGGGCTCGACCCCGAGCGCGTGAACGTGAACGGCGGCGCGATCGCGCTCGGCCACCCGCTCGGGATGAGCGGCGCGCGCCTCGTGGTCTCGCTCCTGCACGAGCTCCGCCGACGCGACGGCCGGTACGGCCTCGCGACGCTCTGCGTCGGCGTCGGCCAGGGGCAGGCCGCCCTGTTCCAGCGATGAGTGTCGTCGACCGGTACCTCGAGCTCGCGCTGCGGCTCGGCAAGCACGACGAGGATCTTGTCGACTCCTTCGCCGGCCCGGAGGAGCTCATGCGGCGGGTGGAGACCGAGGACCCCCGCGACCCGGCGGCGCTCGCCGAGGACGCGCAGGTGCTGCTCTCCGAGGTCGGCGGCGACCCCTGGCTCGCGGGGCAGGTGCGGGCGCTCTGGGCGAATGCGCGCAAGCTGGCCGGCGAGCGTTTCGGGTACGCCGAGGAGGGCCGCCTGGTCTACGGCATCGAGCCGCGCTGGCACGACGAGGAGGCCTTCGGCCGGGCGGCCGCGCTGCTCGACGAGGCGCTCCCGGGGAACGGCGACCTCCGGGCGCGCTACGCGGGGTGGCTCGACCAGACCGCGATCCCACGAGAGCTCCTCGAGCAGGCGCTCCAGGACGTCGCCGCCGAGCTGCGGCAGGTCACCCGGGAGCGCATCGGGCTCCCGGACGGCGAGGAGTTCGAGCTCGAGCTCGTCACGGGCGAGCGCTGGCTCGGGTACGCCGAGTACCTCGGCGGCCTGCGCACGAAGATCTCGATCAACGTCGACCTCCCGCTTCCCGCGGCCGTCATCGTGCATCTCACCTCGCACGAGATCTACGGCGGCCACCACACGCATCGCGCCTGGATCGAAGTCGAGCTCGTACGCGGCCGCGGCGAGCTCGAACGGACGCTCGACCTCCTCTGGGCGCCCGAGGCCGTCATCTCCGAGGGCATCGCCGAGACCGGGCCCGAGCTCGTCTCGGGGGACGGGCAGGAGCTCGCCGCCGAGGTGCTGGGTCGCCTCGGGTTCGAGTACGACGCGGACGTCGGCTCGCGGGTCGTCGAGGCGCGGAACCTCCTCGCGCCGGTGGCCGCGAACGTCGCGATGCTGCTGCACGATCGCGGCGCGTCGCCCGAGGAGGCGCGCGAGTACGCGGCGGCGTGGTCGCTTCAGCCCGACGAGCGGGTCGACAAGCTGATCGACTCGCAGGTGCGCAGCCCGTCTCCTGTCTACGCGCACACGTACTGGCAGGGCTACGAGCTCGTCTCGGCGTACGTGGGGGGAGATGCGGGCCGGTTCCGCGAGCTCCTCACCTCGCGCGTCCGGCCCGCCGACCTCGCTACTTAGGCCCGGCGGACCTCTCCCGGCAGCAGCGACCACATCGTCGTGTCGACCCACTGCCGGGTCACGGGGAGCACGAACCCGGAGCGCGCGACCCCTTCGCGCCGGAAGCCGACCCGCTCGAGCACGCGCTCCGACGCGACGTTCCCCAGCGAGGTCCGCGCCTGCAGGCGTCCCAGCCCGAGGTCGCCGAGGACCCAGTCCGCGACGAGCCGGACGGTCCGGGTCGCGTACCCCCGACCCCGGCCGTCGGGAAAGAGGATGTAGCCGATCTCCGCGAAGCCGAACGGCTCGACGAGCCCGAACATCACCCGCGCCAGCCCGACGCGCTCGTCGTGGCCCTCGGCGTCGATCGAGAAGGCCGCGTTCGTTCCGGCGCGCCACCACGCGAGCTGCTGCGCGAAGGCGCTGCTCGGGTCGGGTGGCTGCGGCGGCCCGCCCAGGAGCCAGCGCACGATCTCCGGATCCTCGAAGTGCCGCAGCGAGGCCGCGTCACGGGCCTCGTCCGGAACCCGCAAGGTCACGACGCCGTCGCTCAGCGGCGGGTCGGGCGGTTGCAGTCCGGGAATCAGCTCAGCGGCGGGCGGACGTAGATGACGCCCTCGTGCTTGATCGGCACGAAGTTGGCGCCGATGCGCATCGTCACGTCCTCGACGTGCGCGAAGACCTCGTCGGTGACCTCTTCGGCATCGTCGCCTACCCGGACCTCGATCCCGACCTCGTCCACGGGCCTCGCGTCGAGGCCGGCATCGCGGAGCTCCGTCACCAGACGGTCGCGGTCCGGGATCCTCGCCGCCTGAACCTCGAGGTCGTCGCTCACGCACCCCAGTATCCCGCATCCGGAGCCTCGGCCGCTGCCGCGCTCAGCGCTGCACGTTGAACCAGGTGCCGCCCGGCCCGGTGTACGAGAAGCCCTCACCCCAGGTGGCGACGGTCTTGCCGGTGTTCGTCACGCCGATCTCGCCGTAATCGCCGTAGACCTCCGCGAAGCCGTCGGCCCCGACGTAGCCTGCCGCCCCCGCAGGAGCGTCCGAGATCTTGACGGGAGCCGACCAGGTCGCCCCTCCGTCGGCCGAGCTCCGATACCAGACGTTCCAGGCGTCCGGGTTGTCGCCGCCGGCCGTCTGCATGTACCAGATCCGCGCGCTTCCGCCGAAGGACGCGAGCCGAGGCTGGGTCGCGTTCTCACCGAGCACCGAGATCGGCACGCCCGAGCTCCAGGTGCGGCCTTCGTCCGAGGAGGTGGAGACGTAGACCTGCTGTGGCCCGCTCGCGGCACTCGGCCCTTCGTAGGCGAACACGAGGTGGCCCGGTGCATCGGAGACGACCGACGTCTGGCCGATGTAGAAGTCGGGCTTGCAGCCGTCCGCGATGCAGCTCTCACCGACGGGCACCCTCGCGATGACGACGTTCTCCCAGGTCGCTCCGCCGTCGCGCGAGACGATCGCGTGGTGCCAAACCTCTCCCTCGACGGTCGTCGAGCCGGAGTACTGGAGGCTGCTTTCCGAGAAGACGACCGTCCCGTCTCCGAGCACGCGCGCGTCGTACGCGTAGTAGTAGCGCTTCGAGTCGGTCAGCTTCTGCTGCGTCCAGGTGGCGCCGTAGTCGTGGGATTGCCCGACGTACAGGTCGCCGCCCTGGGGGCCGTTCCACGAGACGTAGATGTCCCTTCCGGAGGCGCTGGTCGCGACCTCCGGCTTGTCGGTCCACGAGACGCTGCCGTAGACGTGCACGGGCGCCGACCACGTCGCCCCGTGGTCGGTCGACTTCGTGAAGACGGTCGAGAACCCGTTGTGGCGATCGCCGTTCATGAACACCGAGTACACGGCACCCGTGTTCGGCACCACCTCGATGGTCGGGTCGAACTGACCCTTGGACCCGAGGCACAGGCAGAGCGCGGTCTGCGGCCCGAAGGTCGCTCCCCCGTCCGACGAGCTCGTCAGCGCGATGAACGGCGAAGGGCACTGCTTGGAGCAGCCCGGCGGCTGCACGCCGTAGCGCGTCGTGAGCAGGTAGACGTTCGGCGCCGCTGGATCGGTCGCGACCGCCGGCTCCCAGTCGTCGGCCGTCGCATTCAGCAGTCGCGAGCCCACCCACCCCGGTGCAGGGCTCGTGGTCGGTGCTGCTTTCGCGCCGAAGAGACCCCGCGACCGCGCCTCGGCAAGCGCCTCCAGCCGCTCCGCGGTGACCTCGTCTTCCTCCTGGCCTTCGGGGTTCGCCCCGCGCGCGGCCGGCGCGCCGAGCGGCGCAGAGCTCGTCGCCGTCCGCTGCGAGAGCGCAGCGCCGGTCGCGATCGCAAGCGCCGCGGCGAAGCTCAGAACCACAACCCACCGTTTGAGCACGGGGACCCCCTTCGAATCGCGGCCGATCGTACGACCCCACCCGGGTCGAGTCAAACGGCGCCCAAGCGGTATCGTCCGGCGCGCATGGCGGTTGCTACCGAGCGCGAGTACGGGCTCTTCATCAACGGCGAGAGCACCGAGGCGTCGTCCGGAGAGACGCGCGAGCTGATCGAGCCGGCGACGGGCGAGCCGCTCGCGACCGTCGCGACGGCGGGCGAGGACGACGTCGACCGCGCCGTCGACGCGGCCCGTGCAGCGCTCGAAGGGCCTTGGGCGAAGACGCCGCCGACCGAGCGCTCCCGGCTCCTGCACGCCCTCGCGGACGCGCTGGTCGCCAACCGCAAGGGCCTGGCCGAGCTCGAGGTTCGCAACGTCGGCAAGGCGATCGGCTCGGTGAAGGCGGAGCTCGCCCAGGCGGTCGAGAACTTCCGCTTCTACGGCTCAGCGATCGCGTCGATCGGCGGGCGCTCGAACCCGATCGGGGGCTCGCTGCTCTTCTACTCGCTGAAAGAGCCCGTCGGCGTGTGCGGCCAGATCGTTCCCTGGAACTACCCGCTGATGATGACCACCTGGAAGCTCGCTCCCGCGCTCGCGGCCGGCTGCACGATCGTGCTGAAGCCCGACTCGGCGACACCGCTCTCGGCGCTGCGGATGGCCGAGCTCGCGACCGAGGTCGGCTTCCCGCCGGGGGCGATCAACGTCGTGCCCGGGCCGGGGCCGTCGGTGGGCGCGCACATGGTGCGGCACCCGGGGATCGAGAAGGTCGCGTTCACCGGCTCCACCGCGACGGGGGCCGAGATCATGCGGCTCGCCTCCGACGGCATCAAGCGCCTGATCCTCGAGCTCGGCGGCAAGAGCCCGAACATCGTCTTCGCCGACGCGAACCTCGAGGACGCGATCCCGAGCTCGGTCTGGGCGATCTACTACTCGGCCGGCCAGAGCTGCGAGGCCCGCTCGCGCGTGCTGGTCGAGCGGTCGCTCTACGACGACTTCGTCTCGCGCTTCGCGGACGCCGCCGCGAGCCTGAAGGTGGGCGACCCGCTCGAGGCGGAGACCCAGGTCGGGTCGCTGATCTCCGAGGAGCATCGCGAGCGCGTCCACGGGTACGTCGCAGCGGGTCGCGAGGAGGGCGCGGAGGTCGTCACCGGCGGTGAGCCGGCCGACGGCAAGGGCGCCTTCTACCCGCCGACCGTGCTCGCGCAAGTCGACAACTCGATGCGCGTGGCGCAGGAGGAGATCTTCGGGCCGGTCGTCACCGTGACCCCGTTCGAGGACGAGAAGGATGCGATCCGGATCGCGAACGACGTGCGCTACGGGCTGATGGCGACGGTCTGGACCGGCGATCCCGCCCGCGGGCACCGCATCGCGCGGCGGATCAAGGCCGGGACGGTCGGGATCAACATGCCGTTCACGGCCTTCCCGGGAATCCCGTTCGGCGGGTACAAGCAGTCCGGTTTCGGCCGCGAGCTCGGGCTCGAGACGCTCGACGCGTACCTCGAGACGAAGAGCGTGATCGTCTCGACGAGCCCGAAGCCGTTCAACCCGTTCGGGCTCTGACGCGCTATCGCTGGCTCGTCCTCGCGGCGGGCACGGCAGCGCAAACCTCGTTCTCCGCGGTCATCGTCGGACTGCCGGTGCTGGCGCCTGCGCTGCGCGACGCCCACTCGCTCTCGCTGCTGCAGATCGGAGTCGTGCTCGACAGCCTCTGGATCGGAACATTGCTGACGCTGCTGCCGTGGGGCGTGCTCGCCGATCGGGTCGGCGAGCGGCTCGTGCTCGCCAGCGGCCTCCTGTTGTGCGCCGCGGCGCTCGTCGGCGCCGGCAACGCTGAGCGCTTCGAGCCGCTGATCTTGCTGGTCGGCCTTGCCGGGGCGGCCGGCGCGAGCGTGAACGCGGCGAGCGGCCGAGCCGTGATGCAGTGGTTTCCCGCGGCCGAACGGGGGTTCGCGCTCGGTGTGCGCCAGACGGCGATCCCGATCGGCGGGCTCATCTCGGCGCTCGTGCTCCCCGCGCTGTCCCTCCGCGGCGCCTTCGTCTTCCTCGCCGGCCTCTGCGTCGCGGGCGCGCTCTTCGGCATCGCGGTGATCCGAGAGCGGGAGGGCGCGGCCGAGGACGACGTGCTCGAGCCGCGGGGCCTCGGTGCGACCCTGCGCGACCACCAGCTCTGGCTGCTCTGCGGTGCGAGCAGCTTCTACCTGGTGGCGCAGCTCGCGATCACCGGCTTCCTCGTGCTCTTCCTCCACGACGAGCGTGGGCTCTCGGACGCGGCCGCAGCCGGCGTGCTCGCGGGCGTCCAGGTGGTTGCGGCGGCGATGCGGATCGGCGGCGGCCGCTGGTCGGACCGGCTCGGCTCGCGCGTGCGCCCGCTGCGGATCGTCGGCTTCGCGAGCGCGATCACGCTCGCGGTCGCCGCGGCGGTGCTCTCCGCGCCGCTGGCCGTGCTCGTGCCCGCGTTCGTGCTCGCGGGCGGGCTCTCGATGGCCTGGAACGGGCTCTCGTTCACCGCGGCCGCCGAGATCGCCGGCCGGACTCGCGCGGGGGCGGCGCTCGGGATGCAGCAGAGCGCGCTCGCGGCCGCGGGAGCGCTCGTGCCGCCGGCCTTCGCGGCCGTGGTCGCGGCGAGCTCCTGGCGGCTGGGCTTTGCGGCGGCTGCGGCGTTCCCGCTCGCCGGGGTGGCGTTGCTGCGGCCGCTGCGGTCGTAGGGTTTGACCGTGCGCGTCCTCCAGCGGCTCGACGAGCTCTACGCGATCGGCGGCGGCACGCGCCTCGCGTACTCCCCCGAGGAGGACGGGGCGCACGAGCTCGCCGCCGGGTGGATGCGCGACGCCGGGCTCGAGGTGGCGCAGGACGAGGTTGGCAACCTGTTCGGCCGCCGGGGTGCGGCGCGAGTCTGGAGCGGCTCGCATCTCGACACCGTTCCGAACGGCGGCAAGTTCGACGGGGCGCTCGGCGTGGTCGCGGCGATCGAGGCCGCGGATCGGCTGCGCGACGTGCCGCTGGCCGTGGTGGCGTTCCGGGCCGAGGAGACGGGGCCGATGGGCAGCCGCCGGCTGACGGAGTTTCCCGAAGCGTTCGTCGAGGTGCACATCGAACAGGGGCCGATGCTGGCGTCGCTCGACGAGCCGCTGGCCGTCGTGACCGCGATCGCCGGCCAGGCGCGCGGGAGCGTGACGTTCGAGGGTCGCGCCGACCACGCCGGCACGACGCCGATGGACGAGCGGGCTGACGCCCTCGTCGAGGCGGCGACGTTCGTCCTGAGGGTTCGAGACGCTGCGCAGGGCGGGGCGCGGGCGACCGTCGGCGCGCTCGAGATCCAACCCGGCGCGATGAACGTCGTGCCCGCGAAGGTCACGGCCGCCGTCGATGCCCGGGCGGCGACCGCTGAGCAGCTCGACGCCCTCATCGAGGCGATCGGGTTCGAGCCGGCGTGGCGTCAGGATCCGATCGCGATGAGCGGGCCTCCGCTCGACGCGCTTCGCGCGGTGCTGCCGGACGCGCCCGGGCTCGTCTCGGGAGCCGGACACGACGCGATGGTGCTCGCCGCCGCGGGCGTTCCGACGGCGATGCTGTTCGTCAGGAGCCTGAACGGCGGCGTCAGCCACTCGCCGGAGGAGCTGTCG